>TARA_R110002049_G_scaffold3795_3_pt1 | contig 87779 bp, 72 predicted proteins | sample TARA_R110002049 | Tara Oceans TARA_R110002049 (sample SAMEA4396941) | marine metagenome | biome: Polar Biome; feature: [SRF] surface water layer (ENVO:00010504); material: water (ENVO:00002006), including particulate matter (ENVO:01000060) such as... | depth 5 m | reverse complement strand
AACTCTAAATCTCGCAATCTAATGTCCAGTCTAATGTAGTAATTCGTATCGTTTATTTAGGACTAGACAGCTGGAAAAATTTCAAATTTTGGTGCTCAGTCTTTGATGTGCTATTTAATTAATATTGAGTTTTTCTTCAAAATCCTTTAATCGTTTTTTTATTTTTTCCATTCCAAATACCCTTTCATGGGCATACCAACCGGTAAAACGATCATGTTCAGCGTTCTTTAACTGCTGGTGAGCTTGTTCAAGTTCATTGATGCTTTTATTGAGGAAATCTTTTCTTTGCTGCTTATTATCGGTTGCACGATATGCTTTTGTTAAATAATTCAACATTTTATTCAGATGTAGCATCAGGTAAGCCTGTCCACGCAGATTATCATTAAAGAACTTTTGTCCAGTTTTAAGTTTTGGATGAATTTGATCAGCCTTGCTTGTTATGATTTCCAGTTTGGCAATACTGGCTGTAGTGCCTTTTAGCATGGCTTCCAATTGATTTTTCACGTCATTGTCTTCAGGCTCTACCCTAAAATATCCCACGCTCCCTTTATCAGGATTATCCAATTTATGTCCGTGTAACACATTGGGCCTGTAGGTTCCAGCTTCCAAATCTGTGAGAAGCATCTCTGCTGCTCGAGCATAGCGCAGGTCATGGAAGAGGTATTGCCGTTCAAAACCCGCCAGATCCTGTTTTTTCTGTTGCCAATAAGAATTAAAGAAATCGAGATAAAGTTGGGCGATGTCTTTGCCAAACTCCTCCCCATAATACATAGTACTGAAATTGTTCAAAAAGGTTCGAACCTCAAAATCCTTGAAATTCCACATCAAATCAGCACTGGCCGAGAGACCCAAAACATGTTCGCGTATGTTTCCAGCGTTCATTACTGAGAAAATCAGATTACCACCGCTGATACTGTCCACCATCCTAAAATTTTGCTCTATTTTACGAGGGCCTTCGGCCTGCGCCAAATGTGAGCCGCTTGAAGTGAACTGTAAATTCATATAATATCCTACCAACTCGTTTTTAAAAGGATAGGTAAGCAAGTCTTCATTGGGAAAATGATCGCGACGGGCGGCCACAAAATTATGAATCAGGGAATCTTCTTTTGGGATATGGAAATCACCGTTTGCCACGAGTCTTGACATTTCGTTATAAAGTGTCAAACGCATCAGGGGATGTTCTTTTTTTGTTTTTTCTTTTAATAGGTCGATCTGTATTTGTACCATCTCTTCAATAACCTTTGCTCGTGTTGGGTCATCAGAGGGAGGATCTGGAAAATACTCCCAAAAGGGGATATCTCTGTTTCCCCTAAAACCTACTAACCAAATAGGGTCGAGGTTGTTTCGCTTAGCCAATTCGATATGAAAACCCCAAAATTCGCGCAAACTTTGACGATCAGTAAGTGTTAGTTCAGGTATATCATCTGGTCTAGCATTTTGCCAATACCTTCCCCAATCGTTAAAACTAGAGCCAAACACAAGCATATGATGACCAGTAACCATCAATCCACGTTTTTGAGCAATGGAGGCTTCCTTACCTGCAGGATATGGTGGTTTAAAACTTTCTCTATCAGCTATACCTCCTTCCAATGTGTTGAGTTTCAAACGGAGCATCGTCTCGTAAAACGCCTCATAATTTTCATCTGAACGCCATTGCCAAGGGATTATTAAATCCCTATCATTTGGAAACCATGCGCGATATTTTATATAAGGAGAAGAAACTATTTTTTCAAAATCGGTAGAAATTGCTATTGTATCTTTTTGCGCTGGTACCTCCGATGCCCAAAACCAAAGCGGTGAAACACCTAAAAATTCTTCACTAAAGGTATAAACGGCATAAATAGTACCTCGCATATCCGCTCCGTTGAGAATAACTTTATTATTATCAACATATATTTGATGCGCTTCCCAACCACTAACAGCAGGTTTATCCCCTACATAATTTTCTCCGGTTGCAACTACAATAACAGAACCCGATTCTGGCATTTTTTCAACAATGGATGATTTCTTGCCTAAAACACTTTCTAAGTCTCTCTGCAAATCCTTTACTGCTGTTCGCACAGCTTCCGGTTCATCGGGATGTAGATATATGGGGACTTCTCCTATTAACTTTATTTGTTTCGGTCCTTTTTTACAGGAAATTATAATGCCTATTAATAAAAATATTACAATCAATGGCATTTTTACGTTATTGAATTTTAGTCTCATCTATATTCTAATTTAAATGTTTTTATTTGTTTGAAACTTAGGGTTTTTACTTTTGAAATTTATTTTTAATATTTAGATACATAAATCAGTTTTTCTTGGTTTTTGTAGTACTCCAAGTTATATGCTGGTTTTTCTAATTCTTTAGGAATGGGTTTTTCTGAAAAAGTTTGAAAATATAACACACATGAATTGCGCCACCGCACAGCATCCTTTTCTTGTATTTTAAGCAATGCCTTGACGTGAGAAAACCGCGAATGGTCAATATACCCTTCTAACGAATCCCATTCCTTTTGCATCCAACGTACCGTTTCAACTCCTTCATAATATTTATAAACGAGCTCTTGCCATAGGGTACGACCAGATTTCATTTTATGATCCCAACCTACATGGTGAAACCAAAGTAAATATTCCTCTGGAACACTATCAATGTCGTTAAAAATATCATCCAAAGGTGCGTTATACTGCTTTACGGCTTTCGAACCTTTAGTGGTACGGTCAAAACCAATTCCACTTTTATCTGCGTGATGAAACCTTACTGAGCGTCTAGACCAAGGTGCGGGACCATAATGAGACCCTGTGCCAATATGGGTCAATCCGAGTGGTTCCCGCATGTTTATAGAAGCTTGTGCCGATTTCATCATGATTTCCTTAACCTTGTTAATTACCATCTCATTATTGGAAAAAGTCATACGAATCCATTCCTCTGCTAATTCCTCTGCGGAATAGGTATAATCCCAGGCTAATCTGCCGAAAGCGTACCAACTGGATTGTACAAAGGGATGTCCCGTCCAGTTCCTGTCAGTTCCAGGATTCGTTACTGCGGCCATTCCTGTGAGGTTGTATTTAAAAACTTCCCCAGCCAATACGTTTCCTACGGTATTCCCTTCTCCTTTGGTATAAGTGTCGGCATTTAAGGTTTCTGTGAACATAGGGCCTTTATAGACCAGATGGTTGCCTTGGCCCAAATATTCTTGGGTAACTTGAAACTCAATCATGGTATTGGTTTTTTGCAAAGTCCCGAAAAGTGGAGAAAACGGTTCAAAGGGCATAAAATCAATAGGTCCGTTTTTTACCTGAAGGATTACATTATCGTTAAACATACCATCGAGCGGAACAAATTCATCATAGGCTTCACGAACCCGGTCTTCCTGTCTTTTACCATATACAAAGGCTCGCCAAATAACAATGCCCCTATAAGGATTTAATGCTTCAGCCAACATGTTGGCTCCTTCGGCATGGTTGCGCCCATAGGTTTTAGGACCGGGCTGACCCTCAGAATCGGCCTTGACCAAAAACCCACCAAAATTGGGAATATTGGAATAGATTTCTTCTGTTTTCTTGTACCACCAATCAATAACTTTTGGATTCAAAGGGTCTGCGGTTTCCAGCCCGTCCAATGTTACAGGCGAACTGTAATTGATGGATAGGTAGGTTTTTATGCCGTAGGGGCGAAAAATATCAGACAGTACTGCTATTTTTTTAAGAAAATCATCTGTGATGAAACGGGCATCTGAGTTTACATTATTGATGACGACCCCATTTATTCCCAAAGACGCACTTATCCGAGCAAAATCCGTATATCGGGGATGCCTGTACTCGGGCAAAGTGGCCCATTCCCAAATGGAGAGGCCTGCATAGCCACGTTCAACTGTGCGGTTGGCGTTGTCCCAATGATTTGCCATGCGGAGTTTGACTTTTGGGACGCTTTTGATCGATACTTCTTCAATGGATTGTTGTGTTTGGAGCATCCTCAAAAAATGGAATGCTCCGTATAGCACGCCTATATCTGTATTTGCAGCAATGACAATGGTATTTTTTTTATTGACGGTTTTTCTTTGAATCAGAAAACCTTCTTTTCCTAAATGATGAAGCTGGTCCTGAAGGTTCAAAGAAGCTATTTCGGTGGAGTTAGAGGGGGTTCCAAGAACAAGGGTGCTATGATCTGTCATAGCTAAATTTAAAGGTGTTTTGGTGTCAAGCAAACCATTTAAGCCATTGATAATCTCATTTTTAACGGCTTTCATGGTTTCTGAACTTTCGTTCAAGATTACGGTTCTAAGATCTTTGCGGTATGCCTCAAGAAATATGGTGTCCGATATCTTTTCGTATCGCAGCCATAAACGGTGTCCATCTTCATTATTAATCGCTGTGAACTGGGAATTTGTTTCTGATGGAAAAACCAAGGAAGTTTCCAAGGGCTTGATTTTTATACTGCGAAATGCTATATCCGAGCCCTCATTCTGGAACAAAATATGGCCTTCCGTTGCTTGGCCGAAATTCTTGAGGTCTTTATACTTGCTAACTTGTACCAAGGCTTTAAATCGTTCGGAACTTCGGTCGTAATCCACCACCTTTTTACCGTTCAACCAGTGTTCTATATGGTTTCCGTTGACCACTATTTTTGAGGTATGCCATTTGCCGGGCTTCATGTTTCTATTTGTTTCGGCAGGAATCAGATCATAAAGGGAGGCTAGGGTGCGCAGCTCGCCCCGCTCGGGATATTCAAAATTCACGTTGTCCAAGATCTGGTATTCCAACCCCAGGTACTTTCCTTCTTGGCCTGGATAATTATCGGTCACCGCATATTTGACCCCGCTGTTGGTTTTGTTCGAGATTTTGAATTCAAAAACTAATTCAAAATTGCCGAAACGCTGTTGGGTTATGATATCTTTTTGTCCGTGTTCGCTCCCTATTTGTGCCTTTAGGGCTCCATCCTTGATTTCCCATCCATCACCGGTCAACATTTTGAGCCCAGTAAAAGTTTTCCCATCAAAGAGCAACTGCCAGCCTTCTTGTTTTTCGGCTTGCGTCAACCTATTAGGCTGTTGGGAATTCACAATAAAATTATTGGCTAAACCTATCACCGTAAGAAAAATATAAACCTTAAACAAGTTTATTACCATCGTTTTTTTTTTATTAAAATTGTGTAAACTTCATCTTGCCATTTGTACTATTGTTCATTTTCGTTAGTGTGATGGTAAATCCTTTACAAAACTTGGTACTTCCAGACCATTTACCTTGGCGAAGAAATTTATGCAGGTATCGCGCCACAATTTGTGGTGCGCTTCCTGTTCGACCAACTTTTGCGATACCAATGCAAACCGTTCAGCATCTACTTGGCCCTCTAGGGATTTCCAATCTTTTTGCAATGTTTTCGCATAGTCATAGCCACTTTCGTATTTATAACATAATTCTTCCCACAGGGTACGTTCTGACTTCATTTTGTAATCCCATGGCACAAAATGGAACCAAAGGAGGTATTCCTCGGGGCATTGTTCCATATCATTGAAAATTGTCCGCAATGGTTCATGGTACTGTCCTGCATAGTTGCTACCCGTTTCTTTCCAGTCTTTTCCTGCTACATCTTTTCGCTCGTAGCCAATCTTGTTTTCATTGTTGCTGGTTTCGTTCCACCCCTTTTCGGCATGATCAGTCCTATTATAACCGATGCCATTTTTGTCGGCATACCAATAATCGTTCACCCTGCCCTCTGGGTTGGGATTGTGGTGATCGCGGGCACAAACGAAATTTAGTCCCAAAGGACTCCTGACGTTTATCGTAGCTTCCCAAGAACCTTTCATCATTTTTGTTATGGTGTCCACCAGTTCAGGGTCATTCCCCCAGGTCATCTTTGCCCAATCTTTGGCAATGGTATCAGCATTTAAGTCTGGATTCCATCCCAGACGCCCAAGGGCATACCAGTTGGCCTGTGCGAATGGATGACTGGTCCAATTGCGGTCGTTACCGATGTTGGCAACAGCAGCCATGCCAGTAATTGAATGCCCATTCAACGAACCGTCGATAACCCGCGCTACTGTGGATCCTTTTCCCTTTGCATGCGTATCGGATTTCAAGACTTCTGCCCATTGCTCGCCCAAATAGACAAGGTCTGTGGCACGGCCTAGATATTCCTGCATGGCTTGAAATTCCATCATCAACGGGGTCTTTTTCATCGCACCAAAAAGAGGGTGAAACGGTTCGTCTGGCTGAAAATCCATGGGACCGTTTTTTACCTGTACAATGACATTGGAATCAAATTTTCCGTCTAAAGGCTTAAAGTGCATATACGAACGTTTGGCACGATCAGGATCCATATCTTGCTCATAAACGAAAGCGCGCCATATTAGAAGCCCACCATGCGGTTTTAGTGCGGCAGCCAACATATTGGCAGCCTCGGCATGATTGCGACCATATTGTTTGGGGCCAGGCATGCCTTCGGAGTCAGCCTTGACCAAGAAACCACCAAAGTCGGGGATTGTGGCATAGATTTCATCTGCCTTGTCCTTCCACCATTTGGCCACTCGGGGATCCTGAGGATCGGCGGTGTTAAGGTTTCCAATACCTCCTTCTTTTTGGGTTAGGGGTGAGGCAAAATTAATAGATAGGTAAATCTGTATCCCATATGGTCGGTAAATCTTGGCCAATGCTGAGATTTTTTTTAGATCTTCAGTACGCAAAAGATCAGATGTAAAGTTGTTCAAGACGGTGCCATTGATTCCTATTGAAGCATTGGCACGAGCATAATCCATATAAATGGGATCAAGAATATCCGGTAATTCATCCCACTTGGAAAGGTTGATTGAATTTCCGAAATAGCGTCCACGGTTGCTGGTATTGTCCCAATGGTTTAACATACGGTATTGAATCTTTGGATTGCTCACGATGTTTAGGTTGTCTATTGATTGTTCGGTTTGGATTATTCTTAATAAGCCGAATGCCCCATACAATGCGCCCAATGTGGTCTTTGCACCAATGACAGTGGTGGTTTTTCCATTTATTTTCTTTGTAAGCAAAATATAACCGTCTCCCTTTACCGTTGCCATTTCTTTTAAAGAGTAGTCGTCCAATACGCTTACCAAAACTGTACCATCACTGGTAACGCTGTTTGCGATTGGTACTTCCTTGCCTAATAGTCCTGACAATCCGCGCTGCAGTTCTTCCCGTGTTAGGTTGGTAGTTGGGTTGTTACCTGTTACTACAATTTGCGTTAAATGTTCTAGGTATTGAGTCAATAGATCCGGATCCTGCACTTTAACGTAACGGAGCCAGAGGTCGTGACCGTCTTCCATATTTAGAGAGTTCGCTAATTTCTCTTTTGAAACTAAGGCTTTTATACTGTTTTGTGAAAAATGAACATTTGAAAACCCCATTAAAAACAGTAAAAGCAGAAAATTATTTTTATTCATAATAATGATAAGTATTTGATAAACCTATAAAATTAGAGGCTCAGTTGATTAATTTAATACGAATTGAATTCTCTAAAAATGAATGGGCCTGCCTGAAAGGTAGGCCCATTTGTAATTATTATCAATCTGGAAATAAGAAAATCAATAGCCAGGATTCTGTTCTAGCTTAGCTTCTGTATTTTTGAGTATCTCACTAAAATGTATAGCCCATAGGTTTTGGTGGTCACCAATGTATTCTCCAACAATAGGATTAAATTGTCTATTTCTATCAACGATTTTACCTAAACGACCTAATGTAAAAATCCTTAATTTCTCAAAGTGAAGTTCGCGCAGTTGCTCGTCCATAATGTAATCTATATCTACATCCGCCGGCAATACATCTGGCGCATGAGACCGTCTCCTTACTGTATTGATATCACCCGCAGCATTGATAAGATCTCCATTACCTAAATATGCTTCCGCTCTAAGCAAATAGGTATCTGCAAGACGAATCATATAATGTTTCCTCCATGTTTGCTGAGCCGACCCGAGTAGTGTCCCTGGAATCGTTTGATCTGCGTCCCAAAATTCTGAAGGGTGATTTTCTGGGGTTGACACCTTCATGACCATTGGGTAGAAAAATCGCATAGTATCGTTGTTTGTTGTCCTTACCAAAGGAACGTTATCTGCCATGATATATTTTCCGTGGTGTTCGCTTGTTGGATTATTCACTTTAATATCACGGACAATATTATGAGGAGCATTTCTTATATCTTGATCGAAACCACTTTTTTCCCATAGCTCATTTAAAAAATAATCACTTGGTCTGATGAAGCCCTGAGAACGCCCCATATAATAGGTGCTTGGTAGCAAAACAACTGTTTTGGTACTCCCATTGCTTTCTCTTACAGATGCCCGAGTAATAAAAGGCCCAACAAAACGTTCTAATAAATACTGACCATCTCCACCACCATCAATCTGATATTGGTACTGAAGATTCCATATCGATTCTTTATTGCCAGCAGAACGGTCTTGGTTACCTTGGCGGAACAAATCCCAATACACATCTTTGTTATCGCCACTACCCCAAGGAAATTCAGAATTTGGAGACTCGCCAACACGGCTGCCAAACCGCTCGGTCATTAATGCCGTATTTGGGTGATTGATAACCTTTGATGATTCTGTTATAGCATCTTGCCATTGATTTAGGGACAGATAAACTTCAGTTAAAACATGACTGGCAGCCAGTTTATTGATGCGAGATTCACTAGTTGTATCTATATCAGGTAAATTATCAGCTGCGAATTCAAGGTCATCTGCTGCTTGCTGATAAGTTGCTTCTCTAGTAGCTCTAACATAATCTTTTTTTGGTTCTGTGGTTTCTTCTAAAACTAAAGGAACACCTCCCCACAAATTAGCTAATTTATTATAGGCAAATCCTCTAAAAAATCTAGCTTCAGCCTCAAAAACCAATCGCTGTTCTGTAGTGAGTTTGTTCTCCGCTTTTGATCTAGAAATGACTACATTAGAATCGTATATCAATCGGTATAGAATCCTCCATAGGTCGAGTTGTACACCTTGGGCACCCCAGCGAGCCCTGTAATCATTACTACCAGTTGTGTCGAAATAGGTTAATGCTAAATCTGTACCATACCATGTTACTCTTGGATTATCATCCCGGCCACCTTGGCCCCATAGGTCGTTCCTTACGGTAGAGTGTAGATCATAAATGGCTGCTTCAAAATCCTCATTAGTCACATAGGAATTAGATGGCGTTAAGAAATCCAAGGGTTCTTCTTTTAAAAACTCTTCCTCATCACAAGAAAAAAGAGAAAAGAACAGTATAGTTATTACAGCCAATAAGGTTGGCATGCTTATATATTTGCTTAAAAATTTGTTTTCTATTCGTTGCATAATCATATTTTTTTTAGAGTTCAATGTTCAGTCCAAGGGTATAACTTTTTAGCACGGGTCTTCCGACACGGTTAATTCCTTGTCCAGTTTCAGGGTCCCACCCCTCCCATTTGGTCCAAGTAGCCAAGTTTTTTCCACTGATGAAAAGTCTTAGGCTACTAACCTTGATTCTATTTAATATTTCCCTAGGAAAGGTATAGCCCAAGGTAACATCTTGCAAACGGACAAAACTACGTTGTTGGAAAATTTTTCCTCTCAAAGAGCCTTGCTGGCCATTTGATTTTTTCTGGTATTTTGCATCTGGGTTTTCGGGAAGCCAATAATTATCATATCCTAAAGGGTAGGAGGTATTATATTGGTCGCCATACTGCAATTCGTGCAGATTGTTTTCTCGCATATAATAATTTTTACCTCCCTGAACTGAATTAATAAATGCACTTAGGGTAAAATTTTTATATCTAAACTGATTGTTAATACCAAAACGATATGATGGATCTTCATAACCCAAAATAATTCGATCATCTGCTTGGGTAATTTCATCGCCATCATCTGGATTTTGATTCACTATAATGTTGTTACCCACGTCAAATCCCGAAGGGACGTCATCTCCTAATTGGTATTTTTCGCCAGTTAACTCATAATCATATATAGAATTTAGTGGTTCACCAATAAAAAGACCTTCAGAGATAAGATCGTCTTCTATACCATCACCATCATTATCAGCACCAAGTAGTTCCTTAAGTTCATCTCGATTACGTGAAAAAGAGAAATTGGAAGTCCAACTAAAATCGTCTGTTTGAATATTCGTTGAAGATATAGTAGCTTCAAAACCACTGTTGTGAATTTTCCCTAGATTGTCAGGAAATTTATCATATCTCCCAATAGCAGGTATATCAACAATATAGAATAAATCTTCAGTATTGTTATTATAATAATTCAAAGAGCCTGTTATTTTTGAGTCCAATAGGCCAAAATCAATTCCGACATTAATACCTGTAGTGGTTTCCCAAGTCAATTTTGGACTTGCAAGGCTGTTGATAGACTGGGTATAAATACTTGATCCGTTAGCATCAACATAATTAAAACCGCCATTTGTACGAGCAAGAGTCTGGTATCTTCCAACAGTTCGATTTCCACTAGATCCGTAGGAAAGTCTTAGTTTTAGATAATCCATAAAACTGGACTCATTTTTATAAAAGGGTTCTTCAGAAACCACCCAACCTATAGATGCCGATGGGAAGGTTTGAAATTTGTTACCCTCACTTAACCCCGAAAACCCATCTCTTCGTAAAGTAGCCGTTAGAAGGTATCTATCTTTAAAACCATAAAAGAGTCTTCCCATGGTAAATAGGCTTGTTTCTGAAAAAGCCCCCGATTGAGCTTGTTGAAGTTCGCTACTTCCAAAATCGAGCTTGTTGTAGCCTAGTACATCATTCACAAAAATAGATGCAATGGCTCTAGTAAAATCTTGTTTTCGTTCTTCTGTACCATAAACCAATGTGAGTTCTAAATTGTGGTTATCAAATCTACGCTTGAAGGTTAAATTGTGGTTTGATGATAGGTCATTGTTAATACTATGATATTTTTCGCCTCTACCTTGAAAATTTTCAGCAAAGGGTTCAAAGGCATAAAACCGGTTTGTAACCTGATTGTTCGCAACATTTATTTTATAAGAAAGCCCTTTTAGAAAAGGAAATTCGATTTTAGCATATATATTCCCAAATAGATTTTGTCGAATGTCCTTGTTTTCAGAATCAGCAAATACCAAAGGGGAAACAAAGGCATTTTCAATGAACGGATTAAGTTCTCCATCTTTATAGGCAACCTCAAATGGCATGGTATATCGACTTTCTAAAGATGGTGATTGCCCCGAATAATCACTTGAAGAAACAAAAGATTGGACTCCCACTGTAAGCCAATCAGTAATATCAGTATCAACATTGATACGAGCATTTAATCTTTCGTAGCCCTCATTAATCATGTAACCTTGCTGATCTGTATAGCCTAGTGAAATAAAATAATTCCCATTTTCAGTTTGGTTTGCCACGCTTAAATTATGGTCGTTTACAAACATTTGGTTATTGGTCAACAACCCATACCAATCAGTATCTACCCCCGCCAGATAATTATCTACCTGTTCATTAGTTTTAAACAAGGATGTAACATTCCAATCTGGATTAGGTTCTATGTATCCTGATGCTGCTGTACGGCTTTCTCGCCACTCATTATCACTGATTCTCTCAATGAAATAGGCTGCGTTTCCAGGTTTAAGCTCTTTAATGGGGGATTGAGCAGAATATTTAACTGAGTAATTTATAACAGGTTTCTCTGTTCTCTTACGTGATTTACTCAAGGTTGAAATAATAACAACACCGTTAGCGGCTTGTGACCCATAAACAGCAGCAGCACTGTTATCCTTAAGAATATCTATCGATTTAATATCATTGGGGTTGATATCAATCAGGTTTCCCCTATATATGACATCGTCCAAAATAATCAAAGGACTTTGTTCCCCAGAAATAGAAGTACGTCCTCGAATAGAAATACCAGGTTGCCCTCCTGCCTGTGCTACCTGCCCAACATTAAGGCCAGCAACGGATCCTTGTAAAGATTGAGCTACGGTAACATTAGCAAGATCTGTATAGTCTTCCATATCAACTCTTGTAACGGCTCCTGTTAGGTCTTTCTTCCTTTGTGTTCCGTAACCGATAACAACTACTTCATCCAGTCCAGCTATATCTTCTAAAAGTTTTACATTAATGGTGTTCTGTCCATTCACAGGAATTTCTTTTGTGATAAACCCAATATATGAAATAACCAAAATGGCATTTTCATTGCCAACATCTAAGGAGAAATTACCGTCAAAATCAGATTGAACACCGTTAGACGTGCCTTTTTCTATAATACTTGCACCTGGAAGCGGTACACCTTTTGAATCTGTAATTGTGCCACTTAAGCTATACTGCAATGAAATTTTTACAATATTGGTATCAGTATTATTTGTTGGTATAACCTTATTGATGATGATTTGTCTGTTGATAATTGAATATTCTAGATCAAGAGTAGGCAGTACATTATCCAATATGTTTTCTAATGGTGTATTATGGGCCAATATGGTAACTTTTTTTGCATCCTTAATGACATCATCCTTATAAATGATGACAAAATTGCTCTTTTCTTCAATTTCTTTGAAAAAAGTTATTATGGAAGCATCTTTTAAGTTGATATCAATGTTTTGTGCGTTAGCCTTATTGGCATAGGCATTTGTTATCCCAATGCATATTAGCAGTATGGATATTCGCATGCCAATCATAAAAATTTTGTTGAGCTGTCTTAAGAAAGGGGGAAGGAGTGTGTTAATTTTTTTATTCATAATTTTGTAGTTTGATGTTATCTTAGTTTAATGTCAGTACCGCCGGAATATGTTGCAGCATGTTCCGGTTTTTTTTTTAAGTTAGTTGTTTTTCATTGGCGTTCTGGATTAGTATTAGGTTTGGTAATTATAATGCCATTAGCATTTTCTTCAAATTCAAATTTTGATGTTTTTTTCATGATTTTCATTACTGTATTTAAGTCGTTATTGATATCCAATTTCCCTGAAAACGTTTTTTGTAACAATATACTGTCTGCAATGGTAATGGTAACCCCATAGTGTCTGGATATTTTTTTCATGATATCCTGTAGATTGTTCTTTTTAAATATAAACACACCGTCTCTCCAAGAGAAATAGGGGGTCATGTCTACTTTTTTTAGATTTAGTTTTACCTTGTTTTTATTGTATGTTGCCAATGTGCCTGGCGAGATTATTAAAGATTCTTTAGAATCGAAAAACTGTCCTTTTTCAGTATAGGTAATCTCAATACTTCCTTTTTGCAATGCGGTACTTATATTATTATCATCTGGGTAACTGCTCACATTAAAAATAGTACCCAAAACTTTGATGTCGTTTCCGTCTACCAATACGTGAAAGGGGCTATTAGCATTGTGGGCTACCTCAAAAATGGCCTCTCCCACCAAATGGACTTCCCTTTTTTTTGTGTCAAAAACGCTTGGATAGGTAAGTTTTGAACCTGAGTTGAGCCAGACAATACTTCCATCAGAAAGTGTGAGTTGTGATTTCTTTCCAAAAGGAACTACAATAGTATTGTAACTTATTTTGTTAGTAGTTTCCATGGGTTGGTCAATGTTTTTTTCGTTATTGATATTGACCGTTTTACCATTATTTGAATATACCAAGGTCGACTTTTTTTCAGCAATATTGACCTCTTTTTTATTGTTCAAAATAAGTTTAACCTCATTGCCATAGTTGTTTAGATTTGCTGATGAAGCTGCTTTTTGTAGTAATAGGGAAGGCTGTTCAGTAGCATTGTAGATACTAAAAAAGAACATTCCTAATGCTAAAGATGCTGCGACTCCTGAAATAATAGAAACTCGTTTTATCCGTCTGTGGCTATCATGTTTATCAATCTTCTGAAAAATTTTATTTTTCAGTTGCTCTTTTCTCTCTTTATCAAAATTATTTTTCAAAATTTAGTGTTTTGGAAGCCTTAAAGAAGTTTAAAATTTCTTTAAATAGTAATATTACAAGACTGTTATACTATATAGTGGCAAAAAATAACTAAGTATAGACAAAAAAAGATTATTTTTTTTTGAAGAATCAAATAATCATGCAATATTTTTACGGAGGGCCTTTATTGATCTGTAGATTAAGGTACGAGCTGTTGTAATGGATATATTTAGTGTTGAGGCTATTTCTTCATATGATTTGTCTTTGAAAAATCTCATTGTTACAACTTTTTTTTGTTTTGGGGTTAACGATAGTAATGCGTTTGAAAGGGCGAGCTCTAATTCTTCCTTTTCTTCTTGAAAAATCGTTTTAGCTTCTATAGAAATTTCTTTGTTTAGGTAGATGATGTCTTTGAAATCGTTTTGTGAAGAAATGATAATGTTTCTATTTTTGAATTGTTTGGTTATTTTCCTTCTCAGAATCGTAAACAAGTAATTTTTAGTATTTATAACAGTAGGGAGTTTTTTTCTCCGGATGTAAATTTCTACAAATAAATCGTGAATACAATCTTCTATAAAATGTGAGTCTGAAGTAAATGACGTCCCAAATCTATACAAAGCATCTGCGTAAATTTCATAAAGACAGCTAAGGGCTTTTTTGTCTCCTTTTTTAATATCGATCCATAATTCGTGAAAGTGGGTATTGTTTGAATCCATTGAGAACTTTCTTTAGGAATTAGTATGTTAATCTAGGTGTAGATTAGGCATACATAATGATATAAATTTAAGGAATATTTAACAAATGTTGCAATTTTTTTTCATAAAAACAAATTATATGTACTTTGTTACATATAATTGAAATGTTGCTATTTTATCGCATTTTGTTGGACTCATTCAATTGTAAAAGGATGATTGAGGTCTTAAAAGTCTATGGTTCAAAATAGGGTGTTTAATATTTTTATTGGTTTACTCAATAAAATCTATAATTCCAACTCTTTTTAAGGGCGTTGGAATGCTATGAGTTGTTGATAATATGGTATTTTATTGGCGTTCTCTTCGCCCTTTTTTGTATTGTTCAAATAGTTTTCTGTTGAAATCTTCTTCTGCCACTTTAAGCAAGATTATTTTTTTAGGAGAAATTACTTTGCGCAGTTTGATAATGAGCTCTGTTTGCTCATTATAAAGTTTTTTTTCTGCTTCTACCAATCTATCTAACAATGCTTTTGCCTTGGTATCATTAAGTGTATTGATATTGTCTTTGATGTCGTGGCGAATAGTTCTGATATCTTCAAATTTTATTTTGGTGTAATTATCATCAAAGGTGTTGTAAATAGGCCAAAAATCTTGTGCTTCTTTTCCAGATAAATCCAATTTTTCGGTAATAAAAGCGACTTTCAGAGCCTTTATTTGTTCACGGTCTCCTTGAGCAAAAAGATTAAGTGATGCTACTAGAAACAGTATGGGTAGTATGTATTTTTTCATGTTATTCTATGATTAAATTTTCAATATCAGTATGTTCCAATAAGTAGGTTTCTAAAATGTTTTCATTTACTTGTTGGTTTACAAAATTTTCTTCAGAAAAATCAATGTCATCAAGTGTCGAGGCAATTTCATAAGCGCCAATGTTTTCATTGATCAGGTAGTTTTCAACCGTGTCGGCATCTAAAGCATCCCAAGTGGATTTGCTTTCAAAAATAGACAGATTAAATAAAAGCAATACCGCAGCCGCTATGCTTGAAATATATAATATATTTCTTTTATTGAAAAGCGTAATTACCTTTGTGCTGTCTTTTTCAGAAACTTTGTTTAAAATGTTTTCTTCTAGCGTTTCAAAATAGTCGTTGGGTGTTTTAAATCCAGGTTTTTCTACCATATTGTTTAGTTTTATGTCACTAAGTATGGAGTCCTCAAGATTTTTAAAATAGTCTTTTGGGACTGTAAAGCCTGTGCTTTTATTATGATGTGTGTTTTTTGTTTTCATTTTTTTACTTTATAAAGTATGGTGTCTTTATATCGTCATAATTTTAGACTTTAAATATTCTTAAAGGTTTAATGCTTAGTTAAATAGTCTTCAATTTTTTTTGTCGCTATATGATATGAGGCTTTTAAAGCACCTTCACTAGTTTCTAAAATGTCTGCCATATCTTTGTATTTTATATCTTCAAAATATTTCATATTAAAAACAAGTTGTTGCTTTTCTGGCAATGTGGCAATGGCTTGTTGTAACTTTAATTGAATGGCATCACCTTCAAAATAAACATCGGATGCTAGATTGTTAATGGCAAGGTTTTGGACTTCTTCATTGGTAATCTGCAAGCGTTTGGCTCTTTTGTTTATAAAGGTTATGGATTCGTTGGTGGCAATGCGGTACATCCAAGAATATAATTTGCTCTCTCCTTTAAAATTATGTATGTTTTTATAAATTTTAATAAAAGTATTCTGTAAAACATCATCGGCATCATCGTGCGATTTCACAATATTACGGATGTGCCAATACAAACGCTCTTTGTAAAGCGTTACAAGTTCTTTAAAGGCAAGGTCTTTATTTGTGTTTAACTGAAGTCGCTCAACAAGCTCTAATTCATCACTCACACGTTTCGTTTTATGATTTTTAGACTGTGGAATATAGTTAAAGTTTAATGACCAATAAAATTTTTGTTTTAAAAGAAATTTATTAGAAAAAAGCATCATTTATAATCATTTTAAAATCAAATGATTATAAAAATATAATCGATAAAATACATGATAAATACGATTAAATGTATTTTTTCTTGTTTTATTAGGTAATATGGTATAAGTTTGTCCTATACAAAAACCTACTTATAATGTTAGTCGTCCCCAAGTCTAACATTGAATAAAAAAAAGGATAGAACCCCAAATCTCTATCCTTTTTTATTTTTAATGATCTCTTATAGAATTTTACTCAAAACTTTGCATTTCTACAAGCTTTTTATAAACGCCATTTTTGTTGATTAGTTCTGTGTGCGTGCCTTGTTCTGCAATTTCTCCCTTTTGCAAAACCACTATTTGATCGGCACTTTGAATGGTGGATAGCCTATGTGCGATTACGATGGATGTTCTGTTTTTCATCATGTTTTCCAAGGCCACTTGCACCAAGCGTTCGCTTTCGGTATCTAGGGCAGAGGTTGCTTCATCTAAAATCATGATGGGCGGACTTTTAAGCACGGCACGGGCAATGCTCAACCGTTGTTTTTGGCCGCCAGAAAGTTTATTGCCGGCATCGCCAATATTGGTTTCTATGCCTACGGGCAGGTCTTTTACAAATTCCCAGGCATTGGCAACTTTTAGGGCTTCAATAACTTGGTTATCTGTAGCGTTTTCATTTCCTAATTTTAAGTTGTTTTTAATACTGTCGTTAAAAAGAATGGCATCTTGTGTCACAATGCCTAATTGCTTTCTTAATGAGTTTGTGGTTAAATCTTTAATATCTATACCGTCAATTAAAACACGACCTTTATTGACATCGTAAAAACGGGTTATCAAATTGGCAATAGTTGATTTTCCGCTGCCAGATTGCCCAACAAGTGCCACGGTTTTTCCTTTGGGAATGGTTAATGAGAAATTTTTCAGAACATAGTCTTTTTCATATTTGAATGAAATGTTATCAAATATGATGTCTTTATCAAAACTCGTTTTATCAAGGGCATTTGCTTTGTCTTTTAGCGGGTTGGGCGTGTCAATAATTTCCTGTATCCGTTCTGCGGCGGCATCGCCTTGTTTGATGTTGTACAGCCCACGAGAAATAGCTTTGGCGGGCACCATGATTTGGTAAGCCAGCCCCATAAATGCTATAAATGAACTACCGTCAAGCGATTTATCTACAAGTACCAATTGGCCACCATATATTAATAGAATGGAAATAACTAAAATACCAAGAAATTCACTCGTTGGCGATGCTAGATTCTGTCGGTTTAATAATTTATTTGAAAAGTTGTAAAAGCGATTTGAAGAGTCTTTGAATTTACCATCAAATTTTTCTTCTGCATTAAATCCCTTAATAATTCTTAAACCTGTTAGGGTTTCTTCCAGAGTTGATAAAATTACACCTTGTTCTTTTTGAACACGGTCTGATTTGCGTTTTAAACTTTTGCCAATCCTTGAAATAATCAAACCAGAAATGGGAATAAATACGAATACGAATATGGTTAATTGTGGACTTATAAGTACCATCATGATCAATGTGAAAATAATGGTAAGTGGTTCTCTGGCTATGAGTTCTAAAACAGGAAGCATGGAGTATTGCAACGTAGAAACATCATTGGTAACACGCGCCATGATATCGCCTTTTTTCTGTTCTGAAAAATAGGAAAGTGGTAATTCCATGGTTTTTTTGTAAACAGCATTTCGTAAATCGCGAACCACGCCGTTTCTTAAAAACACCATAAAATAATTGGCTAAATACCCAAAAATATTTTTTAATAGAAATAAAGAAATAATGAGGCCGACAATAAACAATAATGCCTGTTGTGGGTCATTTGAAGCGTATTGATTTACATGATATGCTAAAAATTCTTGGGCGTAATCTTTAAAGTTTCCCAGCCCTTGATAAACGGGTTTTATTGTAGGTTTCAGTTCGTCTTTTTCACCAAATAAAATATCGAGCATGGGGATTAATGCAACGAAAGATAAAGTGCCAAACAATGCATAGAACACATTAGATATAATGTGTCCTATAGCATGATTTTTATAAGGCTTAGCATACCTTAACAGATTATAAAAATGATTCATTAAATAAGATTCATATCCTTTAAAATCGCTTCAGCTTTTGCTTCTAAAAGCGTTTCTGTTTCCTTAAAGTTTGCAATGGATTTTAAAGGGGTATTTACACTTACGTAGAATTTTATTTTTGGCTCAGTTCCGCTAGGTCTTAAGGCTACTTGGCTACCATCTTCGGTATAATAAATCAATACGTTGGATTTTGGCATGTCCATGATGCTTTCTTTACCTGTAACCATGTTTTTTGAAATTGAAGATTCATAGTCTTCTATTTTAACCACTTTGGAATCGTTGGCCGTTTCAAAAGGGTTTTCACGGGCATCTATCATCATTTGCGTGATTTCTTGTGCACCTTCAATACCTTTTTTTGTAAGTGAAATTAATTTTTCTTTATAGAAACCGTGTTTTACATAAAGCTTAAGTAATTCGTCATAAAACGAGCTTCCGCTAGCTTTAGATATGGCTGCAATTTCACAGGCCAAAAGGGTAGAGGTAACGGCATCTTTATCACGAACAAAATCGCCAACCATATAACCAAAACTCTCTTCGCCACCACCAATAAAATCCAATTCAGGAAAATCTTTGATTAATTTGGCTATCCATTTAAAACCGGTCAATACTATTTTACTGTCCACACCGTAAGCTTCTGCCAATTTGTTGAGCATGGGGGTTGATACAATCGTGGAAGCTATAAATTCCTTGCCTTTAATTTTGCCTTCTGATTGCCATTGTTTCAAAAGGAAATCCGTCATCATCAGCATGGTCTGGTTGCCGTTGAGGAGTTGTAATTCATTTTCAGAATTTCTAACGGCCACACCCAATCTGTCACAATCTGGGTCGGTGCCAATTACAATGTCGGCATTTACTTTTTCTGCCAATTCCAAAGCCATTTTTAAAGCGGCCGGTTCTTCTGGATTCGGGGATGTTACGGTTGGGAAATCACCATCGGGCACTTCTTGCTCTTTTACAATATGCACATTTTTATAACCCGCACGTTTTAAGGTTTCAGGAACAGCTGTAATGGACGTTCCGTGAAGCGATGTAAACACGATGGTCAGATCATCTTTGGCTTTTTGAGTAGCGCCTACGCACCCGTTTTTAACAGATGCATCAATAAATACGTCATCAACATCTTTTCCTATATAGTGGATCAAATCGTTGTTTGCTTCAAATTTAATTTGAGAATAGTCCAATGCATTAATCCTGTCGATCACAGCTTCATCGTGCGGCGGCACCAATTGTCCGCCATCTTGCCAATACACTTTATAGCCGTTATATTCTGGCGGATTGTGTGATGCCGTTAAAACAATACCACAATGGCAGTTTAAGTGCCTAACTGCAAATGATAATTCTGGTGTGGCGCGCAAATCTTCAAATAAATAAACCTCTATGCCATTGGCTGAAAACACATCGGCAACTACTTTTGCAAGCGTTTTACTGTTGTGCCTGCAATCATAAGCAATAACCGCTTTTGGGGTTTCGTTAGGGAATTGTTTGTGAAGGTAATCACTTAGGCCTTGGGTGCTTTTTCCTAATGTGTATTTGTTTATTCTATTGGTGCCAATCCCCATAATACCACGCATACCACCTGTGCCAAATTCCAAATCTTTATAAAAACTTTCTTGAATGTCTTTAGGGTTGTTTGCAATGCTGTCTTTTATAAAATGTTGGGTGTCTTTATCAAAAGAAGGGGTCAGCCAAGCATTGATGCGGTCTAAAATTTTTGGTTCGATGTATATCATGTTTTAGTATGTTAAAAAGTAGCCTTCAAAAATAAACAATTGAAAAGGAAAAGATAGTTATAAAGTTACTAATTTGAATGTAATGATAGGATTTAATTAAAGTTTAATTCGTCTTTAACGAGATAGCGTTTTTTATCCGCTTTGGTTCTTAAGATGATTTCACCTAAAAAACCAGCAACAAAAAATTGTGTGCCAATAATCATGGTGGAAAGCGCCAAATAAAATTGCGGACGTTGGGTAATAAGCCTGCCTGTCGGGTTTAAGAATACTTTGTCAATACCTAAGTAGGCTGCAAAACCAAAACCAATGGCAAACATGATAACTCCCAAAGCACCAAATAAATGCATGGGGCGTTTTCCAAAACGGGATAAAAACCAAATGGTAATGAGGTCTAAAAAACCATGTACAAAACGATCCATCCCAAATTTGGTGACGCCATACTTTCTGGCTTGGTGCAATACCACTTTTTCGGTTATTTTTGAAAAACCGGCATTTTTTGCGAGCACGGGTATGTAGCGGTGCATTTCGCCATTGACATCAATATTTTTTACAAGCTCTAGTTTATAAGCTTTAAGTCCGCAGTTGAAGTCGTGTAATTTAACCCCCGAGGTTTTTCTAGCGGCCCAATTAAAGAGTTTGGACGGCATATTTTTTGAAATAACAGCATCGTAGCGTTTCTTTTTCCAACCCGATACCAAATCCAAACCTTGATTTTTTATCATATTGTAAAGTTCGGGGATTTCATCGGGGTTGTCTTGTAAATCGGCATCCATGGTAATCACGACGTCGCCTTGGGATTTTTCAAACCCAGCATGGAGTGCTTGAGACTTTCCGAAATTTTTAAAAAAACGAATCCCTTTTACATGGCTATATTTGGCTGCTAATGTTGAAATAATTTGCCAAGAATCATCGGTGCTTCCGTCATCTATAAAAATGATTTCATAAGAAAAACGATTGGATTGCATAACTTTTGCAATCCAATCGTATAATTCCGTTAAAGACTCTTGTTCGTTAAGTAGTGGTATGACTACAGATATATTCATGTAACTATTTCAAAAAAAATAATGTTCAAAAATACAGAATTTATTCTGAGCCCGGAGTATTTTTTTTCATCACAGCAGCTACAATAAGTCCAACCACACTAAACCCGGCCAATTGCCATATAATGGATTGTAAAATATTGCCTATGGAGTACATATTGCCTTGATTTTCCATTTTTTCCATGGCTTCTGCAATGGCTTCTGTAGGGACATTGAAACTTTTTAATCGTTCCATTTGCGAATCAATTATTTTTTCCTGTAGCACAGTTGCAGCTTCTGGATCAATAAAATTGAAAATGATAATACTGACCACCGCGCTAATGATAAGCCCAATCAAAATGGTTATAAAATAGGAAGTAAACGCATTTTTAAAACTTATAAATCCTCCAGATAGTTTTTTTGATTGTGACACAGAAAGGATTCCTAATACAATTATGATGACTAAAAAGCTGATACCAAACCAAATTTGGGTAAATAAATCTAGGCTTACAGCGTAGCCAATTACCGTTAATAGTGAAAGAATAGCACCTAAATACATGCCGTAATTTATGGCTACAGATTTTAAAGATTTTTCCATAATTTTGATGATTAATTTGTTAGTTGGTTTATTAGTTCTTAAAGATAGTAAAACGTTACACAAATAGTAAAAATAAAAATAAAAAAAAGTATTGCGCATTTATAAAAAATACTTAAATTTGCACTTCCAAAATTGAAAGTATTAAAAGCATAACGCGATGAAAAAAGGTATACACCCAGAGAATTATAGACTAGTAGCATTTAAAGACATGTCCAACGAAGATGTTTTTTTAACAAAATCTACTGCAAATACCAGTGAGACTATTGAAGTTGATGGTGTAGAATATCCAGTGATAAAAATGGAGATTTCAAGAACTTCTCATCCATACTATACTGGTAAGTCTAAATTGATAGATACGGCTGGTCGTATTGACAAGTTTAAAAACAAATATGCTAAATTCAGTAAATAATTTAAGCATCAAAATATATTTATTAAGCCTTTCAGTTACTGAAAGGCTTTTTTATTTTCTATATTTAATATACTTTTGAATAGCTGAACAATAAGTTTGGGTTATGAGTGGGCAACTTTAAACTTTAAACTTTAAACTTTAAACTTTAAACTTTTGTATGAATTACATTCTTTTTGATGGTGCCTCCCGTAATAATTTATTGCCGTTTACCTTTACAAGGCCAGTAGCAGACATTCGTGTTGGTATTCTGACCATTCGTGAAAAATGGGAAATGTATTTAGATTCTACCACAACCACGGTGACCGAAGATTATCTCTCTGATAAATATCCTATGGTTGAATTGGAGGAAAACGTCATGATAAACGCATCTTATCTGCCTAATTTTGAATTGGTTGAAATGGTAAAGGACTTACAGGAAAACCAAGCTATTTTTAAAGATGAAGATGTTGTTGTTTTTTTTTCAAAAGATACTCAGGAAAATATAAACTTTGATGACTACGAAGCTTTGGAGTTTGAGGGCGATCTTATAAAAATGGAACATACTTGGGATATTTTCTCGAAGAACGGCGACGCCATTCAAGAGGATTTTAATTTACTGACCAAAGGCAGGAACTCGCAACCCATACCATTAAGCAACCATGTGATTGCTCCAGAAAATATTTTTATAGAAGAAGGTGCCCAATTGCAATTCACAACACTTAATGCTAGTAAAGGCCCTATTTATATAGGAAAAAATTCAGAAATCATGGAGGGTGCTTTAATTCGTGGGCCTTTGGCATTGTGTGAAGGTGCCATAATAAAATTAGGAGCCAAAATTTACGGATCAACAACCATTGGGCCGCACAGTAAAGTTGGGGGCGAGGTCAATAACTCAGTGATTTTTGCTAATTCCAACAAAGGCCACGATGGGTATTTAGGAAATGCTGTGCTGGGAGAGTGGTGCAATTTAGGAGCAGATACCAACAATTCAAATTTAAAAAATAACTATGCCGAAGTTCGATTGTGGGACTACCAAACAGAAGGTTTTGCTAGAACAGGTTTGCAGTTTTGCGGTTTGATGATGGGCGATCACAGTAAATGTGGCATCAATACCATGTTCAATACGGGTACTGTTGTTGGCGTAAGTGCCAATATTTTTGGAAGTGGTTTTCCAAGAAATTTTGTTCCCAGTTTTAGTTGGGGCGGTAACGGAGGATTTACTACCTATTTGACCAAAAAGGCATTTGAAGTTGCTGAGGTTGTTATGTCAAGAAGAAAAATTGAGTTTTCAGAACAAGACAAAGCCATTTTAGAACACGTTTTTGAAGAAACCAAAAAGTATAGACGGGAATAAAACAGTTTGCAGTTTCAGTCAAAACAGCTTAGCAACAAACAATTCAACAACAAATATCCATGTTTAAACCCGCTTTTTGTATAATTTTATTGTTAGGTTTTTTTGGGATTTCTCAAAATGAAACATACACCGTTTCAAATATTGGATTGAATGATAAAAAACCTCATTTTGGTTTGTCTTTTGATAAAGAAGGAGGTGTGCTATTTACATCATATTTGGTAAATAAAAATGGAAGGGTAAAGCTGGTTATGTCGGGAGATGGCATATTATCGCTTTACAGTGGAAAGATAACTGAAAAAGGAGAGATAGAGGAAGTTGAAACGTTGCTTATTGACGAAAATGAAGATGTTTCAAACATCACAAGTGCCTCGTATTCGCCCAATGGCAAATACTTGTATGTGACCACAACCTATGAAAACAGAAAAAATAAGCCCAAAGGGAATTTTAAAAAAGAGAATTTCCATATAGAGATAGCCGAGTTTAAAAACGGTATTGGTTGGACAAACTTTAGTGTATTGCCGTTTTGCGAGCCTAAATATTCTTATGCGCACCCCGTGTCAAGTCCTGACGGAAAAGCATTGTATTTTATTGCGAACATCCGTGGCGGAAAGCAAACAGCTAAAGGTGCTTCAGATATTTTTAAAGTTGAAATGTTGGGTAATGAAACGTATAGCGAACCTATTAATTTAGGGGGCAACGTGAATTCCTATAGCAAAGAAATGTTTCCGTTTATTGGCCATGACAATACCTTGTACTTTGCTTCAAATCGACCAGGTGGATTTGGTGGTTTTGATATCTATAAATGCCCTATAAATGCAGATGGCACTTATGGCAAAGCTGAAAAAATGCCAAATCCTATTAATAGTAAAAAAGATGATTTTTGTTTTGTGATTGATGCTGAAAATAAAACAGGATACTTTACTTCAAAACGTGATGGTGGTAAAGGCGATGATGATATTTATTATTTTGAATTGTCAAAGTAGGTTTTTTAAGTTTATGGATGTAATATTTTTATTATATTTAGAAGATTTTTAATTATCTGAATCAAATGATTTCATCTTTGTTTGTTAACAAAATAAAATTTACTTTAGTTTTCATTGTATTCCTTCTGTCAGATATTTTTGTAAAAATTTATTCTAATAATCTTAGTTATAGATTTGTATCAAAACCGTTTATTTTGTTTTCTTTGATTGCTTTTTACTATTACAATACAAGGTGTAATGGAAGGAAAGTTGAAAAAAATGTTTTGCTAGCATTGCTTTTTTTTCTGCTGGGAGATTTTGCTATTTTGAATAGCATGAACAATTTTTTTTTGTTTTTGAGTATTCTTTTTTTTGCAATAGGTAAGGTGTTTTTTTGTTTAAAGTTTAAGAATAAAGAGGATTTTGAATACTCAAGGCTTTTCCCATTCTCTTTGGGGATTTATATTTTTGTAACCTTTATTATTTCTGTAATCTATAAAAATTTGCAGTCATTTTTTATTCCTGCGATGCTCACACTATTTATTTCGCTAGTAATGTTGAATTTGGCCTATTTGCGAAAAGGTCAATTTTCAAAATGGAGCTATATATGTGTGCTTATGGGATGTTTGCTATTTGTTTTTGTTGAAGGTGTAAATGCTATTAGTACTTTTAACAAGGTATTGCTCTTTCCTTATTTTTTAATCATGATTTCTTATGGGGTTTCTGTATATTTAATTGTTTTAGGAATTACGCTTGAAGGGAATAAAGAAGCCTTTTTAGATAATAAAACTTAACTTTTGGTAGTCTTCTTTATTCGGGGGAGTGTTCAAAGGCTTTTAATTTATGACTTTTTAACGCGTTTCAAGTCCAATAAATTAATAGGATTGATGCCCAAACCACTTACGTTTTTCCCTATGAAGCGTATTACTTCATCATAAAAAAGTGGCACAATAGGCGTTGTTTGCATCACTAGGCTATCCATTTTGGTGTATAATAGTTCACGCTTTTTAGTATCGGTTTCTTTAAAAGAATGTTCATACCAAGCATCAAATTGTTCGTTTTTAAAATGTGAATAATTAGGGCCGTTTGGTGAAAAGTTTTTGCTGTAATATAATGATAAATAGTTTTCAGCATCGGGATAATCGGCAATCCAACTGGCCCGGAACATATCCAGTTTCCCATTGGCTTTGGCATCCTTTAACGTGGCTGCGGGAATCACATCTACATTTATAATCAATCCCGTTTTTTGGATTTCACGCTGGATAAATTCACAAAAACTTAAATAATTGCTGGTAGTAGTAAGATTTATTTCAGGATTTTGTTTTCCGGCTTCTGTTTTAAATTGAGCAACCAATTGTTTAGCTTTTTCGGGTTGATAAGTAAAACCAATATGGGCATTATAACCGGGTAATCCTTTTGGGATAAAACCGCCTTCGGCAGGAATGCCAACGCCATTGCGAAGGTAAATCATCATTTTTTTTCTGTCAAAACCATAATTAATGGCTTTTCTCAATAATTCCGATTGTATTTCTGGCACTTCAGAATCCATATAAAAACCCAAATATTCGGTATTCAAATACGGCCCACGAATCATGTTTTTTGTTTCGGCATATTGTGTCCGTAATTTTCCATCAGCTGTTAATATTTCATCTTTGTAGGATGCGTCCAATCCAGAAACAAAATCGATGTTTCCTTGTGAAAACTGTAAAAACTCACTTTGTTTATCGGGTAAAAATGTAATGGCAACAGCTTCTAAATAGGGTAATGGTTTTCCGTTTTCGTCATTTTCAAAATAATGATTGTTTTTTCTGAAAACCAATTTAATGTTTTCTTCCCAACGCTTGAATTTAAAAGGACCTGTGCCAATAGGGTTTGCTCTAAAATCGGTGCCATAATATTCTACGATTTCTTTTGGAACGACCGAGCAATATTTCATGGTCAATAAACCCAAAAAAGCAGGAAAGGGCTGTTTTAATTTAACTTGAAAAAGGGTGTCGTTTATAGTTTTAAAACTTTCAACTTTGTTTAAAACCCAACTTCCGGGCGAAGCGACCTGTTTATCCAATAGACGGTTTAAGCTATATTCAAAATCGGATGCTTTAACTGTTCTCGTGGAATCTTTTCCAAACAATGGATGTTTATGAAAATACACGTCTTTCCGAAGCGAAAAGGAATAGGTAAGGGCGTCTTCACTGACAGTCCAATCTTTAGCAATACATGGATTTACATTTAAGTTTTCATCCATTTGCACCAATCCGTTGAACAGTTGATTGGTTGCCCATATATCGGCCAAATCCTTTGAAAATGCAGGATCCAATGAGCCTATGTTTTTGTGTTCGTTGTACCGGAAAACTAAATTTTCATTGTATCTGTTTGAAGTTTTTCCACAAGAAAAAAAGAAAATAACAATGCAACTAATTGATAAATAACTAATTATTTGTTTTGTAATAGGTTTTATCATATAAGTTATTAATTGTAAATTTGCACACTTTAAACAAAGAAAGTAAATATAGTGAGATTTCCGTCTTCACGGAAATGACAAAATAATTTATGAAGAAAAAAGTCGCATTTTATACGTTGGGCTGTAAACTTAATTTTTCAGAAACTTCTACCATTGCCAGAAGTTTTGCTGATGAAGGTTTTGACCGTGTGGATTTTTCTGAAAATGCAGATATTTATGTGATCAATACGTGCTCGGTTACCGAAAATGCAGACAAGCGTTTTAAAACCATTGTCAAGCAAGCTCAAAAATCAAATCCCGATGCATTTGTTGCGGCCGTTGGTTGTTATGCACAATTAAAACCGCAGGAATTGGCCGATGTAAATGGGGTGGATTTGGTACTTGGTGCGACCGAAAAATTCAAGATTACAGATTATTTGAACGACCTTTCTAAAAACGATTTCGGCGAAGTGCATTCTTGTGAAATAGAAGAGGCTGATTTTTATGTGGGCAGCTATTCCATAGGGGATAGGACCCGTGCTTTTTTAAAGGTTCAAGATGGCTGTGATTACAAATGTACGTATTGCACTATTCCGTTGGCACGAGGTATTTCGCGTAGCGATACGATGGAAAGTGTGTTGAAAAATGCTAAAGAAATTTCAGCCCAAAATATTAAGGAAATTGTGCTGACGGGCGTAAATATTGGTGATTATGGTAAAGGGGAGTTCGGAAACAAAAAGCACGAACATACATTTTTGGATTTGGTGACGGAATTGGATAAGGTGGCAGGCATTGAAAGACTTCGTATCTCGTCCATTGAACCAAATTTATTGAAAAATGAAACCATAGATTTGGTATCAAAATCCAGAGCGTTTGTACCGCATTTCCATATTCCATTACAAAGTGGCAGTAATGAGATCCTTAAAAAAATGAAACGGCGGTACCTGCGGGAATTGTATGTGGATAGGGTTTCAAAAATAAAAGAAGTGATGCCGCATGCTTGTATCGGGGTGGATGTGATTGTAGGTTTTCCTGGGGAAACAGATGCCCATTTTTTAGAAACCTATAACTTTTTAAACGAACTGGATATTTCATATTTGCACGTTTTTACCTATTCTGAACGTGATAATACCGAAGCGGTTGACATAGAAGGTGTAGTGCCGAACAATGTACGGAGCAAACGCAGTAAAATGTTGCGAGGTCTATCGGTTAAAAAGCGTCGTGCATTTTATGAAAGCCAGATTGGAACTGAAAGAACCGTTTTATTTGAAAGTGAAAACAAAACAGGATTTATTCATGGTTTTACTGAAAATTATGTGAAAGTAAAAACACCTTGGAATCCAGAATTGGTAAATACTTTACACCAAGTGGAATTGACAAAAATTGATTCGGATGGTTTGGTTCGGTTTGAGTTTGTTAAAGAACTTGCTTTATAAAATAAAAAAAAACAAAGCAAATACTTCAGATTTTATATTTTTCGTAAATCGTAAATCGTAAATCGTAAATCAAAAAATCATATCCGTACGCCAACAGGCAGCATACGCTTATATTTTCTGTTGCTTCTCACAAATTTGGCAATAGCAGGACAAGTGGGCATAACGCTTAGGTTGCGTTCTGATATTTGTTCAAAAACAAGTGCCAAGAACTCTTTGCTAAAACCTTCGTCATTGATTTCTTCGGGTATGATAAGTTTGGTTAAAAAAATCTTTCGTTCTTGTAAGGAATATTCAATTTTTGCTAAATGGTCATCAATTTTAATTTCAAATTGGCGTAAAAAATCATTGTCTATTAATTCAGCAGCTTCAACCATGGTATTTTGTTTTATTTCTTAAGGAACTTAAAATAGTGAGCACTATTTATATAACTTTGTGCAAAAGTACGTAAAAAAATCGTTATAATAAAGTATAATAATAGTTAATGCCTTATGTTTCAGCAATTAGTGCCTATTTATTTTATGCCGGGAATGGCTGCCAGCTCTAAAATTTTTGAGCATATCAAATTGCCTGAAGATCAATTTGAAATCCACTTACTTGAGTGGGTGGTTCCTACTGATAATGAATCTATTAGCGATTATGCCTTGCGAATGACCCAAAATATTACCCATGACAATGTGGTGTTGATAGGCGTTTCCTTTGGAGGTATTTTGGTGCAGGAAATGAGCAAACATGTGAAAGTAAGAAAACTGATTATTGTTTCCAGCGTTAAGTCCATGTACGAACTTCCGAAACGGATGAAGCTTGCCAAACTTACCAAGGCTTACAAATTATTGCCAACCAAATTGGTAGGGAATTTAGATGTGCTGGCAAAATATGCTTTTGGAAATAACGTTATAAAACGGATTGATTTATACAAAAAGTATCTATCGGTCAATGATAGCAAGTATTTAAGTTGGGCTATTGAGCAAGTGGTTTGTTGGGGCCAAGAAAGTATCATCCCTGAAATTGTTCATATTCACGGGGAAAATGACGCTGTTTTTCCTATAAACCACATATCAAATTGTATTACCGTAAAAAACGGGTCGCATATTATGATTATCAATAAATATAAATGGTTCAATGCCAATTTGCCCCGTATTATTTTAGAAAACTAAACATATTTTTTTACCTTTAATAAAAACTTTTTAATGATGAAGAACATAGAGAGAATGCTAGCATTTGTTGGGTTATTAAGTTTATCTGCGTTATTTATTTATGCCCTCCAGGACGCCCCGACCGATGAGAATTTTGAAACAAAAATAATCAATGGATACAACGTATATGCGTTGCAAGTGCCAGATGATCTGAATTTTGCCGGTGAGCTTATGCCGCTTAAAGATCCAGATGTTTATGAGCGCATGGACAGGGAACTGTTGGTCAATACCTATTGGCAATCCAATGGGTTGTTGATGTTTAAACGGGCAAAAAAGTGTTTCCCCATTATTGAGCCTATTTTAAAAAAACATGGTATTCCAGATGATTTTAAATATTTAGCAGTCATAGAAAGTGGTCTGACCAATGTGGTTTCCCCGGCTGGAGCTCGTGGTATTTGGCAAATTATGCCAGCGACCGCTAAAGAAAACGGGTTGGAGGTTAATGATAATGTAGATGAACGTTATAATCTAAAAAAGTCAACCGAAGTGGCCTGTAAATATTTATTGAAATCTAAAGAGGATTTGGGCACATGGACGCTAGCTGCCGCAGCTTATAATGCAGGCAATACAGGGGTTTCAAGACGATTAGAAGAACAAGACGTAACAGATTATTACGACCTACTATTAGGAGAGGAAACGGGCCGTTACCTGTTCAGGATCGTTGCTTTAAAAGAAATTTTAAGCCATCCAGACACTTATGGTTTCAATTTTAGGGAAAAAGATTTATATGACAATGTGCCAACATACACCGTAAAAGTTGATACTGCGGTAACAGATTTTTCCAAATTTGCTAAAAATTTTGGCATTAACTATAAAATACTTAAAATCCATAACCCCTGGTTGCGTGAACCAAATCTTAACAATAGATCTAGAAAACTATACGAAATTGAAATCCCTAAAGCGGGCTATTACAATTAATTTGTATGCTTGATTATATAAAAGCTGAATACTGGAACGTTTTTGTTGTTTTTAATTACATAGTTGCGGTTTCAGCTATTATAACTATTCTTCTTAAAAGTATAAATCCCAATAGAACGGTTCCGTATATAGTTTTGCTTGTTTTGTTTCCTTTTTTGGGATTGTTGGTTTATTATCTTTTCGGACAAGAATATAGAAAAAACAAGATTTTCAATAGGAAAAACATCCTAAACCAGAGCATAATAAAATCAATTAAAAAAGATGTCCAGTTTAATAGTGAAGAAATTAAACGGGTTGATGATTATTTAGGTGATAAAGTAAAGCTTGTCAAGCTTCTTTATAACGATGAATATGCACCACTTACATTAAAAAATGATGTGTCAATTATCAATAACGGAAATGATTTGTTTTCAAGATTGATAAAAGATATAAAAGAAGCAAAACACCATATCCATTTAGAATATTATACGCTAATGGACGATACTATTGGTAAAGAAATCATGGGTCTGCTATGTGAAAAATCTAAATCAGGTGTTGAGGTAAGGTTGTCTTATGATGATGTGGGTAGCAAGATTTCTTCTAAAATGAAACGTAAAATGGATAAAAATGGTGTTATGCATTTTCCGTTCATGCCAGTTGTTTTCAATAAGTTTACTGGTAAGATGAATTACCGAAACCATCGTAAAATAGCCATTATAGATGGAACTGTGGCCTATGTGGGCGGTATGAATATTTCAGATGAATATTTGAATAATAAAGAAGATGATTCTTTTTGGCGAGACACCCATTTAAGGATAATTGGCGAGGCCATTAAGTCGTTGCAAATTCATTTTTTTACCACATGGAGTTTTGTCTCCAACTCTAAAGTTGAAATAGACAAATCATATTTTCCTGAAATTGCGTGTGAAAAAAATGTGGGCGTACAAATAGCGGCAAGTGGTCCCGATACAGATTGGGCCAATATTATGGAGTCCATATTAACTGCTATAACCCTTGCGAAAAAATATGTTTATATTACTACACCTTATTTTGTGCCTAATTTAGAAATCCTTACAGCCATGCAAATGGCCTCAAGAAGCGGTGTGGATGTTAGGCTTATTATTCCTAAAAACTCCGATTCATGGGTAACCAAACATGCTACAAATTCATATCTAGAATCGTTATTATTGGCAAATGTAAAGGTATATCACTACACTAAAGGTTTTGTGCATGCTAAAACCATGGTTGTTGACGACATATTTTCTACTGTTGGCACCTCAAATATGGATTACAGAAGTTTTTATGTGAATTTTGAGGTAAATGCCTTTATATATGATATTGATAAAAGCAAAACCTTAAAACAACACTTTTATGAAGATCTTGGTAATAGTGAACTGATAGATCGGGAACGTTGGCTGAGCAGATCTAAATTACAAAAGGCTTACGAGTCTTATTCCAGACTTTGGGCGGCTTTGATTTAACCTCTACGTTTCTGGGCCCTCACAGAACCTCCAGCGCCATAATGTTGGTTTGGACCCACGGCACGTTTCATGTTCTCTTTCATCATTTTAATTTGGTCGGCCAGCATGCCTTGCTTATCTAATTTTTGAGCCTCTGATAGTAATTTTTGTGCTTCTTGTTTTCTGCGTTTTGAAAAAGCAATACCAGATAAGTTCAGTTTCGCCATGGCCAAATCATGGTCCATGGACAATCCCAATTGAATGGCTTTTCTAAAATATTTTTCGGCCTCATTGATATTGGTTTGAGAAACCATCAACCCGTGTAAATAGTTGTAATAACCTTGTTGTTTTTTTACCAATGCATTTTCTGGGTTTTTGATTTTGTCAAGCCATTTTTTAGCCCCATCAAAATCCTGTTTGCGCAATCTTAAAAATGCCAATAAAATAAATTCATTTTTAAAATAAAGGAAAATAAAAATGAGCGATAAAAGAATAAACATAATACCATTGCCAATTTCGCCTTCTATAAATTGGTAAACAGCATAAGCAATGATACCTGCTGCAATAATAAGTTTTATGATTTTGTTGTACATAGTATGATATAATTTGTAAAATAGATTGAATTTTTGGTTAAAACCAACCCTTAGTAACCTTGATTTTCTTTTTAAAGTACAAAGAAACTAAATTTTTATGGAATGGACTACATACATATTTAACAAAAACAACACTATGAACCCAAATAAATAGTAGCGTTTAGAGCTATTTGAAAAATAAAAATTTAATTAAAAATATTTTTCAGAAATGGTTTGCAAAGTAATAAAGGCTTCGTATATTTGCCCTCGGTTTTACAGAAAGCCATTTTACAGTAAAAATTACAATTTCAGATTTTTAAAGACATAAGATAATGAGTAAAAGAACATTTCAGCCTTCTAAAAGAAAGAGAAGAAACAAACACGGTTTCAGAGAAAGAATGGCGTCTGCTAACGGCAGAAAGGTATTAGCACGTAGAAGAGCTAAAGGAAGAAAAAAAATATCTGTGTCATCTGAAACAAGACATAAAAAATAATGATTAACAATTGTTGATAATATAAAGGTGTTACTTAAGTGTAACGCCTTTTTTTATATCTAATGATTATTATTTTTGTAACAAATTAAAATACAACATATAACCAGTAAAAAATGCCGAAAAATCCAAAGCTTAAATCGATACTAATTATTGGCTCAGGTCCTATTGTAATTGGGCAAGCATGTGAATTTGACTACTCAGGGACCCAAGCGTTGCGGTCGTTAAGGGAAGATGGAATTGAAACCATTCTTATCAATTCCAATCCAGCAACCATTATGACAGATCCAGCTATGGCAGATCATGTGTACTTGCTTCCGTTAACTACCAAATCGATTATCCAAATTTTAAAAGAACATCCTCAAATTGATGCTGTTTTACCAACTATGGGTGGGCAAACAGCTTTAAATTTATGTATTGAGGCAGATGAAAAAGGGATTTGGAAAGATTTTAATGTTGAAATAATTGGTGTAGATATTGATGCCATAAACATTACCGAAGATAGAGAGAAGTTTAGGGAGTTGATGCTTAAAATAGGTATCCCGATGGCACCTCAAGCTACTGCAAGTTCTTATCTAAAAGGAAAAGAAATTGCTCAAGAGTTTGGGTTTCCTTTAATAATTAGAGCCTCGTTTACCTTGGGTGGGGCAGGAGCTTCGTTCGTTTATAAAGAAGAAGATTTTGATGAGTTATTAACACGTGGATTAGAGATTTCTCCAATCCACGAAGTCATGATTGATAAGGCTTTAATTGGCTGGAAGGAATATGAATTAGAACTGCTTCGAGATTCCAATGACAATGTGGTCATTATCTGTTCTATAGAAAATATGGATCCCATTGGAATCCACACAGGAGATTCCATTACTGTTGCTCCGGCAATGACTTTAAGCGACAGAACGTATCAAAAAATGCGTGATATGGCCATCCACATGATGCGCAGTATTGGTGATTTCGCTGGTGGTTGTAACGTGCAGTTTGCGGTTTCGCCAGATGAAAACGAAGATATCATTGCTATTGAAATCAATCCACGTGTATCGCGCTCATCAGCTTTAGCTAGTAAAGCAACGGGTTACCCTATTGCAAAAATTGCTGCTAAATTAGCGTTGGGTTATCATTTAGATGAATTGAACAATCAAATTACAAAATCGACTTCGGCTCTATTTGAGCCGACTTTGGATTATGTCATCGTAAAAATACCACGTTGGAATTTTGATAAATTTGAAGGCTCAGACAGAACTTTAGGACTTCAAATGAAATCTGTTGGTGAGGTTATGGGCATTGGGCGTTCGTTCCAAGAAGCCTTGCACAAAGCAACGCAATCTTTGGAGATTAAACGAAACGGTTTAGGAGCTGATGGAAAGGAAAATAAAAACTACGAGCAGATTATTGAGAAACTTACCTATGCTTCTTGGGATCGTGTGTTTATTATTTATGATGCCATTTCTATGGGAATTCCGTTAAGCAGAATCCATGAAATCACTAAAATAGACATGTGGTTCTTGAAACAATATGAAGAATTATTTTTTCTTAAAAATGAAATTTCTACATACAAAATAGAGACCATTCAAAAAGATCTTTTGCTTGAAGCGAAGCAAAAAGGCTATGGGGATAGGCAAATAGCGCACATGTTGGGTTGTTTGGAAAGCCAAGTGTATAGTAAGCGTGAAGAATTGGGTATTAACCGCGTTTATAAACTGGTAGATACCTGTGCTGCGGAATTCCAAGCAAAAACACCATACTATTATTCAACGTTTGAAAGTGACATGGAAACCGCCGATGGTAAACGCTATGCCGATAATGAAAGCGTGGTTTCAGACAAGAAAAAAGTAATTGTTTTAGGTTCTGGACCAAACCGAATCGGTCAAGGCATTGAGTTTGATTATTGTTGTGTGCATGGCGTTTTAGCTGCTGCGGAATGTGGTTACGAAACCATCATGATAAACTGTAACCCAGAAACGGTTTCAACAGATTTTGATACGGCTGATAAATTGTATTTTGAGCCTGTTTTTTGGGAACATATATATGACATCATCAAACATGAAAAACCAGAAGGCGTTATTGTTCAGTTAGGAGGTCAAACCGCTTTAAAACTTGCTGAAAAATTAACCAAATATGGTGTGAAAATTTTAGGGACCAGTTTTGAATCACTTGATTTAGCAGAAGATAGAGGCTTGTTTTCTAACCTTTTAAAAGAGAATAACATTCCTTATCCACAATTTGACATTGCAACTACTGCCGATGAAGCATCAGCCATTGCAGATGTTTTGGATTTTCCAATATTGGTACGTCCATCTTATGTGCTTGGTGGTCAAGGAATGAAAATCGTTATCAACAAAGCAGAATTGGAAAAGCACGTGGTGGATTTATTAAGCCAAATGCCAGGGAACCAACTCTTGTTGGACCATTATTTGGAAGGCGCCATAGAAGCTGAAGCCGATGCTATTTGTGATGGGGAAGATGTATACATTATTGGTATCATGGAGCATATTGAACCATGTGGAATCCATTCTGGCGATAGTAATGCCATGCTGCCACCGTTTAATCTAGGTGATTTGGTTATGCAACAAATAAAAGACCATACCGTGAAAATAGCAAAAGCACTTAATACAGTTGGACTTATAAATATCCAGTTTGCCATTAAAGACGATGTGGTTTATATTATTGAAGCCAACCCACGGGCATCTCGAACAGTTCCTTTTATAGCAAAAGCTTATGGCGAGCCTTATGTAAACTATGCTACAAAGGTTATGTTGAGAGATAAAAAGGTTAAGGATTTTAATTTCAATCCAAAATTGAATGGCTATGCCATCAAGCAACCTGTATTCTCTTTCAACAAGTTCCATAACGTGAATAAAAAATTAGGGCCAGAAATGAAGAGTACTGGAGAAAGTATCTTATTTATTGATAGCTTGAAGGATGATGAGTTCTATGAGCTATACTCTAGACGAAAAATGTATCTTAACAAATAGAAATAAAAAAAAGCCGCAATTAGCGGCTTTTTTTATTTCCCAATAAGGTCTAATTTTACATTATGGGCTTTTAGCGATTCTATATGGTTCTGTATCTTAAATTCAGATTGCTTAAACTGGCTGATTCTGTTTTTAGCTTGTTCTTGTCTGGCAATACTTCTTGCAAATCTTCTTACCCCTTGCTCTGTTTCTATAATCAAACCTGGAACGGATACGTTTTTTCCCTTTTCATCTTTGGCCACCATGGTAAAATAAGATGAGTTACAATGTCTTTTCTTGCCCGTTCTGATGTTTTCAGATTCTACACGCACGCCAACAACCATAGAGGTTCTACCTGTAAAGTTAACCGAAGCCTTGAGCGTTACCAAATCGCCCACATCAATAGGATTCAAAAAATCGACTTTATTTACGGAGGCAGTAACACAATAATGCCTAGAATGTTTTGAAGCACAAGCAAATGCTATTTGATCCATTAAATTTAAAATATAACCACCATGTATTTTTCCACTGAAATTGGAGTGCGATGGTAACATGAGCTCAGTTATGGTGACTTGAGATTCTTTAACGTACTTAAACATCTATTTTATATTAGTACAGTGTATATTATACCTGTGATTATTGCTATTCCAAAACTGATTAAAGTGCCAATTAATATATACTCTGTAAGCTGTCTGTCTTTGGATTCTTTTAAATCACCAAATCTAAAAACAGATTTTGCGGTAATTAAAAAACCAACGGCTTCCCAGTGGTTTGAAATTATAAATATGAACACTAAGATACGCTCTAAAATACCAATATATTTGCCTGCATCGCTAAGTGATTTGTTATTTTTAACAAGTTCTGAAATATTCCACTTCAAAAAAATGGTTTTCATAATTATTGATACTGGAATTGTTAAAAACAGAAAGCACGTTATCAATAAAATGTTGTTTTCTGTTAAAGCTATAGTTGTAATTGATGTGTCTTTTGAAAAATAAAAGTAACAAAAAACAATAACCAAAACGTGTAGCAATTGATCAATAAAAAACAGCAATCGTTTTGTCTTTTTCTTTTGAAATAGAAGTTTGCCCGCATCTATTATAAAATGCGATATACCAATGATGGCGACAATGCCCCAAAGGGTTAGATCCCAAAGCACAATGCCGGTTAATACAATGTGAATTAAAACATGAAGGTATAATTTGCTGGATTTTAGTTTTCTCTTTTCTTTTTCCTTGACCCATTTTTGAGGTTGTAAAAAGAAATCGCCAATAATATGTGCTAGTAAAAGTTTTATGAGAAGAATCATAAGGTACTTATTTTTTGTCTGTATAAATGGTCCAATTCTAGTATTTCATCAAGATGGGCACGCTTTTGCCTAGTGCTTATCGCATTTTGATTGATGCCAATCACGCGCCCTAATTCACTTTGCAATGCATTGGGTTTTTCTATGCTTAACTTAACAATCTCAGCAGAGTTGACCGTCCAGTTATCCATAACAATAAGTGCCAGCTTAAAGTATAAATTAAGCGTGTCATTTAACTCTGTGTTTTTGGTTTTGATGCTCAAATTCAGTTTTTCTTTTTTTATAACGTCTAGTGTTTCACCAGAAAACACATAGGCATCTCCGGTAGATTCAGCGACCCTGTTTGCGGTATAAGTTTTAGAACCAAAGCCAATAGCTATACGTACATCCAAACCTTTAATGGTTTTTATGCAGGCTTTTATATATACGGCAGCTTTAAAGCTGTTTTGATAATCTTCAATTTCCAGCTGAAAACTATCGCCACGGTATATTTCCCAATCTGATTTGTCAGGGTTTAAAAAAGTCAACGCTTTTTTAAGGGTATTGAGCCATACCTCTGGATTTGACTGGGTTCTTGATTTTACAATATCACCTGTTATAACACTTGTTATCATAATATCACATATTTAAGTGATAAACAAATATATCACATATTTAAGTGATAAACAAATATATTGCTTTTTTGTGTGATAAATGTGTCATCTTATTGGTCTTTTGCTCGTTTTATAATGGCTTCCGGGAGTGATTTTTTTGCTTTAGCTCCTAATTTTTTAATTTTTTCTACACTTGAAATAAGATTGCCTCTACCGTCAACCAGCTTATTCATGGCTGCGGAATAGTCACTTTTTGCAGCATCTATTTTTTTGCCAACACCTGTTAAGTCAGTAACCAAACCTTCAAATTTATCGTAAAGGGCTCCTGCTTGCCGTGCAATTTCAATAGCGTTTTGTTGCTGTTTTTCGTTGTTCCACATAGTGTCAACAGTACGGAGGGTTGCCAACAGAGTAGAAGGTGTTACTATCACAATGTTTTTTTCAAATGCTTTGTTATAAATAGAACTGTCACTGTTTATAACCACCGCAAAAGCAGGTTCAATGGGAATGAACATCAAAACAAAATCTGGTGATTCAATATCATACAGATCTTGATAATTTTTTTCTGAAAGCTGATCGACGTGTTTTTTTACTGAATTTACATGGGCCTTTAAAAATTGTGGTTTGTCGTCATCTTCTGCGTTGACCAAACGTTCGTAATCTGTTAAGGACACTTTACTGTCTATAATCATTTTTTTGCCATTGGGTAGATGTAAAACCACATCGGGTAGTACACGAGAGCCATTTTCTAAAGTAAAACTTTGTTGTACAAAATATTCTCTGTCTTTTTCCAATCCAGATTTTTCCAATACGCGTTCCAGCACCAATTCACCCCAATTCCCTTGCATTTTGCTGTCGCCTTTTAAAGCACGGGTTAGGTTGGTGGTTTCTTTGGTCATTTGTTGATTGAGGTCTTTCAATCCCAGCAATTGTTCTTTTAAAGCCGAATGCATGCTGATGCTTTCCTTTTGGGTTAAATCCACTTTTTCCTCGAAGGTTTTGATTTTTTCTTGAAGCGGATTTAAAATATTTTTGATGTTTTCTTTGTTCTGCTCTGTAAATTTATTTGATTTTTCTTCAAGTATTTTGTTGGCCAGTAATTCGAAATCTTTGCGTAACTGTTCTTGGCGTTCTTCTATTTCGGCATCGCGTTTCAAACTAAGTTGTTGCAAATTTTCAAATTCTGTATTTCTTCTGGTCAATTCAGAATTCAAAAGGTCTTTTTCACGACGAATTTCCTCGCGTTCTCCTTCAATTTTGGAAATGGCTTCTCTTAAATCAGAAAGTTGAGTATTGAAAACTTGGTTCTGCTTAATAGTTTCAGCTTCATGAAATTGTTTGAAATCCGTTAGCTGCTGCTGTAAGTTAGTGTTGCGTTCTTCAAGTGTGCTTTTTTCACTTTTGCTTTTTAGTTTTGTGAAAAGCATACCTAAATAAGCACCAATGGCTGCGGAAATAATAATAGCGAGAATAAGAATAAAGCTGTCGTTCATGAGTGATGTTTCTTAAATGTAAAAGTAATAAATTATAAGAATTGTATTTCGTGATGTATCAATCTTTCTTAACATTTGAAAAATCATATTTTTTTATTGTTTTTTGAAGTATTTTCCAATGATTACGAAGTTGTCTTTTAATTTCAGGTGCTTCTAAATCGTCCGATGCTCTGTATGCATATCTTAAATAATTACCTCTAAACTTTCTTTCAAAATATTCAGTTTTTGCTTTTCCTTCAATAAATTCTGTTCTTTTAGCAGGAAGCATTCTGGACTTTTCTCCTTTAAAGCTAAATAATCGATATATTTTTCTTTTAAATATTGGAGCTTCATCTAAAAGGTGTTTTTCTTTTATTGATTCTACTCTTTTATGTTTCCTTTTTATTGTCTGTTTCATAGCCCTATAAAAATTGGCTAAGTTTTTAGATTTAATTAGGGTTTGATAACCATAAAATTCAAATCCCAAATAATTTAATGGAAAGTTTTCTTTTAGACTACCATCATTTTTAATTTTATATGCTTGCAAACGGTCTTTATTTATTTTGAAAAGTGTTTTTTCTGTTTTTTCAAATGAAACCTTTAACTTATTTTCTTCAATTTCATTTTCAATAAATTTTTCGATTATTTGAATTTGATTCTCTTTACAAATCATAACTATGTCATCTGAATACCTTCGATAAAATACATTGTGCTTTAATACTAATTCATTTATAACGGACTCATCAAAATTGAGCATGTAAATATTTGCAAGCAAAGCACTAATAGGCAATCCTTGTGGGATACCAATCAATTCTTTTTGGTCATTTTGTTTTTGATTTTTATGAATTATTATATCAGAATCTACTAATTCTTTAATACTTCTACAAAAAGTATGTTTACCTTCTTTTCTAAATTTTGATAATTCTTTTTCATCAAAATGACCATTTTTAGTTTTTAAATCATTCAATTTCACATAAGAAAATCGGGTAGTGGCTTTGAAAATATTAAAGTGATCTTTAGGTAGAGTTTTGTAACCTAATATTTTTGCCCAAGCTAGTTTTAGTCTTTTATGATTAAGGCTAGGGAAGAAGTTTTCAATATCTATCACAAGCGCAACACAATTTTCTCTTCGTTTAATTTCATCAAATACATCTTTAGCAAAATGAACATTGTTTTTAAACTTTAGTTTATCATCTGTTTCAATTTGTCTGTAGGCAGTTATTGAATCTGAAAGTATAGGGTTTTGTTTTAGGTATGCTTCATATTTTGGAGTAATAATTTGTTGTGTGTAATAAGAATAGATATGAGCGTCTATATGTGTTGCATATAATATTTCTCTAATTTTTGTATTTGAAACTATTTTTCCTTTTTTGATTTTTTTGTGAGAACGTTTTAATTCTCCATTAAAATTAGATAATTTATAACGTCTTTGTTTAATTTCTTTAAAAATGAGAGGAGAAAAGGAGTGCTGAGATACTTTTTTTTGATTTGTTACATAGTGCTCAACATTCTTTCGAATAGATAATGGTGTCTTATTTGTAAAATGCGGATAACCTCTGTCTTTAAACCAATCTTTTTGTTCTCTCATAATAAAAAAGAAAAGGAAGCTCTCGCACGTATTTATAACAGAATAAAACTTACACCTTAAAAGGATTGAACTATTAGCCGAATTCTCGACTCACGTTGACCTTGTACGTACATTGCATAATTAATATACAGGTTCTAGATATAATCCTAACAGCAATACAGATGTTTGAAATAATCACATGCTTCTGGGAGAAATCCCTAAAGCCTTATAAATTACTTGAATTAACACTAACCTTTCTTTCAATAAACACATATTTGTCGATAAATATTTGTTTATTTAAAGAAATTGACAATTTATCTAATCTCCATATTTATTATCCCTTTTTTCATTCAAAGGTTGGATTAAATGATTGATTAAAAATCAATACAGTAGTTCAACAAATGTTTTATTCCTTTCAACTAAAGAACTTCCTTACTTATGGTAAATATAAAAAAAATCATACATTTGAAGAAATATAAAAATTATATATATGAGTAATTTTGAAGTTGGAGCAATAGTTACATTAAAATCTCATCCGTTATTAAGTAAAACTCCGAAAAAAATTTGTGAATTTCCAGCACAAGTTCCTCCTTTAATGTTAATTAAAGAGGTTCATTTTGAGAGAGAAGATAAAAAGATAATTTATAGTGACACTATTAAAAATGCTCAAATAGCCGATTTAATAAAATATAATTGTGTCTTTTTTAATGCAAATAAAAGTGAATTTGTAGAAAAGGAGATTTATCATTCATTTTTAGATACATACGAGAGTTTGAATTATTATAGAGAAGCTGATAAAGAAGGAAAAAAAAATCGAATTAAATAAGCAACTTATCCCGGAAGTTTCTAAATACAAACCTGTTTCTGATTATATTTTTGGTAAAAGGGTACAGTTCAAAACTAAGAAACTAGAACATAGGAAATCATATAGTAGTAATAATTTTGAAAGAATTCCTGGTGTATCATTTCAAACTCCAGATTTTATTTTGTCTGGGATAAAAAAGGAAGAGCAAAAGGATTTATTTTATTTAGATGGCAAACCTAAAAGAATTATCAGTGAACAATTGTTTAAAGTAATGTGGTTTAATCATGTTCAACAAAAGTTTAGTGAATATTTTTTACCAATGGAATTTTTTGTAGAGAGTTTAGAGATATAAAAAAGGCTATTTTTCCACCCTAAAACTACCGGTCTTTTTATCAAAAGTAATCAAATCTTTAGGGAATAAGGTTTCAAAAACACCTTCTTCAATGAGTCTGCATGGTTGGTCTGAAACCACTTTATCTTGTGTCATAACAATTAAGGTGTCACATAATTGAATGGCCAAATCTATTTCGTGCGACGAAAATAAAATGGTTTTATTGGTTTCTTTAGCCAGTTTTTGAAGCAACTTTAAAATGTATGCTTTATGGTACATATCCAAATGCGTAGTGGGCTCATCAAGAATGATCAAATCGGTATCTTGGGCTAAAGCACGTGTTATCATGGTTTTTTGTAGTTGGCCATCACTTAATTCAAAGCATTTTTTGTGTTTTAAATTTTCAATATTGGTATGCTGTAATGCTTCATTTATGATGGTTAAATCATTTTCGGTTAAGTTTCCCAACCAATTGGTATAAGGCTGCCTGCCCAATGCCACTAACTCAAAAACCGATAGATTTTTTGAAGCAATGGGTTCTGTTAAAACCAAACCCATCACTTTTGCCAAATCAATATCTGTGTATTTGGAAATGCTTTTATCATTGATATAAATTTGTCCTCTTAGTGGATTTTGTACATTGGTTAACGTGCGCAACAAAGTAGATTTTCCTATACCGTTAGCCCCAATCAACCCCACCAATTCCCCTTTTTTTAGTTGAATATTGATGTTAGAAGCCACAACCGTTTTTGCTTTTTTTGAAGCGTAGCCGATATCAAGATTTTCAGTTTTTAAAATGATATGTTTGGTGTTGTCTTCCATTATTAAAACATCATTTTACGTTTTCTAACCAACAACCAAATTACAACAGGTGCACCAACCAAAGAGGTTATGGCATTAATGGGTAATGTGTAATCGCTATTTGGCAGTTGGGCAATACTATCACAAACAAGCATGATAATAGCGCCAAACAAAAATACAGCGGGCAGCAATATTTTATGGTTAGAGGTATTAAAAACCTGTCGAGTTATATGCGGAATCGCCAAGCCTATAAATGCAATAGGGCCAGCAAAAGCGGTAATGGTTCCTGCCAATAAACTGGTAGCGGCGATGATAATCAATCGGCTTTGCTTGATGTTAAGTCCCAAGCTTTTCGCATAATTTTCGCCAAGTAATAAGGTGTTTAAGGTTTTTATGGACGTTAAACTCAATAAAATACCCAATAGATAAATGATGAATAATATCAGCAATTCATTCCAAGATAGATTTCCTAAACTGCCAAATCCCCAAAAAACATATTGTTGCAATACTTCAGCGGAACTAAAATAAGAAAGCACACTGACTACGGCAGACGTTATGCTTGCAAACATCAATCCTATGATAAGGATTGCCATGGTGTCCCTCACTTTTGTTGAAACAATCAAAACTGCCAAAAGCACTAAAAAACTCCCTAAAGTAGCAGCAATAACAATGCTCCATTTAGAAATTAAAATACCGGCCAAAACACCTCCAAAAAGTGATGTGCCCATAGTTGCCAATGCTACGCCTAAACTGGCGCCAGAAGTTATGCCAAGCACAAAAGGTCCAGCCAATGGGTTTCTAAAAAGGGTTTGCATCATAAGCCCCGAAATACCCAAACCAGAACCCACAATTATAGCTGTAAAAGCTTTTGGCAGCCTATAACCCATGATAATATGATGCCATGACGTTTTATCTGAAGCGCCCAAAAGCGTATTGATAATATCTGAATTTGGAATTGACACAGAACCCAAGCTAATATTTACAAAAAAGCAGAGCACCAAAAGGATGCTTAATGTTAAAAAAGAAAGGCGATATGTATTGGGTTGATTCAATTATTTTAAATTCTGAAAAAAATAGGGCTCATAATCTTTTAATAAATTTGGGTGTGCAATTTTGATGATGTCTTTTAAAATGATATCAGGACGTAAGGGGCCTAATTCATAATAAAGCAAACCACCTTTTTGTCCCATTTGTTTTGTGTAGCCATAAATTTTATTGTTTTTAAAAGATTCAAAATACGTGTAGCCTTTATGGGCGTTGCTCATTTGTGCCTTATTTTCATAAGCACCGACGCCAATCCATAATTGGGCATTTTGTGCTTTTTCCAAAACATTTTCAAAATTTAATTGCAAGCTTCCTGCAGATTCGTTGTTTTTCCAAATATAATCGGTATTGGCATCTTCCAAATATTTTGCTATAAAACTTTTGCCTCCAGGGACGTTCCAAACATCTTTAAACATAGAACCAGAAAGCACAATGGGTTTTTCTTTGGCTTTCAAGGCAATTTCTTTGGCATTCAAATAATCGGTTTCAATAGTCTTAAACAGCGTGTTGGCTTCTTCGTTCTTATCAAAAAAGGCAGCGATGAATTTTATCCATTCAGCCCTTCCTAAAGGATTTTGTTCCGTCCAACTACCATCTAAAACCACAGGAATACCAAACTTCTCTATTTGGTCAAGCGTCTTGTTGTTTCCGTTTACAGAAAACCCAATGACCAATTGTGGTTGCAATTCCAAAAGCACTTCCATGTTAAGGTCCAAATCATTGTTTAGATCCTTTATTTTTCCATTTTGGATATGCTTAAGTGTTTTTTTAGAAGAAATATAATCCGTGTTTGGAAATCCCACCAATCTATCATCCACATCTAAATATTCAAGTGCTGGAATATTGGTGGTAGACATAGCCACAACGCGCTGAATGGGTATTTCAACAACAATATCTTTCTCATTATGAGCAGGGATTTCCTGTCCCTTTTTTACTAAAATATATCGAAACGAAACGTCGCTGTTTGGCCAGGCGGAACTCACGATAATTTCTTTATAAGTTTCAAAATTTTTAATGGAAAAATTCTTGGCGTATTTTATGTTTTCGGAAAGAAATCCTGTTTGGTTTGAAACTGTTATATCGGTTTCTTTTTTTTCCTTACAGGAAACAAGAAAAAGAGCAGCACTTAAAAATAAAACTAAAATACGCATGAATTGAAATTAGAAATCAAAGGTCTTTATTTTTTTTGTAATACCGTACACTTAAGGTTACTTTTGAAAAATTAAAATATATTTTAATGGGTTTTGTTTGTTCTTGGAGTGGAGGTAAAGACAGTTGTTATGCGTATTACAAAGCGATGCAATTAGGTTATAAACCAAAGGTGCTTTTAAACGTGATGAATGAATTTGGTAACAGGTCACGTTCGCACGGTATTCCAAAAGAAGTGTTGCAGGCACAGGCTAAAGCGTTGGAGGTCCCTATTTGTTTTTTCAATAGCACTTGGGAAGATTATGAAGAAAATTACATTAACAATTTAAAACAATTAGCAATTGATTATCCCATTACACATGCCGTTTTTGGAGATATTGACATTGAATCGCACCGTGCTTGGGAAGAAAAAGTGTCAAAATCTGCAAATTTAAAAGCCGTTTTACCACTTTGGCAAGGCGATAGAAAACAATTGGTTTTAGATATGATTGATACAGGGATAGAAGCCATGATTGTGTCTTGTAATCAAGAACTGGGATCTGATTTTTTAGGTAGAACTATAGATGCATCCCTTATAAAAGAGTTTGAAAATAGAGGTGTGGATGCTTGTGGAGAAAATGGTGAATTTCATACTTTAGTGACAAAAGCACCATTTTTCAAAGAGAGGATCCATGTTGAAATAATAGAAAAAGCAGTTTCAGGAAATTATAATTTCGCAAATCTTCATCTTATAAAATAATTCAAAATTCAAGTTTAAAAATATCCATTTCTTTTTGAATAACTCTTCAAAAACACTTTCAAATTTAAAAATAGGTGGTACATTTGCACCGAAATTTGGTTCTGTTCAGTTTTTGCTGATAGGATTAAAAGGGAATCGAGTGCGCTTATTTACGATGTTAGATTTTGGATTTACGATTGTTAAAATCGTACTTCGTCAATCGTAAATCTACAATTCTCGAGCTGTTCCCGCAACTGTAAGTTTATGCTGCCCTGATAATTATCGGGATTTTCAGCACCTCAAAAGAGGATGTTATTCACTTCAATACCACTAGCTTTTTGCTGGGAAGGTTTAGTAACATAAAACAAGCCAGGAGACCTGCCATTTTCAAAACAAATAAGTTAAACTTTCGGGATAAAAGTTTGCGTATGATAATCCATGCGATTCCGAGTAATCATTAATTAAAAATGAACAAAAAAACAAATGTTTTGGGTGTGCTGTTCTTTGGCATATCCATGATTGGTTTTGCGCAACAACAAAACAATGAAACCAAATCCCAATGGGCATTGGGAGGCCAACTGGATGAGGTGGTCATCACAGATTCACGATTTGAATTAAAACGTGAAAACTCAGGTAAAACGGTTATTAAAATTTCAAAAAAGGACATTGAAAACAACCAAGGGCGAAGCATTTCAGAATTGATAAATACCAAAAGCGGTATAGAAATCAATGGCACTCGAGGTGCGGAAGGCCAGAATTTAGGGACTTTCATCAGGGGCGGAAACAACAGACAGGTTTTGGTGCTTATTGATGGCATTCAAGTGAATGATCCATCCATTGTGGCAAACGATTTTGATTTACGGTTATTGGATTTGAATACCGTGGAATCTATTGAAATCATCAAAGGTGCCGCGAGTACACTTTATGGCAATGCTGCTGCTACGGCGGTCATAAATATCACGACTCGAAAAGCTTCAAAAAAAGCTGTTTCAGGTAGTTTTTTAAGCGTTGTGGGCACCAACCAAACGCAAGATGATTTGAATTATTATGGGTCTAGTTTTACCAATAACGTATCTGTAAATGGTAGTTTGAACAGGTTTACTTACGTGGCAAGTTTTGGAAATCGATTTGCAGATGGGCTGTCGGCAGCCAAATCCGATAACCCAGAAAAAGATGTGTTTTCAAGATATAATACCAACATAAAATTGGGTTATGAAATAAGTGATGCTTTTGATATTACCGCATTTGCCAGTTATAACAAGTTTAAAACAGATATTGATGGCAATCCCCCCCCAAGTTATGCTTTTGCAGATACTGATGATAAATACATTTCAGAACAATCACGATTTGGGATTGCCCCGAAATTTGACTACGGAAAAGGAAGTATCCAAGTAAACGCTGCGTTTTCAAAAATAAATAGGGAAACCATTTCAGCTTACGGTTCTACCAATGAAGCCGAAAGTGTGGTTTTCGATGCCTTTAATAAATATGTTTTCAACAAAATGTTCTATACTATTGTTGGTGTTAATTACGGCGATTATAAAAGTTTGTTTGCTTCAGAAGAAAGTTTTACTAACACAGACCCGTATTTGAACGTGGTGTATGTATCAGATTTCGGATTGAATATGAATGCGGGAACCCGGTTGAACAACCATAGCGAATATGGTTCGCATTTGGTTTATAGTTTAAACCCGTCGTACTACATTCCCATAAAAGAAGGTTATACCAAGATTTTAGGCTCGTATGCAACCTCATTTATAGCGCCTAATTTATCGCAGTTGTTTGGTTATTATGGAGCAAATCCAGATTTAGAACCAGAAGAGAATGTAACCATTGAAGGTGGTTTGGAATTTTCAAACGGTAAAGGGTTTCGTGTAAATGGTGTTTATTTTAACAGAAAAGAAGAGAACACGATTGTTTATACAACAGGTTATGAGAATGCCACAACAGATGCTACAGTACATGGTTTTGAGCTGGAAACCCAAGTTAATTTGATTAAGGATTTATCATTTAATGCCAATTACACGTTTACCGAATTAAAAGATGGTGTGCGTTTGCGTGTGCCAAAACATAAAGCTAATGCTGGCTTAGGATACAATTTTTCAAAGCGTGCGTTTGCGTCTGTAAATTACCAATTTGTTGGAAGCAGAATGGATTTGGGCGCTGTTGAATTGGAATCGTTTTCGTTGGTTGATTTATATTTTAGTCAGAAATTGATTGAAAATAAATTGAAGTTATTTGTGAGCTTGACCAATATTTTTAACGAAGATTATTTTGAAATTTCGGGCTATACTACAAAAGGAAGAAATGTGAGTTTAGGGTTGAATATCAATTTGTAGAACAAATTATTTATCTCCATATCTTAACCACTTATTTTTAAATGCCTCTATTTTGGAGGCATTTTTTATGGAACCAAATCACAATACCAAACACCATATTTTTCGTCATCACTTTTGCAAACAGAATCATTGGTTTTTGGATTATCATATTCACGATATACTTTTTCGCCAATAGTAAATTCAATAGGGTTTTTGAAAATAGGTCCATCAAAACAAAACGTATGGAATTCGCCATTTTCGCCACAAGGGTCTACACCTTCGGGCAGCTTATCAATGAAATTTTTATCTATCACGGTGCCTACAAAATCTTCATTAAAATATTTGGAATTGGCACAAACAATGATGGTTTTAAAACCTAAATCCAAAAATTCATTCAGAAGTGCTTTGGTATTGCGTTTCCAAAGAGGAAAAACCGCTTTAAAACCTTGTTTATCGAGCTGGTTTTCTCTGTAAATTCTCAAATCTTCCAAAAAAATATCACCAAATGCACTGTGTGTAAATCCTTTGTTTTTTAATCGGGATACGGTTTGAAGCATTTTCTGTTCATAAATTGCCATGCTGGGCATTTCGGGCAATTCAATAAGATTGGCTTTTATGTTTAGGGCATCGGTTTGTGCAATGAGTAATTCTTTTCTCAGCCCGTGCATGGAAACTCTGTTGAAATGGCTGTTAATGGTTGTTATTAATTCATCAACAGCATAATTTTCATCTTGTAATAAGTGATAAAGAGCCAAAGCAGAGTCTTTTCCAGAGCTCCAATTGAAGTAGGTTTTGTGTTTTTTCAAATGGATTGGGGATTATTTAGTGTTGAGTTCAACATACATCTCATTTTCGAATTTTTTAGAAAGGTTTTTTGTTTCCAGCGCTTGGTAAAACTTCGGTTTTGAAAGCGAAGTTTTTGAAACGATGCCTCTAATATCGTCAAGAGCGGCTTTTAAAACCACTTCGTTTTCATCTCCAAGTTCTAAAATGTTGTTCCAATATTGTGGTTCTTCAACTGTAATGTCCGGAGAAAACCCTTGGGTATAATCGCTCTCGCCATTTTTATTGAAAATCTGAAAAACGATGGGCTGCATGGCAATGCTATGTGTTGGGTTGGCAAATTGTTGGCTTTTGAAATCTGTTTTAGGCGAATCGAACAACGTAACAGAACCCACATTTTTTCCGTACGTGGTTGTGCCCACTAATTTTACGTTCATATAAGGTTTCAATCCATTGATGACCATTTCACTTGCAGATGCGGTGCTTTTTGAGGTCAAAACATACAACCTGTTCAAAGTATTTAATCTGTTAATGGTTTGCTGGCCTGTTTCATTGTCATTGGTGTTGTAAACTTTCAGGGTATTTGAAAATGAATACGTATCATCTTCATTTCTGTGTTTTTCATTAAACGTCAAACTCGCAAAAAGTCCGGTACCTGCATCGGCATAAATCATGCTCGATAAATAGGATGAAGTTTCCACAGCACCTCCTCCATTGTATCTTAAATCAAGTATCAGTTCATCAATATTTTCATTTTTGAACATTGAAAACACATCATTCAATTCATCATTATAAGCCGTTCTAAAACCCGTATAGACCAAATAGCCCACTTTTTTGCCATTGATGTTTTCAAAAACCTTTGCTAAATGCACGGGATTGTCCGATAAAATAACCGATGAAATGGTTTTGTTTTCAGTAGGGGTAAGCGTGCCGTTGTTTTCAGAAACAAATGAGAGCGTCACGGTATCATTCGCAAAATCATCAGCAACAGCATTATAGTTTTCAGCATTTAAAACGGTGCCGTTTATGGCATTGATAATGTCGCCCCTTTTCATATTGGCGGCACTTGCGGGTGAATTTTTTGCAACATAAGTGATGTAAAAAATAACATCACCATTGGCGTTTATTTGAACACTTTGAAACCGCAGGCCAAACGATTTGGAAATCCCTTGAAATTGCTGTTGCAAAGCGATATAATCCTCTACAAACCAAGAAAACCTATCTGTAATGCCGTCTTGATATATCAGGCTATTGAACAAATTTCTAGGGTCGTTGAATTGTTTCAAATAATCATCATAAGCAAGGATGTCATCATCTTTGGTATCGGCCAAATCAGGAACTTGCAGTTGCCAATTGTACCATGAGTTCATGCCTTTCCAAACAAAATCGTTTATGGAGCTTGCAGCGGTTTGGCTGTCGTCCAAATCATTAAAACAACTCGTAGTTAAAAAAGCAAGCGTAAGTAGGAGTAGGGGGACTTTAAAATGTTTCATGGGTGCAATTTATAATAAGTAGTCTATAAAACCTTAAATTTACTTACATTATTGTGCAATAAAAAATAATCATGGAATTTATCACTCCAAAGTTTATGCTGAACGAAGTCGAAGTAAAGGAGGGCATTTTATCACAATTAATGGAGAAATCCGAATATTTATATTTGAAGATTAATTGTATTGTAACAAAACAGAAAACCAATCGTCGTTATAATTAAACCACCCAACCAAAGAAATGACTCAAACGGAGTTTTTGAATATTGTGATGCCTTTTAAGAATAAGGTGTTTCGCTTGGCAAAACGACTGTTGGTTTCAACAGAAGAGGCCGAAGACGCCACACAAGAGGTGCTGTTGAAGTTATGGAACAATAAAAAGAACGTGCAAGCCTATAAAAACGTAGAAGCATTTTCTATGACGATGACCAAAAATTTTTGTCTTGATAAGTTGAAATCAAAACAGGCACAAAATTTGAAAATAGCCCATAGCAATTATGAAGATAAAAACACAGCCTTGCAAAAACAGGTTGAACTGAATGATAGCTTGTCTTGGGTCGTAAAGATTATTGATGATTTGCCCGAGCAACAAAAAATGATTGTTCAGTTGCGGGATATAGAAGGCTATGATTTTGATGACATTGCAGAAATACTTGATATGAACAATACCGCAGTTCGCGTGTCCTTATCAAGAGCAAGAAAAACAATACGTGAAACATTGACCAATACACATAATTATGGTATTAAATGATATAGAAAAATTACTCGAAAAGTACGAGAATGGCGAAACAAACCTAAAGGAAGAACAACAGTTGAAAACCTATTTTTTAAAAGAAAACGTTGCGCCACATTTGGAAACGTACAAACCTGCGTTTGCGTATTTTTCAGAAAATAAGCAAGAACGATTTACTAAAAAAGTTCTATTGAACACTAAACATCCAATCAATTTTAGATGGATTTCTGTAGCTGCGGCAGTTGTTCTTTTGTTTGGGTTTTATATGGGTAAATCATTCAATAATAATGATTTAGGAACTATTGAAGACCCAGAAATAGCATTCAACGAAATTTCAAAAACATTGGAAATGATTTCACATCAATTTAATAAAGGCACATCAACGGTAGGTTATCTCAATGAGGTTGAACATGCCACAAGTATTATTTTTAAATCTAATTAATATAAAAACAGAGACTATGACACATTTTAATAGAAAACAGATGAACAAACGATTAATTGTATTGGCAATAGCCATTTTATTATTGCCTTTAACAGGCATGGCACAAGATATTTTTGATAAGTATAGTGATAATTCAGAGGTTACATACGTGTCCATAAAACCAAAAATGTTTCAAATGATAGCAAAAATGGGCATTGATGAAAACGATGCGGATGCAAAAGCGTATATGGACATGGTAAAAAGCATTACCAGTTTCAAAACCATTGTGACAGATAGCAAAGTGATTTCGGCCGATATTTCAAAATGGGTAAAATCGCGCTCAAGTGCTTTGGAGGGTTTAATGGAAGTGAAGGACAACGGAACAGAAGTTAAGTTTTATGTGAAAGAAGGCAAGGATGTTGACCACGTGAAAGAACTCTTGATTTTTGTCAACGGTTTTGATAAAATTATGAAAGAAAGTATCGAAATAAATGGCGAACAACGAAAAATTGAAACTGTAGTGGTGTCACTTACTGGAGATATAGACCTAAACGAAATCTCGAAACTTACCGATAAAATGAACATTCCAGGAGGAAAGCATTTAGATAAGAAGAAATAAAAAACATCTTGCTCCAGTAATAAGTTGAATTAAAAAAGCTTTCCCGATACTAGTCTAGTATCGGGAAAGCTTTTTCAGTTTTTTAATGATTTTTTATTATTCTTCACTCTCAACTTCCTCACTTTCATGTGATTTTGTAGCCATGTAAATATTAACAGCAAAGGTAATAAGCATGATGGTAAGTATGGTAAGCACAATAAAATTATCTAAAATACCCAAAACACCTGTAATAAATATGCAAGCTGTAATGCAGCCACAAAGTATTAAGGATTGCGTGTCGTTGAGCATAAGTTGAATTTATATTCCTGTATAGTTACTAGGTGTTATACGTTTTAATTCTTCTTTTATTGTGTTGGAAACCTCTAATGTATCAATAAAATTTGAAATAGAGGTTTTATTTATTTTTTCGTTGGTTCGGGTCAGTCCTTTTAAAGCCTCATAAGGATTCGGATAAGCTTCACGACGCAAAATAGTTTGGATGGCCTCAGCTACTACCGCCCAGTTGTTTTCTAAGTCTTCTGCGAATTTGTTTTCGTTCAATAATAATTTATTTAATCCTTTTACGGTGGATTTAAATCCAATAAGCGTGTGCCCAAAAGGTACACCAACGTTTCTTAAAACGGTACTATCTGTTAAATCACGTTGTAATCTTGAAATTGGTAATTTGGCCGAAAGGTGCTCAAAAACCGCATTGGCAATACCTAAATTTCCTTCACTATTTTCAAAATCAATAGGGTTTACTTTATGAGGCATGGCAGAACTGCCTACTTCGCCAGCTTTAATTTTTTGTTTGAAATAATCCATAGATACGTAGGTCCAAATATCTCTATTTAAATCAATAATGATGGTATTGATACGTTTTAAGGTATCAAACAAGGCCGCCATGTGGTCGTAATGCTCAATTTGTGTGGTTGGAAACGAATGTTGCAAACCTAATTTTTCCTGTACAAAATTACCGCCAAAAGCTTTCCAGTCAATGTTTGGGTAGGCTACATGGTGCGCATTGAAATTACCTGTGGCACCACCAAATTTTGCGGCACTTGGTATGTCGTTCAATAAATTGAATTGTTCTTCCAGTCTAACCACAAAAACCTCAATTTCTTTTCCAAGTCTTGTTGGAGAAGCGGGTTGCCCGTGCGTTCTTGCCAACATGGAAATGGCTGCCCAGTCTTTTGATAAAGCTTTTAGTTTGTCAACAACAACTTGATATTCTTTTACATAAATAGCATTCATCGCTTCCTTAATACTTAAAGGAATAGCGGTGTTGTTGATGTCTTGCGAGGTCAATCCGAAATGGATGAATTCTTTATACTTAGTCAAACTTAGCTTGTCAAACTTTTCTTTTATAAAATATTCAACTGCTTTTACATCGTGGTTGGTAACGCTTTCTATTTTTTTAATGGCTAGCGCATCTTCTTCAGAAAAACCTTTGTAGATAGTTCTTAAATCATCAAAAACATTTTTGTCTACCGCTTCTAATTGTGGTAACGGAATTTCGCAAAGCGCAATAAAGTATTCTATTTCAACTAAAACACGGTATTTTATTAAAGCTTCTTCAGAAAAATAAGGTGCTAATTCGTTTACTTTATTTCTATAACGGCCATCAATAGGCGAGATAGCATTTAGTGGTGATAATGACATTTGTTTTTGATTTTTAAGAAGATGCAAAGATAGGTTTTTTAGACAGAAGACTGAAGTTGGAAGCCGGAAGTTTTTTCTGATTTTGAGATTAATCTATCTTGATCCTTTTTAAAATATGCCTTGCTCGCGCTTTAAAAGCTGCACTTTGCATTTGGAAATCCCGTTCTAAAATTATTTTAAGCTCTGGGTGTATCCAATCATAATCTTTTCCAAATAAATGCAAAGTAGTCATAGAATAAGCTTTTACAGCCACTTTCTCATCATTGATCATGTAATCAAAACAGGTTTCAATAATACGCTCTTTGTGTGCCGATGTCAAAACAGATTTGAGAATGGATTCGTTCTTTGAAAAGTAGTTTTTTGCAATCAATTCACAAATTTTAGCAACGGGGCGCACGGCAGAATCCAGATGTACTTTATGTAGTTGTTCTGTGAAAATATCTAAATGTGGCAGTATGGTTTTAAGGTCTGTACTACATGCAAATTCCAAAATCCAAGCGGCTCGTGGTGATAATTTATCGTCCACCATAAAAAGGATTTCTAATAATTTGGGGGTCAACTCTGTGTTGTTCAATATCAAATTGGAATATAGCAAGCGTTTATCACGCGAATGGTTCACATAGTTTAATTCTTTGTAGAGTTGCTCGGTAGTCAAAAGGAATTTAGTATTTTTAGACCTTAAAAATAATTAATTGAACGGTTATAATAAAAAACAAACACAAAATGGTAAAGAAAATTTTATACTTTTTAATAGCGGCATTACTAATAGCGCAATTTTTTGGTCCTGAAAAAAACGAAGGCGAACTGACTTCTATCGATTATTTTTATAATGAAACCAATCCGCCCGTAGATGTGAAAATCATTCTTGAAGAAACCTGTAACGATTGCCATAGCGACGTAACACGCTACCCTTGGTATGATAATATAACGCCTGTGAACTATTGGTTGGCAAGCCACGTGAAAGACGGAAAAAAACATTTCAATATTTCCAACTGGGAAGGGAATTCCGTAAAACGGAAAGACCATAAGTTTGAAGAATTGATAGAAATGGTTGAAGATAAAGAGATGCCTTTGAAATCTTATACTTGGACGCATTCTGAAGCAAATCTTACCGATGCGCAAATAAAATCCGTTATTGATTGGGCAAAATTGGTGCGTGCAAAATATGGTTTGGAACCGAAACCGGAGTAATAATGACATTCCAAAAAAATATAAATTCCAAATTCTAATTTGTTGTGTTCAGCATTTTGGAATTTGTGTTTTAAATATTGATATTTTATGATTTTTTATGGATAAAAAATTATTGATCATCGGTTTTGTCTGGCCAGAGCCCAAAAGTTCTGCTGCTGGCAGTAGAATGATGCAGTTGATTGCTTTTTTTCAATTCCAAGATTATCAAATCACATTTGCCAGTCCGTGTGCGAAAAAAAGTAATGCTTTTGATTTAGAACGTATCGGTGGTGTCTCTCAAAAATCCATCGCATTAAACCATTCCAGTTTTGATGATTTTATAAAAACCTTGAATCCAAACATCGTATTGTTTGACCGTTTTATGATGGAAGAACAATTTGGTTGGCGGGTTGCAGAACACTGCCCAAATGCACTTCGGATTTTGGATACCGAAGATTTACACGGTTTAAGAAAAGGTAGGCAACAAGCATTTAAAGAGAACGCTCCTGTTGGTACATCTTACTTATTCAACGACACCGCAAAGCGGGAAATAGCCAGTATTTATAGAAGTGATTTGAGTTTGATTATTTCTGAAATTGAAATGGATATTCTTAAAAATCAGTTTAAAGTAGAGGCATCATTATTAGTTTATTTGCCATTTATGTTGGAAGGTATTTCAGATGCAACCATTGATGAATTTCCAAAATTTGAAGAACGAAACCATTTTATAAGTATCGGTAATTTTCTGCATGAACCCAATTACAATGCCGTTTTGTTTTTAAAGGAAACCATTTGGCCATGGATTAAAAAGCAACTTCCAAAAGCCGAACTGCATATTTATGGTGCGTATGTTTCACAAAAAGTAAATCAGCTCCATAATGAAAAATCGGGTTTTTTGGTAAAAGGTTTTGTTGAAGATGTTAATGAGGTCATGGAGAAAGCCAAAGTGTGTTTGGCGCCCATTCGGTTTGGTGCAGGTTTAAAAGGCAAATTGGTGGATGCCATGCAAAATGGAACACCTTGTGTAATGACTGCTATGGCTTCGGAAGGAATGTTTGGAAACATCAAACCCAATGGATTTGTTGAGGATAATCCACAAGAATTTGCCAATAAAGCGGTTCAATTATACTGCGATGATGTACTTTGGAAAGAAAAACAGCAAAACGGATTTCAAATCATCAATAAAAGATTCAATAAAAACCAGCATCACGAAAAATTTTCAAAAGCAATAGAAGAAACAGTTCAGCGATTAAACGAAAAACGACTTAATAACTTCACAGGTCAAATGTTGCAACACCATGCCATGCAGAGTACCAAGTTTATGAGCAAATGGATAGAAGCTAAAAACGCTAATCTGTAGTTTGAGTTTTCAATTCGGTTTAACTGTTATTCTAGCATGCTAACCATTTTTGTATGAGTTATAGATTAATTATTCTTAAGTTTATATACTCTAAACTAAATAGAATTGAATCATAAGTTAAAGTTTTTATTATTACATCTTCTTTTTTTTCTTTGCATAAAAAATATCTGTTGGTCTCAAAATGAACCACCGAAGATTATAGCCACAGGCGATCAAAGCTATTGTCCGACAACGCAATTAAACATTGTAACAAGTTTTGACATTATAGACCCCGATGATACGGAAATTGATGCGTTTTATATTCAAATATCAACTGGCTATACATTTGGCCAAGATAAATTGATTGTAACTGGAGCGCACCCAACCATTGTTGCTAATTGGAATACCTCACAGGGTAAGTTGAGCTTGAAAGGGGTTGGTGGATTGCCCATGACTTATACAAATCTCATTGCAGCGGTTAATGATGTGGTTTTTGAAACGACATTGACTACAAACTTAGGGGATAAACTCTTTTCTTTTACTATTGGTAGTGCCAATTATTTACCTTCAACGGGGCATTATTATGAATATGTCCCAGCTTTAGGGATTACTTGGACAGCGGCCAAAACCGCAGCCGATGCTAGAACTTATTTTGGTTTACAAGGTTATCTGGCAACCATAACCTCAACTGAAGAGGCGCAGCTTTCTGGCGAACAAGCCGCTGGAGCTGGATGGATTGGAGGCAGCGATGTTCAAACTGAAGGTGTTTGGAAATGGGTCACAGGACCAGAAAATGGCACGGTTTTTTGGAATGGGGGTATCAATGGCTCCACGCCCAATTATGCCAACTGGAATTTTCAAGAGCCCAATAATGCTGGAGATGAAGATTATGCACATGTTACGGCTCCAGGAATAGGAATTGCTGGTTCATGGAATGATTTAAGTAATATTGGAGGGTCTAGTGGTGATTATCAGCCTAAAGGTTATATCATGGAATACGGTGGCACACTTGGTGACCCTGTGGTAGATATATCTGCCAGCACAAAAATCAATATACCTTCCATTACAAATAGTGTGGAACCAATTGCTATTTGTGGTTCTGGGAGTGCCATTTTGCAAGCTAATTCATCAGTTGGAGATGTTGTTTGGTTTAATTCGGCAACTGGAGGTACACCCATATTTACCGGTAATTCATATACAACACCAGTAATTAATAGCACTACAAACTACTATGCTTTGGCTTCGGTAAATGGTTGTTTTGAAGGTATCAGGACTCGTGTTACGGCAACGGTAAATACAATTCCAACCATTACATCGGTTACTGAAAGCACTATTTGTGAAGGCGGTTCAGGCACATTAAGTGCCGTGGCATCAGCTGGAATCATAAATTGGTATGATGTATCTGTGGGCGGCACTTCCCTAAAAACAGGGACATCTTTTACAACTCCAGCACTTACAAATACCACTACGTATTATGTAGATGCTACCAGTAATGGCTGTACAACAGCAGCCCGAACGCCTGTAAGTTTAACGGTACAAATAACTCCCATCCCTACGGGTAATACAATGCAAGAATTTTGTGATATTGAAAATACCACCATCGCAAATTTAATGGCAACTGGTACAGATGTATTATGGCATCATTCAAATAGTGGCGGAACGGCTTTAAGTGCCACTGAGTTATTGGTTTCAAACACCACGTATTATGCGTCGCAAACTATTAACGGTTGTGAAAGTATTTCTAGATTGGCAGTAAATGTTTTAGTGCATAAAACCGTTGTTCCGTTAGCTCCAACAGAAATAGCTCCTTTAGAAGTTTGTGATTCTATGACTGATGGCGATGATACCAATGGGCTCGCCCAATTTAATTTAAAGGATAAGGAAACAACCTTGTTGAATGGAAGCAATGCGTCTGATTTTAATGTTTCATATTATACGGATGCCGCACGAAGTATGCCAATACCTACTGCTCCCGAAGTATTTGAAAATACTGTTCCCAATCAACAAACCATTTACGTGCGTATTGAAAATGTAATGAATGCCACTTGTTATACCGATGTGTCATTTGAAGTTTTGGTAAATGAATTGCCTACTATCCAGCCTTCAATAGTATTTAAAAATTGCGATGAAGATGGTGTGCCGGATGGGTTTACAGATTTCAATTTGAATGAAGCGAATGCTATCATCACTAATGGCAATTCCAATGGTTTGAATATAACCTATCATCCGTCGATTGTTGATGCGAATCAAAAAATGGCTACCATTAATCCAGTACCTTATAACAATCAAACGTCCAGTTTGATATATGCACGTGTTGAAAACGTCAATACAGGATGTTACAGGGTATCCACTATAAATCTGGAAGTTTCAACTACTTCATTTTCTGCTGGGTTTATTTATGAATTGGAAACTTGTGATGATGATGCAGACATTGATGGTTTGCACACATTTGATTTAACGGATGCTTCCACGCCGTTTATCAATGAATTTCCAACAGGCCAAAATTTAAGTGTCCATTATTACCGAAATTTGGAGGAAGCCCAATTAGAATCCAACGAAATACTAAATACTACCAATTATATAAACGAAACGCCTTTTTCCCAAACTGTGTACGTTCGAGTAGAAAGCGATGACAACGGAGGCTGTTTTGGTATCGGTCCCCATTTGTTGTTAACGGTGCATCCGCGTCCAGAGTTTGAGGTGGACCAATCTGAGCCGTTTTGTTTGAGCGATGGTCCTGTGACATTGAATACCTTCAACCCTAATGGATTATATACCTATAACTGGAAAGATGCCAATGGTATCGCTATACATGGAAATACGTCTGCCATTATTGATACGGAAGGTGTTTATACCGTAGTGGCTACTTCTGCTGAAAATTGCGAATCATTTCCTGTGGTTTTTGAAGTGAAAGCTTCAGGAATATCTGATATCGACGAAACCGATGTAACGGTTTTAGATTTTTCAGATAATAATACCATTACCATTGATGCTTCCAATATTGGTATTGGTGATTATGAGTTTGCATTGGATGATGCCTTTGGTGTTTTTCAAGATGCACCGGTTTTTAATAACGTATCTGCTGGCATGCATACCATTTATGTTCGGGATAAAAATGGCTGCGGAACCAAAGATGTTTCGGCATTTGTAATGGGATTTCCGAAATTTTTCACACCCAATGGCGATGGGTATAATGATACGTGGAATGTTAAAGGAATCAGTAATGAATTTTCACAAAATTCAATAGTATCGATTTATGACCGCTATGGAAAATTAATAAAACAATTAGCTGCTGGGAATAGTGGATGGAACGGCACCTTCAACGGCCAGCAACTTACCACAGATGATTATTGGTTTGTTTGTAATCTTGTTGATGATACAGGTAAAACCCGGATTTTGCGCGGCCATTTCAGTTTAATTCGATAAACAGAATCTAAGCTTCAACTTCACTCTTTTTAATTTTTCTGTAAGTATAAGTGCTGAAAATATTACGTTTTGCAAAACGAGTCATTTTATCAGATTGGCAAAGTTTAATGTACAACGCTTTATTCACGCCAAAAAATTCATAGGTATTGCCATCTAAAAAGCTAATCTCTAAAACCAGACCTTTATGTTGCCAATCCATAATCGGGTTGTTTATCGTTTCGTTATAGTCATCTAAATTAGCCGCTTTCGTTTCTGGTGAAATACTGACCAAAAAATGATAGCCATCTATTATTTTTCTGCTCATTAATTCAGCTTCGATGGCTTTTTCATCACCCGCTTGAAACTTATCAGGATGCCATGCTTTTACCAAATCCCTGTAAGTGGTTTTTAGCTGTTTAAGTGTCATCTCCTTTTCAACATTAAACAATTTTTTGTATTCATTGATGCGTTTCATAACTAATTTTTTGAAATAAGGCGCGAAGATACTCTTTTTAATATATTGAATAACAACCATTTTCATAAATATAATTTTCTTTTTACTGTGCTGCTTTTTTATAGCTTTGCAACTTTAAAAATGTACTATGATTTCAGTTGATAATTTAGCAGTAGAATTTGGTGGAACGGCCTTATTTAGTGAGGTATCGTTTACCATAAACGAAAATGATAAAATTGCCCTTATGGGGAAAAATGGTGCCGGAAAATCTACCATGATGAAGATTATTGCTGGCGAACAAAAGGCTACACGTGGTCATGTGCGTTTCCCAAAAGATGTTGTGATTGCATACCTGCCACAACATTTATTGACTGAAGATGATTGCACGGTTTTTGAGGAAGCTTCCAAAGCCTTCAAGCATATTTTTGAGATGCGTGACGATATGGAACGCTTGAATAAAGAATTGGAAACTCGGACCGATTACGAATCCGACGCTTATATGAAAGTCATAGAGCAAGTGTCAGATTTAGGTGAAAAATATTATGCTCTAGAAGATGTGAATTATGATGCTGAAGTTGAAAAAGCCTTGGGCGGTTTGGGTTTTAAACGAAGCGATTTTACAAGGTTGACCAGCGAATTTAGTGGCGGATATCGCATGCGTATTGAGCTGGCGAAAATATTGTTGCAAAAACCCGATTTGATTTTGTTGGATGAGCCTACCAACCACATTGATATTGAATCCGTTATTTGGTTGGAAGATTTTTTGCTGAACAAAGCCAAAGCGGTCATGGTTATTTCGCACGATAAAGCCTTTATTGATAACATTACCAACCGAACCATTGAGGTTACCATGGGGCGTATTTATGATTATAAAGCCAACTACACCCATTATTTACAGTTGCGGGAAGACAGGCGCATACATCAAGTAAAAGCATACAACGAGCAGCAAAAATTCATTGCCGATAATATGTTGTTTATCGAGCGTTTTAAAGGCACCTACTCAAAAACCAATCAAGTAACATCACGGGAACGCATGTTGGAAAAATTGGACATTATTGAAATTGATGAGGTGGACACCTCGGCATTAAAATTACGGTTTCCACCAGCACCACGTTCGGGCGATTTTCCCGTTACGGTAAAAGATTTATCAAAATCGTATGACGAGCATGTGGTGTTTAAAGATGCAAATATGTCCATTTCCAGAGGCGAGAAAGTATCCTTTGTTGGTAGAAATGGCGAAGGAAAATCGACCATGATAAAATCCATTTTAGGCGAAGTAAACTTTGAAGGCAAATGTGCTTTGGGTCATAATGTAAAGGTGGGCTATTTTGCACAAAACCAAGCAGCATTATTGGATGAGAATTTAACCATTTTCCAAACGGTTGATGAAGTTGCCGAAGGCGATGTGCGTACCCAGATAAAATCTATTTTAGGTGGTTTTATGTTTAGGGGCGATGATATTGATAAAAAAGTAAGTGTGCTGTCGGGTGGGGAGAAAACTCGTTTGGCGATGGTAAAACTTCTTTTAGAACCTGTAAATTTGCTCATTCTGGATGAGCCAACCAATCACTTGGATTTAAAATCTAAAGACGTTTTAAAAGAAGCTTTAAGGAATTTTGATGGCACCTTGATTTTGGTATCGCACGACCGTGATTTTCTTCAAGGTTTATCTCAAAAAGTATTTGAGTTTAAAGACCAACGTGTTATTGAGCATTTTGAAACCATTGACGATTTCTTAATAAGAAATAGAATAGAGAATTTAAAGCAAATTGATTTGGTGTAAAAAAAGATTAATTTTAATCAGTTTTAAAAATAAAGGAAAAATAAGATTAAATATGAAATACAATTTCATTTTATTTAGAAAAATCATCAGCAAAGTGTTGTTAGCGCTGATTGCTTTTTATTCAATCACTATAAATGGACAACAAGAACCAAATTATACTACAGAGTTGATTCGACTAAAAGAGGAAGCCAAAAAAGTACTTATAGACGATATTGCAGAATTTAATGGCTATGAAGGCCGACCTGAATCCGATGGACCATATAACAAGACGAACAATAGTGCTTTTTTACAAGAAAATGTGCCGTTGTTTATAAGTTCCAATGAAGATTTTACCGATGTTTATAATTACCGTTGGTGGATGATGTCCAAACATTTCCGTTCTTGGAAAGACCCTGTTGAAAACAAAGATTATTGGGTCATTACCGAATTTTTTGGGTGGCCTGGCCATGGCAGTATTAGTGGCGCAATCCCATGTCCGGCAGGACATCAATTTTATGATTTGCGTTGGTTTCGGGATCCTCAATATCTGGAATCTTATATAGATTTTTACATGAAAGGTTATGCATCCAAGCACAACCAGCGAGGGGGAGGTAATTTTCATACTTATATAGAACGGCCCGAAAGCCATCATTTTTCCAGTTGGATGGTAGATGGCACCGAGGCCTTTCTCAAAGTGCATCCCAATAACGATTGGCGGGATAGCTTACTTCCTTATTTGGAAACCCACCAAAAAGTTTGGGACGATAAGTTTATGGTCAAAAAGGAAGGCGCAAAAACGGACGGCCTTTATAAAGTTTTGGATCTTTATGATGGTATGGAGTTTACCATTTCGGCTACCATGCCATTGATAGAAAGCGATGGCCCTTATAGTATTTACAATAAAGAAGATTGGAAAAAGTACTATCTGGGTTGGGGATCCATAAATAACCTTAGAAATTCAGATCACGTAAAAGCGTATCCCAAAGCCTTTGCAAATGCTTATCCGCAACTGTACTTGGTGCGCCCTTCTATAAATAGTTATTATTATGCGAACTTGCGGTCATTGGTTGCATTATATGGATTGAAGGCTGAAAAGTCAGGAGAACCATCAGACCTTTCAAAAAGTAAAATGTACTTAGAAAGAGCAAAACAACTACAACAAAAGGCACTTTCTGTACTTTGGAATGATGAAGATCAGTTTTTTTATTCCTACACCGCTGCGGATAACGATTATGGAATCAAGGACCAACCATCTAAAGTAAGGGAATCTGTGGGCTATACACCTTGGTACTTCAATATGATACCAGAAGGTGAAACCAAATACGATGCATCTTGGGACATGCTTTCATCCAACAAAGGCTTTTACAATGCAAATGGCATGACCACAGCCGAGATACAATACCCTTTGTATAACGAACAGGCTTATGCATGGAACGGACGTGGCTGGCCGTTCCAAAATTCGGTGGTGAACAAGGCGTATGCCAACTATCTGAAAAATTACAAAAGCGACATTACAGAGTCTGATCAAGAATTGCTTTATGATCTGATTGAAAAACTGGTTACGATGCACGGGAAAGAACGAAATATTGGGGAATGGTATATTCCCAGTAATGGCGAACAATTTGGTGGAGTAAATGACTATTTTCATTCTACATTTCCAGATATGCTGATTGAAGATTTGCTAGGTTTTACGGCATCACACAAAAATGAATTTTTATTACAACCTTTGCTACCAAAAGACAAATGGGATTATTTTTATTTGGGAAACCTGAGTTACCATAACCATGATGTTGATATTATTTGGAAAAAAGATTGGAATCCTAATGTAGAAGGGAATCAAAGTAAATTATGTGTTTGGGTAGATAATAAGTTGATGTCTAAAAGTGATGATTTGAATGAAAAGATTACAATAAAGTTTGTTTAAATTAATGTTTTGATTTTAAACAGATTGATTAAAAGAAGCCGTTTTTAAGTTTATATCTAATTAAAACGTTAAAGTGATCAAAAGGCAATGGTATTCTGAAAAGTAATAGTGTCAATTTAATATTAGCGCTATTTTCAATTCCACTGTTTATATAAAATATCATCCAACTAGTTAATATGTATTCTTGATTTTCTAAAAAAAAAGCATTATCTGAAATTAAGTTGATTTATTATTTCAAAATGCTTTTTGTCGATATAAATAATTTAAGCTATAAATAGTTTTGAAAGCTCTATGTTTAGAGGAGTGCAGTCCGGTTTTTGAGTAAATTGAACTACAGGGAGATAGCGAAAACGTAGTTAATAATTTTCCTTTCCTAAAAAAACACCTAAATTAGTAGGTGAAAATGTAATTAATTTATGCTTAATCCCGAATTACCCAAATCTGAATTTTCTGAAAGAAGAATAGCGCTTGTTTATTCAATTTCTTTATTTACTTCTGTACTTTCTTTGATTTGGTCTTTAGTAGTTTATAATTTGGGAATGCCTCAATTATCTAATTACGTAGGCGTAGCTGTGTTGTTTTTTGTTATTTCTGCAATCATAACTAAAAAGGGAAATATTACAATCGCACGGATTATTTATATGGTAACATTTATTTTAAGTGTTTCTATAACAGCTTCATTTGTTGGTAAACCAGGAAGTGTTGAATTTGTTTTGATGTTTGCTTTAGGTTTGCCTTTTTTAATGTTTTCTTTTAGAAGAGAAAGATATTATGTAATATTATTTTCATTATTACCAGCAATTTTTTGGGTGCTTCTTTATTTGTCCGATTTTAAGTTATTTACAAATACACATATGGATCCTAAAGTAGCTGAAAAGGTTATTTACCCTATATCTATACTGAGTACAATCGTTTTAGTAACTTATCAATTAATTAATTTTTCTTACTTGAATATAGGTTATTATAAAAAAATACACAGTAAAAGAGAAGAGGCTATTGAAGCATCAAATGCAAAATCTCGATTTTTAAGCACCATGAGCCATGAAATAAGAACACCGCTTAACGCTATTATAGGGCTCTCTCATATATTGAGCGATAATAATCCGCGTCCCGATCAAGAGCAGAATATTGAAGCTTTAAATTATTCAGGAAAAATATTATTGGGTTTGCTCAATAACGTGTTAGATTTTAGTAAAATGGAATCTACTGTTATAGAGCTAGATCCTATCCCTACCAATATTGAAAATGCTGTAAAACAAATCCAAAAAATACATGAAGCCAGTTGCATGCGCAAAGGGATTAGCATGCGGTTGGATATTGATAATGAAATACCCACAGTATGGTTGGACATAGTAAGGTTCAATCAAGTTATAAATAACCTCGTCTCAAATGCCATAAAGTTTACTGAAGAAGGAGAGGTTGTTTTAAAGATATCCAAAACTCAAGAATCAGGCACAGAAATACGCTTGTTAACAGAAATAAGAGACACAGGTATAGGGATAGCTCCAGAACAACAGGATAAGGTGTGGGAAGCATTTGCCCAAGCGACTAAGAGTACAGAGCGATTATACGGGGGGACAGGTTTGGGATTACCTATAGTAAAAAGTATTGTGCAAGCTTTAGGGGCCGATGTGAAAATTGATAGTAAAGTTGGTATTGGTAGTCGTTTTTATTTTGAATTGGATTTAAAACTTGCCTCAAATCAAGACCTACATGAAATCAAGCAAACAAAAGAATATAACTTAAAAGGTAAACGGGTGCTATTGGTAGAAGACAATCAAATAAACATTATGGTTGGAAAACAGATATTGGAAAAATCCCATTTAAAAGTTGACATTGCTTTAAACGGACAAGTAGCAGTAAATATGGTAAGAGAAAATGATTATGACTTGGTGCTGATGGATATACAAATGCCTATAATGGACGGCTACATGGCTACAAAAGAAATTAGAAAGTTTAATACAGATTTACCTATTCTTGCATTATCTGCCTCAGTATTTATGGAAGTTAAAAATAAAATTTTTACAAGCGGAATGGATGGCTTTATTTATAAGCCCTTTGAGCCAGATGACCTTCTTGATAAGATAGACAAAGCCATTCGTAATTAATTAGTACTTCCTCAGTAAAGAATCAAGTACTTAACAATCCAATTACTTTTTTTATTCCTAAAGTAGCACTTTCAGCAATAACCGTTAAATTTTTTTTACTGGCAATATTCGGTTTGGGGTCTATAAAATAAGTCGGGGTATTGTTGGGTACATAATGCATCAAACTCGCCGCAGGATATACTTGCATAGACGTACCAATGATTATTAAAATATCTGCGGTTTCACAAATTTCAACGGCTTTTTCTATCATGGGGACATCTTCGCCAAACCAAACAATGTGCGGCCTTAGTTGATGTCCTTTTTTGCAGAAATCGCCCACAAGGATGTCGGTTTTCCAATCAAAAATATCGGTATCATCAAAAGTGCTTTTTGCTTTTAGCAATTCGCCATGCAGATGGATAACGTTTGTGCTGCCTGCTCGTTCATGCAAATCATCTACATTTTGGGTTATAATGGAAACTTTATAACCATGTTCCAGGTTTGCTAAATCATAATGAGCGGGGTTGGGGTTGACTTCAAAAAGTTGTCTTCTGCGTTGGTTGTAAAAGTCCAATACCAAGTTTGGATTAGCAGCAAAACCTTCGGGTGTGGCTACTTCCATAACGTCATGGCCTTCCCACAACCCATCGGCATCCCTAAAGGTTTTAATGCCGCTTTCTGCACTCATGCCTGCGCCTGTAAGTACTACTATGTGCTTCATTAATTAAAGACTTTTATAAATTCTACCTTTAAGAACCGTTCCATATGAACTTAATTGAGACTCTCGTAGAAACGAGCTGTTAAACTTTCTTTAAAAAAGTTATTAAGTTAAATAAATATTTATTTACGGCAAAACTGTTTTAGCACATAAAGTAAGTTTGAATTGAACTTAAAAAAAATATATTATAAAAAAGCTTTTTATTAAAACACTACTTGTGTTACCTATTTTGTTTTTAACAAGTTGTGACGATGATGACGATGATACCGATATGGTATTAACGAAAACATTTGAACTGAATTCTGTAGCAGATCCAAATATATCGGGAACGGCAAAATTCATTAAAAATGAGGATAATTCTACAACGGTAGAGTTGCAATTGAGCGGTACACCAGCAGGTGGTATGCACCCAGCTCATATCCATTATAATACGGCCGCAGAAGGTGGAGATATTGCTGTTACCTTAGGGACTGTAAATGGTGATACAGGGTTTAGTTCCATGACGTTTTCAAAGTTAGATGACGAAACTAATATTTCTTATGAAGATTTACTAGATTTTGATGGTTATATCAATGTTCATTTAAGTGACTCTGAACTGACTACACTTGTGGCTCAAGGTGATATCGGGGAAAATGAGCTGACGGGAGAGTCTAAAACATATACTTTAAATGAACTGGATGTAACTGGTATTAGCGGAACTGCTACATTTTATGAGCGTGTAAATGGTAATGCGCTAGCTACATTAAAATTATTGAACACTCCGGTTGATGGCACGCATCCAGCTCATATCCAAATGGGTAGTGTGGCAAATGCACCAGGAGATATCATGTTTACTTTCAATCCAGTTGATGGGGAAACAGGCATGAGTAAGACAAATGTTGAAGAATTGGATGATGAAACTGATTTTGGTTACAATGACGTGCTTAATGTAGATGGCTATATTAATGTGCATTTGAGTGCCGCTGAGTTGGGTACTATTGTTGCCCAAGGGAATGTTGGTAGCAATCAGTAATTATTTGAATCCAAAATAAATATTTCTAAACCTGACTTCAATGTCAGGTTTTTTTATTTTTATAGCATGATTGATATAAAACTTCTAGACCATCTCGAAACTTTTTTAACGGATTCTCGAAAAGAGAAATTTACCAAAGTATTGTCGCAACGCACAAAACACTTTACGGTAGCGACCGAAGACGTTTACCAGCTTCACAACACAAGCGCTGTCATCCGTAGTTGTGACGTGTTTGGCATACAGGAAGTACATATTGTTGAAGAGCGAAATTCCAAGCGTATTGATAGGGAAATAGCCATGGGCGCACAAAAATGGGTGGATTTGAATAGGTTCCACACAGTTGAAGATTGCATTGGCGATTTAAAACAAAAGGGCTATCAAATTGTGGCAACAACGCCACATACCAATGATTGTGATTTGCATGATTTTGATGTGACCAAAAAATCGTGTTTTTTCTTCGGAAGAGAAACAGAAGGTTTATCGGAGGAGGTTATGAACGCTGCCGATTCTTTTTTAAAAATACCGATGTCTGGTTTTACAGAGAGTTTAAATATATCGGTATCTGCGGCAATCATTTTGCAACACGTGACCACCAAACTAAAACAAACAGAAATTGATTGGAAACTAACAGAACCCGAACAACTGGAAAAACGATTGGATTGGATTAAAAAAACAATTAAAAGCTATGATGAGATTGTAGCGCGTTTTTATGCTGAAACCAACTTGTAGAATTAAAGCCTTCGGCCTCTGCTCAGTAATTTATATTCTTCATAACATTCACTAATGGCATCCAGAATTTGCAAATCGTTGGCGGTTTGTATAAAACCTTTGGAGTAGTTGCATTGGCTCACAATTTCATCCAGATCCACACGATCCACCTTTAATAAAACGGTTAACATTTCACGGTCAAAGCGAGAAGCCAACAGATTTCTGATTTCATCATCTTGTTTCATCTTTTTAAGCTTTTGCAATTCGTTGGGTTTTTTGCCAAACATACGATGTAAAAAATCAGCGGGATTAAAAATAGAGCCTACTATTTTGGTAAAAGCGCTTGGGGCATCTGCTTCATAGCCCGTACTCGGCAAACCAGAAATACTGTACCTGAAATTATCATTAATAGCGGGTACTTGTTTGATGTCCACTTCTAAAAATCCGGTCAACTTCAATTGGTTTACAACCACTTCTTCAAGTGCTAAGGCAAGCTCTGTTAAAGCTATTTTGGAACTCCCAAATTTCAACCAGTCATTGGTGACCCTAACTTTAATGGATTTAAAACCTAAATACGAAAAATGCAGTGTATCATTGGCTCTGGCATTGATTTCAAATTCGCCAGCCTTATTGGTAGCTGTACCAATTACTTGATTGAGGTTCACAATATTTACGCTTTCAAGCGGGCTGTCATCAGCAGCATTGATCACTATCCCTTTTACAGTAATGGCGTCTTGAGCAAAACAAAATGTAGTTGCTAAAAGGCACATAAAAAGAAATAGATAATTTTTCATCTGTTTATTTTAATTGTTTTTTACCGGTCATATATAACATTCATATAAACATACCGTTGTGCATCAATCTCAAAGTCTGAATGTTTCATTTGATAGTGATTTTGCGATAAAAATACTAAACATTAATGGCAAACCTAGGTACTTGGGTTTTATTTTGACTTAAAATTAACAAATAAGTTTAAGTAAACCACAGGTTTTATTTTAAATACGATTAAAAAATCCTCCCCTTTTTTAAGGGGAGGTGCCAATAGGCGGAGAGGTTGTAGTATTTAAATAGATAGGATAAACTACCGTCTAGAACGTCTTGGTCTATCGGCAGCTACTGATTTTGGTTTAAAATCATCAGAACGACGTGGTTTCGATGTGCCTTCGCTACGGCGTCTGTCGCTACGGTTTCCAGAACCCGATTTTCTGTCGTCGCGTCTTCCACCGCCACGATTTCCACCATCGCGTTTTCCACCGCTACGTCTGTCGTTGCGTCTTCCGCCGCCGCCACGGTTTTCAGAAACTTCAACATTTACAAAACGGCCTTCGTGTTTAAAGTCGGTAAAAAAGGCTAACACCTTTTCTTTTAATTCGTTCTCTGTATTAAAGAAAGAAAAACTGTCTTTTACTTCTACTTTAAAGACATCATCTCTTCCTAAATCAAGCACTTCTTTCAAGAAATCTTTCAATTTCATCCAGTCAAAACCATCTTTACCACCAACGTTTATAAAGTAGCGCGTAGAGTTTTTACTGCCAGCAAAATCTCGCCCACCGTCACGTCCGCCATCTCTATCAAAAGCCCCTTCAGCAATATTTAGGTTTTTAGATTTTTGGTAGTAATTAAAGAAACGTGTAAATTCTACTGAGAAGAATTTTTTAATCAATTCATCTTTATCCGTGTCAGCAAATAATTCGTTGATACTGGTTAGGTATTTATCAATTTCGTGATTAACTTCGGTATTATGGATTTTATTAGCAAGTGACATCAATTGCACTTCGCAAATCTCCATACCATCAGGAATTTCTTTTTTATCAAATTGACGTTTGATGATACGCTCAATGCTTTTTATCTTACGTACTTCACTTTTAGAAACAATAACCATAGAAACCCCTGTTTTTCCAGCACGACCGGTACGTCCGGAACGGTGGGTGTAGGTTTCAATTTCATCTGGCAATTGGTAGTTTATAACGTGCGTAATATCATCTACATCAATACCACGGGCAGCCACATCGGTAGCTACCAACATTTGTATTTGTTGATTTCTAAACGATTTCATGACCAAATCACGTTGGTTTTGGCTTAAATCGCCGTGCAATGCACCAGCGCTATAACCATCTTCAATAAGATTTTCGGCTACTTTTTGAGTATCACGTTTTGTTCTACAGAAAATAACAGAAAATATATCTGGATTCGCATCTGCCAAACGTTTAAGGGCAGAATAGCGGTCTCTAGAATTTACTAAGTAATATTCGTGCGATACATTGCTGGTGCTTTCATTTTTATTTCCAACGGTAATCTCCTGCGGATTTTCCATGAACTTTTTAGCAATGGTAGCCACTTCTTTTGGCATGGTAGCACTAAATAACCAAGTGCATTTATCTTCGGGTGTGTTTGAAAGAATATCGGTAATATCTTCATAAAAACCCATATTTAGCATTTCGTCGGCTTCATCCAAAACGGCGTAATCCACTTTTGATATATCGACCAAACGTCTGCTTATCATGTCTTTGATACGGCCGGGCGTTGCCACAATAATTTGTGCGCCACGTTTTATTTCACGAGCTTGGTCTGTAATGCTAGAGCCACCGTAAACGGCAACCACATTAAGGCCTTTACAGTATTTTCCGTATAGTTTCATTTCGTTTGCAATTTGCAAACAAAGCTCTCGGGTGGGCGATAAAATAAGGCCCTGCGTAGTACGGCTGTCTATATCTATTTTTTGCAACATGGGGAAACCAAAAGCAGCGGTTTTCCCTGTGCCCGTTTGGGCCAAAGCGACCAAGTCACTTTCAGAATTCAATAAAATGGGAATGGCCTTGTCTTGAACCTCGCTGGGTTTTGTAAATCCTAAATCGGTAATGGCATGCAACAGGTCTTCATTAAGACCTAAATCTTGGAATGTGTTCATTCTTTGGTATAAGTATTCGATTATGTTATGTGGTGTTACATAAGAAGCGAATCGACATACTTAACCTTAAACTTCCAGTAACACATCCTCACTCTGAGGAATATAAACTCGGTTTTTCCAAGTTTTCAAGCGGCAAAGATACATTATTATTTTTGATTGACGATTTTTGATTGACGATTTCGTATTCTGAATCATTTGGGCGTTTTAACACGCTTTTCGCTATATCTTTTTAAAACGTCATTGCGAGGAGGAAAGACGAGGCAATCTGCCAATTTTTATTTTAGCACACATTTTTAGCTATATCAAGTTTTAAAAAGGATGCCGCTGCAATCGTTAACGCACTTGTCTGCCAACGTCATTGCGAGGCGTTTTTACGACGAAGGAATCCGCTAAATAATACCAAAGATATGTCACGAGATTGCTTCGTGCCTCGCAATGTCGTTACTTCCTCAAATTCCCAATCCGTTCCAACAGTGTAGGATGCGAATAATGCATAAACACATACGCCGGGTGTGGTGTTAAATTGCTTAAACTATTTTTGGACAATTTTTTAAGTGAAGTAATCAAGGGTTCGCCTTTATAGGTGTTTTTTGCAAAATCATCGGCTTGGTATTCGAATTTTCTGGAAAACACGTTCATGATCAATCCCGTGATTTCAGAAATAGGGGAGTACAACAATCCAAAAGCAATCAAACCAATATGAAAACTCGGAATTTCAACACCCAAAGCATTTGATAATAGTGGATTAGAAATAAACAAGGATAGAATATAAAGCGTCAATCCTGTTAACAAAATAGAGGCAAACAAGTTGAAAATAATATGCTTCTTTTTATAATGCCCAACTTCGTGCGCTAATACGGCTACAATTTCGTCGTCATTCAAATCATTGATTAATGTGTCATAAAGTGTTACCCGTTTTTCGTTACCAAAACCAGAAAAGTACGCATTGGCTTTAGTGCTTCGTTTGGAACCATCAATCACAAAAATTTTATCCAATTTAAAACCAACTGTTTTTGCGTATTCCGAAATACTATCTCTTAAGCTCCCGGCTTCCAAAGGCGTTTGTTTATTAAATAATGGCACAATCAATTTAGAATAAAACATATTCATAAAAAGTGTAAAAATGGCCACCAATCCCCAAGCATACAGCCAAAAAGAATCTCCTGTTGCTTGATGAAACCAAATAATCAATGCCAGAATACCGCCGCCCACAATCGCCATCATCAGCCATCCTTTTACTTTATCCAAGAAAAAGGTTTTAATAGTGGTTTTGTTAAACCCAAATTTTTCTTCAATCACAAAGGTGCTGTAATACGAAAATGGCGTGGTTAAAATATCGCTGCCAATCATAATAATCCCAAAGAAAATTAAGGCGATAATAATTGGGTTATCGCTATAACTTCTCGCGATGTTATCAACAAACTCAAAACCGTCAACGAGTAAAAAGCCTAAAGTCAATACAATGGAAAATGTGGAAGTAAGCAATCCAAATTTATAATTGGTCGCTTTATAGTTTTGCGATTTTTTATATTCTTCATCATCATAAACATCTTGTAATTCAGGGGGAAGCGCGTCGTTAAAATGTTTTGCGTTCAATGCATCTAGAATTTCATCAACTATAAAATTGATGAGTATGATGGCGATGATGATGTAAAAAAGGGTGTTTGCTGTCATGTTTATTGGTTAACGTTATTGCGAGTCGCGCTTTTGCGACGTGGCAATCTGTTTATTTTTAGTTTCAATTTATGAGATTACTTCGTCTTGAAAAACTCCTCGTAATGACGGTTCATTTAAAATCCCGTTGTCGTTTCGCCTCAAAAATAAGAATTCCCGCGGCAACCGATACATTCATGGAATCTATTTCGCCCTGCATGGGAATGATAATGTTTTTTGTGGAGTGTTTGCGCCATTCCTCGCTCAAACCAGTCGCTTCTGTGCCTACCACAATAGCAGTTGGTTTTGTGAAATCTTGTGTGTGGTATGCCACCGACTCTTGTAAAATAGCAGCATAAATATGTATGTGCTTCGATTTTAAAAATTCAATAATTTCAGAAGTAGTTCCTGTGGCAATTTGATTTGTAAATAAACAACCCACACTAGAGCGGATGATGTTGGGGTTGTACAAATCCGTTTTTGGGTTGGCTATGATTACCGCATCTACATTGGCGGCGTCGGCAGTTCTTAAAAGGGCGCCGATATTTCCGGGTTTTTCGGGGGCTTCGGCTATTAAAATCAAGGGATTTTCAGTATAGAATTTTAAATCATTTATATGATGGTTTTTACTTTTTGCCACAGCTAAAATACCTTCGGTGGTATCTCTGTATGCTAGTTTTTGATAGACTTCTTTGGAAATCTCGATGAGGTTAATTTGTTGATTTGTTAATTCGTTTAACTGTGTTTCTGAAAATAATTCAGGATAAAACAAAACGTTTTCCATTTCATAACCGCCTTTTATTGCCAATGAAATTTCACGAGCCCCTTCAATTAAAAACACACCTGTTTTTTTGCGTTCGCGCGACTTGTCTTTTAACTGTGCAAGTTGTCGAATAAATGGGTTTTGTGAACTGGAAATTAATTTTGTAAGCAATGGTTTACTAGATTTGTTTGCGCAAATTTACTGTATTATGAAATGCCATGACAGAAAAGTTTAAAACATATCAAAATTCTTCTATTGGCATTGCATCTGACAGATTTAACAAAATAAAATACCCAGATGAAACAAGTTTTACTTTTAGCCGTATTGATTTTATTTTCAATTTCTATTTATTCTCAAATTCCAGGGCCACCTGTTCCCGCGGGATATACACCACTTTATTTTTGTGATGATGAGAATTATGATGGCATAATCAACTTAAATTTAACTGAATTAGAGCCCAATGTTGTATTTGGTGAGAGTGTTTTAGATTATTCATTTACATATACTTATAGCTTAGCTTTTGATACTGTAATTCTTCCTTTGGAAAACCCAAGTAACTTTACAAATAGCTCTAATGGGCAAGTTGTGTATATAAAAGCAACTCACAATATTACGGGTGATTGGAAGTTAAGTACTTATGTAATAAATGTAATACATCAATTTAATGTTAATAAACCTTCAGATTTAATTGTCTGTGATGCTAATAATAGTGGAATAAATACATTTGTCCTTTCAACAAAAAACGAAGAAATTTTAGCGGGTCTAAACCCATATATTTATGAAGTTAATTATTTTTTGACTTATAACGATGCTATAAACAGTCTAAATCCTCTTGATAAAAATTCTTATGATAATATTTCGAACCCGCAAATAGTATATGCAAGAGCAAACCCCCAAAATGGATCTAACTGTTTTGATATTGTGCCGTTAGAGCTAAATGTTCAAGACAGTTGTAGTGATATTGCTGTGTATTTAATTTCTACATCAGAGTTAAGACCTGGTTTTCAATATAGAAATGAGTTAGTTGTTAAAAATTTGAGTTCTAATATTCAATCAGGACAGGTGGAGTTTAAATATTATTCTTTATTGGAATTTTTTGGTTTAACTGAAGTGAATTTTGGTAATTCTTATTCTGAAACATCTACTGGATTTGTGTTGAATTTTAATAATTTAGCACCAAATCAAGAAGAAAAAGTTAAGATTCATATGAAAGCGCCTATGATTGAGCTTGGGACTATGATTACTAATGAGGCAACATATAATGGTACAGATGTAAATTCAAATAACAATATTTCGACTATTAAAGAAATTGTTATAGGTTCCTACGATCCCAACGATATTTTAGAATCCCACGGCCCAGAAATCCTGCACAGTAGTTTTGATTCAGATGATTATTTATATTATACAGTTAGATTTCAAAATGTTGGAACTGCCGATGCCATCAATGTGAAAATTGACAATACTTTAGATTCAAGATTAGATAAATCAACCATTCAAATGCTAAATTCCAGCCATAGCAATGTGTTTACAAGAGTTGACGACCAACTCAATTGGCAGTTTGATAACATACATTTGCCAAGTGAAAGTATGGATGAACCCAATAGTCATGGTTATGTGTATTATAAAATCAAGCCATTGGTAGGCTATAGCGTGGGAGATATCATCCCCAATAGGGCCGAAATCTATTTTGATTTTAATGCCCCTGTTATTACAAATACTTTTGAAACGGAATTTACCACAACGCTTTCAAACACTAAATTTAAGGATTCGGAATTTTCAATATTTCCAAACCCAGCAAACTATTTTGTAAAATTGAAGTTTAATAGGAATACAAATAATATTGTTAAAACATCTATTTATGATATTCAAGGAAAGCTTGTTTTTAATGAAGCTAAAACTGTTGAGAATGCAACAATGAAATTGGACGTTTCGCAATTTATAAAAGGGATGTACTTTTTAAAAGTGAATGATGGTAGTTCTGAAATCACTAAAAAGTTGATAGTAAAATAGAAAGCGCATAAATTAAGAATCAAAAGCTTCAGATAATTTCTGGAGCTTTTTTATTGTAATTTAGTTTCTTCAAAACCGACAGAAGAAATCACACCAATCAATTCAACATAAAATGAATAAATTACTTTTTTTAGTTATTCCGATTTTAATACTTTCCTGTAAAGACAATAAAAAAGAAGTTGTAAACTATTCCGAAGAAAATCTAGATGTAACCACAAGCATTTACCCAGAAAACATATCAAAAATATTTGATGCGCACGGTGGGTTGGATGCGTGGAACGCTATGCAATCTCTAGCATTTACCATGGAAAAACCAAATGGCGCAGAGGTAACCACCACCGATTTAAAAAGCAGAAAATCGCTCATTCAAATGCCAAACCATACGCTCGGTTTTGATGGCAATGATGTTTGGTTAAAAAACAAAGATACAACTGCTTACAAAGGAAAACCCCGATTTTACTATAATTTGATGTTCTATTTTTATGCCATGCCTTTTGTTTTAGCTGATAATGGCATTGCTTACGAAGATGCAGCATCTTTGGTATTTGAAAATAAAACCTATCCTGGCATTAAAATTTCTTATGAAAGTGGTGTGGGCGAATCTCCAGAAGATGAATATATTCTATATTATGATGCCGAAACCCATCAAATGGCTTGGCTAGCTTATACCGTAACTTATTTCACTAAAGAAAAAGCCAAACAATTCAATTTTATAAAATACAGACATTGGCAAACGGTGAATGGTTTGTTGTTGCCAGAAACTTTAACATGGTACAACCATGAAAATAACTTGCCAACAACAAAGCGCAACGATGTGACATTTACAGATGTGATGCTTTCAAAAGAAAAGCCAAACGAAGCCCTTTTTGAAATTCCAGAAGGTGCGGAAGTTGTGGAGTAATTTTGATTTTAGTCGCAGCTGCAGTCAAGTTTTCACTTAATATTAAAAACTTTGTGCCTTAGCGGCTTTGCGCGACATTAAAATTTTCAAAATAATTAACATAAAGCGCCACTACATAATTATAACTTTGCATGCCCTTGTCTTGCTTATTGGCTTTTAAATAGGAACTGTATGTTTTTTTAAATACGGGTTCAAAAGGATTCTCATAGTTTTCCCAAAAGGTACGGACTTCTTTGTAGTTTTCTAAAATGCCATAGTTTACGTTTTTAACGATTGCTTCATAAAGCGCTTCATCTCGTCTGTAAATTTCATTCAAACAAAACCGTAACGCAAAGGCATAGCCCGCATATTCAAAATACACGTCATCATTATTTATAGCCGCCAAGCACCCAATAAAATTGGCTTCATTTTCAGCAGCAAATCCCAATTGGTGAGCAATTTCGTGCGAGGTTGTGGTCGGGAATTTATAAACTGGAATCAATCCATCTACTTGCGCTTCGTTGGTCAACGGGTTCAAATACCCACTAAAACCCATATAAGTTAATGGGTAGCTGAACAATGATTTTTTTACGCTCCGTGGGTGGTATGCTAGATGCGGAAATTCTTTTTTCAATCCGTCGTAGCCATCAGCGGCCATTTTCATAATGTCTGTTTTACTGTAAGGCACATCCACTTTAGTACTATCGTTTTTGCTAATTGAAATATGTAGTGTGTTTGTCTTTAAAATCAGTTTTTCGGTAACAGCAATCAATTGTTCCGTGGTATAATCAGCTTCCAGTTCCAGACTTTTATGAAGCGGCAATCGGTAGTAATTCATGCCCCAAAATAAATGGAATGCAAAATATACAATTGCTAGTGCACTAAACAGGTCTGAAAACCAATGAATTGTGTCTTTTCTAAGTCGATTTCTGTTTACAATTAGCCATCTTATGATATAAATAATAGCCAAAGCATACACCAAATCGCCAAATGAAAATGGCAACCAACCCAACACATACCTAAATAGTTTTGAAATATACGGATACAGTCCGTTGCTGTAATACCGTTCAATAAATTCTGGGAATTGCCCCAACAGTTTAACCAACAAAAATTGCGGAATGATGGACAACGCAATGATAATTTTTTTCCTTCTCAGCATGTTTCAAAAATAGTGAATTGTATTTACAATTATTTAGGTCTGTTAGGTTTTAAAAACCAAATAGGTCTTGTTATCTTAGCGACTTACTTTTTTAAATTATGAGCCAAGAAATAAGACAACTTCAACCGCAAGCACTTTGGAATAAATTTGCTGATTTAAACGCCGTGCCCCGTGGGTCAAAAAAAGAAGCACGTGTGATTGCTTTTATGAAAGTGTTTGGTAAAAATCTGGGATTGGAAACCATAGAAGATGAAGTGGGTAACGTGATTGTAAAAAAACCAGCAACCAAAGGCATGGAAAACAGAACCACCATTGTCATGCAATCGCATTTGGATATGGTGCACCAAAAAAATAACGATACTGTTTTTGATTTCGATACCCAAGGGATTGATATGTACGTGGATGGCGATTGGGTAAAAGCCAATGGAACGACATTGGGAGCGGATAACGGTTTGGGTGTTGCCACGATAATGGCCATTTTGGAAAGTACAGATATTGCGCATCCTGCTATAGAAGCCTTGTTTACCATTGATGAAGAAACAGGTATGACGGGAGCTATGGGTTTAAAAGGCGGCTTGCTTTCGGGTGGTATTTTGTTGAATTTAGATACTGAAGAAGATGATGAAATAGGTGTTGGCTGTGCTGGAGGCACGGATATTACCGCCACAAGAGATTATCACGAAGAGGAAACGCCTGAATTTAAAATAGGATATTCCATAACAGTGAAAGGTTTGCAAGGCGGCCATTCGGGCATGCAAATACATGAAGGTTTAGGCAATGCCAATAAAATCATGAACCGTTTGTTGTTTGATGGTTTTGAGAATTATGGCTTGCGCATTTCAGAAATGGATGGCGGTAGTCTGCGTAATGCCATTCCGCGGGAAAGTAAAGCCATTGTAGCGATTGATGCCATCCATGAAGATGCTTTTATTTTGGAAATGGCGCAAATCTCACGAGCTATTCAAGCTGAATTAAAAACGATGGAACCCGATTTGGTCGTTAATATTTCTAAAGTGGAAACGCCAAAAAACATTATGGATCTGGGCGTTCAAGAAGGATTTACCAGAGCTATGTATGCGGCTGTAAATGGCGTGTATCGCATGAGTGCCGATATTCCAGATTTGGTGGAAACCTCAAACAATATCGCACGAGTAATAGTCAAAGATGGCACTATTTATATAGGTTGTTTAACACGATCTTCGGTGGAAAGTTCCAAACTGGATTTAGCAAATACCTTGCGTGCTACGTTTGAACTTACGGGTTGTGAAGTGGAATTCTCTGGCGATTATCCGGGGTGGACACCAAACATGGATTCTCCTATTTTAAAAGTGATGACCAAAATTTATGAAGATCTAAACGGCGAAAAACCACATGTAGCGGCTTGCCACGCTGGATTGGAATGCGGCATTCTCGGGCAAAATTATCCCGACATGGATATGATTAGTTTTGGCCCAACCATTAAAGGTGCGCACTCGCCAGATGAACGCGCCCAGATTTCATCGGTTCAAAAATATTGGAAACTTGTTTTGGAGGTTTTGAAGGCGGTTCCTGTAAAGTGATGTTTTTCTATAAGCTGACGTTTAATTGTCTCATATATCTTGAAAAGTAGCGGATTTATGTGTGTTCTTTTTAGGTTTGAATATAATAAGATAGCAGTTAAAAATAGAATGTAATGTTTAGCTCCTAACTGCTTTTATTGCTATGGCTTAAGTTGGCAATAGCTTATTTGCCTAACTCCATGTTGGTACTTATTGCAATTCGGTTCCAAGCATTTATTGTTATTACTATCATTATGACTTGAGCAATATAATTTTGATTAAAAATTTGTGTTGCTTTATTATAAGTTTTACTAGACAAACCTTGATTGTGAATTAAAGTAATTTCTTCTGTAATTTCCAGAATTACTTTTTCTTCTTCTGTAAATAAATTCGTTTCTCTCCAAGCGTTCAATAAAAAAATACGCTGATCTGTTTCCCCATTTTTTAGTGCGTCTTTTGTGTGCATATCAATACAAAATGCACAACGGTTTATTTGTGATGCACGAATTTTTATCAATTCCTTGTGCGATTTGCTTAACTGAGTGGTTGTCAGGTAATTTTCTAAAGCATACATTGCTTTGTATGCTTGTGGTTCAGTTTTGTTGATGTTGACTCTTGTTTCCATTTTATTCTTATTTTTAAATTAATAGAACAAAGGTCGGGCACAAAAGAAACAAAAAACTTAAACTGGTTTAAGAACGTTTCTGATTTCTAATTTCACTCAAATATTCAGGAGTAAAACCTAAAAATGAAGCAATTAAATATTGGGGTACACGTTGTACAAATTCGGGTTGATTTCTACAAAGTTGGTGATAGAATTCCTCTTTAGAAAACTCATATAAATATTTAATTCTCATTTGTGAAGCAGCATAGGCACGTTGATATATAAATCTGAAATAACGTTCCATTTTAGGATGTTCTGTCAATAATTTGTCTTGAGACTGTTTGTCAATTGTTAAAATTTCAGACTTTTCTACTGCTTGAATATGAAACTCTGTTGGTAATTCATGTTCATACGCGATATTATCAGTAATCCACCAATTTTCAATGGCAAATTCAGTTGTTTGTTCTACACCTTTATTGTTTATAAAGAATTTTCTTAAACAACCATTCAGTACAAAAAAATGCATTTTACAGATTTGTCCTTGAATAAGTAAATTTTCTTTTTTTCGAACCTTTATTGTTTTGAAAAAATTAAAAATAGAAGCAAATTCGATTTCATTTATTTCAGTAAATTTTTCTAAATGGGTGTGAAATATCAGAGACATCTATTTTCTGTAATTATGATTTTAGCTAATACAAAAATAAAATTCCGTTTCAATGGACTCTATCGATGAGTGAAACGAAGGTAATTGAAATTTTCTACAAAGTAAAATTATGAATACCCAAATTACGGCACCGGGTCATACCCAGAACCGCCCCAAGGATGGCAGCTAAAAATACGTTTTATAGCCAGCCAACCTCCTTTAAACAAACCGTGTTTTTTTAAGGCTTCTTTGGAATAATGCGAACAGGTTGGGGAATATCTGCAAGTAGCAGGTGTTAATGGCGATATCAAGGTTTGATACACTTTTATCAAAACCAAAAACGGTGCGATGAGTAGTTTTTTCATGTGTAACTTCTATAAATGCGAATTTGTCATTCCTGCGAAGGCAGGAAGAATGACAGACGTTTCTAATTTACACTAAACGTCGTCCCGTCCTTTCCATCTTTAAGCTGGATACCCACTTCTGCCAATTCATCACGAATTTTATCGGATAGCGCAAAATCTTTATTGGCTCTGGCATCTTGCCTAAGTTGTATTAAAATGTCAACAGCCGCAGCTAATTTATCGGTTCCAGATTCTTTTTTGGTCACGTTTTCAAGTCCCAACACATCAAAAGTAAAGGTGTTTATAGTGTCTTTTAAAGTTTGTAAATCTTCCGGTGTAACCGTTAAAGTACCATCTTTTATCTGATTGATGAATTTGGCGCTTTCAAATAAATGAGCGATTAAAATGGGGGAATTAAAGTCGTCATTCATCGCATCATAACAATTTTGTTTCCATGCGCTGATATCTAAAGACGATGTGTTTGATGCTTTCAAACCATCCAAAAGATTGATGGCATCCATCAATCTATAAAAACCTTTTTCGCTGGCGGCCAAGCCATCATCTGTTAAATCTAAAATACTTCTGTAAGACGATTGTGCTGTAAAAAAACGAATCACGCTTGGGGCGTAAGCTTTACTGAAAAAAGGATTGTTTCCAGATAATAACTCATCTGGATTTACTGTGTTTCCTGTGGTTTTGGACATGCGTTGTCCGTTCAATTCCAACATATTGGCGTGCATCCAATAATTGACAGGACTTTGGCCTTTGGCGGCTTCGTTTTGGGCAATTTCACATTCGTGGTGCGGGAATTTTAAATCCATGCCACCACCGTGAATATCAAAATGGTCGCCTAAATATTTGGTGCTCATGGCAGTACATTCCAAGTGCCAGCCCGGGAATCCGTCGCTCCAAGGTGATGGCCAACGCATGATGTGTTGCGGTTCTGCTTTTTTCCAAAGGGCGAAATCTTGTGGATTTTTTTTATCACTTTGCCCATCCAACGCACGGGTGTTATGGATTAAATCCTCCAATTTGCGTTTGCTCAACTTTCCGTATTCATGGATTTCATTGAACTTGTGGACATCAAAATAAACCGAGCCATTCACTTCATAAGCAAAGCCATTTTCGATAATGGTGTTTATCAATTCAATTTGTTCGATAATATGTCCTGTTGCCGTGGGCTCAATACTGGGCGGTAAAAAGTTGAAGGTGTTGAGTATGTTATGAAAATCAACGGTATAACGTTGCACCACTTCCATGGGTTCAATCTGTTCTAAACGTGCTTTTTTTGTGATTTTATCTTCGCCAGCATCGGCATCATTTTCCAAATGCCCAGCATCTGTTATATTCCTAACATACCGCACTTTATACCCCAAATGTTTTAAGTAACGGAAAATCATATCAAACGACATAAATGTCCGTACATTACCCAAGTGTACATTGCTATAAACCGTCGGGCCACAAACGTACATGCCAATATGGCCTTCGTTTATGGGTTTGAAAATCTCTTTCTTTCCGGAAAGTGAATTATGTATTTTTATCTGGTTTGATTGGTATAACTGCATGATTGATTTTTCAACTGAACAACAAATCTTACCCTGAGCGAAGTTGAAGGGCAACTAAACAAAATTAAAACTTCGTCTCTAATTTAATGTAATCCAAAAATTCGCGTCGTGTTGACATGTCTTTGAATTTTCCACCAAATTCTGAAGTTACGGTGCTACTTTCAATGTCCCGGATACCTCTGGAATTTACGCATAAATGTTTAGCGTCAATCACACATGCTACATCTTTAGTGTTTAAAACCTCTTGAAGTTCTCTTACCACTTGAATGGTCAATCGTTCTTGAACCTGCGGACGTTTTGCAAAATAATCAACAATACGGTTCATTTTTGATAGGCCAACAACGGTTCCGTTAGAAATATAAGCAATATGGGCTTTGCCGACAATGGGCAATAAATGGTGCTCGCAAGTTGAATACACGGTAATGTTTTTTTCAACCAACATTTCGCCGTATTTGTATTTGTTTTCAAAGGTGGATGCGCTTGGTTTTTTCTTAGGATCTAAACCTCCAAAAAGTTCTTTAACAAACATTTTAGCAACTCTATTAGGTGTTCCGTTTAGGCTGTCATCACTCAAATCAAGGCCTAAAGTTTCCATGATATGGCGCACATCGTCCTTAATGATGTCTATTTTTTCTTCCGTAGAAAGCTTAAAAGCATCATGGCGCATGGGCGTATTTTCAGAAGTCCCGATATGCTCATCGCCTAAAGATTCAAATTTTTCTAAGTTATTGTCCATTTTTATCTATTAAAATAGTAACGTTTTTGAATTTGCAAAGATAAGCAAAACACTTTTGTTATGTTTTGTATTAGCAAACAATTAATTCCATAGTAACTCCACGATTTTTTAACCGGGAGATCAACTTGAAATCGTTATTCTCACAAAAGCGGGAATTATCTGTTTGGTCTGTTTTTTTGGATTTAATTACAGTAACAAAAAAAGCTTGGATCTTATAAAACCCAAGCCTTAAGATTATTATGGAAAAATTATGGTTTAAATATTAAAACTTAACGATAATGTGATGTTGGAGTTTGTTCTGTCAATGGACGCTGCATCTATTAAACCAACGGTGTACAGAGGAGTTTCAAAGGAGCGTTTGGATTGATCGTAAGTTAAATCCAGTTTGGTATTTCCAAAATTATAGCCAAGTCCTAAGGAGTAGCCATTCAGGTCGCCAACAGTTACGCCATCTTTATAGGGGCTTTCTTCAAAACGGTACCCACCTCTAAAGCTAAATTGCTTTACTTTATACTCGCCACCCAATCTGTAGGTAGAAGCGGCTTGCAGCCTGTTGCCAATATTGCCATTTTGAAATTGAAAATCAGGATCGTTTGTTGGTTTGAAAAGAGTGGCACTATAATCTTTACGAGAATAGTCGAAACTCAATAAACCTTGTTGTCCAAATATATAGGCTAAACTTCCTGTGAATTGTCCTGGGGTTTGTAGCTTGTATTGAGGATAAACATTTGTAATGCTATTGATATACTCAATTTCTGAATCAGCTAAATTAGAATTAATATACTGAGACGTTTCTTCCTCAATAGTGTACCAAGTTGGCGAATCATAAGTTAAACCTATTCTAAATTCAGGACTTAATTTTAAAATTCCACCTATCTGAAATGAAAAACCATTACCTCTGGTCGTTAAAGAATTGTCAAAATCGATAAATTCAATAGAACCACCTGTACTATTGTCTTCTAATAAGGAAGAACTGCGTTTGTAATTTATAAAATGGGAGTTTAAATTCACGCCTAAATATAAATTATCGTCGTACTGTGTTGCAAAGTTAAAAGCAATTTTACCATTGTACCCAGTTGAAGTATATAAATAATCATGTGAGAAATTGCCTGAATTTACATTTGCATAATAAGAGGTATTATCATCATCATCTACATCTGGTTCAAGAACATACGCTTGATAGCCCAAGAAAGCCTGTTGATGCGTATAGCCAAATACATTTCCAATGTCTTGATAAGCATCTTCTATGTATTCTCCATCTAATAAAGAAATGTCTCCTAGTCTTACAGGTAAGCTGGGGTCATTGGCATAATCAAAGAAATAACTAGCAATTGAGTTGCTGAAATTGCCATCATCATTAGTATTGATACCCACCGCGTTCCAATTATCATTATAATTTTTCGTTCTGTCGTAAGCTATTCCGATAGTGAATTTTTTCCATTGCGATTTGTTACTTGCAAAAACAAAAGATGCACCACCTTGACTGATATCAAAGTTAGAATCTGAAGTGCTTGTCATGCCATTAAAATAACGGGTATCATTTTTAGTGCCTAAGATAGATCCTGTAAAAGACGCGTGGCTTTGGCTAAAAACCGCAGAACCAGCTGGGTTGGCGCTTACGGCACTCATATCGCCCCCAAGGGCACCAAAAGCACCACTTAAAGCCCGATATCTGGCAGTTCCTTGAATATCGTTCTGCGAATAACGCAAGGCGTCATTAATGTTTTGGGCGTTCAACATAGGCGTAAATAATATGCCCATGAATAATAGTAGGTGTAATTTTTTCATCTGTATTTTTTCTTTTTCTTTTTGAAATTTAACGACGTCTTCCGCTACTGCTTGAAGAACTTGAGCTTCTAGAGCTAGAGCCACTTGAGGATCTTGAAGACGAGCTTGAAGAACTTGGTGAGCTGTAACTAGAAGATCTGGACGTGGTAGTTGTGCTAGGCGTGCTGTTGCTAGAGCTTCTTCTTGTGTTGTAACTACTGTTTGAGGGCGTTGACGTTGAAGCGCTTCTTCTTACCGTGGATGACCTTGTTGTTGAATTTGATGCTGGAGCAGAAACGTTACTGCTTCTTCTTACAGTGTTACTTGTATTGTTTCGTGTTTCTGTAGTATTATTGCTGCTTCTGTTTGCAGAAGTATTAGTGCTTGAAGCGCTGGTTCGTCTGGCTGTACTACTGTATCTTGACGTGTTAGCTGAATATCTACCAGAAGCATTTGAGTTGGTTGCGCTACTTCTTCTGCTTACGTTAGCGTTGGCAGCGGTGTAACTACTACGTCTTGTGGCACTATGGGCAACGCTGTTGTTGTAATAGTTGCTATTGTAATATCTGCTACCATAATAACCATTATTATATCTATAAGGCGATCCATAATAGCCATAGTAACTGTAAGGATAACGGGCAAAACCATATCCGAACGGACTGTAATAAGACCAGCTGTTGTAAAAGCCACCGTAGCCATAGCCCCAATATGGATCGCTATAACCCCAGTTGTTCCATCTGTTCCATCCCCATCTATTATTCATTCCCCAACTGTTCCATCCCCAGCCATAACCTGCATTCATGCCCCAGTTGTTCCATCCGTTGTCATGATAGTTTATAACCACGTTGGTGTTTGATTGACCCCAACCGGCATAGCCTTTATAATCATTATTATCAAGTTCGTTCTCAGTATAATTTTCCCCTTCATAGGAATCGATATCTGTAAAAATGGCATTATCATCAGCATAGTTATCATACTGTAATGATTTTTCCCTGAAATAATTCTTGTAATAATTATTTTTGTTAGCATTGGTTTGGACTTTAACAACCGCTTCTTCGTATTGGTTTGTAGCTGACACTCCGTAAATACCGTCATTGTCTACGCCAACATATTGATAAGAAGCACATGAAGACAAGCCCATTAGCAATCCTAGGACAGCTAAAAAAGGCATTTTCCGTTTTAAGTAGGTATTATGTATCATATCTCATAGAATTTTATTGTTGAACATCACAAAAATAGTTAGTTTTGCTGAACTATTTTTTTATTTAACATAATCACAATTTTTGTGCCAAAACCCATATATGAGCAAAAAACTTACTAGTAGAGCAGAGGATTATTCAAAATGGTATAATGAATTGGTTGTCAAAGCAGACTTGGCCGAGAATTCGGCAGTAAGGGGCTGTATGGTCATCAAGCCCTATGGGTATGCCATTTGGGAAAAAATGCAAGCAGAATTAGACAGGATGTTTAAGGAAACTGGCCACCAAAATGCTTATTTTCCATTGTTTGTGCCTAAAAGTTTGTTTGAAGCTGAAGAAAAAAATGCTGAAGGTTTTGCAAAAGAATGCGCCATTGTAACCCATTATAGGTTGCAAAATGACCCTGATAAACCTGGTAAATTGCGGGTAGATCCAGAGGCTAAATTAGAAGAAGAGTTGATTGTAAGACCAACTTCTGAAGCGATTATTTGGAACACGTACAGAGGTTGGATTCAATCGTACAGAGATTTGCCTTTATTGATCAATCAATGGGCCAATGTGGTACGTTGGGAAATGCGTACACGTTTGTTTTTGAGAACCGCTGAGTTTTTATGGCAAGAAGGGCATACGGCGCACGAAACCAAAGCCGAAGCTTTAGCGGAAGCTGAATTGATGAACAATGTGTACGCTACTTTTGCTGAAAAATTCATGGCAATTCCAGTCATTCAAGGGCTAAAAACCGAAAGCGAACGTTTTGCGGGTGCCGATGAAACCTATTGTATTGAGGCCTTGATGCAAGATGGAAAGGCATTACAAGCAGGAACCTCACATTTTCTTGGTCAGAATTTTGCCAAGGCTTTTGATGTGAAATTTGCCAATAAAGAAGGAAAGCAAGATTATGTTTGGGCAACCTCATGGGGTGTTTCTACCCGTTTGATGGGCGCTTTAATTATGACACATAGTGATGATAATGGTTTGGTATTGCCACCAAGTTTAGCGCCCAACCAAGTGGTTATCGTGCCTATATACAGAAGTCAAGAGGAATTGGCTGCAGTTTCAGAAGTCGCCCATACTATAATGGGGGATATAAAAGGCAAGGGCGTTTCCGTAAAGTTTGACAATAGGGATACCCTTCGCCCTGGCGCAAAATTTGCACTTTATGAATTGCAAGGCGTGCCTTTAAGAATTGCTATCGGCCCTAAAGATTTGGCAAACGGCACGGTTGAAATCGCCAGAAGGGATACATTAACAAAGCAAATAGTGGTTTTAGAAAATTTAAACACAACTATTGAATCATTGTTGAAAGAAATTCAGGAATCTTTATTTAAAAAAGCCTTGGATTTTAGAGATTCCCATATAACAGAAATAGATACTTTTGAAGATTTTAAAGCCGTATTGGAAACCAAAACAGGTTTTATATCGGCGCATTGGGATGGTACATCAGAAACAGAGAATAAGATAAAAGAACTTACTAAAGCAACCATTAGATGCATTCCTTTGGAAGGAAAAGAAGAAATAGGGGCTTGTGTGCTTACTGGAAACCCTTCAAAACGCAGAGTATTGTTCGCAAAAGCGTACTAAGACAAAATTTTTTTAAAAAAAAATATAATGCT
>TARA_R110002049_G_scaffold10127_2_pt1 | contig 87900 bp, 82 predicted proteins | sample TARA_R110002049 | Tara Oceans TARA_R110002049 (sample SAMEA4396941) | marine metagenome | biome: Polar Biome; feature: [SRF] surface water layer (ENVO:00010504); material: water (ENVO:00002006), including particulate matter (ENVO:01000060) such as... | depth 5 m | reverse complement strand
CGGTGCCAAAGTGTTCGATGAGGCCTTCTGCTTGCGTGTTGGACAAATCCTGACGCGCAATCATGACATGCTCATATAGCGGCATGCGTACTCCTATATTTATATCAAGGCGCATTTCATAGGCGAGGCATGTATTCCTTTGCGGCCCCACCACGAGAGTCTGCGCGGTTCATATCCTTTGCAAAGGAAGGGCCGATATACACGGTTTATCGGCCCAGACAAGTGCTTGCAGGGGGTGGGGGCATCAACCGCCCCACTGAAACGAGCCACTGCGCAGACGTTGCTGGTGGGCCGGGGCCGCCTGGGCGCGGGTAGAGCGCCCCTTTAACCCGTCTTTACCGGGTGAAGCGACACCGCGATGCCGTGACATGGCCTTGACGGTGCCGCAGGGACGTCCAGATTTTGTCGCTTTTGGGTTTCAAGGTGTTCATATCAATTTATTCAAGAGGTTATCAAATGACCGCAACCGCTGATTTCATGCCGCCCGATCCGTCAATCGCAGACGCAGCCCGCATTGGCGATGGCAGTCGGCTGTTGGTGCGCGCGGTGCAGCGCCTTGCGGGCGCGTCCCTGACATTGGCTGCGGTGGGGCTGTGGCTGATGCCCAGTGCCGCCGGCGAAGAGGGGGTGTTATTGTTCAAGCTGATTTTGTCGGTAACGGCGGTCCTTGCCGGGCTTTGTCTGTTGCAGGCCAGCGCGGCGCCACGCGCCCCGCAAGTTGAGATTGATACGATCCGCCGCGAAGTGCGTCTGGTGCGCGACGGCCACGAAGGTCAACGTGCCGTGCTGGGCCGGTGCCGTTTTGGCGATCTGTCGCGGGTGGAACACCGTGGTGCGCATCTGCGTCTTTGGGACGAAAACGACAATTTTCTGGTCGAGGTCACATTGACGGACCGAAGCACCATGAACAGCCTTGTTGCAGGCCTGCAAGACGCCGGTAAACTGGCCTGAGAAAAGAATTATTTGATATTTCTGTTCATTACCGCGCAGACCCTGTGGAGTGGTGCGGAGTTGTTGTCTGCCTGTGAAACGCCAACTTGACCGTACATTCGTTCAACACGGCATTCACACTGGAGACACCGATGAAATCACTATATCTTGCTGCTGCCTTTGCCCTTGGCGCAAACGGCGCCCTTGCTGCTGACACATACGTTCTTGACCCAAGCCACAGCCAGGTGGTCTTTGACTACCAGCACCTTGGCTTTTCCACGACAACCGGCATTTTCGGCGGGTTCGAGGGCGAGATCAGCTTTGACGCTGAAGATCCGGCGCAATCCACGGTCAACGTATCGATCCCTGTGATGTCGATGTTCACTGGCTGGGAGGCCCGCGAAGGCCACCTTATGTCTGATGATTTCTTTGGCGCCAAAGAAGGCGACATGGTCACCTTTAAATCCACCGCGATCGAAGTGACCGGCGAAAACACGGCCAATATCACCGGCGATCTGACCATGAATGGTGTGACCAAGCCTGTCGTGCTGGACGCCAAGCTGAACCAGATGGGCGATCACCCGATGGAAGGCAAACCATGGGCCGGTTTCGACGCCACGGCGACAGTGGTGCGTTCTGATTTTGATCTGGGCATGTTCGCGCCCTACGTGAGCGACGAAGTTAACCTGCGCATTTCGATCGAAGCCAGCAAGGCCGACTAAGCCCGGCACTATTTGATGCGATCAAAAGCCACCGCGCCGTGACAGGCGCGGTGGCTTTTTTCGCTATGGGGCCAAACTTGGCTTCCCGCGGATAGGTATGGACGCCGGACCCTATTCTGCGCGTCGGGCGTGCAGGCTCGTGTTGATTGCCACGCCGAATGCCAGATTGCTGTCATCGGCGAGATTGTCACCGATGCCGAAGTCACGCCGATCCAGCATCAGATCGGCACGCATTTCGGCGACATCACCGTTCAGCGCCAGCAGGAATGGCATTGTCAGCGGCACCGTCTTGTCCTTGATCGTCAGCGTGCCTTCGGCGGCATAGCCGTCCGGCACAGCGATGATGTCGGCCTTGAAAATAGCAACTGGAAATGTTGCTGCATCAAAAAAGTCAGCCGCCAGCGCCTGCGATGTGACCGACCCCAGTGTCAGTGACGGGACCGCGATGGTCACGGTGACCGCGCCATGATTGCCATCGGTTGCGGTTTCGTCGAACCGGATGTCGGCGGTCCAGTCAGCAAAACTGCCGCTGACGGCGCTGCCGAACTGGGTCACCGTGATCATGATCTTGCCGTCCTGCACCTGCCATTCGGACGCGACTTGGGCCAGTTTGGGGCTGTCACTGGCCGTTTCCTGCCCACTGGCAAGTGCCGAACCCAGCGCAATCACACCCGCCCAAAGCACAAACGCAGCAACCATTGGGGCGCGGCTATGGGTCTGCGGGGGCAGCGGGCCAAGGGCGGGCGTGCCGGGCAGCATCCGGCGCAGGGTGGCGTCGCGGTCGATCACATGGTGCTTTAACGCGCCCATGATATGCAGCAAAAGCGCGAGGATTAGCATCCGACCGGCATAAAAGTGCACTGCACTCGCGATATGTTCGATGGCTGGATTTTTTGGCACCAGCGGCAGGTTCTGGCCGAACGGCCACCAGATCGGCGCAAATCCGGCAGCGGCGGCATGGCCGATCCACCCCGACAGCGGCACGATGACAAGCGCACCGTAAAGCAGCCAGTGGACGGTTTCGGCAGCAAATGCTTCGAGCTTGTGATCGGCGTTCAATAGCGCGGGCCGGGGCTGTGTCGCGGCCCACAGGATGCGCAACAGGGCCACGAAAAAGACACTGACACCCAGCGTTTTATGCAGCGAAAACAGCCAAGCCTTGCGGGCCAGTTCGGGCGCCGTGTCATAGGGCAATTCATCAGCATACCAGCCCAGCGGGATTAAGGTGAGGATCAGCAGCGCGGTCAGCCAGTGAAAGGCTTTGGTGACACTGCCAAAACGCAGTGTGGTGTTGGAAAACGGCATGGAGGGGCTCCGAAACAGGGTTGCCGATATGTAGCGGCGCGGCCATTGGCTCACAATGGCAATGCGCGCACAGACCCCGTGCAGTCTTGTTTGCACCTGCGGCGCAGGCTACATCTGGGGCAAATTCCGCAGGAGACACCATACCATGACCATCGCATTTGTATTTCCGGGGCAGGGCGCCCAGACCATCGGCATGGGCCGCGAGCTGGCCGAGGCCTATCCCGCCGCGAAGGCCGTGTTTGACGAGGTCGATGCGGCGCTGGGGCAAGACCTGTCCAAGATCATCTGGGAAGGCGATATTGATACCCTGACCCTGACCGAAAATGCGCAGCCGGCCCTGATGGCCACGTCGATGGCAGCAATGGCGGCATTGAAGGCCGAGGGCATTGGAATCGACAAGGCAGCCTTTGTCGCGGGTCACAGTCTGGGTGAATATTCCGCGCTTTGTGCCGCTGGTTCGGTATCGCTGGCCGATACTGCGCGGTTACTGCGGATTCGCGGCAAGGCGATGCAGGCCGCCGTTCCGGTGGGTGAGGGTGCCATGGCAGCGATCCTTGGGCTGGGCATTGAAGAGGCCGAAAAAGTGGCCGAACAGGCGGCGCAGGGCGAGGTTTGCCAGGTCGCCAATGAAAATGATCCTGCGCAGAACGTGGTTTCTGGCAACAAAGCCGCCGTTGAGCGCGCCGTGGAGCTGGCCAAGGAAGCAGGCGCCAAACGGGCGCTGATATTGCCAGTTTCCGCGCCGTTTCACAGCGCCTTGATGAAGCCCGCCGCGGCTGAGATGGCGCGCGCTCTTGATGAGGTTGACTTCAACGATCCGGCGGTGCCGCTGGTTGCCAATGTGTTGGCCGCCGGGCTGATCGATAGCAAGCTGATCCGGTCCTTGCTGGTAGATCAGGTGACTGGCCGGGTGCGCTGGCGCACGTCGGTGGAGTGGATGGCCGACCAGGGTGTGACCGAAATCTGGGAAATTGGTGCAGGCAAGGCCCTGACGGGCATGATCCGCCGCATCAACAAGGACATCGTAACCCGCACCGTCGGAACACCGGCAGAGGTCGAAGCGGCGCGGGACGCCTGAGCGCGGCGCATCAGGAGGTGGCATCATGAGTTTTGAAGACGCAATCGCTTTGCAGCCGACATGGGTCGCATGGTGGCTGAACTGGCTGTTTATCGGCGCCTTTGTACTGCCTTTCGCGCTATTGATCTGGCGGCAAAGCCGGGTGGTCGGTCTTGTGACACTGCTGTCGAGCTTTCTTGCCGCGGCGGCGGTCTACGGGCTTTTCGGCCAACTGGGCTATGTCAAACTGTTGGGTCTGCCGCACGTGCTGATCTGGACGCCGCTGGTGGCCTATCTTTACCGTAAACAGGGCAAGGATTACATGCCGGTCTGGCCGCGTCGGATCATTTGGGTGGTGATGGTCACCATCACAATCTCGCTGGCGTTCGATTACGTGGACGTGATCCGCTATGCCTTGGGCGCCCGTGACGCCACGGCCCTTCCAGCATGAGACGGCTGGCAGCGGCGTGCGCCGGGCTGGTGTTAATGCTACTGGCCGCCTGTGGCACGATCGAAAATGCCACGGACGGCACCCAGATGCAGGTGCAGGGTCGGCAATTGCTGCTGTCTGGCACAATCACCAGCCGAACGGCGGCGAATTTCAAGCGCATGCTCGTTGCCAATCCGCAGGTGGATACCGTCGTGCTGACGCAGATCGACGGGTCGATTGATGGGGCGGCCACGATCGACATGGGCTATCAGCTGCGCGCGCTGGGGATGGCGACGCATCTGCGCCGCGACAGCGTGGTCGATTCTGGCGGTGTGGACCTGTTTCTGGCAGGCACCCGCCGCAGCATGGCACCGGGCGCGCGGCTGGGGGTGCATTCGTGGCGCAACGGTTACCGTGAAGGCAGCAGCTATCCCGCAGGATCGCCCGAACACCAGATGACCCGCCGCTATGTCGCGGACATGCTGGGCAACGATGCGTTTTACTGGTTTACCTTGCAGGCGGCGCCTTCGGACGGGATACACGACATGACAGCGGCAGAAATCAGCCACTACGGCCTGCTGACGCAGCCCTGACAGTTAAAGAATAAAGGAAGACACATGTTTGATCTTACAGGAAAGAATGCACTGATCACCGGTGCGTCCGGCGGCATCGGTGCCGACATCGCGCGCAAGCTGCACGCACAGGGCGCCACCGTGGGCCTGTCGGGCACCCGGACAGAGCCGCTGGAGGCCCTGAAAGCCGAATTGGGCGCGCGCGCGCATGTACTGCCGTGCAACCTGAGCGATCTGGAAGCGGTCGACGCGCTGCCGAAACAGGCGGCAGAGGCAATGGGATCGGTAGACATTCTAGTCAACAACGCCGGAATCACCCGTGACAACCTGTTCATGCGCATGTCGGATGATGAGTGGAATTCGGTATTGAACGTGAACCTGACCGCCACCTTCAAGCTGTGCAAGGGCGTCATGCGCGGCATGATGAAGGCGCGCTGGGGCCGCATTGTGAACATTTCGTCGATTGTGGGTGCCACGGGCAACCCCGGTCAGGCCAACTATGCCGCGTCAAAGGCAGGGATGGTGGGCATGTCGAAGTCACTGGCCTACGAGGTCGCAAGCCGAGGCATTACCGTCAACGCCGTGGCACCGGGTTTCATCACCACAGCCATGACAGACAAGCTGACCGATGAGCAAAAGTCTGGAATCATGGGGCAAATTCCCGCCGGGCGCATGGGCAACCCTGATGAGATCGCTGCCGCAGTGATTTACCTGGCAAGTGAAGAGGCCGCTTATGTCACCGGTACCACCTTGCATGTGAATGGCGGCATGGCCATGTTGTGAGACTGCACCGCAATAGCGTTTGCCAAGAACGTGGCATATGCTAAAGGGAGCGCAGAATCCTGAAGATGGGTGCTTGATTGCCCCATCTACCTTGTGCGAACAAGGATAATAGCCGCCCCTTTTGGGGCACCCTTCAAACGCTGCTCAACAGCGGGCGGAAACCAAAAGGGGCCAAAATGGCCCGAAGACATGAGGACTTATTATGAGCGACGTCGCAGACCGCGTGAAAAAGATCGTTGTGGAACACCTAGGTGTTGAAGAGGAAAAAGTGACCGAGAATGCGTCGTTCATCGACGATCTGGGCGCAGACAGCCTCGACACCGTGGAACTGGTGATGGCGTTCGAAGAAGAATTCGGCATCGAAATTCCCGATGACGCCGCTGAAAACATCCAGACGTTTGGTGACGCGGTCAAGTTCATCAACGAAGCCTCCTAAGCGGGTTTTGTCGGCCTTGGGTCGGCGGTAAAAAGATAAAGGCGGCGTTGTTCCTAGCGGAATGACGCCGTTTTCTTTTTTTTCGCGTGAGGGTCTTGTACCACCTGTTGTCAGCGGGCAATTCTATGCGCAGGCAGCAGTTCAAGTGTGAAGGCAATTCACCCCCCATGTCCCGGACCATTCCAACGATCAATACCGCCCGTACGACCTTGCGCGCGATGCGTGCCGAGGATTTTGTCCACTTTGCCGAAATTTGGGCGAACCCTGACGTTATCCGCCACATCGGCGGCAAACCTCGGAGCAAATCACTGTCATGGGATGTTTTTCTTGCAAATGCAGGCCATTGGCAGATCGTCGGTTTCGGCCAGTGGGCGATCCAGATCCACGGACAGCGGGAAATGGCCGGGCAGACCGGCTTTTTCTTTCGGTCTCGTGGATTGGGCGAGGATTTTGATGCCTACCCAGAGACCGGGTGGGTTCTGGAGCCGCAGGCCCATGGCAAGGGCCTTGGGCTGGAGGCGGCGCGGGCGGCACATGATTGGTTCGACCGGGTTATCACGGGCCGGACGGTATGTATGATAACGCCGGACAATCGCGGATCCCTGAAGGTCGCAGATGCGCTCGGCTACAGTCTGTTGCGCGAGACCGAGTATCAGGATGACAAGGTTCTGCTTTTGACGCGTAAGGGGCCGCCGGTCTAACGAACAACTATGGCCGTATTATCTGGGGTTTCTGGGCGATGTGTCGCGCGCGCGATGCGCTGAACCCTTGAACAATTCCTGTTCCACAAGGTATAGCCTGTCAACGCGATAAAATACCAAGGGGCTTGGATATGCGCAGAGTAGTAGTAACAGGTTTGGGGCTGGTGACGCCGCTGGCGGACGGGGTCGAGGCGAGCTGGTCCCGGATACTGGATGGGCAATCGGGTGCGGGGCCAATCACTGGGTTTGATGCCAGCAAACTGGTGACGCAGTATGCCTGCGAAGTACCGTTGGGCGATGGCAGCGACGGCACGTTCAATGCCGACACCTATATGGAGCCGAAAGAGCAGCGCAAGGTTGATACCTTTATCCTGTTCGGCATGGCCGCCGCACAGCAGGCGGTCGAGGATTCAGGTTGGATGCCGACCGACGCCGAAGATCTTGAGCGCACGGGCGTCTTGATCGGGTCTGGCATTGGTGGGCTGAATTCCATCGCCAATACTGCCGTGATGATGCACGAGAAGGGTCCGCGCCGCGTCAGCCCGTTCTTTGTACCCGGTGCGTTGATCAACCTGATCTCTGGTCAGGTGTCGATCCGCTATGGATTTAAGGGCCCGAACCATTCGGTTGTGACCGCCTGTTCCACAGGCGCGCACGCGATTGGCGATGCTGCACGGTTGATCAAATACGGCGACGCCGACGTGATGATTGCAGGCGGGGCCGAAGCCGCGATTTGCGAGATCGGGATTGCCGGCTTTAATGCCTGCAAGGCGCTGTCGACCAAGCGCGGCGACGACCCCACCAAGGCCAGCCGCCCCTATGACATCGACCGTGATGGGTTTGTTATGGGTGAAGGTGCCGGTATTGTGGTGTTGGAAGAGTATGAGCACGCCAAGGCCCGTGGTGCCAAAATCTATGCCGAAGTATTAGGGTATGGCATGTCCGGCGACGCCTATCACATCACCGCACCGTCAGAGACTGGCGAAGGCGGTGAGCGGTCGATGCGCGCAGCGCTGAAGAATGCGGGTCTAGAGCCGGGCGATGTTGATTACATCAACGCACATGGCACATCGACCATGGCCGACACCATCGAACTGGGCGCTGTTGAGCGTATGATGGGCGATGCGGCGGGCAAGGTTACCATGTCATCGACCAAGTCGGCTACGGGGCATCTTTTGGGTGCGGCAGGCGCGATCGAGGCGATCTTCTGCATGTTGGCGATCCGCGACCAGGTGGCACCGCCAACGATCAATCTGGATAATCCGGCTGTTGAGACCAAGATCGATCTGGCACCAAACAAGAAGGTCGAGCGCAAGATCGACATCGCTTTGAGCAACTCCTTTGGCTTTGGCGGTACGAATGCGTCGGTTCTTTTCGGGAAAGTCAGCTGATGTGGCGTAATATCGCGTCAAATGCCGTCACTTTTCTGATGGTTGGTCTTTTTCTGCTGGGCGGTGTCATCCTGTGGGGCAAGGCGCAGTACCAAGCTGAGGGACCTCTGGAGCAGGCGATCTGTTTGCAGGTTGAGCGCGGGTCGAACATGCGCAAGGTCAGTCATGACCTGGAAGAGCAGGGAGCCGTCAGTTCGGCCGCGATCTTTCGGCTTGGGGCGGACTATGAGGAAAAAACCAGCAATTTGAAGGCGGGCAGTTTTCTGGTTCAGCCGAAAACCTCGATGTCGGGTATCGTCGATGTGGTGACCAGGGGCGGCGCAAGTACCTGTGGGACCGAGGTCGTGTATCGGATCGGGGTGAACCGGATTAGCGTGCAGTTGCGCGAGCTTGATCCTGTGACCAACCGCTTCGTTGAACGGGCCGAGTTCGAGCCGGGCGCCGAAGACGTGCCGACTGTCTATACCGAATTGTCCAAGAAGAACGACACGCGGTTTCGTGTGGCGCTGGCCGAGGGTGTGACCAGCTGGCAAGTGATCGAAGGATTGAAGAGCGTCGAGGAACTGACTGGTAAGGTTGAAGAAATTCCTGCTGAAGGATCGCTGGCACCGGACAGTTATGAACTGCGCCCGGGCGATGACCGAGCAGCACTGGTGGCACAGATGAAGGCAGCGCAAGAGGTTTTGCTGGCTGCGGCATGGGAAGCGCGTGATCCCGGTTTGCCGATCACCACGCCGGAAGAGTTGCTGATCCTTGCCTCTATCGTTGAAAAGGAAACCGGTGTGCCGGAGGAGCGCAAACAGGTGGCCAGCGTGTTCATCAACCGCCTGAATCAAGGTATGCGTTTGCAGACGGACCCCACGGTGATCTATGGGCTGACCGAGGGCAAAGGCGTATTGGGCCGTGGGCTGCGTCAGTCTGAGCTGCGCAGGGAAACCGCGTGGAATACCTATGTCATTCCCGGGCTGCCACCCACCCCGATTGCCAACCCCGGGCGTGCCAGCCTGATGGCGACTGCGCAGCCTGATGAAAGTGACTTTGTGTTCTTTGTGGCTGACGGTACCGGCGGTCACGCCTTTGCCGAGACGCTGGACGAGCATAACCGCAACGTCGCCAACTGGCGCAAGATCGAAGCGGAGCGCGGCGCGGAAGCGGCGGGAAATGCGTCGACAGGTGGGAACTAAACAAACATCTGGCCCCGCCTGAAAGCGGGGCCCGTTTTCCGTCGATGTTAAGAATTTATTAATGATCGCACGGTGTTACAGGGTTTTGGTAACACAGTTTTTCTTGACTTTGCGAACGGTCTGACGTACAACTTGTGACATGCTAGGAGACGTGGGCGAACGGCTGCGGGGGTGACCCTGTGGGCCGTTTTTTTGTGTCTGCTCGGTTGGGAGACCAACGAGAGGTATGAGCAATGATGATAATTACCCCGGAACAAGAAGTAAAAGAATGTGCAGAGGTTTTGCGCGGTCTGAAGCTTTCTATCGCTGCGTTGCGCCGAGAGTTTGAAGATCTGCTGGAAAAAGCCCAGTCCGGGAAGGAAATCAAACAAACTGCGGTGAGCAAATGTGTGTCTGAGGCAAAGACCATGTTGGCGAGCTGCGTGAGAGCGGAGATTGACCTGAATGACTGTCGAAACAAACAAGCTGGAATCGCACAGGGGGGATATGCCCTTGATCTTGATGCCGCACGGGCTGACATCGGGTGCAAACTGGATCGCCTGCGAAGATGCGCAGACCCAGGCCCAGTTTCTTAATGATCTGGATGAGGGAGAGCTTTTGGCTCTCCCTTTTTTGTTCGAGTTCTGGGCGATGGATCACCAGTTGCCGCCGGAGGGGGACTGGCGGAGCTGGGTGATCATGGGCGGGCGCGGGGCGGGCAAGACACGGGCCGGGGCAGAATGGGTGCGCAGCAAGGTGGAGGGGAGCAAGCCGTTTGACGCGGGGGCCTGCGCGCGTGTGGCATTGGTTGGTGAGACCATCGAACAGGTGCGCGAGGTAATGATATTTGGCGATAGCGGCATTCTGGCATGCAGCCCGCCGGATCGGCGTCCGGCCTGGGAGGCGACGCGCAAGCGGCTGGTCTGGCCAAACGGAGCCGTGGCTACGGTTCATACGGCGCATGACCCCGAGGGTCTGCGCGGGCCGCAATTCGACGCCGCCTGGGTGGACGAATATGGCTGTGCTGCTGTGGACAAAGGCGCCAACGAGCCAAATAAATTCCTTGATCTGAAAAGCTCTGAAAATGCCTTGCCGCATCAGTCGACGGGCGCGCGGGACGAGTTGATGCAAATGCAGTACTTGCGCGCGATCTCGGAGTATTGGCGCGACGCGGCGCATAATCCGCTGTCGGAAGAATATGAGGGGCGAATGTTGGACATGTCGCGGGCCTTTGTCTGGGCGTGGGATGTGCGGCCTTATCCGCATTTTCCCAACAACCGCGAGCTGTGGAGCGATGGCAACAACTATGCCCGGGGGCATTGGATCAATGGGCGCACGTCGGCGCGGTCGCTGGCGTCTGTCGTGGGTGAGATTTGTCGGCGCGCCGGGGTCACGCATTTCGATACCGATGCGCTGCTGGGCTACGTCCGCGGCTATGCGGTAGAACAAGTGGCTGAGGCGCGGGCGGCCTTGCAACCTTCGATGATCCGCTATGGGTTCGATGCGATTGAACGCGACGGGACGTTGGTTTTTCGGATGCGCGACGGTCGAGAGGCTGTGAGGTTGGATCCGGCGATGCTGGCTGTCAGCGCTGATCTGGACGGGATCACCGAACAGTTGCGCGAAGCAGAAGCAGAAGTGTCCGGCCGGATGCGGCTGCGGTTTGTGCAGGCGGATGGTGATTTTGACGTCGTTTCGGAAGAAGCGGTTCTGGCGGACGAAGCGACACATGCAGTGGCGGCTTCAGAGCTCAACATGGCGCTCACACGTGGTGAGGGGCGTCAGGTGGTCGAGCGCTGGTTGACCGAAGCGCGTGTTGCCCGCGAGGCGGTGCGGCTAGCGCTACCGCCCTCGCGCATGGCGCTGGGTGCGGGCGATGTGATCGAGTTGCCCGCAGAGGGGCAGGAGGCGCCGGGCCGCTACCGAATAGACCGCGTGGATCACGCCGATTTGCTGCTGGTCGAGGCGGTCCGGATTGAGCCTGAGGTTTATGCGCCAGCACCGATCGACGATGGGCTGGCCCGGATGCGCCCCTTTGTGCCGCCGGTGCCTGTGGTTCCCGTTTTCATGGATTTACCACTTTTGCGCGGTGATGAGTTGCCCCATGCGCCACATCTTGCAATCACCGCCCAGCCCTGGCCCGGATCTGTCGCAGTGTACCGCGCGAACACCGATTCCGATTATCAGCTCAACGCGGTGGTGCCCGCCCGCGCGACCTTCGGAATCACACAGAGTGTGATGCGCGCGGCGATGTCAGGTGTGATTGATCGCGGCGATGTTCTGGAAGTAAAGCTTGCCAGCGGCACGCTTGAATCCGTGGGCATGGATGCGTTGTTAAGTGGCGCCAATCTGGCCGTCATCGGTGACGGCAGCACGGACAACTGGGAATTGTTCCAATTTGCCGAGGCAGAACTTGTGGCGCCGCAGACCTATTGGTTGAAAACCCGGTTGCGGGGGCAGGCAGGCAGTGATGCGCTGATGCCCGATGCTTGGCCGGCCGGTTCGCAGTTTGTGTTGATGAATGGCGTGCCGCAGCAGATTGAGCTTAGTCCAAACTTGCGGCGCGTTGCGCAACACTACCGAATCGGGCCTGCACGGCGGCCCTTTGACGACCCGTCGTACCGTCATGAGGTGCACGCCTTTGACGGCAACGGCTTGCGACCATTGAGCCCCGTGCACCTGCGCAGCACTGTCACTGCCGGGGGGGACTTGGCCCTGACATGGATTAGACGTACCCGCGTGGATGGCGATACTTGGGACACGCCAGAGGTGCCATTGGGTGAAGAAGGCGAACGCTATCTGGTGCGCGTTCTTGATGGTGCTGTTGTGATCCGAGAGGAGATCGTGGCGACCCCAAGCTGGACCTACGGCGCGGCTGAACGGTCAGCGGATGGCGGTGCAGCCACGATTACGGTCACTGTCGCGCAGCTATCTGCGGCCTACGGTCCGGGGCTGGCGGCACGGATTGATATCGAGATCTAATGCGCAGAGTGCTCTACTCCGATGTCACAGCGGCGGCGCGGGCTTTGCTGACAATACCGGACGGCGCGCGGGCAGGGGTCTGCGAGCGGATGCTGGTACGTGCACATTACGCCGATTGCTATACCCGGCGAATGGGCCGTCCGCATCCGCTTTGGGGTAATGGTACATTGCTGGCGGTGGCGTGGGCGGGTCGGATGCCGCGCGAGCCGGGCTTTGACAGTGATGACTATTGTCGCTGCATCGCGCTGGTGGTGCAGCAAATCGCCGCGCGCCGGACCAAACACTTGTAAGTTCCAGTTACATCCCCACATGACAATTGAATGGCATTGCGGATTTACATTTGGTTCGATGCTATTGCATGAGGTAAGCTGACGACAGCAAGAGGGACACTGCGCTATGGCCGAACCACGTAGAAACATCGCCAAGATGGACCCTGTCTGGGATAAGATCCAGCAAGAGGCCGAAGCTGCGGTGCGTGACGAGCCGCTGATCGGTGGCTTTGTCCACGCCTGTATCCTGCATCACAAATCAATCGAAAAAGCGTTGTCCTACCGTATGGCCGCCAAGCTATCGTCGAACGAGATGTCGATGATGGTGGTGCGCGAAATGGTCGACGAAGCCTATGCGGAGAACCCCGATCTTATCTCGGCGGCGCGCGCTGATTTGATGGCAATTTACGAACGTGACCCGGCCTGCCATCGGCTGTTGCAGCCGATTTTGTACTTCAAGGGTTACCAAGCGGTGCAGGCGTACCGTGTGGGGCATCACCTTTGGACCAAGGGCAAGCGTGACCTGGCCTATTTCGTGCAAATGCGTGTCAGTGAGATTTTCGGCGTGGATATCCATCCTGCGGCCAAAATCGGCAAAGGGATCATGATTGACCACGCCCATTCCATCGTCATCGGTGAAACGGCTGTCGTGGGCGACAATGTGTCGATGCTCCACTCCGTGACGCTTGGCGGGACCGGCAAGGAAGAAGAGGACCGCCACCCCAAGATCGGGGATGGGGTGCTGATCGGCGCCGGGGCAAAGGTATTGGGTAACATCACTGTTGGACATTGCAGCCGCATCGCTGCGGGTTCTGTCGTGTTGGAGGCGGTGCCACCGTGCAAGACGGTGGCCGGAATTCCGGCGCGGATTGTTGGTGAGGCGGGCTGTGATCAACCTGCGGTGTCGATGAACCACATGTTTGGGCCTGATCAACGCTAATTTTCGAGTGGTTTTTAGACATGAAAAAGCCGGGGCATCAGCCCCGGCTTTTGCTTTATATTTGCCGCTCCTTACAGGAGCGGCGCTTGAGGGCTGTCTGCCCTCAAACTCCCGAGGAATATTAAAACCAAAAAGAGACGGGTGCTGGCGGTTTATGCCAGCATGACCATCGGATTTTCGAGGTTGTCCTTGATTGCGTTGAGCAATTCAGCCGCCAATGCCCCGTCAATAACCCGGTGGTCGACCGAGAGCGTGACAGACATCACGGTGGCCACGGCAATCTCGCCGTCTTTGCCAACGATTGGTTTTTTCGCGCCCGCACCCACGGCCAGAATGGCACCATGTGGTGGGTTGATCACCGCGTCAAAGTTGTCGATCCCGAACATGCCGAGGTTGGAAATTGCGAAACTGCCGCCCTGGTATTCATGTGGCGCAAGTTTGCGATCACGGGCGCGGGCGGCGAGGTCTTTCATCTGTGCCGAGAGGGCAGACAGGGACTTCGTCTCGGCGTCCTGCAGGACGGGGGTAAAGAGACCACCCTCAATTGCCACGGCCACGGCCACGTCGGATGGTCTGAGCTTGAGGATGCGGTCACCGGCCCAGACCGCATTGGCGTCCGGGACGGCTTGCAGGGCCAAAGCGCAGGCTTTGATGACAAAATCGTTGACTGAAAGCTTCACGCCGCGCCCATCGAGCTGTTTGTTCAGATCACTGCGGAACGCCAGCAGCGCGTCCAGTTGGATGTCACGGCGCAGATAGAAATGCGGGATGCTTTGTTTGGCTTCGGTTAGACGCGCAGCGATGGTCTTGCGCATACCGTTGAGGGAAACTTCCTCGTAGTCGCGGCCTTCGTACATCTTGGCGACCGTGGCAGCCGAGGGGCCAGACGCAAGGGCTGCGGCTGGTGCCGTGGCGGGTGTGGCCACGTCAGGCGACGAAGCGGCAGCGGTTTTGGGCGCGTCGGATTTGGAAAGCCCTTCGACATCCGCTTTGACGATACGGCCACGGGGGCCGGACCCTTTGACGTCGGCCAATTCCAAACCCTTGTCAGCTGCGATGCGCCGGGCGAGCGGGGTTGCGAAAATGCGGGTGCCGTCCGCGTCTTTGGGGGCAGGCGGTGTGACGTTATCGGCTTTGGCCGGAGCGGGTTCGCTGGGTTGTTCCGTCGGTTTGGCAGGTGTGTCTTGTGTGTCGACCTCGGCTGGCGTGTCGGGTGCCTTGCTGGGGGCCTTGATGTCGTCAGCGCTTTCGCCGTCTTCGAGAAGCACGGCAATGGCGGTGTTGACCTTGACCCCTTCGGTGCCGTCGGCGATCAGGATCTTGCCGATCACCCCTTCGTCAACGGCTTCAAACTCCATCGTGGCCTTGTCGGTCTCGATCTCGCACATGACATCGCCGGAGGACACGGTGTCGCCCTCCTTGACCAGCCATTTGGCCAATGTGCCTTCTTCCATCGTGGGGCTGAGCGCGGGCATGAGAATTTCTGTGGGCATGTTCCGCTCCTTATTTATACGTAACTTGTTTCACGGCTTCGATCACCTCATCGGTGGTCACCAGCGCATGTTTTTCGAGGTTGGCGGCATAGGGCATTGGTACGTCCTTGCCGGTACAGTTGATCACCGGCGCGTCGAGATAATCAAACGCCTGCTGCATGATCACGGTTGAGATGTAGCCCCCGACGGAGCCCTGCGGCCAGCCTTCTTCGACTGTCACACAACGGTTTGTTTTCATAACAGATTTCAGGATCGTGTCCGTGTCCATCGGGCGTAGCGTGCGCAGGTCGATGACTTCGGCTTCAATACCCTCTTCGGCCAGTTTCTCAGCGGCTTGAAGGGCATAGGTCATGCCAATGCCAAAGCTGACGATTGTCACGTCACTGCCGGTTCGCCAGATGCGCGCCTTACCAAAGGGAACTGTGTAATCCTCGACATCCGGCACATCAAAGCTGCGCCCATAAAGGATTTCGTTTTCGAGAAAGATCACCGGGTTCGGATCGCGGATCGCGGATTTCATCAGACCTTTATAGTCCGACGCGGAATAGGGCATCGCGACCTTCAGGCCCGGGATCTGCATGAACCAGGCGGCATAATCCTGAGAGTGCTGTGCGCCGACGCGGGCCGCGGCACCATTGGGGCCACGGAATACCATGGGTGCGCCCATCTGACCGCCAGACATATACAGAGTCTTGGCGGCAGAGTTGATGATCTGGTCCATCGCCTGCATGGCGAAGTTAAAGGTCATGAATTCGACAATTGGACGCAAACCGCCAAAGGCCGCGCCGACACCGATCCCGGCAAAGCCATGTTCGGTGATCGGCGTGTCAATCACGCGTTTTGCGCCGAATTCATCCAGCAACCCCTGTGAGATTTTGTAAGCGCCTTGATATTCGGCCACTTCTTCACCCATCAGAAACACGTTTTCGTCGCGGCGCATTTCTTCGGCCATACCGTCACGCAAGGCTTCGCGCACGGTCTGCTGTTTCAACTTGGTGCCTTCCGGCCAATCGGGGTTGGTATCGGGGGCGGGGGCCGCGGGTTTTTCGCCAGCTGCGGGTTTCTCGCCTGCCGCAGGTTTGGGCTGGCTCTTGGCCTCTGCCGGGGCGCTGTGTTTCGCCTCTGCGGTGTCGGTCTTGGCTTCGACTTCGGCTTTGGGCGATTCTTTGATGTCGTCCGCGCTTTCGCCTTCTTCAAGCAGTACGGCGATGGCGGTGTTTACCTTTACGCCTTCGGTGCCTTCGGCGATCAGGATTTTGCCAATGGTGCCTTCATCGACGGCCTCGAATTCCATCGTGGCCTTGTCGGTTTCGATTTCGGCCAGGATGTCACCGGAGGAGACAGTATCGCCCTCCTTGACCAGCCATTTTGCGAGCGTGCCTTCTTCCATAGTGGGGCTGAGGGCGGGCATGAGAATTTCGGTTGCCATTGCTTCAGGCCTCCTGCGGAACGTCGGTTGCATAGATGTCGGTCCAAAGCTCATCGAGATTTGGCTCCGGGCTTTCCTTGGCGAATTCAGCGCTTTCGTTCACGACCTTTTTGATCTCTTTATCAATCGCTTTGAGATCGTCTTCGGTTGCGTGTTTGCCGGTCAGCAGCAGGCTGCGCACCTGTTCGATGGGGTCACGTTCGTCGCGCATTTTTTGCACTTCTTCGCGGGTCCGGTACTTTGCCGGGTCCGACATGGAGTGGCCGCGATAACGGTAGGTTTTGATTTCAAGAATGTAGGGACCGTCCTTGCGGGCGTGGGCCACGGCGGTTTCACCTGCGGCCTTCACGGCCAGCACATCCATGCCATCCACCGCCTCACCTGGAATGCCAAAGGCGCGGCCACGTTCCCAGATTTCGGCACTTGAGGTCGAGCGCTGTTGCGATGTCCCCATAGCGTATTGATTGTTTTCAATGACAAAAATCACCGGCAGCTTCCATAGGGCGGCCATATTGAACGCCTCATAGACCTGGCCCTGGTTGGCGGCACCATCACCGAAGTAGGTGAACGTCACGCGCCCGTTGTCTTTGTATTTGTCGGCAAAGGCGAGGCCCGCACCCAGCGGCACCTGCGCCGCGACGATGCCGTGGCCACCGTAGAAATGTTTCTCTTTCGAGAACATATGCATGGAGCCACCCTTGCCCTTGGAATAGCCACCTTCGCGGCCCGTCAATTCGGCCATGACGCCGTTGGGGTCCATGCCACAGGCCAGCATGTGGCCGTGATCGCGGTAGGATGTGATGCGCTTGTCGCCTTCTTCGGCGGCGGCCTCAAGGCCGACCACGACCGCTTCTTGCCCGATATAGAGGTGGCAAAAGCCGCCGATCAGACCCATGCCGTATAGCTGGCCCGCCTTTTCCTCAAACCGCCGGATCAGCAGCATGTCCTTGTAGAAGGCGGTTAATTCCTCGGGCGAAACATTCGGTTTCTTGGTCGATTTCCTTGCGGCCATGGGCGTCTCCTCCGTCAGCGCAGGTCAGGGTGCCAAAAATAGTTTAGCGTTAAACTATTCTTTATCCCATTCCGTACAGGAATGCGAGTGGCTTTGTGGCACGACGTGAAAATCGCGCCCCACAAGGCAAATCTGGCCAGAGAAACGTCAAGATTGCAAGGGGCAGAACACTAGAAACGCTGGATCAGCGGATGACGATCTCATCCGTGCGCACCATGCCAAGGACCTTGCGGGCCTGTTCGTCAAGCAGATCAAGATCAAGATAATCGTCCGACAGGCGGTGCGTGAGGTTTTCCATTCGCGCAACATCGGCACGCACTTCGGCCAGGCGCAGACGCAGGTCTTGGTTTTCAGCGACAATTTCGGCCCGGCGGAACAGGCCAAAATCACCCTGCACGGCGGCAAAGGTGAAGTAGAGGCTCAACGCAAAGGCGATGGCGAAAAACAGCAGGGTGCCAAATGCGGGGCGTGGGGTGCGTGTCATGATCTGTGCCTCTGGGTCGCCTCTTGGTGGGCGTAACAACAGTATGACACAGGCGAATCGCCATGTGAATCCCTTGATTCGCTAAAGATGTTGTTTTCAGCGGAAAAATGCGAGGTTTGCGGGCCGCGCCGGGGGCAGCGGCCCGCTGTTTGCAATGATTAGCCCAGGGCGGCGACGCCGGGCAATGTCTTGCCCTCCATCCATTCCAGAAATGCCCCACCTGCGGTCGAGATATAGGTGAAATCATCGGCGACGCCTGCCTGGTTCAGCGCCGACACGGTATCTCCACCACCAGCCACGGATGTCAGTGCGCCTTCGCGGGTCTGACGTGCGGCAGCCCGCGCTGCGGCAACGGTGGCCGTGTCAAAGGGCGGGATCTCAAATGCCCCCATCGGGCCGTTCCAAATCAGGGTGCGCAACCCCGCAAAGGCAACCTCGACCAGCGCCACGGTATCGGGTCCGGCATCCAGCACCATCTGATCGGCGTCCAACGTGGTGTCAGGGCCCAGCTTGATGACGTCATGTGCAGCACCCTTGGCAAAGTCGCGTGCCACCAGCCCGTCAACGGGCAGGATCACCCGGCAACCGGCCTTGTCGGCCTGGGCCATGATATCCTTGGCGGTGCCGAAATAATCTGGCTCTTGCAGGGATTTTCCCAGATCGGCCCCCAGCGCGGCAAGAAAGGTATTGGCCATGCCGCCGCCGATCACCAGCAGGTCAAGCCGGTTCACGAGGTTCTCCAGCAGGGCGATCTTGGTCGACACCTTGGCCCCGCCCACCACGGCGCCCACCGGGCGCTCCGGTTTGGCAAGTGCGGCTTCCAGCGCCGAAAGTTCGGCCTGCATCAGCCGCCCGGCGCAGGCAGGCAGTTGCCGCGCCAGCGCCTCGGTCGAGGCATGGGCGCGGTGCGCGGCGGAAAAGGCGTCGTTGCAATAGATATCGCCCAAAGCAGCAAGCCGCGCAGCAAAGGCGGGGTCATTCGCCTCCTCTCCGGGATGGAAGCGGATATTCTCCAGCAGCAGCACCTCCCCCTTGGCAAGGGCGGCATCCTCAAGCGTCTGCACCAATGTCACCTCGCGCCCGAGGGCTGATCTGAGCGCGGGCAGGACCTGAGACAGGCTCATCTCGGGGACGATCTTGCCCTTGGGGCGATCAAAATGCGCGATCAGCGTGACGGTGCCGCCCTTGGCCAGAATATCATTCACCGTCGGCACGATACGGTCGATGCGGGTGGTGTCGGTGACGCGGCCCGCTTCGACCGGCACGTTGATGTCCACACGGACCAGCACCCGTTTGCCGCTGAGGTCCATGTCATCCAGTGTTTTCCAGGCCATGCCGCTTTCTCCCTAAATGTCATCTGTTGCGCTGTGTTTTGCCGTTATCTGCCCGCGCGTCAATGCACACGCTTGGCAATTGGACTGAAGCCGCCTAGGTAACTGCGGACGTTTATGACAAGGAGCGCGGCATGGCCGAGATCAAAGACCCCGAAAACACCATCCTGATGGAGCTGAAAGGCGGCACCGTCACCATTCAACTGCTGCCCGACCTGGCGCCGAAACATGTGGAACGCATGAAAGAACTGGCCCGTGCTGGCAAATATGACAACGTGGCCTTTCACCGCGTAATCGAGGGCTTTATGGCCCAGACCGGTGATGTCGCCAACGGCAACATGGAAGATAACTTTAACCTGCGCGCCGCTGGCACCGGTGGGTCGGATATGCCCGATCTACCCGCAGAGTTTTCCGAGGTGCCACATGCGCGTGGCTCGATCGGTGCAGCGCGTTCGGCAAATCCAAACAGCGCCAACAGCCAGTTCTTTATCAACTTCAAGGACAATGATTTCCTGAACGGTCAGTACACCGTTTACGGTCAGGTCATTTCCGGGATGGAACATGTTGATGCGCTGACACGTGGCGAGCCGCCAGCAAGCCCCGACCGGATGATCAGCGTCAAGGTGGCCGCAGATGCGTAAGCTATTGGGCGCAGGCGCCGTTCTGGCGCTGCTCGGCACCGCTGCCGCTGCCAGCGGCCTCAAGATCGAGGTCGCGGGCGAGGCGAATGGCACGATCACCATCGACCTGGCTGAAGATGTGGCACCACAGCATGTGGCGCGCATTACCGAGCTGGCCGAGGCGGGCGCCTATGATGGCGTGGTGTTTCACCGCGTGATCGACGGTTTCATGGCGCAGACCGGTGATGTTCAGTACGGAAAATCCGGCGAAAACACTGCCGGTGCCGGGCGCGGTGGGTCTGACCTGCCGGACCTGAAGGCCGAATTTTCGGATGTGCCGTTTGACCGTGGCATTGTGGGCATGGCGCGCAGTCAGAGCCCGGACAGTGCCAACAGCCAGTTCTTCATCATGTTCGACGAAGGCTATAACCTGAACGGACAATACACGGTCGTCGGCCGGGTTACCGAAGGGTTGGACGTGCTGGACGCAATTGCACGTGGCGAGCCACCGGCCACGCCTGACGTGATGCAAAAGGTCACTGTTACCGAGTGACGACAGGCTGGGGGGCGCTGCCCCCCCAGACCCCCCGAGGGTATTTATGACTCGGAAAAAGCAGGGGATTAGCGACCCGTTGTCTTGCTCAGCCCAACAACGGCGATCAAGGCGCTGAGTGTGCAGAGACCTGCGGCGAGATAGGCAAGACCTGCAAAGGCGTGATTCATCGCCATACCGTGGTTTGCGCTGTCTGATAACACGCCAAAGCTGGCCCTACCGCCGGCGCCCGCATACAGGCTGGCGACAATTCCGCCCACCGCTGCCACCGAAATCAGCCCCGCCATGCGCGTGACGGCGTTGTTGATGCCCGATGCAATTCCCGATTGATCCTCACGGACGGCAGCCATGATAGCAGTCGACAGCGGGGCCACCACCAGCGCCATACCAAAGCCCACAAGACACATGGCGGGCAGGGCGCGCCGCCAGAGGTCTTGTTCATGGGCGTAAAAGCCCATGGCAGCATAGCCTGCTGCGGCAAACAGACTGCCCAGAACCAGCAGGGGGGCCGGGCCGATGCGGTCTGCCAGACGGCCCGCGCGCGCCGATAGCAGCGATATGAACACCGACATCGGCGCGAAGGTGGCGCTGGCTTCGATTTCGCTGGCACCCCAACCGGCGATAAAGGTCATAGGCATGAAAAAGAACATGATGTTCAGCGCGGAATACAGGGTGAAGGCCATCAGGTTGGCGGCTGAGAAGATGCGATTGGCAAAGAGGCTGAGCGGCATCATCGGCGCTAAGCTGCGGGATTCGATCCACAGAAACAGCCCAAACAGCAGCCCGCCTGCGGTTAGCCACAGGCCGACGGTGCCGCCGTCTTGGCCCAGTTGTGTCAGCCCCCAGGCGATGCAAAGCAGGGCCAGCGTAGCAGTCAGCGCGCCGGGCAGGTCGGGCGGCGTGCTGGACCGGGCGGAATCGGCCCCGACCTTGGCCCAAAGCAGCCAGAGCGCCAGCGCACCAAGCGGCAGGTTGATGGCAAAGATTGCGCGCCACATTTCTGGCCCGCCAAAGCTGAGCGCGAGGCCGCCGATGATCGGCCCGGCAGCAGTGGTCAGCGCTGAGGCGGCGGCCCAAATGCCAATTGCCCGGCCCCGTTCGGCGCGCGGATAGGCGCGGGCGATGACCGCCAGCGATCCCGGCACCATAACCGCCGCGCCAATGCCCTGCACTGTGCGCGCGGCAATCACGAAATCGGGCGTGGGGGCCAATGCACAGAGGATTGACGCCCCGACAAAGAGCAAAATTCCGCCGCCAAAGACCCGTGCCAGGCCAAAGCGATCGCCCATCGCGCCGCCCGCCAAGATCAGCGCCGATAGTGTGAGCAGATAGGCGTTATGTATCCATTGTGCCTGCACCAGATCGGCCCCCAGCGAGGCGCGCATGGCGGGCAGGGCGATGGCCACAACCGTCCCGTCGATAAACCCCAATGCCGAGGCGAGGATTGCGGCCACCAGCACGAAGGGCCGGGCAGCGGGCGCGCAGAAATCGGGCAAAAAAACAGGCGCCGCAGGGGGCTGCGACGCCTTAATGTCAGTCATGTCAGCCTGCCCTTAGGAGGCTGGGTTCGGCTTTTGCGCTGGCGCGGATTTTGCACCGGGGTTCAGCGGGTCATCTTGACGCTGCACGGAGCCTTCGAAATGCGCACCGGATTCAATGGCGATGGTCTTGTGGATGATGTCACCCTCAACCCGTGCCGTCGACGTCAGGCGCACCTTGAGGCCGCGCACACGGCCCACGATGCGGCCGTTGATCACCACATCATCTGCAACCACTTCGCCCTTGATCGTGGCGGTTTCGCCGATGGTCAGCAAATGCGCGCGGATGTCGCCCTCGACCGTGCCTTCGACTTGAATGTCGCCGGTGGTTTTCATGTTGCCGGTCACATGCAAATCTGACGACAACACCGAGGCAGGCGGTTTCGCCTTTGGGGCGCTGGCCTTGAATTCATTGGGTTTGGGCGCGGCGGGGGCCGCCGATGCCGAAGCAGTAGAAGGGGCCGCCGGTTTGGACGCATCGGCGTCTTTTGGGGCGGGATCGTTGATTTTGCTCTTAGAAAACATCGTTTGCAGCCTTGATATAGATCATGGGATTAACAGCTTTGCCACCTACGCGGACTTCATAGTGGAGGTGGACACCGGTGACCCGTCCAGATGCTCCCATATCACCAATATGCTGCCCGCGCGAGACCCTTTGGCCTACTTTTACGCGCAGCTTGGACATATGGGCATAACGTGTCTCGATGCCGAACTCATGTTGGATCTTAACCAGACGACCATAACCCGATTGCCAGCCGGAATGCACCACCACACCGTCAGCGGTGGCATAAAGTGGCGTACCCATGCCGGCGGCGAAATCAACGCCCGAATGCATGCGGCGACCGCCGGTCTTGGGATCGCGGCGATAGCCGAACTGGCTGGTAAACCGGAATGAGGATTTCACCGGCTTGGCGAAGGGCGCTTTTTGCGCGGCAATGCGATAGAGGTTCAGACGGTCCATCTGGCCCAGCAGACGATTGGCGCGCAGGGTGTCAGGGCTCAGCTCTTCGCCGCGGGTGGTGAACGTCAGCGGTGTCATCGGGCCGCCTTGGCCGGAATAACCGCGGCGCACGGTGGCAAGGATGCGGTCGGTCGGCATACCTGCGTTGCGGAACATCTTGTCCAGCGGGGCGACAGAAACGCTCATCGCCTCTTCGAGCTGCCGGAAGATTGCATCGTTCTGGTCGCGCATCAGGGCAATCTGCTGCGCCATATCGTCGGCCTGCAGCAGCGCGTCCTGCGCATCGCGGCTGATCTGGTCGCGCTCGGCGGCGGTGCGCGCCAGCGCTTCGGCCAGGAAATCGACCGGGGCGTTGCTGGCGGCGACCTGGATAGTACCATTGCCGCCACTTTCCAGATTGCCCTGTAGATCGGCCAATTGATTGCGCGCCGTCTGGCGGTCTTTCATGGTGTCGCGCAGGGTGGACTGGATCACTTCGATCCCGGTTTCCAGCTCGCGGCGGCGGGTCTCTGAGGACAGCAGCTCTGATTGCATCACCGAAATCTGTGTAAGCGCGGCGTTGAAGCGTTCTTGCGCGGCCAGTGCCTCTTCGGCGCGGCCATCGCGTTGGGCAGAAAGATCGTTCAGCCGGGCCTGATAGGTGCGCTGGTCACGTTTGGCCTGTTCGCGAAAGTTGCCCGAACCGATGCTGTCCATCAAAATAATGGCCGTGGCCACGATGGCCCATGCCACAAGGAGGGTAGAGCCGGTAAAGGCCACAATCTGGGTGCCGGGGCGCAGGCGAATGAATCGGGTATCGTTGTCGGACTTCAGGAAAACACGGCGTTCAGGAAAATAATGCTCAAGCAGAGCATGAATCTTGATGGCAAGCCGTGTGCGCACTGTGTCGTCCCTCATTTCGTCCCATCGACAACCAGGCCTCCCCGCCACGTGTTGTCAGCCACGTCAATAGCCAGTGACCGCCAATGGGGCAACCCTGATGGCCCAAGCGTGCGCGGCATTCCCCTCTTATGTTGCATATGGGCAAAAAACCGCCGATCCCAAAGACTTGGCGTCGCGCGTTAAGGTTGGCCGCTGGCGGTCAGCGGCCAGTAAAAATCAGGCGGAATCCCTGCTTCGGCGCGCTTTTCCTCATTGAAGGGCGGTTTCAGGTCGCCATGGAAATACTTGCGCACAAGGGTATGAAAGCGATCCTTGGGGTCTTCGTCAAAGCGACCACACAGAAAATGAAACCATTTGCTGCCATAGGCGACATGGGCCACTTCCTCGGCATAGATGGTTTCCAATGCCGCCACGGCACTGGTCTGTCTCGCACGGCGAAACACCTCGATCATGCCGGGCGTCACATCAAGGCCGCGCGCCTCCAGCACCATCGGCACCACAGCCAGCCGGCCCATCAGGTCATCCGCCGTATCCTCAGCCGCGCGCCACATCCCGGCGTGGGCGGGCAGCGCGCCGTAATGACTACCCAATTCCTCAAGACAGTCGCACATCAGGTTGAAATGCTTGGATTCCTCATCCGCCGCCTTGACCCAGTCATCGAAAAAACCAATCGGCATGGGCACATCGGCAAACCGCGCGATCACGTCCCAGTGCAGGTCAACGGCATTCAACTCAATATGTGCCACAGCGTGCAGCAGCGCGATCCGCCCTTCGGGGGTGCCGGGGCGGCGGCGGGGCACGTCGCGGGGCGACAGCAGTTCGGGTCGGGCAGGCCGGGCCGGGTGCATCGGCGGGGCAGCGGTGCCAATCTCGGGCCGTTCCCCGGCCGTACGCGCGGCCTGCCACTGCGCGGCATAGTCGCGCGACAGGGCGGTCTTGGCGCGGCCATCAGGGGTGCGCAGCACCGCCTCGGCCATCTGGGCCAGCGGCATCACAGCGCGCGCACCGCGTCCAGAACCGCATCGACATGGCCCGGCACCTTTACCTTGCGCCAGACCTGCGCGACCTTGCCGTCCGCGTCGATCAGATATGTCGCACGCTCGATCCCCATGGATTTCTTGCCGTACATGTTCTTTTCGACCCAGACGCCATAGGCTTCGGTCACTGTGCCGTCGATGTCGGACAAAAGCGGCACCGTCAGCCCGTGTTTGGCGGCGAATTTATCGTGTTTCGCCAGCGTATCGCGCGAGATCCCAAAGACCTGTGCGCCTGCGTCAGCAAAATCGCCCAGCCGCTCGGAAAACCCGATGGATTCGGTGGTGCAGCCCGGCGTGTCGTCTCGCGGGTAGAAAAACAGCACCACGGGTCCGCCGCGCAGCGCCGACAGCGTAATATCGCCGCCTCCGGTGACGGGTAGACTGAAATCGGGTGCGGTGTCGCTGATGTCGGGCATGTGATTTTCCTTGGCTTGTGAAGGGCCTCATGGGGCTGTCATACTGCAAGCGACGTCACAACGTCAAAGCGACCACCCCAGACCGGACCGACATGAGCGACGCGCCAGCACCTTCCCCCACACCACCTACGCCGCGCCGCCGCCGGTTGCGCCGTGCCGGGCTGGTTTCGCTGGCCGCGATGCTGCTGCTGGTGATCGGCGGCGCGGGCGGCATCATCTACTTCACCGGGCGGCCAATTACCGCGCCCGGCTGGGTGCAACAGCGGATCGAAGCGCGGATTGCGCAGGCCCTGCCGCTGGCGCGGGTGACCTTTGGCAGTATGGAATTTGTTGTCGACGAAGGGTGGCGCCCGCGCGTGCGCCTGCGCGATGTCGCCGTGATCACGGCAGAGGGTGACGAAATTGTCACCTTCAACGAATTCAAGGCGTCGCTGTCCATGCGGGCGCTGCTGGATCGTCGGGTGCAGCCGCGCGACATCTACCTGTCGGGGGTCGTGGCAACCCTGCGGCGCGGCCAGAACGGGCGGGTGGCGCTTAGCGCGGGGGGCGGTCTGACCTCGCCCCGGCGCGAGGCGGCAACCCTGCCGCAGTTGATCGGCGAATTTGATCAGGTGCTGGCCGCCCCCGCGCTAAGCGCGCTGCGCAGTATTGAGGTCCGCGCACTCACCCTGCGCTACGAAGACATGCGGTCGGGCTTGGCCTGGACGGGGGACGGCGGGCGCATGCGGCTGTCGCGCGACGGTGATGCGCTGGCGATTTCGGCGGATCTTGCCGTACTCAGCGGTGGCAGCGGCGTGGCGACACTGGCGGCGAACTATACCAGTCAGGTGGGCGGCACGGCGGCGGATTTCGGTGTGACCTTCGACGGGATCGCGGCGCGTGACATCGCGGCCCAAGGCCCGGCTTTTGCCTGGCTCGACGTGGTGCGGGCGCAGATTTCGGGCGCGGTGCGCAGCGGTATCCGGTCTGACGGCACCTTTGCACCGCTGAACGCCACGCTTCAGATCGGGGCAGGGGCGGTGCAGCCCAATGCCCGCACCAAACCGATCCCCTTTGACGGCGCGCGCTGCTACTTCAGCTATGATCCGGCAGAGCAAGTGCTGCGGTTTGACGATGTCACGCTTAACAGCAAATGGGTGTCCGGCCAATTGTCCGGCGCGGCAGAGCTGGGCGCGGTGGCGGGCGGTATCCCCGGCACGCTGGTGGCGCAGTTCACCCTGCGCGATCTGCGTGCCAATCCCGGCGGCGTCTATGCCGAACCCATTGTACTGGATGAGGCCGACATCGACCTGCAACTGCAACTCAACCCGTTCCGGCTGACGGTGGGGCGGTTGCAAATCAGCGATCAGGGCAAGACCCTGCGCGTCAACGGCGCGCTTGAGGCGGCACCACGGGGCTGGCGGTTGTCGTTGGACGGGCGCATGGATGCGCTCGACCCAGAGCGCCTGCTGACGCTCTGGCCCGAGGGGGTCAAACCCAAGACCCGCAAGTGGCTGGATGAAAACCTGTTCAAGGGTACCGCCCGCAATATTGATCTCGCCCTGCGCACGGCCCCCGGCACCGCGCCGCAGACCTACGTCGCCTTTGACTATGACGCGGCCGAGGTGCGTTTTATGAAAACCATGCCAAATATCACCGCCGCACGCGGTCACATGAGCTTGGCCGACAACCGTCTCGTCGTGACGTTGGACGGTGGCAAGGTGGTCGCACCACAGGGCGGGGCGGTGACATTGCAGGGGTCGTCCTTCATCATCCCCGATGTTCGGGTCAAAGATGGCGCGCCGTCGGTGATCCGCCTTAGCACCCGGTCCACGCTCACCGCGGCCCTATCTCTGCTCAACCAGCCGCCGATGCAGGTGATGGACAAGGTTGGCCTGCCGGTGACCCTGGCCAATGGCGAGGCGGTGCTGACCGGGACGCTGGCGGTGCCGCTCAAGAAAGGCGGCAAACCGACGGATGTGACCTATCATGTGAACGGTGATCTGCTGTCGCTGTCCAGTGACATGCTTATCAAGGGTCGCAAATTGCGCGCGCCGCATCTGACGATCGAGGCGAACAATACGAACGTCAGTATCGGCGGGCCGGGGCAGATTGACGGCGTGGCCTTTAATGGCCGCTGGTCACAACCCATCGGCGCAGGGTCGACCAAGAGCAGCCTGAAAGGGCAGATTACGCTTGACCCTGCCACCCTGGATGCCTTTGGCATTGCCCTGCCGCCTGGCACGCTCAGCGGCAGCGGGCAGGCCGAGATCGCATTTGATTTTGAACGCGGCGCCGCTCCGCGCTTTGCACTTGAGTCAAACCTGAGGGGCGTCGGCCTGTCCGTACCACAGCTGTCCTGGGCCAAGCCTCGTAGTGCTGATGGGCTGTTGCGACTGGCCGGGCGGCTGGGAGATACGCCCCAGGTCGACGCCATCCAGATCGAAGGCGCGGGCCTGCGCGCGGCGGGGTCCGTGGCACTGCACCTAGGTGGCGCGCTGGACCGGCTGCGCATTGACAGGCTGCGGCTGGGCAACTGGCTCGATATCCCGGTCGATCTGATCGGACGCGGTGCGGGCAAACCGGTGCAGGTGGTGCTGCGCGGTGGCACGCTTGATCTGCGCCGTGCCGAATTTGGGGCCTCCAAGGGCAATACCCCTCCCGGCCCGCCGATGCAGGTCGCGCTGGACCGATTGCAGATCACAGACACGGTGGCCTTGACCGGGATGCGGGGGCAATTTGACACGTCCAAAGGTCTGGACGGCACTTTCGAGGCACGACTGAACGGCGGCACGCCGGTTCAGGGCCGGGTGCAGCCGCAGAGCGGACGCAGTGCCGTGCGGCTGATCTCAAAAGACGCGGGCGGCGTGCTCAACTCTGCCGGGCTGCTGAAACAGGTGGTGGGCGGCGATCTGTCGCTGACCTTGCTGCCCGTCGGCTCTGGCGGGGCGTTTGACGGGCGTCTGACGGTCGGCGACGTGCGGATCAAGGACGCGCCGGGCATTGCCGCGCTGCTGAATGCGGTGTCGGTGGTTGGGTTGGTGAACGAACTGAATGGCGACGGCATCTATTTTGACGATGTCGAAGCCGAGTTCCGTCTGACCCCCAACCGCCTGACCCTGACCAAGGCCAGCGCCGTTGGCGCGTCGATGGGCCTGTCGATGGACGGGCTTTATGCGCTCGACAGTGGCTTGATCGACATGCAGGGCGTGATTTCGCCGGTCTATCTGCTGAATGGCATTGGCGCTGTGCTGACGCGCAAGGGCGAGGGGCTGATCGGGTTCAACTACCGTCTGACCGGCCCGGCAAAATCACCCAGCGTGTCGGTTAATCCGCTGTCCGCCCTGACACCGGGAATGTTCCGCGATATCTTTCGCGCGCCGCCGCCCGATCTGCCTGTGGTCGAAGGGCAGGGGCAATCCACCCTGCCACCCGCACCCGAGGCGCGCGATAAACCGGTTGTCCAGCGCAACGAGGGACGCTAAGCGCCCCCTCAAAGCCCGACGAAAGATGACGGCCAGAGCAAAGGTGCGGCACGATGAAACTGTCCGATTTCGATTTTGACCTGCCCGAGGCATTGATCGCCACGCGGCCCGCCAGCCCCCGGTCCTCGGCACGGCTGCTGGTTGCGGATGGCCCGACGCTGCACGACTGTCATGTGACCGATCTGACCAAATGGCTGCGCCCCGGCGACCGGCTGGTGCTGAACGACACTCGCGTGATCCCCGCGCGCCTGTCCGGCCTGCGCCACCGCGCCTCGGCCCAAGGCGCCGTGCAGGCGCGTATCGAAGTAACACTGCTTGAGCCGCGCGGCGACGGCACCTGGGCTGCGTTGATAAAACCTCTGCGCAAGCTCAAAATCGGAGAAGAGGTGATCTTTTCCGACGATCTGCGCGCCACGCTAGACGCGGTCGACGACGGGCAGGGACATCTGCGCTTTAACTGCACTGGCGATGATTTTGACGCCGCTTTGAATGCCGCCGGGGCCATGCCGCTGCCGCCCTATATCGCCGCCCGCCGCGCGGCAGATGCCCGCGACCTGACCGATTATCAGACCGTTTTCGCCCGCAACGCCGGTGCCGTCGCGGCGCCCACCGCATCGCTGCATTTTGACGATGCTCTGCTTGCGGCCCTTGCGGCCAAAGGCGTCGCATTCAGCCACGTCACCCTGCACGTGGGGGCCGGCACCTTCTTGCCGGTTAAGGTTGACGACATCACCCAGCACAAGATGCACGCCGAGTGGGGGCAGGTCAGCGCGCAGGCCGCAGATGAAATCATCGCAACCCGCGCCGCCGGGGGCCGTGTGATCCCCGTTGGCACCACCGCCCTGCGCCTGATCGAAACCGCGGCACGCGGGGGGCAGATCACCGCATGGGAAGGCGACACTGATATCTTCATCACACCGGGTTTTACATTCAACGTCACGGATGGGCTGATGACCAACTTCCACCTGCCGAAATCGACACTGATGATGCTGGTCTCTGCCCTGATGGGCGTTCAGGCGGTCAAGGACATCTATGCCCATGCCATTGCCGCGCAATACCGCTTCTTTTCCTACGGCGATTCGTCGCTGTTGCTGCCAGAGCCGCAAAAACCCGCTTGAATGTCGCCCCCAAGGGTGACTAGGGCTGCCGCAGGGTTCAGGGAGGTCGGGCATGAATAAAGGAACGGCCAGATGATTCAGGTACTCTCCGGCGCATGGGCGCTTTTGCTGGGCATGTGCCTGCTGATGGTCGGCAACGGCATGCAGGGCACGCTGCTGGGTATCCGTGGTGGTATCGAAGGGTTTTCGACCTTTCAGATGTCCATCGTCATGTCCGCCTATTTCGTCGGTTTTCTGGGCGGGTCGCGCATGGCCCCCGGCATGATCCGCCGGGTGGGGCATGTGCGGGTGTTTGCGGCACTGGCATCGCTGATCTCGGCCGTGATGATCCTGTACCCGACATTCCCCAACACCATCGTTTGGTCACTGGGCCGGGTGCTGATCGGGTTCTGCTTTTCTGCCGTTTACGTCACCGCCGAAAGCTGGCTGAACAACGCCGCCACCAACGAAAATCGCGGTCAGGCGCTGTCGCTTTACATGATCGTGCAGACACTGGGCATCGTGGTGGCGCAGGCGTTGCTGCTGACGGCAGACCCATCGGGCTTTGTTCTTTTTGTCATCCCCTCGGTGCTGGTCAGCATCGCGGTCACGCCCATTCTGCTGTCGATCAGCCCCACGCCCGCCTTCGACACCACCAAACCAATGAGCCTGCGCGCGCTCATGGAATTTTCCCCTCTGGGGTGTGTCGGTATGTTCCTGTTGGGCGGTGTTTTCTCTGCGCAGTTTGGCATGGCCTCGGTTTACGGCGCCGAAGCGGGGCTAACTGTCGCTCAAATCTCACTTTTTGTCGCAATGTTCTTTGTCGGTTCCGTGATCCTGCAATATCCCATCGGCTGGGTGTCTGACCGGATGGACCGCCGCAACCTCATTGTGATCACCGCATTGATCGGCGCCTGCGGGTCCTTTGTGGGCATGTGGATGGGGCATGTCTTTCCAATCCTGCTGGGGTCGGCCTTTGTGGTAGGGGGCATGTCCAACCCGCTTTATTCGTTGCTGATTGCGCACACCAATGACTTTCTTGAACACGAAGACATGGCGTCGGCGTCGGGTGGAATGATATTTATCAACGGCTTAGGGGCGATTTTGGGGCCAATCATTACCGGCTGGATGATGGGAACAACATTGGGCCCCGGGGGGTTCTACCTGTTCACTGCGGTGCTTTTTGTTGTGCTGGCCTTCTACGCCACCTACCGCAAGACCCAGCGTGCCGCGGTGCCTGTGGAAGAGACTGGCAACTACGTGCCAATCTACCCCGCCGCCACCCGCGTGGCCGTTGAAATTGCACAGGAATACGCCATTGAGGCCGAACAGGATGCGATAGAAGAGGCGGAAAACGGCCCTGATAGCGTTAACTATGTCGCAGTTGATACAAAACGTGAGTAGGCTTTTGGGTTAAGACAATCTTAACCTGAAGAACAATCGCCAAGCACGGCAAAGGAGTGTGCAGGATGATAGGCCCGGAAGAGATATTGAGTTTCTGGTTGGACGAGGTTGGCCCAAAGGGCTGGTACGAAGCGTCGGATGCATTGGATGACAAGATTCGCGCGCGTTTTCTGGAAAGCTGGGAAGACGCCCGCGCCGGTAAGTTCGCGCTCTGGCTGACCTATCCCACCGGGTCTCTGGCCTATATTATCCTGACCGATCAATTCTCGCGTAACATGTTCCGCGGTGACGCCCGGTCATTCGCCACCGACCGCGCCGCCCTTGCCGCAGCGAAATCCGCCATCGACAAAGGGTGGGACATGCGCATCGACGAACCGGCCCGCCAGTTCTTTTATATGCCGCTGATGCATTCGGAGAACCTGTGCGATCAGGACCGTTGTGTGCGCCTGATCTGCGAACGTATGCCCGAAACCCGCGAAAACAACATGCTGCACGCCCGCGCGCACCGCGAGGTTATCCGGCAGTTCGGGCGTTTTCCCTATCGCAACGAGGCCCTCTCGCGCAGCTTTACCGCGCCTGAAATGGCATATCTCGCCAAAGGCGGTTACGGCGAAACGGTACGCGAATTGCAGGCCGCCAAGAAAGCAGCCTAGGCGCAGTCCAGACCATGCAATTCTCGCTGTTGTCGCGGCTGCAAATGTAGTTTAATGGTAAACTATATTTGCAATCCTACAAACGTGAGGTCCTGCCATGGCTGCCAAAACCTTTGATCTGATCGTGATCGGCGCGGGGCCGGGCGGCTATGTCGCGGCGATCCGCGCCGCGCAACTGGGGCTCAGCGTCGCCGTAATCGAACGTGAGAACCTTGGTGGGATCTGCCTGAACTGGGGCTGCATCCCGACCAAGGCCTTGCTGCGCTCTGCCGAAGTGTTCCACATGATGCACCGCGCCAAGGAATTTGGCCTCGCCGCCGACAAGATTGCCTATGATCTGGATGCCATCGTCAAAAGGTCGCGCGGGGTGGCCAAGCAGATGGAAGGCGGGGTGAAGCACCTTCTTAAGAAAAACAAGGTCGAGGTTATCATGGGCACGGCCAAGATAACCGCGAAAGGCAAGGTCAGCGTCAAAACTGACAAGGGTACTGACGCGCTTGAGGCCAAAAACATCGTCGTGGCCACCGGCGCGCGCGCGCGCGAATTGCCGGGGCTTGAGGCCGACGGCGAACGTGTCTGGACATACCGCCACGCCCTGCAACCACCGCATGATCCAAAGAAACTTCTGGTCATCGGATCGGGCGCCATCGGCATCGAATTCGCCAGCTTTTATAATACGCTGGGCGCGGACACGACGGTTGTCGAAGTCATGGACCGCGTGCTGCCGGTCGAAGACGAAGACATCTCGAAATTCGCAAAAAAGCAGTTTGAAAAGCAAGGCATGAAGATCATGCAAAAGGCGATGGTCAAGAAACTGGACCGCGCCGAGGGCAAGGTAACCGCCCATATCGAGGTCGACGGCAAGATCGAGAAGCACGATTTTGACACCGTGATTTCAGCCGTGGGTATCGTCGGCAATGTCGAAGGGCTGGGCCTGGAAGACCTGGGTGTGAAAATCGACCGCACCCATGTGGTCACCGATGAATACTGCCGCACCGCTGTCGATGGCGTCTTTGCCATTGGTGATATCGCCGGCGCGCCCTGGCTGGCGCACAAGGCCAGCCACGAGGGTGTGATGGTCGCCGAACTGATCGCGGGCAAACACCCGCATCCCGTCAAACCCGAAAGCATCGCAGGCTGTACCTATTGCCATCCACAGGTCGCCAGCGTGGGCCTGACCGAGGCCAAGGCAAAAGAGCAGGGCTATGACATCAAGGTCGGGCGCTTCCCCTTTATCGGCAACGGCAAAGCGGTCGCTTTGGGCGAGGCCGAGGGGATGGTGAAAACCATCTTTGACGCGAAAACCGGCGAGCTGCTGGGCGCACATATGGTTGGCGCAGAAGTGACCGAACTGATTCAAGGTTATGTGGTGGGACGCCAGTTGGAAACCACCGAAGAAGACCTGATGAACACCGTTTTCCCACATCCGACACTCAGCGAGATGATGCATGAATCGGTGCTCGACGCCTACGGGCGGGCCATTCACATCTAGGTTATTGCCCGCACCGGCACCAAACACGCAATCCTCCTGCCGCATCGGTAGGGCGATTTTTTATGTCACATCCGCATTACGAGATGAATGCGCCTGGCTTGGGGGCAGTTAATAGCGGCACACATATGGTGGCGAAAAACCTCGGACGTATCGGGATTTGCCCGCCCGGTGGCATTGAGCGCTTCGTCATCGCGCCGCTCTGCGCTGTAAACCGGCGCTATAGCCGCGCTTGCGCAGCGCTTGCTAACCTGCCTATCTGGGCGCGTTGCCACAGTGAATTGCCCCGCCCATGACCCACCGAACGCCCTATCCCCTGATCTTTGCCCTCTGGGGCGCGGGCCTTGGGGCGGCGGCGCAATATGGCAAGGTCAGCGTGATCTTTGATTTGCTGCCCGGGATTTATCCGCAGGCGGGCGCCGGAAACGGTTTTATCGTGTCGCTCGTCGGCTTTGTCGGTATCATATTTGGTGTTGTGGCCGGACTGCTGGTTGCGCGGATACGCTATCGCCGGGCCTTGCTGGCGGCCCTATGGCTCGGCGCGGTGGTGTCGGCCTTTCAAGCGTTCACACCACCGCTGGGCTGGATGCTGGCCAGCCGTGTGGCCGAAGGGCTGTCGCATCTGGCCATTGTCGTTGCCGCACCCACACTGATCGCTCAACTGAGTGCGCCCAAGGATCGCGGCTTTACGCTCACGCTTTGGGGCACATTCTTTGGCGTGGCATTCGCCGTGCTGACCTGGGGCGGGCGGCCTTTGGCGCTGTCAGTTGGTCTTCCGGCGCTCTTCGCGGCCCACGCCGCTTATATGGTCTTTTTCGCGCTCTACCTGTCGGCCCGCCTGCGCGCATTGCCGAACGAAGGGCCGCAGCCGTCCCTGTCGCTGCCCCGCATCCTACGCGACCACGTCACCATCTACCGCTCGCCCCATATCGCGGCCCCGGCGGCTGGCTGGCTGTTCTACACCTTCAGTTTCGTGTCGATCCTGACAGTGCTGCCGCCCTATCTGGATGAGGCATGGCGTGGCATGATCATGGGGACGATGCCACTGATGAGCATTGCCGTGTCCATGACCGTCGGCGTGGCGCTGCTGCGTGTCATACCCGCGGTGCAGGTGGTGCAGACCGGGTTTGCACTGTCATTGCTCTGCATGATCTGGCTGTGGCTTTCTCCGGGCGATGTATTGGCGTGTCTCAGCCTCGCCGGGGCTATGGGGCTGATCCAGGGCGCCAGTTTTGCGGCCGTGCCACAGCTCAACCCCGGCGCTGCCACACAGGCGCAGGCCAACGGGGCGATGGCGCAGATGGGCAACCTTGGCAATACTCTGGGCACACCGGTGATGGCTGCCGGGCTCGTCGGGCTGGGTTACGGTGCGCTGCCGCTCTTTGCCGGGCTCGCCTTTGCCGCCGCGCTGGTGCTGCACATCTATCTGGCGGTTTTACGCGGGCGGCATGACGTTCCCCTTTAGTTCTCATTTTTCCATTGGAGAATCCTGCAACAGCACCTATGTACAACTCGTTAATGGGGGCATGTGATGGCTGAGCAGAAGAATATCGAAGTCCGCGGCGCGCGCGAACATAACCTGAAAAACATCGACGTGGATATTCCGCGCGACCAACTGGTTGTTATCACCGGTCTTTCCGGCTCGGGTAAATCATCGCTCGCCTTTGACACGATCTATGCCGAAGGGCAGCGGCGCTATGTCGAATCGTTAAGCGCCTATGCGCGGCAGTTCCTTGACATGATGCAGAAGCCGGATGTCGACCACATTTCCGGCCTCAGCCCTGCCATTTCCATCGAACAAAAGACCACCTCGAAAAACCCGCGCTCGACCGTCGGCACCGTGACCGAGATTTACGATTATATGCGCCTGCTCTTTGCGCGCGTCGGTACGCCCTACAGCCCCGCCACCGGCAAACCGATCGAGGCCCAGCAGGTACAAGACATGGTCGACAGGATCATGACGATGGAGGAGGGCACCCGTGCCTATCTGCTTGCCCCGATCATCCGCGACCGCAAAGGCGAATACCGCAAGGAATTCGTTGAATTGCGCAAGCAGGGTTTCCAGCGCGTCAAGGTAAACGGCGAGTTTTACGATCTCGACGAACCGCCCACGCTGGACAAGAAGTTTCGCCACGATATCGACGTCGTGGTCGACCGGATTGTGGTGCGCGAAGGTCTGGAAACCCGGCTCGCCGACAGCCTGCGCACCGCCCTGGATCTGGCAGATGGTATTGCGATCCTCGAAACCGCCGTGACCGACGGCGAGCCGGATCGCTATACCTTCAGCGAAAAATTTGCCTGCCCGGTGAGCGGCTTTACCATACCTGAAATCGAACCGCGTCTGTTTTCCTTTAACGCCCCGTTTGGCGCCTGTCCGTCCTGTGATGGTCTGGGCAAGGAGCTGTTCTTTGACGAACGTCTTGTGGTGCCCGATCAGAACTTGAAAATCTATGACGGCGCGTTGGCACCCTGGCGCAAGGGCAAGTCTCCCTACTTTAAGCAAACGATAGAAGCTATTGCGAAACATTATAAATTTGACCAAAAAACCAAGTGGAAAGACCTGCCCGAGAAGGTGCAGCAAGTGTTTCTGCGCGGCTCTGGCAAGGAAGAGATCAAGTTTCGCTATGACGAGGGCGGCCGCGTTTACGAGGTCAGCCGTGTCTTTGAAGGCGTGATCCCAAACATGGAGCGCCGCTATCGCGAGACCGACAGCAACTGGATTCGCGAAGAATTTGAACGCTATCAGAATAACCGGCCCTGCGGCACCTGCGGGGGCTATCGCCTGCGGCCCGAGGCCCTCGCGGTCAAGATCGGTCCAGCGGATGGCAAGCCTGAAATGCGCCTGCACGCGGGCCAGGTGGTGCAGATGTCGATCCGCGAGGCCTATGCCTGGTGCGAGACGGTGCCAAACAGCCTTACCGCCCAGAAAAACGAGATCGCGCGCGCCATTCTCAAAGAAATTCGGGAACGTCTCGGTTTCTTGAATAACGTGGGATTAGAGTACCTTACGCTCGCACGTTCAAGTGGTACATTAAGTGGCGGCGAAAGCCAGCGCATCCGTCTGGCAAGCCAGATCGGCTCGGGCCTGACGGGCGTTCTCTATGTGCTCGACGAACCTTCGATTGGGTTGCATCAGCGTGACAACGACCGCCTGCTTGATACGCTGAAAAACCTGCGCGATCAGGGCAACACGGTGATTGTCGTAGAACACGACGAAGAGGCGATCCGTGAGGCGGACTACGTCTTTGACATCGGTCCCGGCGCCGGTGTGCATGGCGGCCAGGTTGTCAGCCACGGCACACCCGATCAGGTTGCAGCGGACCCGAATTCGGTCACCGGTCAATATCTGACTGGCGCGCGTAAAATCGCGGTGCCCGCGACGCGGCGCAAGGGCAACAAGAAGAAGGTTCAGGTGGTCAAAGCGACCGGCAACAACCTGCAAAATGTCACCGTCGATTTCCCGCTGGCAAAATTTGTGTGTGTGACGGGTGTTTCGGGCGGCGGTAAATCCACCCTGACGATCGAGACCCTGTTCAAAACCGCCTCGATGAACCTGAACGGCGCACGCCAAACGCCGGCCCCCTGCGAAACGATCAAGGGACTTGAACACCTCGACAAGGTCATCGACATCGACCAACGCCCCATCGGCCGCACCCCACGGTCAAACCCTGCGACCTATACAGGGGCCTTTACCCCAATCCGTGATTGGTTTGCGGGTCTGCCCGAATCCAAAGCGCGGGGATACAAGCCAGGGCGCTTTTCCTTCAACGTCAAAGGTGGGCGTTGCGAGGCCTGTCAGGGCGACGGCGTGATCAAGATCGAGATGCACTTCCTGCCCGATGTCTATGTCGAATGCGAGACCTGCAAAGGCGCGCGCTACAACCGCGAAACGTTGGAAGTTCGCTTTAAAGGCAAGAGCATAGCAGACGTTCTTGACATGACGGTTGAGGACGCTCAGTCGTTTTTCACCGCCGTGCCGTCGATCCGTGAAAAGATGGATGCGCTGATGCGCGTCGGGCTTGGCTATATCAAGGTCGGCCAGCAGGCGACCACGCTGTCGGGTGGTGAAGCGCAGCGCGTGAAACTCAGCAAGGAACTGAGCAAACGCTCGACCGGCCGTACGCTTTATATTCTTGATGAACCGACGACCGGCTTGCATTTCGAAGACGTGCGCAAACTGCTCGAGGTGTTGCATGAACTGGTTGATCAAGGCAATTCGGTGGTGGTGATCGAACACAACCTCGACGTAGTCAAGACCGCCGATTACATCATCGACATCGGACCCGAGGGCGGCGACGGTGGTGGTCGGGTCGTGGCCACAGGCACGCCCGAAGAAGTGGCCGAGGTCGCCGAAAGCTATACGGGTAAGTATCTAAAACCCATGCTGACGAACCGCACCAAGGTGGCCGCCGAATAACGACCATCTAGAACTTACCAAACTGGTCTTGTTGAGTGCCGGGGGAACAGCGCCCCCCGGCACAGTCGGCATGTTGTCGCGTCTAAAACACGGCGCGCGCAACCCGGATCAATTGCAGGGTTTCATACGCGCTGTCCTGTAGTGCGATCACCTGACCATTCAGAACTGCGTAGTTATAGCCGGCCTGCGGGGCGGGAAGCCGGTAAAGCCGCATCAGTTCCTCTTGGGTCAAGGCCGCCGTCGGAGCGACATTCAATCCCGCGCCGATATCTGCCACGCGCGCCAATTCGTTGATCCGCAAAAGCGCTGAATAGTCGTTGTCTTCCAACAGCACTGGCAGCCCGTCGATCAGGGCATAGCGCTGTCCCTGCGGCGCAGGGTCAAGCCCGTAGAGGCGCGCGATCTGCTGCGAATCCAACAGCAGCAATTCACGGTCGGTCAGGCGGTCCTCGTCCAGATAGGGGCGGCGTTGTTCATCGAGCAGACGGTCGTAATCCGCGTCTGAATATCGCGCCCATTCGTCGTAAGTGACACCCTTTTTGGCCAGGCCAGGCGGCACGCAGGGCGGGTCCTTTTTGGCCAATCCCGGTGGGCAGTTACGGTAGGTGATAAGTTCGTCCTGGGGTAGCGTGACCACGTCTATGTCTGGCCCAGCCAGCAGCAGCCCTGCGGCACCTAGCAAAAGCGCCATATCGCGGCCTTTGGGTGCGCGCGATTCCAGCAGTGCAGCGGCGGTGCTATCACGGTCTTTGATAAACCGCTCGACACGCGCGTCAAAATCCTTGTCCCCCTTGCTGTGCGCCCCCTTGACCTTGATCTTGTCGCCCTTGTCCGATTTTTCGACCTTTGCCTTTTTATCGTGATCTTTTTGATCGTGATCTTTCTTTTTGCCGTGGGCCTTGCCCTTGTCGCTCCCTTTATTTTTCGCGTGTTTCGGCTTTTGGCCCTTGTCGTCCTTGGCCAGCCAAATCTGGGCATCCGTGCTGACGTCACCGACATGCCAGCCGACCATGCGCTGGACTTGCGGCGCGGCGATGGCTGGCGCGGCGATGACCGCCGTTGATACGCTACAAATCAGCGTCGTAAGTAATATGCGTCGCATGCTGTTCCTCCGGTTTCACTCTGACCCTAACGAATGGCGCATGGGTTGGTTCCGTCTGCTCAGGGGGCCGCAAGGCACAGGTCAAGCAAGGCGCTGAAATCCGCCGCATCGAGGCTGTCAAACCGTCCGCTCAGATCTTCCAACTGCGCCGCCCGCACGTGGCCCAAGACCGGATCGGCGAAACCGTGGAATTTGGCCGAAATCGCAGCGTCAGACAGTGGCAGGTCCGTATCGCCCCGCGGGGTGCGCGCCGCATCGGTGACGCGCTGCCCATCGTGCAGGGTTAGCGTCACCTGCGCCCAGCGTTTGCCATCGGAAATGCGCGTGAAATGTGGATCATCGACCAGCGTGGTGGCGCGGCTGACCCGCAAGATGTCGGGGTCGCGCAGGGTGTCTTCGGCCAGTTCGGCCACACCGACCTGTCCGCGCACGATCATCGCTGCCACCGGAAAGGCGATGGCATAGGCAAATTCGTCCGGGCTTGTGGGTTCATGCCCGGCCAACCGTGTGGCGTTGTGGAACGTCTTAATCTCGACGCCTGCGATCTGTGTGTGGTGCAGCCCGTGCTCTGCCATCAGGGCGGCGGCCCCGTCGATTGCTGGATGCGCCCAGCGGCAGCAGGGGTAGGGCTTGTAATGCGTGTGCTCGACCAGCCGCCACGCGTCTCCCAGGTCGTCCCAAAAAGCCGGCGCCGCTTCGCAGGTCAGCGCGGGTGCTCCGGTAAATTCTTCTGCGGCGAGGTAGGCCGCCGTCAGGCCCGACGGCGCGCCCCAGCCGACACCGTCGCGCAGCATGGTCGGATGGTCGATGCAGCGCATCATCTGGCTGCGCGGCCCGTGGTATTCACCGATCCCGGCGGCATGGCGTATCTGTGCTGGCGTACATCCCAGCGCGCGCGCGCAGCCTGCGGCGACGCCCACTGCCGTCCAGGCCCCAGAGGTGTGGTAATCGGCGCAGGTGGCGTGTTGTGCCAGACCGGCGCGATAGCTGATTTCATATGCCACAGCGAGAAGGGCGGCAAACTCGGCCCCGGTCATTGGTGACGCCGCGGCGTCGGCCATGGCCAGCAGGGCGGGGAACACCGCCGATCCGGCATGTCCTTTGCAGTATGACGTACCGTCATGGGCATCGACCGCATCGATTGTCATAGCCCCGGCCATGGCCGCCCCCGCCGGGCTGACCCGGCCACCATGCATCACGATCCGCGAGGCACCCGCGCCACCGGGACCAAAAAGCGCCATCGCGCCCCGTCGCCCGACATCGGCCATGCGGGCGGTCGAGCCCACGGCCGCAACGCCCATCGTATCGGTGAACGACCGGCGCAATACCTGACGCACGTCCTCTGGCAGGGCGTCATGGGTCAGCTCGGCGGCGAAGTGGTGAAAGGGCAGGGGCATGGCGGCATCCTTTGGCTGGCATATCCCCCCAGCCTAAGTGATGTCACCCGCCATAGATGCCTGTTTGCGACCTCAGCCGCGCCGCCCGCGTTTTTCAAATCGCGGCAGCATGGCCGAGAAATCCATGCCTTTGCCGCCTTCTTCGTCCACAAAACGTGCATAAAGTTCTTGTGCCAGCGCGCCCATCGGCGTGTCAGCATCGGCCATTTCCGCCGCCTGCTGTGCCAGCCCTAGATCCTTGAGCATCAATTCCGCTGCGAACCCCGGCTTGTAGCCGTTATCGGCGGGTGATTTCGGCCCGATCCCCGGTGCCGGGCAATAGGCGTTCATCGACCACGAATACCCCGAAGACGTGCTGACCACATCAAACATCCGCGCCCGGTCCAGCCCCAGCTTGTCGGCCAGCGCAAAGGCTTCGCAGGTGGCGATCATCGTCGCGCCAAGGATCATGTTGTTACAGATTTTCGCGGCCTGACCTGCACCCGCATCACCGCAATGCACGGCCTTTTGGCCCATGATCTCAAACAGCGGTGCCGCCTTGGCAAAGGCCGCCTCTGACCCGCCGGCCATAAAGGTCAGCGTGCCCGCTTCGGCCCCGCCGATGCCGCCCGAAACTGGCGCGTCAACCGCAAGGATACCGGCGTTCTCAGCCGCTTCCGACGTATTGCGCGCGCTTTCGACATCTACGGTCGAGCAATCAATGAACAATGCCCCTTCGGCCATGTGATCAATCGCCTGCGCCGCCACCTGCCGCAGGATCGCACCGTTGGGCAGCATGGTGATTACCACGTCCGCGCCGGTCGCAGCCTCGGCAATGTCCTTGGCAACGCTGACGCCTGCGGCGGTGGTGCCGGCCACATCAAATCCACGCACAGTATGGCCCGCCTTGGCCAGATTGGCGGCCATGGGCGCGCCCATATTGCCCAGCCCGATAAAACCGATTGTCAGATTGCTCATGCCTCGTCCTCCAAATTCAATGCGTCTTTTCCCAAGGGGCGCAGCATCGCGCCCACATCGGCCAGCGGCACGTCGCGCCCGGCGTGTTTCCACTGCGGCGCGCGGTCCTTGTCGATGATCGCGGCGCGCACGCCTTCGATAAAATCACCCTGTTCCTGTGCGCGGAAGGTAAAGCGGTATTCCATCTCCAGCGCCTTGGCCATGCTCAGCGATGGGCCGCGCAAACGGTGGATCATTTCAACGGTGCAGGCCATCGACAGGGGCGATCCGCGCTGCATCATCTTGTGCGTTTCAGCGGCAAAATCGCTGTCGTCATGGCCCAGGTTGCGCAGGATATCTTCCAGCGCTTCGCCCTCAAACAGGCCATCAATCTGTGCCTGATGGCCTTGCAGCACAGCGGGGGTAGGGGCCGCGCCCAGAATATCTTCCGGGTTGCCATTTTCCTCAAGCTGCGCAATCAGCGCCGGCCAGTCGCTTTCGGGGATATAGCAATCGGCAAATCCTGCATAAATCGCATCCGCCGCCGTCATCCGCGCCCCTGTGGTGCCAAGGTATTCCCCTAAACGCCCCGGTGCCAGCGCAAGCAACAGCGATCCGCCCACGTCAGGGACCAGCCCGATGCCACATTCCGGCATGGCGATGCGCGTGCTGTCACCGACAATGCGGTGCGAGCCGTGACAGCCGATACCAACCCCGCCACCCATGACAAACCCTTGCATGAAAGACACGACAGGTTTGGGGTAGGCAAAAATCCGGTTGTTCATCCGGTATTCATCGGCCCAAAACCGGCGGCCATAGGCGTAATCGCCTTTGGTCCCGGTCTCGTACAACTCGGCAATGTCGCCGCCCGCGCAAAACGCCTTGTCACCCTGCGCGTCGATCACCACCAGCGCCACCGCCGGATCATCGCGCCAGGCCATGAGCGCCGCGTCGATGGCCATGCACATGTCATAGCTCAGCGCATTCAGCGCCTTGGGCCGTGTCAGCGTGATCCGGCCCGCACGCCCGGTGATGCGGATGTTGATATCGCTCATGCCTAGGTTCCTCAGCGGTTTTTCAGCATGTCGCGGGCCACGATCACGCGCATGATCTCGTTCGTGCCTTCCAAAATCTGATGCACCCGCAGATCGCGCACCAGCTTTTCAATGCCATAATCCGCCAGATAGCCATAGCCGCCATGCAGTTGCAGACATTGATCCACCACGCGGCTGCCGGCCTCGGTCACGAATTTCTTGGCCATGGCGCAGAATTTCGTGGCATCCGGCGCGCCGGTATCAAGCTTCCACGCCGCTTGGCGCAAGAAGGTGCGCGCGGCCTGAAGCTCAATCTCCATATCCGCCAGCCGGAATTGCAGCCCCTGAAACTGGTCAATCGGTTTGCCAAACGCCTGCCGCTCGCCCATGTACTGCAAGGTCGCGTTCAATGCGGTCTGCGCAGCACCCAGACTACAGGCCGAGATATTCAACCGCCCGCCATCCAGCCCCATCATCGCGTATTTGAAACCTTTGCCTTCTTCGCCAACAAGGTTGCCCGCCGGGATTTTGCAATCGTCAAACTGCACCTGCGAGGTCGGCTGACTGCGCCAGCCCATCTTGTCTTCCAGCCCGCCAAAGGACAGCCCCGCAGTGCCGTCCTCAACATAGACGGTCGACACGCCTGCCGCGCCATCGTCCGACGTGCGCACCATCGCGACATAGGCATCGGAATAGCCACCGCCCGAGATAAACGCCTTGGTCCCGTTCAGCGTATAGCCTTCGTTGGTGCGTTCGCATTTGGTCTTGAGCGCGGCAGCGTCCGATCCTGATCCCGGCTCGGTCAGGCAATAGGACAGTACGGTGTTCATGCTCAGCACATCCGGCATGATCCGCGATTTCAGCTCGTCACTGGCGAAACTGTCCAGCATCTTGGCGCACATATTGTGGATCGACAGGAATGCCGCGACAGACGGGCAGGCCATGCTCAGCGCCTCGAACACCAGCGTGGCGTCCAGCCGTGTCAGCCCCGAACCGCCCGCGTCCTCGGACACATACAAACCGCCAAAGCCCAGTTCAGCGATCTTGGGCCACAGCTCCTTGGGGATGGTTTCGTCTTTTTCCCACTTCTGGGCAAAAGGCGCGATGTTTTCCTGGCCAAAGGCATAGGCCATATCAAAAATCGCCGTCTGTTCCTCGCTTAGTGCAAAATCCACCGCTGATCCCCCTCAATGTTGGTTATTGAACACGTGTTAAATTCCAATGTTTGCGAGAATATTGCAAGGGGGGGTGACCCCGCGGCCACCCCCCGTCGTTTTATTCCATCACAGGGATGGAGAATTCGCCACCTTCCTTGATGCCCGACGGCCAGCGCGCCGTCACGGTCTTGGTGCGGGTGTAGAACTTGAACGCATCCGGGCCGTGCTGGTTCAGGTCACCAAAGACCGATTTTTTCCAGCCGCCAAAGGTGTGATAGGCCAGCGGCACCGGGATCGGCACATTGATACCGACCATGCCCACGTTGATCCGATTGGCGAAATCACGCGCCGCATCCCCGTCGCGGGTGAAAATCGCGGTGCCGTTGCCGTACTCGTGGTCCATCGCCAGGCCGATCGCCTCTTCGTAGTCCTTGGCACGCACACAGGTCAGCACGGGGCCAAAGATTTCCTGCTTGTAGATGTCCATGTCCTTGGTGGCGCGGTCAAACAGGTGTGGCCCGATGAAATAACCATCCTCATAGCCCTGCAATTTGAAATCACGCCCGTCGACAACCAGTTCAGCCCCCTGATCAATGCCAGACTGCACCAGACGTTCGATATTGGCCTTGGCGGCAGCGGTCACAACGGGGCCGTAATCCACATCATTGCCCGATGTATATGGTCCAACCTTCAGCTTTTCGATGCGTGGCACCAGCTTTTCGATCAGACGGTCGGCGGTGTCATCTCCCACCGGCACAGCCACCGAAATCGCCATGCAGCGTTCGCCTGCCGCGCCGTAACCGGCACCGATCAGCGCGTCAGCGGCTTGGTCCATGTCGGCGTCCGGCATGATGATCATGTGGTTCTTGGCCCCGCCAAAACACTGCACGCGCTTTCCATTCGCGCAGCCCGTGGCATAGATATATTCCGCAATCGGGGTCGACCCGACAAAGCCGATGGACTGGATCACATCATGGTGCAGGATCGCGTCAACCGCTTCCTTGTCACCGTTCACAACCTGCAAAATACCCTTGGGCAGACCGGCTTCCTCGAACAATTCTGCCAGCATCAGCGGCACCGATGGGTCACGCTCGGACGGTTTCAGGATGAACGCGTTGCCACAGGCAATCGCCGGGGCAAACATCCACATCGGGATCATGGCGGGAAAGTTGAACGGCGTGATGCCCGCCGTCACACCCAGCGCCTGACGCATGGAATACATGTCGATACCGGGGCCCGCGCTGTCGGTGAACTCACCCTTCAGCAACTGCGGCGCGCCGATGCAATATTCCACGACCTCAAGCCCACGCTGCACATCACCGGCGGCATCGGGCAGGGTCTTGCCATGCTCACGGCTCAGCGCTTCGGCCAGCTTGTCCATGTCGCGGTTCAGCAGGTCGACAAATTTCATCAACACCCGCGCGCGGCGCTGCGGGTTGGTCGCGGCCCATTTGGGCTGCGCGGCCTGGGCGTATTCCACGGCCTTGTTCAGCTCTTCACCGCTGGCCAATGGCACTTTGGCCTGCACCTCGCCGGTGGCAGGGTTCATAACGTCGGCGAAACGGCCTGAGGTGCCTTTGACGTGTGCACCGTTCAGGTAATGGGTCATCTCTTGCATGGGATACTCCTCTATGTGTTTGGCGGAAGGATAGGCTTGCAAAAAGGCAAGGGAAAGGGGCAAGATATCAAAACCGTCTTGCATTTTTGCAAGATGCGGATTGTGAGGCGGGACAAACGATGCATCAGAACTGGGATGATCTTCGGCTCTTTCTTGCCGTGGCCCGTGAGGCAAGCCTGTCGGGCGCGGGCAAGGTGCTGCGTCTTGACCCGGCAACGCTGGGCCGTCGGATGGCGCGGTTGGAAAAGTCATTACAGGCGGTGCTCTTTGTCAAATCGCCGCAGGGCTATGCGCTGACCGATGCAGGCACTGACCTGATGGCACGTGCCGAACGGGCCGAACAGGCCATGCGCGCTGCCAGCGCAGGGGTGCCCGGACCAACCGATCGCTTGTCGGGGCAAATCCGCATTGGCGCACCAGACGGCGCGGCGAATTATCTGTTGCCGCAGGTCTGCGCGCGGATTGCGGCGCAAAACCCCGATGTTGATCTGCAAATCGTCGCCCTGCCGCGTGTGTTCAACCTGTCCCGGCGCGAGGCCGACATGGCGATCGGCGTGTCCGCTCCCACTGCCGGGCGGCTGGTGGTGCAAAAGGTCACTGACTATCACCTGCATCTGGCCGCGTCTGAAAGCTATCTCGCCGCCCATCCGTCGCTGACCAGCCCCGCCGACCTAAAGGCCCACCGCATCGTCGGCTATATCCCCGACATGATCTTTGACCGTGAACTGGATTACCTCGCCGATCTTGGGCTAAGCCGTGTGGCGCTGGCGTCAAATTCGGTATCCGTGCAGGTCCGCATGATCCAGCAGGGCGGCGGCATCGGCGTGGCACATGACTTTTCATTGCCTGCCACCCCCGGTGTGCGGCGTGTCTTGACCGATCATGTCAGCCTCACGCGGTCCTTCTATCTCATCCGGCACGCCGATGACCGCCGAAACGCCAGGTTGCGCCGCTTTGCCGATGCCCTCAGCGCCGGATTGCGCGTCGAGGTCGCGCGGCTTGAGTCCGAGGCCCGTGCGGCGCCGGTTGCAAAAGCTTGACAGGAAACGCTTTCCCGGTGACGCTGGGGGTAGTCCGCAGCCGCTGCAAGGAGATGCCAAATGCTGGTTTCACAAATTCTCAAGACCAAGCCAGACGGCAAGGTCGTCACCTCCGCACCCGGTATGCTGGTGTCGGAAGCGGCCAAGATGCTGTCAGACAAACGCATCGGCACCCTAGTCATTTCGGCAGATGGCAAGACCCCCGACGGCATCGTGTCCGAACGCGACATCGTGCGAGAATTGGGCAAACAGGGCGCTGGTTGCCTGACCAAGACGGTTGAAAGCATCATGACCAGCAAATTGGTCACCTGCGCACGCGATGATCGCTCCGATGCGATTCTGCAAACCATGACCAATGGCCGTTTCCGCCACATGCCGGTGCTCGAAGATGGCGAACTGGTGGGCCTGATCTCGCTTGGTGATGTGGTCAAGGCACAGCTGATGGAACTTTCAATGGAGAAACAGGCCCTTGAGGGTATGATCATGGGGCACTAAGGCCGCCATCTGCTACCGCGAACCGGGTTGCGCTTCTGGCGGTGAAATGCTTGGCTATGCCGCAACGCGGCAAAATTAGGATTTCTCATGCGTATTGGCCTTTACCCCGGCACCTTTGACCCGATCACACTGGGCCACATCGACATCATCCGCCGCGCCGCCCCGATGGTCGACCGGCTGGTGATCGGCGTGGCGATCAACCGCGACAAGGGGCCATTGTTCCGTCTGGAAGAACGGGTCGCCATGATCGAGGCCGAATGTGTACATCTGGCCCGTGAAACCGGGGTCGAGATCGTGGTGCATCCGTTCGAGAACCTGCTGATCGACTGCGCCAGCGACGTGGGCGCGCAGATCATCATCCGTGGCCTGCGCGCGGTGTCGGATTTCGAATATGAATTTCAGATGGTCGGCATGAACCGCCAGCTTGATGACAGCATCGAAACCGTTTTCCTGATGGCCGAGGCGACGCATCAGGCCATCGCCAGCAAACTGGTAAAGGAAATCGCGCGTCTCGACGGCGATGTCTCAAAATTCGTCACACCTGCGGTCAACGCCGAACTGATCAAACGGTACAAGAAACTCTGATACAAACCCAAATCTTATACTTTTTCGGGTCTCAAATACCCTCGGGGGGTTTGGGGGGCTGGCCCCCCAATGGATACCTCGGGTTTGGGGGGCTGGCCCCCCAATTGGATACCTCGGGCTTTGGCGGGCTTGCCCCCCAATTGGATACCTCGGGCTTTGGCGGGCTTGCCCCCCCAAATGGATACGCCGGGCTTGGGGGGCTGCTCCCCCGGTGTGTGCGTCACATCTGCGCTGCCATAACCCCTGCGGTGTCCAGCATCCGGTTCGAAAATCCCCATTCGTTGTCATACCACGCCAAGACCCGCAGCAGATTGCCCTGCTGGATCGACGTCTGGTCACTGGCAAAGATTGCGCTGCGCGGATCGTGGTTGAAATCCGTCGACACCAGCTTGCGCTCTGTCACGCCCAACACATCCTTCAATGGGCCACCCGCAGCCGCGCGCATGGCGTCATTGACCGCTTCGACCGTGGTGTCGCGGTTCAATTCTACCACCAGGTCGATGCAGGACACATTGGGCGTCGGCACCCGTACAGCAGTACCGGTGATCAACCCATTAAGATGGGGCAGTACCACGCCAAGCGTCTCGGCCGCGCCGGTGCTGGTCGGGATCATCGACAAGGCTGCGGCGCGCGCGCGGTATAAATCGTCCTGGGCGCGGTCATGTACCGGCTGGGTGCCGGTATAACTGTGAACCGTGGTCATATGCCCGCGCTTGATGCCAAAGGTCGCGTCCAGAACATGTGCCACCGGCACCAGACAGTTGGTGGTGCATGAGGCGTTGCTGATGATCCTGTCATCCGCTTGGATCAGGTCATGATTAACGCCGTAACAAATTGTTTTTACGTCACCTTTGGCCGGGGCCGAGATCAGCACCCGGTTCGAGCCATTGCGATGATGCAGCGCGGCCTGCGCGGGATCGCGGAAAAACCCGGTGCATTCCAGCACCAGATCCACATCGGCCCAGGCCAGGTTTTCCGGCCCAGGCTCTGCCGTGACGCGGATCGGGCCGCGGCCCACATCCATAGTGGTATCCGTCAGGGTGACCGGCTTGCCGTACCGCCCATGCACCGAGTCGAACTCAAACAGATGCGCCAGCGTCTCCAGCGGGGCAAGGTCGTTGATCGCGACCACCTCCAGCCCCTCGGGCGCGCGTTCCATCAGGGCGCGCAGCACGTTGCGGCCAATGCGGCCAAATCCATTGATGCCCAGTTTCACAGTCATCGCGCCACCTTTTGATCAAATTGCACGGGCAAGATGCGCGCCGTGGCGGTGGTGTCAACGGGGCAGGGGTGCGGAAAAAAGTACCGATACAATGTTTTTGCCGGGCAGGTCGCGCGGGCGGCTTAGCGCCAAAAGGCAATCCACTCGATCAGTTCAAACAGTTTCTTGCCCAGGTAGATCATATGTTCGTCGCCGAAATAGATGATATCCACCATGACTGCGCCGCAAAGGAACAGGGCCAGGACGCTGGCGATCGGGTTGGTCATCTTGGCATTCTCCGGCTGACGCACCCCCGATATGACAGGGGCGCGCCAGCCGTGCAAGCGTCAGCCCAAATGACCCATCGCCACAGCAACATCCGCCATGCGGACAGAAAACGCCCATTCATTGTCATACCAGGCCAGCACCCGCACCGTACGTCCAGCCACGACGATGGTCTGATCGGGTGCAAAGATGCAGCTTTCCTCAGTGTGGTTGAAATCGACGCTGACTTTTTGCTCGGGGTCATAGCCCAACACGCGCTTCATCGACCCTTCAGCGGCGGCGCGCGCGGCGGCGTTGATTTCTTCGCGGGTCACGTCGCGGCTGGCCTGAAACGTCAGGTCGACGGCGCTGACATTTGGCGTCGGCACGCGGATCGCGGTGCCATCAAGCCGACCTTTGAGTGCCGGCAGCACCTCGCCCAATGCCTTGGCTGCACCCGTCGACGTCGGGATCAGCGCCATCGCAGCGGCGCGGGCGCGGTACAGGTCGTCATGGCGGCGGTCCAATGTCGGCTGGTCGCCGGTATAGCTGTGGATCGTGGTCATCAGACCGCTTTCGATGCCCACGGCGTCGTGCATCACCTTGGCGAGCGGGGCCAGACAGTTCGTGGTGCAGGACCCGTTCGAGATCATCCGGTGCGATTTTTCAAGCTGGTCGTGGTTCACGCCGTAAACGATTGTCTTGTCGACGTTTTTGCCGGGGGCCGAGAGCAAAACACGCTTGGCACCGCGGTCCAGATGGACGCGGGCCTTGTTGCCGTCGTTGAATTTGCCGGTGCATTCCAGCACCACGTCACAGCCCGCCCAGTCGAGTTCTTCCAGGTTGTAGGTCGACATCACTTCGATGTCGTTCTGTCCCAAATTCATATAGCCGCCGTCGATATTCACTTCGCCGGGGAAACGTCCGTGTACGGAATCGTATTTGATCAGATGCGCCGCGGTCGACAACGGGCCGGTGGCGTTGATCTTGATCACTTCGATGTCGTCACGCCCCGAAGCCGCAATATGGCTAAGCGTGCAGCGGCCAATGCGGCCAAATCCGTTGATGCCAACTTTGATGGTCATGGGGGCGTGCCTTTCTGATGGATTGGGCGCTCTATATCCGTGGCCGGGCTATGGGGGGAAGGGGCAAAGCCAAATGTTTTCCATATGTTAGCGTTAAACCTGCATGTTAGCGTTAACCTCGGGCCGGGTGCGTCGCCGTGGCCTGGGTGTGACGCGACCTGCGCTTGGGGGCTTGCCTGCCGCCGTGGGCATGCTACCTCGGTTGGATTACAGCAAAAGGGGCGAGCGATGAGCGGTTTATTGGCACTGGTGGATGATGTGGCTGCGATTGCCAAGGTGGCAGCGGCCAGTGTCGACGACGTGATCGGGCAGGCGGCCAAGGCGGGGGCCAAGGCGGCAGGTGCTGTGATCGACGACGCCGCCGTGACGCCGAAATACGTGCAAGGGTTCAGCGCCGACCGTGAATTGCCAGTGATCTGGCGGATCACCAAGGGGTCGCTGCGCAACAAGCTGGTGTTTTTGCTGCCCGCCGGTCTGGCGCTATCCAACTTTGCGCCCTGGGCAATTTCACCATTGCTGATGCTGGGGGGGGCCTATCTGTGTTTTGAAGGGGCAGAAAAGGTCGCCCATGCCATTGGGCTATCCAAGGGCCACGAGGATTATCCCGGCCATGATGTGGTGCCCGACGACCCCGCGCATCTGGAAGAACAGAAAGCCGCAGGGGCGATCAAGACCGATTTCATCCTGTCTGCCGAAATCATGACGATCGCTCTGGCCGCGATCCCGCCCAGTTCCTTTTGGCTGGAGGCGGCAACGCTGGCGGCCGTTGCCATCATGATCACGGTGGCGGTCTATGGTGCGGTGGCGCTGATTGTCAAAATGGATGATCTGGGGCTGGCCATGGCCAACCGGGGCCGTCTTGCCGCGACCCGTGGCATCGGGCGCGGTCTGGTGCGCGGCATGCCGGGGTTCCTGAAATTGCTGACGGTGGTCGGCACCGCCGCGATGCTTTGGGTCGGCGGCTCGATCATCATTCATGGGTTTGAGGAATTGGGCTATGGCACGCTGGGCCATTGGATTCACGATGTTGCGGTGATGGCGGGCCATGCCGTTCCAGACGCGCTTACCGGTGCGACGGAATGGACGACCAAGGCGGCTATTGACGGGGTGTTTGGCCTTCTGCTTGGTCTGGCGCTGATCCCGCTGGGGGAAAAAGTGATCACGCCGATCTGGCGGCGGATCTTTCACCGCGCGGCAGTGTGATCCCGAGGCCATATTACTAACGTGTTTTTAAAAACACCTGCGTGAAACCTGTAGGGAGCGCCGGGGCTTTGCCCCCGGACCCCCGCAGAGCTTATCCGGTCATATTTATCCGGTAATGTCACGCGGGAAGGGACAGACGGTCAGCCTGTGCGGACCGTATCGGTCAACGCGACATGGGCGGCCATCGCAACAAAGGTTGTTTGACCGGCGAGCATATACATACCCATAGCCCCCGCAACGCTGCCGCCGACGATCAGCCAGACCAAAGCAGCCAGCGCGCCGACGATCGTGCCACCAAGAAGATATGCAACGGACATGGGCAGACCTTTCGTCATTGTGAACAATGGTTAAAGCGGCAGGACGCGCATGTTTCGCGCTTGGGTTGTTTTAGTCTTCAAAGGCTAAGAAAGCACTAAAGTCCCTTCTTTGCAACTCTGGGTTATATCTGGAGCGGCGATTTCTCGCTGATGTTGCGCGAGATTCCGCAAGCTCGGGCGCAAAGCCCAGGGCCTGCGCGGTGCTGCACCAGACCCTAGGGCACGCAAAACCCCCGCCCGGTGACGGGCAGGGGCTTAAATGGCGCGCTACGGTAAGGCTCAGAGAAGCGCCTTGGCCTTTGCTGCCACGTTTTGCGCAGTAAAGCCGAACTTTTCAAACAGCTCTTCCGCTGGGGCGGAGGCGCCAAAACGGTCCATCCCGACAAAATCAGCCTTGCCGAATTTGCCACGCTCGCCCAGCAGCCACTGGTCCCAGCCCTGACGCACACCGGCTTCGATGCCCACGCGCACGGCCCCACCGGGCAGCACGCGTTTGCGGTAGGCGTCGTCCTGCGCGGCGAACAGCTCCATACAGGGCATGGAGACGACGCGCGTGCCGATCCCCTCGGCCTGCAACACATCGCGCGCTGCCATGGCGACATGCACCTCAGAGCCGCTGGCGATCAGGATCACCTGCCGTTTGCCTTCCGCATCCGCCAGCACATAGGCGCCTTTTTCGGTGAGGTTGGTGTTTTTATGCTCCAGCCGCACGGTGGGCAGGCCTTGGCGCGTCAGTGACAGAACCGACGGGGTTTTCTTGGACGTAAAGGCGATTTCCCATGCCTCGGCAGTCTCGACCGCATCCGCGGGGCGGAATACCATCGTGTTGGGGGTGCTGCGGCTGATGGCCAGATGTTCGACAGGCTGGTGGGTTGGCCCGTCTTCGCCCAGACCAATGGAATCGTGGGTCATCACAAAGGCGGTGGGGATCTGCATCAGGGCTGCCAGACGCATCGCGGGGCGCGCATAGTCTGTGAAACACATGAATGTGCCGCCATATGGCCGGATGCCGCCGTGCAGCGCCATGCCGTTCATCGCAGATGACATACCGTGTTCGCGCACGCCCCAATAGACATAGCGACCGCCCCGGTTATCAACGTCGAACACACCCAGATCTGCGGTTTTCGTGTTGTTCGACCCGGTCAGGTCGGCAGAGCCGCCCACGGTTTCGGGCAGGATCGGGTTCAGCACCTCAAGCGCCTTTTCGCTGCTCGCGCGGGTTGCCATCTTGGGCGCTGCTTCGGACATCTGCTTTTTAAACGCCTTGACGGTCGCGCTCAGCTTCTTGGGCATGTCCCCGGCCAGGGCGCGGTTGAATGTCTCGCGTTTGGCGCGGGGCATCTTGTCGAACCGTTCTTCCCAGTCGCGGCGCGCATCGGCGCCGCGTTTGCCAATTGCTTCCCAAGCTGATTTCACATCTGCCGGCACTTCGAACGGGCCGGTTTTCCAGCCATAGGCGGCTTTGGCGTCGGCCATCTGGCCCGCGTCGGTCAATGCGCCGTGACCTTTGGACGTGTCCTGTGCCGCGTGGCCGAGGGCAATGTGGGTCTTGCAGGCGATCATGGTCGGCAGGTCGGAGGCTTTGGCCTCGGTGAGTGCGGCGTCAATCTCATCTGGGTTGTGGCCGTCGATTTCGATCACGTGCCACTGCGCGGCCCGGAAACGCGCGACCTGATCGGTGTGATCCGACAGGGTGACGGGGCCGTCGATGGTGATGTTATTGTTGTCCCACATCACGATCAGCTTGTTCAGCTTATGACGCCCGGCCAGTGTGATCGCCTCTTGGCTCACGCCTTCCATCAGGCAGCCGTCACCGGCGATGACATAGGTGAAGTGGTCGACAACCTTGGCACCGTAATGCGCGCGCTGGATTTCTTCGGCCATGGCGAAACCCACGGAATTGGCAATGCCCTGACCCAGTGGCCCGGTTGTGGTTTCGATCGCATCGGCAAGGAAATTCTCGGGGTGGCCGGCCGTGCGCGCGCCCATCTGGCGGAAATTGCGCAGCTCTTCGATGGGGAATTGTTCATAACCCGTCAGGTGCAGCAGCGCATACAGCAGCATGGAGCCGTGGCCCGCCGACAGGATAAACCGGTCGCGGTCTGGCCACAGCGGGTTGGCGGCGTCGAACTTCAGGTGCTTTTCAAACAGGACGGTGGCGACATCTGCCATGCCCATCGGCATGCCGGAGTGGCCGGAATTGGCGGCAGCAACCGCATCAAGGGTCAGCGCACGGATGGCGGTGGCTTTTGACCAATGGTCAGGATGGGCGCGGGCGAGGGCTGTCAGATCCACGGGGAGGTTCCTTTGGGGCTGTGTCAGGGTTGCGCCTGTGCATACCAGCGATCCGGCAAAGTTCAAGCGGAACTGGCCCGTTGCGGCGGCGCTGCGCGGCTATGCGGATGAACTCCGTCTGCCAAGTGGCTGTAATGAAAGGGGGGCGCAATTACTAAAGTCTTTGGGTAGGATTGCCGGAACGGACCGCAAAGGGCGATTCGCCGCGCCGGGCGGGCTTTTGCAGGATTTACGGCATTGGGTAACTGAGGGAGTATCCGAGGGCATGAGCGACATAGACGAATATCAGCGCCGCATCACGGCCGCCATGGACCGGGTGGCGCAGGGGTTGGAACAGCTGGGCGGTACCAGCGCCGCGCCAGACGCCGACATGGTGCAGGCGTTAGAGGATGAACGCACCGCCAATGCGCAGCTGACCGAACGGGTGCGCGCGCTTAAATCCAAGTCGGAGACCGACCTGGCGGCCCTGCGCCACGAGCTGTCTGAGGGCAAGGCGCGGATGGCCCAACTCGATATCGAGTTGCAGCGCCTGCGCCGCGCCAATGAACAACTGGTCGATGCCTGCGATAAACTGCGCAACGCCAATGCCGAAGGCGTGGGCGAACCGCATTTGATCAACAAGGCGATGCTGGCCGAACTGGACGGTCTGCGCGCCGCCCGCGCCGCCGATGTGGCCGAAGCCAGCGCAATCCTGACCGCGCTGACCCCGCTGATTGCCGGATCTGACGCCGACCACAGCGCAGAGGAGGACGCCTGATGCCAGAGATACGGATCACGATCGGAGGCCGCCAGTTCGAGGTCGCCTGTCAGGAGGGCGAGGAAAGCTATCTGCATGCCGCCGCCAAGATGCTGGATGACGAGGCCCAGGTGCTGAGCGATCAGGTGGGCCGGATGCCTGAGGCGCGGATGCTGCTGATGGCGGGATTGCTGTTGGCCGACAAGACCGCCAGCGTCGAAGACCGCATTTCCGAAGTGCGCGCCGAATTGGCCGAGCGCGAGGCCGAATTGGCGGGTCTGCGCAACGTCAAGGTGGAGCCGGAACGCATTGAGGTGCCCGTGGTGCCACAGGCGGTCAAGGACACGCTGGCCGAACTGGCCGCGCGTGCCGAAGCGCTGGCCGCCGAGGTCGACGACAAGGTCAGCACCCCGTGATGCGCCGCGCGGCTGCCGCGGTCGGGCTGCTGCTGGCATCACCCGCCGCCGCCGATGTCATCGGCGTGACATATAACTGCGACCGGGGCGTGTCCGTGCCGGTGGTCTATGTCAACGACGTGGATACCAGCATTGCCGTTCTCTATATTGAGGGCCGGCTGATTAACCTGCAAACCCTGCCAACAGCGTCGGGCGCACGTTATGGCTGGCCGTCGGATGGGTCGTCTTATGAATGGTGGGAACATCAGGGCGCCGCGACGCTAAGCTGGAAAGACGGGGCCACCGGGACCACGTCGCCCATCTATCAAAGCTGCACCCCGCAGGAATAGGGGGCATTGCGGCGCGGCCTCAGGTATGGTCTGAGGCCCCTGCGCGCGAAATCACGCGCGCGATCTTCCGATCAGACCAGCAAACAGGCGCGTTTCACCATGACAACCAACAACCGCATCGTCCTTTCCAGCGATCACGCCGACATCGCCCTCAGACAGGAAATCGCCGCCCATGTCGCGCAGCGCGGATGGGAGGTGGTCGACATCGGCCCCGCAACGGACGAAAGCACCGATTATCCCAAACATGGCGAAGCGGCGGCAGAGCGCGTCGCGTCCGGCGATTGCCGCTTGGGCATCATCATCTGCGGGACCGGGCAGGGCATCATGATGGCGGCCAACAAGGTCAAGGGTATCCGCTGCGGCGTCTGCTCTGATCCCTTTTCTGCCCGGATGATCCGCGCGCATAATGACGCCAATATGTTGTCACTCGGGGCGCGCGTCGTCGGGCGGGGGCTGGCGATCGAGATTGTCGATGCGTTTCTCGACACCGAATTTGAGGGTGGCCGCCACGCGCGCCGGGTGGATATGATCACCGCGATCGAAGGCTGACATACCCGCGCAACGCGCGGTGGGGTCACGACATGCTAAGGGATGGCCGTTAAAACCCGTGCCAATCGCGATTACCCGCCGAGGGACTTTCACCCCCTCGGCACCCACAGGATCAAGGGCCCCGCTTGGGCCTTGTTGATTGCAGTGAACATGCGGGCGTGACACCCCGTCTTATACATCCGATCTGGCGGCGCCGCCTTTTTCAACGGCCCTTCCACTATGAAATCAACCCGGACAGATATCCGGCGCCACGCGACAGGGCAGCCTGATCGCGCAAATCCTGCTGGCGGCGCGCGGCAAAAGACAGGGGCTCTTAAAGATCAATCGTTTGTCCGTTCGTGTTCGGCGCGCGATGAACGTCGAAAGCCGACGTTGGCGCGAGATGCAGCGAAGGGCGGAAGAGAGGCCATAGTTACGAAGGCTGCGGTTAGGTCGAATGGGCGCTATGGGGCAAAGGGGACTTCGAGAGGATCACGATCCTCCCGTTAGATCCTCGGCGAGCATGAGAGCGTTACCATCTGGATCATAGAAGGTTGCAGTCTTGACCATGCCTTCCACCACGTCTGTCTCACCGTCGAACTTCACTTTAGCTTGCTCCAACTTCTGCCGAGCAGCGTCCAGATCGGCAATCCCGAAAACAGGAACACAGTTTCCAGGTGTGGGCTTGGTATGCTCGCCAAGGCCAATTGTTACGCCAACGGTGTTCGTTTGGAGTTCTGACCAGCCTGCTTCGTCTGCATGATAAATCGTCTCAAACCCCAGTATACTTTCATACCACTTCGCGCTTGCATGGCGGTCTTTGACGGAAAACGCGATATTGATTGTTTCGTCCAATGTAATAAGTGCCATGAGCTTTCCTTTTGATTCAAAATATACTAACTATACTTTATGGACATCAATTCGTTTGTCAACATCACGTCGAGAGCTTGGGCCTTGCCGATTTTATCAAGCCTATACGTCGGCATTGCAGGGCGTCAGGCGCCATTGCTGGCAGCCACTGGCGCGAGCAGAACTGCATTCGCCCAAAGCATGGACCATCTCATCGAGAATGGATTACTGGAGCGAAATCCCGGTTTTGGCCACCCGCTGCGACCGGAGTTTCGTCTTACTACGCTTGGAAAAGAAGCTGCCGCAATCGCAGATAAAATTTGTCGTGTAGCTTCTGAAGATGATCAAAGCTTGCTTCGCAGGTCATGGACTTTGCCGGTGTTAACATCACTTCAAACACCAAGCCACTTCAGCGACATCAAGCGAAACCTAAACACGATCACTGATCGCGCTTTGTCACAGTCATTGAAATCTATGGAGAGTAGAAATTGGGTTCATCGCAGTGTTGACGGATCCGTTCGTCCTCCAAGATCAATTTACAGTGCAATAAATACTGGTGGACTGATTAGCAAGATCACCGGGTCGGAAATCAGCTTTATCCAACAATGATTAGAATATCGGCAAGGCAGCCATTGGCATAGCCGCAGCGAACGCCCGCTCTGTCCCGCAGAGCCGCCATGTGGCCGGTCTGCGGCGATGGTCTCCAAACAGCCCTCTCCGCCAAGGTTCTGCAACGCGGCGAATATCGGCTTTAGCTCTTCCACAGTGTTTCGCTTCTATAGATCTACTCGCCGAAGACGGAGCGCGTTGCTGATCACCGAGACGGACGACAGGCTCATCGCGGCCGCCGCGATCATCGGTGAGAGTAGAAGGCCGGTGACGGGGTAGAGCAACCCCGCCGCAACGGGCACGCCAAGCGTGTTGTAGGCGAAGGCGAAGAACAGGTTCTGCTTGATGTTGCGCAGGGGCGCCCGCGCCAACTTGCGCGCCCGCACGATGCCCATCAGATCGCCGCCAAGCAGGGTGATCCCGGCGCTTTCCATCGCAACGTCGGCACCGGTGCCCATCGCGATGCCGACATCGGCAGCGGCCAGCGCGGGCGCGTCGTTCACGCCATCACCTGCCATGGCGATCTTGTGGCCGTCCCGCCGCAATTGGTCGATCAGGTCCTTCTTGTCCTCCGGCAGGACGCCCGCACGCACCTCGTCGATGCCGAGTTTGCCCGCCACCGCCTGCGCCGTGCGTTCGTTGTCGCCCGTCGCCATGATGACGCGCAGCCCCTGGGCGTGGAGTTCCTTTATCGCCTGCGCGGTGCTGTCCTTGATGGGGTCGGCCACGGCCACGATGCCCTCCAGCGCCCCATCGACCGCGATGAACATCGCCGTCTTGCCCTCGGCGCGCAGGGCATCGGCCTGTGCCTCGGCAGCGCCCGTGTCCAGGCCCATCTGCTGCATCATCGCCGTGTTACCCAGGGCCACGGCGCGTCCGCCGATCTGTCCGCGCACGCCCTTGCCAGTGACGGCCTCGAACTCGGTGGCATCTTGCCGTGCGGCGCCCGCCGCTTCGGCCCCTTCGACAATCGCTTCGGCCAGAGGATGCTCGGACCCGCGTTCAAGGGCTGCGGCCAGCGAAAGCAGGTCTGTATCGGCGATATCCCCCAGCGCTACTGTGTCAGTCAGCGTCGGCTTGCCCATGGTCAGCGTGCCAGTCTTGTCTACGATCAGCGTATCGACGCTTGCCATGCGTTCCAGCGCCTCGGCGTCCTTGATCAGCACGCCCGCCTGCGCGCCGCGCCCTGCCGCAGTGGTGATCGAGATCGGCGTGGCGAGACCCAGCGCGCAAGGGCAGGCGATGATCAGCACAGAGACCGCTGAAGCGATGGCAAAAACCAGTGCGGGTTCGGGGCCAAAAATCATCCACATGACGAAGGCAAAGATCGCAGTCCCCACAACCGTCGGGACAAATATGGCCGAGACCCGATCCGCCAGTCCCTGGATTGGGGCGCGTGACCGCCGTGCGTTCGACACCATGGTCACGATCTGCGCCAGCACAGTATCTGCGCCGACCTTGCCCGCCTCGATCACCAGTGATCCGTTCTTGTTGATTGTGGCGCCAGTCACCGCGTCGCCCGGACCCTTTTCGACGGGCATCGACTCGCCGGTCAGCATGCTTTCGTCCAAGCTGGAACGCCCCTCGATCACCGTTCCATCCACCGGGACCGCATCGCCGGGGCGCACGCGCAGATGATCACCCTCCATGATGTTTTCCAGTGGCGCGTCGTATTCATTTCCGTCCGGCAATATACGCCGCGCGGTTTTGGGTGCGAGGTCCAGAAGCGCGCGGATCGCGTCACCTGTGCGTTCACGGGCGCGCAGTTCAAGCACCTGCCCGACAAAGACCAGCGCCACAATCACGACAGACGCCTCGAAGTACGTGCCGACGCCGTGGCCCATTCGATACTGCTCGGGGAACAGGCCAGGCAGGAAGGTTGCGAAGATTGAATAGAGGTATGCCGCCCCTACGCCGAGACTGATGAGTGTCCACATGTTGGGCGAGCGGTTCACAACGGAATCCCAGCCCCGCTTGAAAAAAGGCCATGCTGCCCAAAGCACAATTGGCGTGGCCAGCACAAATTCCAGATAGCTGGTCATCTGATGCCCGATCCAGTCGCGCACCGGCAGGCCGACCATTCCTCCCATCGTCAGGACGATCAGTGGCACCGCCGCAGCCGCCGAGATCCACATCCGGCGGGTGAAATCGGTCAGCTCCTCGCTGGGCTCGTCCGAGGGAACCATTGGCTCCAGCGCCATGCCGCAAATCGGGCAGGCACCGGGCGCATCACGTATAATCTCGGGGTGCATCGGGCAGGTGTACTGGACGTCGGCGGGTGCCGCCTTTGTCTGTTTAGCGGCCCGACCCGAGGCGTAGTGCCACGGGTCGGCCTTGAACTTGGTCTGACATTTATCAGAGCAGAAATGGAAAGTTTCGCCTTCAAAATCCGCGTGCCGCCCGTCGGGCTTGACCGCGACCTCCATGCCGCAAACCGGGTCCTTCGCCGTCTCGCTTCCTGTCGGTATTTCGGACGCAGTGTGATGGTGATCGTGGTTCATGATGTGCGAACCTTTCTGATTCTATCGTAATATGAAGCCTCCAGGGGCTGGAAGCTCAAGTCATTTCCTTTCGTGGTCGGGCGTGCCCTTTCCAGATTGTCGTCGCATCGCCAACCAGAGCAGCGGCACACCCGTCAAAAGCCCAAGGCCAAGCACCGCCCATGTCGCCCGCTCGGGCTCCCCGCTGATCGCCTCGGCACCGAAATGAGCAAGCAGGAAGCTTGCAGGTATGATGCCAGCCAACGTCGCAAGCGCGAACCGCACAGCATGAAGACGGCTAAGTCCAGCCGCGTAGCTGATCATGTCAAAAGACACAAAAGGCATGAGGCGACTGGCAAACACCGTGACCGTTAACGCGGTCTGCGAGCCAAGAAGTCCAGCATCGACCTTGTCCCCGAAAAACCGGCGCAGGACGTCGTGCCCCAAAACCCGCGCCAGACTGAAGGCAATCACCGCACCGAGTTCTGCGCCGATTATGACCTGCACCGTCCCCCAAAGATGTCCGTAGGCGGCCCCGGCGGCCAGCGCGATCGGCGCGCTCGGGATCGGGCTGGCCACGACCGCGACCGTCATAAGCGTGACGATTACGACGGGCCCCCAAATGCCTGCGCGCGCCACCAGCATATCGAGACGCTCGGCGTCCAGCAGCCCACGTGCTTGGGTTAACAACGATGGCGCGAACTGCCACACGGCGAGCAGGGCGATCCCGAGCATCGCCAACGCTGCAAGGGTCGCCGCGCGCAGGCTCATCTCAGATCGCCTCTACGGCCTTCACCAGAAGGTCGCGGACCTCGCCCGCAACGACCGTCAGTTCAGCGTTTTCTATCGCCTGCATCGACGCCACCGGGTCGACGGCACTGACCTCAACGCCGTCCTCAACCTCGCGCAGGATGACGTTGCAGGGCAACAAAGCACCGACCCGCGGCTCGATCTCGATGGCAGAGTAGGCCATTTTCGGGTTGCACGCACCAAGGATGCGATAGGACGGCATCTCGACGTCGAGCTTCTTTTTCATCGTCACTTTGACGTCGATCTCTGTCAGTACGCCGAAGCCGTGGTCCGAAAGGGCTTGGCGCGTGCGGGCGTCAATGTTGTTGAAAGTCGAGTCTTTGAATTTGCGATTGATGGTGTAGCTCACTGGAATGACATCCTTATTGGTGGGTTTGGAAGACGCTGACGTGGAAAGGCTGCATCGAAACGAGTCGAGCGCGGCCATCCCAGTGGAGTCGTCGCGCGATCCGCGCCTGTGTATCTGCGCTGCATGCTATAGTACTTCGTCACTGCCTTCTTGATAGACATCAAGGTCTGCGCGCCGTTTTGCTCATATAGTCAAAGCGGAAGAGGTGGTGGCAGTCGATGCCGCGCAAAAGGAGTTACAGGATGAAATTGAGGAGTAGGGCGATTGTTTCGGGCATGGCGGGTGCGCTCTGCGTCGCCGCGACGTCGGCGATGGCAGAGGTCGGGGAAATCCCGGGTCGAAACAGCTTTTACGATCATGGACATGACATGATGTGGGGCAGTAGCCAGTGGGGAGGGTTTGGAATGATGTTTGGGCCGATCTTCATGATCCTGATCGTGGTCGGAATCGTTGCCGGGATCATATATCTCCTGCGCCTGTCTGGTGTTGTCAGTCCTGCCGTAAACAGTCACGCTGCGCACGATCGTGCTTTGATGCTATTGAAGGAACGCTATGCCAAGGGTGAGATCGATTCTATCGAATTCACTGAACGCAAGAAGCTTCTGGCTGAATGAGACGTGATGCGTCCTGCCCTTGCAGGGCGGGCGGGAGCAGGACGATGCGTCAACCCAAACCTTGAGAGATCAGCATGAAAAGACGCCAGTTCCTGACTTCGACCTCCGCAGCGATCATGACCGCTGGCGTTCTTTCACAAACGCCAGTCCGACGCGCCTTTGCGCAGGGCCAAGCTCCGCAAACGCGCCTCGCCATGCCGCCGCTTCTTGATACGCGGGCGACGGGGCGGCTGTCCCTGACGACGACGTCAGGCAGCAGCAGTTTTTTCGGCGGACCTGCCACACCGACGGCGGGCTACAATCAGGGGTATCTGGGCCCGACCATCCTGATGCAAAACGGCGATCTGGCGGCCGAGGTGAAGAATACTCTCGACGAGCCCATCAGCACGCATTGGCACGGTCTTCTGGCCCCCGGAGAGCATGACGGCGGTCCCCATCTTGCGATTGCACCCGGTGGCACATGGCAGCCCGAGATGACAATTGCACAGGATCCGGCAACCATCTGGTATCATTCGCATATCCATGAACGAACTTCAGAGCAGGTTTACTATGGACTGGCCGGGGTCATCCACGTGACGGACGGGCAGGACGATGCGCGCGGTCTGCCCTCCGCATATGGGATCGACGATCTGACGCTTGTTTTACAGGATCGACGCTTCGATGCATCGGGACGCATGGTCTATAACCCGTCCATGATGGACGTAATGCACGGCTTTGCCGGGAACCGGATGCTCGTCAACGGTCAGGCGGGCGCAACGGCCGTCGTGCCGCAAGGGATCGTGCGCCTGCGCCTGCTCAACGGCTCGAATGCCCGCATTTACACGCTGTTTTTCGATGATATGCGCGCGATGCATCTGGTAGCGACGGATGGCGGTTTCCTCCCTACGCCTGTTTCAATCGACACTCTGCGTCTTGCGCCCGGTGAAAGGGCTGAGATCCTTGTCGATTTCTCAGGAGATAATGCGCCGATATTGATGAGTGATCCGGGTCAAGCCTACGGCATCGTGCAGTTCGACACTGACACGACGCTCGCCGCGCGGATTATTCGCCTGCCAGAGCAACTGGACGGTGCACCCGAGGACCTGTCGGGTGCCGAGATTGCAGCCACCCGGCAGGTCTCGCTCGACATGGGTATGGGCGGCATGATGATGGGCGGGGGTGGCTTTGCCATCAACGGGCGCCCCTACGAGATGGACCGGATCGATTTCGAGGTCGCCCGAGGAACCGTGGAACGCTGGCAAATCCGCAGCAGCATGGTCGCGCATCCGTTTCACGTCCATGGTGTGCGGTTTAGGGTCGTGACCGAGAACGGCGGCCCTCCGCGACCCGAGAACACCGGCTGGAAAGACACCGTACTGGTGCCTGGCGAGGCCGAGATCCTCGCCCGGTTCGATCAGCCCGCCAGCCGCAAGACACCGTTCATGTTTCACTGCCATATCCTCGAGCATGAAGATGCGGGTATGATGGGACAGTTCACCGTTACCTGACGTTCGCACCGTGCGGACCGCAATACGAAAGCTCCAACAGAACCGATGACTGAACCCCTTCTTGCCAGTGAACCGCAACTACGCCTCATTGTGTTTCTCGGCGTTCTGGTCGCTATGGCCCTGTGGGAACTTGCAGCACCCCGGCGCAGGCGAGAGATTCCGCGGGTGATCCGCTGGACGAACAACCTGGGCCTTGTGGTGATTGATACCATAGTGTTGCGATTGAGTTTCCCAATCCTTGCGGTTGGATTGGCTGTGATTGCTCAGGACCGCGGCTGGGGACTGTTCAATATTATCGAAGCGCCGGGGTGGGTTGCGGTTCTTGTCTCGATCGTTGTGCTTGATCTGGCCATCTATCTGCAGCACGTCATGTTCCATGCGGTGCCCGTGTTGTGGCGGTTGCACCGTATGCATCACGCTGACCTCGAGTTCGATGTCACCACGGGCTTGCGGTTTCATCCGGTTGAAATTTTGCTGTCGATGGGGATCAAGCTGGCTGTAGTTATGGCTTTGGGCCCGCCTGCTGTGGCAGTGTTAATCTTCGAGGTCCTGTTGAACGCAACTGCGATGTTCAACCACTCCAATATCCGGCTGCCGATACTTGTGGACCGTTTCCTCCGCCTGATTGTGGTCACGCCAGATATGCACCGCGTCCATCATTCGATCATACCAGAGGAGACTAACAGCAATTTTGGCTTCAACCTTCCTTGGTGGGACAGGTTGCTTGGGACCTACAAGGCGCAGCCAAAAGCCGGGCACGAGGGTATGTCGATCGGGATCGAACAATTCCGAACAACGCGTGACCTATGGCTCGATCGTATGCTGGTTCAGCCGGTCAAAGGCCCGGCAAGCGGCTATCCGATCAATCGTGATACGCGAAAGAAATCTTAACCGAAATTGCCGCCGGTCGTTTCGTGACCACCAATTGTCTAAAGTGTTCGAGGAAAGACAGAAAGTAAGACACGGTAGACCTGCCTGTATGCCATTCGGCACGACGAACTCACCCGTTGTTCGACCTATCCCAGTGAAAGACAGCCTAGTCGAACTATAGCGCGTCAACATGCAAAAAGCAGGCATTGGCGCAAGCGCAGCGAATTCACACTTTGTCCCGCACTTCCGGCCCTGATGCACTGCGCAGAGAAGGTCCGGTTCGAGCCCAAAATCGCTGATGCTGGGTGTTTGCTGAATGTCTGCTATCAGGAGCAGTGCCAAAAACCTTCAGCAACGGCTTAGGTTTTGAGTGAGGTGTTTGTTAGCGTTGACTGTGGCCGCTGCACGGGGGGGGCGCAACATCAAGGCGCAGCCCGCGAAACGTCAAAAATCCAGTCAGTAACGGTTTTTAGAACGTCCCCCTCGTAGGCATTACGCCCCGCCAGGATGAACCTTGCCTGCGCCATAAGCGGAATTTGATCCGGCCGTTGGTAGTTGGGATAGCTGGCCGACATCAGCGAATGGGTCGCGTTCGGCACAAGATGAAATGCACTAAGCGGATGAACAGCTTTCAAAAGCTGCGTGTAGACCGCGATGGTGTCCTGCGGGTCAACATTGAGGTCTTCGGCACCTGACAGAACCAGAACTGGCAAGGTCAATTTGGCGATGCTGTCGCGGGCATCCTCCCTGTAGTTCAATTGCGCAAAACGAAACCTGTCTGCTGAGGAAAAACCGTTCTCCGGTCGACGTGCGGCGCGGTAATCCGCATATGTTGCGTCGGACCCGAACCACTCCCTCTGTTCCTGCGCTTGTCGCAGCAGTTCGGCCGCGATCTGCGCAGATGTCTGACCTTCGCGCGTTAGCCGAATGGTGGCGTAGTATCGCCCCTGGGCCTGCCAGTTGATAGCGCCGCCCATCAAGACCAGAAATGAGGCATCATCGGTCAGCGCGGGGACGCGCGGCAAAACCCAGCCAGCCTGTGAAAACCCTAGCAGACCGATGGTGCGGTCTTGGAAGCCCGCGACCTGCCGCACCGCGGTGAGGGCGGCAACAGTCTCATTGGCCCGGTCGGTCATGGACTGATGCAGCCAGTTTCCCGTGGAAGCACCCACACCCGGCTTATCCCAACTGAACACAGAAATTCCGGCGTCGAGCAGCGTGTTGACGAGCGGCAGATATCCGTCGGCGGACCACCGGTCCTGCGCGCCGTCGTCATGGACCAAAAGCACGGTGGGACCATCAACAGACGCGGTGATCAACGTTCCTTCCAGCCTGTTGCCGCTGTCGCTAAACGAGACGGTTTGCTGCGCAATCTTTGGCAACTCGAAATCAGTGATGCGCGAAAATGCGACGATTGACCCGAGACCGAACAGGGAAATTACGACAAGACCGGCAGCGATCAACAGCAAGCGGCGCATATCAGCCAACGCCGGGCCTCAGGGCGTTGCGCACAAAGGACATCAGTGCCTCTACATCCCGCTTTCGCGGCTTCTTTCCGGTCAGCCCGATCCGCAGCGCGAAACCCTCGATAGTATCGATGACCAGACCGGCCATATCTGCTGCGCGGTCGGCGTCTGCGCTGCTTTGCGAGAGCGCTTTTGTCAGCGTATTGACGAGCAGTGCCCGGTTGCCGCTGAACAGGTCCTCAATCGCCGGATTGCGCAGGGCTTCGGAAGTAATTTCGACGGTCAGGACCGCCGAAACCGGGTCAGCGCAATACAGAAAGTAGCTTTTGACCAAGGTATCAATGGCCTTGTGCGGGTCGGCGCATTTGGCGACTTGCGCCACGATGTCGTCCAGTCCTGACGTTTCGATCTGCGCTATCTCGGCGATCAGATCGTCACGACCCGGAAAGTGGTTGTAGAGGTTCCCGACACTCACCCCTGCCTGTTTCGCGATGTCGCGCATTCCCGTTCGGGCAAGCCCCTTTTCGACAAAACAGGTGATTGCCGTCTCGACCAGCAGCGCGCGGCGCGCGCGGGTCGTTTCGTCGCGGTTGGTCCGCTGAGCTGCCTCATCTTCCATGTTGACCCTTTCATTCGCACATGTGCAGACTATCCAATGAACAGTCGTTCACCGAATCAATAGCAGAGGCATACGACAATGAAAATGCACAAACCCTTGGTTCACCGCTTTGCCTGCGGCATTCGTTCGGATCAGGAGTGTCGGACATGACCATTGATACGATCGTGGATACCTTTGCCACCTCGTCATTGATGGCCATCGTCGGCGCGATATTTCTGATAAACTTGGCCCTTACAGTCGGAGAAGTTATTCTCGATCTGTTCACCCACAAGGAGCGGCGCTGGAAGGACACGGCGGCGAACTGCGCAATCTTCGTTGTCGGGCAGGTGCTTGAGGGAACCGTGTTCGCGTCTATCGGACTGATCGGACTGCTGCCGTTTTATTGGCTGGTGCCTTGGGAAATCCCGATGCTCTGGTGGACATGGATCATCGCCTTTGTCGCGGCAGATTTCACCTATTACTGGCTGCACCGGATCGAACACGAGCGTCGCATCCTCTGGGCCAGTCACAGCGTTCACCATTCGTCTGAGGACTATAACCTGACGGTCGGGTTCCGGCTTAGTTGGATCGAGGGGCTGTTCGAATGGATATTCCTGATCCCGATGATTCTGCTGGGGTTCAACCCGTTTCAGGCCATCATCGGCCTTGTTCTGGTGGCGCAGTATCAGCACTGGATTCACACTGAGCGCGTGCGCAAACTGGGTTGGCTGGATGAGGTATTCAACACCCCTTCGGTCCACCGCGTCCATCACGGATCGAACCGTAAATATCTGGACAAGAATTACGGTGGCGTGCTGATCATCTGGGACAAGCTGTTTGGCACGTTCCAACGCGAGGAGGATGCCGTCGTCTATGGCTTGACCGAAAACATCGAGACCAACAATCCGGTCACAATCAACTTTATCGAATACCGCAATATCCTGCGCGACATGCGCCGGTGCCGAACATGGACGGATCGGTTGCGCATCTGCTTTGGGCGTCTGACCTGGCGTCCGATTTATTTCAGATCGGAGGACAAATAGCCGGTCAGCTTGAAAACGTGGTTTTTGGAACGCGTTTCTGACACTGGCAGAAACCACCTTTTTTTGCCGTGACCTCTACTCTAACTTTCGGCACCCTTAGCGTTTCGACGCGTTTCAACAAGAAAATCGAGTACGTCGCCATTGGCGTCGATCGCGCGCCACAGCCGGTGCGTTTTGCCACGGATTGTGGTCATACCTTCGCCCAGGTGCCTCTTGCCGCGTTCGGTCGCGGTCGATCCCGACGGATGCAATCTGCGAAATGCCGACCAAAGCGATTGACCCAAGGCCGGATCGCTTCCCGGCTAACGACTTGGCACTGCCTCAATCTATGCTGCCGCTGCTGACGGTTATTGCATTGGTATCTCTAACTTCGCCCGGCGGCGTAATCGGTTCAACCAACAACGATCTGCAAGATGCGATACTTGGAGCGGTTCGTGTCAATCACCGAAAATTGCAATGAGAGGTTGGCTGCCCTGTCCGGCTTTTGCACGGAACATGCCGTTGGAGTTGAATGACAGTATGGGCAATCCAGTCCGTCCGACGGCAATTACGCCGCCCGAACCCTTAATCTTAGGCAGATCGACAAAGACCTTATTGTGTACGGCATCAGCCAACGAGAGATTGCCATATTCAATTTGCGCGGCAATATCACGAGCAACGCACATCCGAATGAACGCTTCGCCGTGACCTGTAGCTGACACTGCGCATGTGGCATTGTCCGCATAGGTGCCTGAACCGATCAGGGGCGTGTCACCGACGCGGCCGGGATGTTTGTTCGTCATGCCACCGGTTGACGTTGCCGCGGCGAGGGTCCCCCGGACATCGCGCGCAACAGCCCCCACCGTGCCATATTTGAAATCGCTGTGATCCAGCGAAACTGTGGCCGCTTCCTTTGCCTGCATAAGTTGCTCGCGCCGGTGCGGGGTGTCGAAATAACTGGGGCCGACCATTTGGAAACCGTGTTGAAGGGCAAATCTTTCTGCACCATCTCCGGCTAAAATGACATGGTCAGAGTTTTCAAGAATACATCGCGCCAGCGAAATCGGATGGGCGATGTGGCCGACGTTGATGACCGCCCCGGCCTGCAGGTCGGACCCACGCATTATTGCCGCATCGAGCTCAAAGGTAGCGTCGCTGGTCAAAACACTACCGCGACCGGCATTGAAAAGCGGGTCGAGCTCCAATGCCTTTACCACCGCCTCGACAGCGTCCAGGGCATCCGCGCCCTGGTCCAGGAGCGTCGTTCCAATTTCGAGCACCCGAGCAAGGGCCGCTCGAAATACGGTCTCTTTTTCGGGGGTGATCCGATCGCGCGAAATTTGACCGGCACCTCCATGCAGCGCAAGTGCCCATTTCTGCTCTGACATACGAAGGTCCTTTCAGTTGGTCACCGGAGCTGTGTCGATGTTTACACAGATGCCTATCAGCACCCAATGCAAACTCGACATGGCAAGTGTGCAATTGGCATTGGCGTTGCGGCCTGAACAGAGGCTAAATTCTGCATTGGATCTGGATCGGAGTGAGGCAGATGGAAATTCTAATATCCGTAGATATTGAAGGTGTCGCTGGCGTCACTGAGCGGGTGCAACAATCAAAGGGTAATCCCGAATACGAGTTTGCGCGCCGCTTGATGACTGGGGAGGCGAACGCCGCTGCGCGCGGCGCATTTGCGGCTGGGGCCGACAAGGTTACGATTGTCGATTCACATGGATCTATGTGCAACATGATCTGCGAAGACCTGCATCCAGAAGCGCGCCTGATCTCGGGTAAGCCAAGGCCGTTTTCGATGATCGAAGGCGTGCATGAAGGCTGCGCCGGTATCGTGCTGATTGGCTGGCACGCACGTGCGGGGGCGTTCGGACAGTTTGCCCATACCATCAGTAGCGCGGCTTTTCGCAGCATCACGATGAATGGTGTTGGCGTTGGAGAGGCAACACTTTTTGCGGGATACGCGGCATCACTGGGGGTACCGTTTCTGGCGACAAGCGGTGACAATTTCTACGAGGCGGAAATCGCTGATCAATTCCCTGATACGCGGTTCATTCGGGTGAAAGATGCTGTGGGGGCCTATAGCGCCAATTCGCTGTCGCCTGAAAAATCCCGTCGGCTGATCGAGGACGGCGTAAAAGAAGCAGTGTCTAATATCGGCCGTGCCCGTCCATCCAGCCCGATCGCGCTGCCGTTGAATGCGATAGTCGAACTGAGAAGTCAGCATCTGGCGGATTGCGCTACGATGATCTCGAATATCAATCGTGAAGCGGCTGAAACGGTGTCATTTGTGTCTGAGGACTGGGCAAGTGCCATTCAGACACTTGCCGCTATTTCATTGATGGTTCCTGCAGCGAAGCCTTGAGGGCGGATTTGGTGGTCCGACGCAAGACATCTAGGATTTTCGAGGTCAGCGGATTTGCGACGTTGCGCCGGAAAAACATACGTATTTCCATTTCAGTATCCCAGACCCCATCACCAACCGGGATCAGTGTATGATCCTTAACGGCCTGTTTTGCGCCGTTTTCGGGCAGCCAAAGGATACCGGAGGTGGTAGCTGAAAATTTGAGTAGGAAATCTGCGGTCGGACTTTCAACAACGTGGTTACGCGGCGCCATTTCTGTCTCAGAATTCTTGAGGACACAGGATGTAATCTGGGCAAAATAGCCATCGTTGGAATAGGCCAACAGGGGAATGGGAACGTCCCCGTGTGGATTGTGCGCCGCTCTGCCGGCTTCGTCGGTGGTTGAGTATAGCCGAAAGCGTTCCGTCCCGAGGGTCAGCCATTCGACAAGGTTGGTGTCCATCAGCAGCGGCACCTCGCGGTGGTAATATTGTACGACAAGATCAATTTCGGCGCTTGTCAGGTCGTCGATCATGTCATGAAACTTTTCAGTCCCGACGCGCAGCGTGAAGGGCTGCATCGTTGTCGTCAGTCTGGAATACCAACCAGGCAGGAAGGTAAGGACAAGATTACTGGCGGCGGCAATCTTTATGTCAGGTTTGAAATCAATTGTGGATTTCGCAAATGCGGCTTTGTTACGGTAAAGCTCAGCTAGAACCGAACTTGCAGATTCTCGAAACTGAAGGCCATCGACCGTCAGCGTGATTGGATAGGTTCGCCGGTCTACCAAATCCGTTCCAAGCCAACGTTCCAGTGCCCGAATCCGGCGACCAAAAGCAGGTTGGGTGACATTCCGCTCTTCCGCAGAGCGTGAGAAATTATGTGTTCGCGCCAAAGACAGGAAGTCTTCGATCCACTTTATTTCCATTCATTTTACCTTTGTTTGTCTAGCGAAACCAATTTGTTGATCGTCGCATGTGGCAGTAAAGCACTTTAGTTCGACCAAGGTGACTAACTATGCGTAATCGGCATAGTTCATGTGCTAACGGCTTTGGTCAAGCCGTTCTTCCTGTGCGTAAGCTCCTTCAAATTATCAAGGGCAGCCGATCTCAAAAGCGGCGACTACCCAGTTTTGGAGGCGATTATGGAAGACCAGCTGCTGGCTGAAATACGGGATCTTTGTGTCTCGTTCGAAACGTCATCGGGACGTATCGAGGCCGTCAAATCGCTGGACTTCCAATTGAAGCACGGCGAGACGGTTGCCATCGTCGGCGAGTCCGGATCGGGCAAATCTGTCACGTCTCTCGGCATGATGCGTCTTGTCGAGAACGGCGGCGGTGTCATCGACAAGGGACAGATGCAGTTCCGCTTGCGATCCGGCGAAGCAGTCGATTTGGCACGCCTGAGCGATGACCGCATGCGGTCCATTCGTGGTGACGAAATTGCGATGATATTTCAGGAGCCCATGACATCGCTGAACCCGGTTTTTGTTGTTGGTGACCAGATCATGGAAGCAATCATGACGCACCAAGATGTCAGCCGCGACAAGGCATATGATATTGCGATCGATATGCTGCAAACGGTTCGCATCCCAGATGCCAGCACCGTGATGAAGCGACATCCGCATCAGCTATCAGGGGGTATGCGTCAGCGCGTCATGATCGCGATGGCGCTGTGTTGTCAGCCGCAGCTTTTGATCGCGGATGAACCAACCACAGCACTGGATGTGACTGTACAGGCACAGATTTTGCTGTTGCTACGGACAATTCAAAAAGACCTCGGGATGACCATCCTGTTTATTACCCATGACATGGGCGTGGTGGCAGAAATTGCTGACCGGGTGATTGTGATGTATCGCGGCGAGAAGGTCGAAGAAGGACCGGTCGCCGAAATTTTCGCAAATCCCCAGCATTCTTATACAAAGTCTCTTTTGGCTGCGGCGCCCCGGCTCGGTTCTATGCGGGGCATTGACGGACCGCTGCCTTTTGGAGCGTCGCCCGGCGCTCATGGACCTGCGATCGCACCGGTCGCTGAGCCAACGTCTCAGCCGTTATTGAGTGTGCGGGGCCTAACCACCCGATTTGACGTAGACCGCTCGTTCTTCGGCAAGGTGCGCTCCCGTGTTCATGCGGTCGAAAAACTGGATTTTGACCTGTGGCCTCAAGAGACACTTGCAATCGTTGGGGAGTCCGGTTGCGGCAAGTCAACAACGGGACGATCGATCCTGCGGCTGGTCGAAGCCCAGTGCGACAAGCTGATTTTCGATGGGCACGATATGTCCCGGCTGACACACCAGAAAATGCAGCTGTTGCGGCGGGATATCCAGCTGGTTTTCCAGGACCCCTATGCGTCACTTAATCCACGTCTGACGGTAGGCTTTTCAATTGCCGAACCGATGTTGGTTCACAAGACCGCCAAGGGGCGTGATGTAGATGATCGTGTTGCCTGGCTGTTGGAGCAGGTCGGTCTGCCACCAGAGGCCGCGCAGCGCTATCCACATGAATTTTCAGGCGGGCAGCGGCAGCGTATCTGCATTGCCCGCGCGCTAAGCACAAATCCCAAGTTGATTATCGCAGACGAGTCCGTTTCGGCGCTGGATGTGTCAATTCAGGCGCAGATCATCAACTTGATGATGGACATCCAAAAACAGTTCAACGTCAGCTTCTTGTTCATCTCTCATGACATGGCGGTCGTCGAACGTATGAGCCACCGGGTGGCCGTGATGTATCTTGGGCAAATTGTTGAGATAGGCACCCGCCGGCAGGTATTTGAAAGCCCGCAACATGCCTACACCAAGCATCTGCTGGCCTCTGCACCGGTCCCCGACCCGCTGTTCGTCCGCAAACCAACCATGCTTGATCAGAGCGAAATGCCCAGCCCGATCAGGTCTGTTGATGATGCGCCCCAGGTCGCCCCGCTTGTGGAGGTCGCGGCGGGACATCTTGTGGCCCAACACAGTGTCGGTGGCCGCTACTGAGCGGACAAGTATTACCAAACAAAAAACGACCAAATCACCAACTTAGGAGGAATAACAATGAATATATGGCTTAAACCCAGCCTGATGGCCTGTGCGCTGAGCGCTGGACTGTTGAGTTCAACCGCGGTCTTGGCGCAAGATCTGAATATTGCAATTCATGCGACCATTTCCCATTTCGACCCGCAGGATTCCAATAACTCGATTGATTATATCGCGCAGGGGGGGATATTTCAGCGCCTGATCGGTTTTGACGAGCACCTCAACATCGTGCCTGAGCTGGCAGAAAGCTGGGAAGCAAACGAGGCGGCCACCGAATTCACTTTCAAGCTGAGAAAAGGTGTCAGGTTTCATGACGGCACCGATTTCGACGCTAACGCTGTGAAAGTAAATATTGAGCGCATGGCGGATCAGTCGCTCAATCTGAAACGTAACAGTTTGATGAAGAACGTAGATCGCGTCGAAGTAATCGACAGCGAAACGGTCAAGATCATCCTGAAAGAACCGTTTGGCGCCATGATCGCCACCATTGCCCACCCTTCGGTGGTCATGCATAGCCCTGCCGCATTGGAAAAATGGGGCAAGGAAGTATCGAAAAATCCCGTAGGGACCGGGCCTTTCAAGTATTCTGAATGGGTTCCCGGCGAGCGGATCACCATGGTGAAGAATGACGACTACTGGGAAGAAGGCTGGCCCAAGGTCGATAAGGTCACTCTTTTCCCCGTATCCGAAAGCGGCACACGTGTGGCGATGCTGAGATCAGACGAAGTGCAATATGTCTTTACGCTGCCACCTGAACTGGCCGAGGCCGTGAAGGAAGCCGATGGGTATATTGTAAATGAGAAAGACGGCATCCGCGTCTGGACCGCGTCCATGAACCTGCTCAAAGACAAGTTCAAAGATGTCCGCGTGCGCCAAGCCTTTAACTACGCCTTCAATAACAAGGCCTTTGTGAAGGTCATGTATTCTGGTCACGGGTCGGAGCCGACGTCATCTATTGCCCCGAATACAGCACATTATTCCGCGCAGGAGCCGTATAACTTTGACCTCGAAAAAGCCCGCGCCCTGATGAAGGAAGCGGGGTATGAAAATGGTATGGACGTGGAAATCTGGGGGCAGAACTCGACCGCAGGTGTTCGTCTGCTTCAATTCCTGAAACAGCAGCTTTCGCAGATTAACGTGAATGCCAAAATTGTGCCTATGGAATCGGCGACACGATCACAAAAAGTATTTCGGATCGAAAGCCCCGAAGAGGCCGAATACGATATGGTCATCGGTGGTTGGTCGCCCTCGACCGGTGACGCCGATTGGCATATCCGCCCTGTATACGGCAAAGAAGGCTGGATTCCACAAATCTACAACATGGCGTTCTATGAGAACCCTACCGTAGAGGAAAACATCCAGGCAGCATTGAATACTGCGGATAATGAAAAGCGCGCCGAAGCCTATAAAATCGCGCAGGAACATATCTGGAAAGATGCGCCTGTTGTATGGCTTGGGACCGACAATGTGCTAAGCGCGCAGTCCGAAAAGGTAGATGGTCTGTTTATCACGCCGGACGGTCACCTTTCCTATAACTACGCCGAATTTAAATAACTGAATCCGGTCAAGGAGCCGCCTTTTCGTAGGCGGCTCCAACAGTTAGGAGTGGAACTGAATGTTTCAGTATATTTCGAGACGGGTACTCTCTCTTATACCAGTCGTCTTTCTGATCTCTGTGTTCGTGTTTCTGTTCGTGCATGCGCTGCCGGGCGATCCCGCTCGTATGATTGCGGGCGAAACCGCAACCATTGCAGATGTCGAAGCGGTGCGTCGGTCTCTCAGCCTGGATGATCCGCTGATCATTCAATACCTTCGGTTCGTGAGCAACGTTCTGCAAGGCGAACTTGGCACGTCCTTTCGAACCCAAGAACCTGTAGCAGAGGTATTGTGGCGCGCGTTTTGGCCAACATTCTGGCTGGCAAGCGCGGCTTTGGGCTGGTCCTTGGTCATTGGGTTGCTGCTTGGCGTCTTTTCGGCCGTACGACGCGGTTCTATTGCTGATAATGCTGGCATGGTTCTTGCGATTTCAGGAATATCGATGCCAAACTTTTGGCTTGGTCTTTTGCTGATTGAAATCTTTGCGGTGAATCTCGGGTGGTTTGGAACCAGTGGATTCGACGAACCGATTGATCTAGTGCTCCCCTCTATCACCTTGGGTTCGGGCGTGGCCGCCGTAATGGCGCGCTTTACCCGGTCCGCTATGATTGATGTGAACCGAGAAGATTATGTGCGCACCGCCCGTGCCAAAGGACTGTCGGAAAAGGTTGTCGTTTGGAAGCATACGCTGCGCAATGCGTTAATCCCTGTGGTCACAATGATTGGTCTGCAATTTGGCTTTTTGCTGGGCGGGTCGATCGTTGTCGAGCGTGTATTCCGCTGGCCTGGACTTGGTTCGATCTTGATTGAGGCAATCCAGTATCGCGATTACGCGGTGGTTCAGGCCGAGATCCTGTTGTTTTCTCTGCAATTCCTGCTGATTAGCCTGCTGGTCGACGTGCTATATGCCGTGATCAATCCAACAATCAGATACAAATAAGTTTGGACGTCGATATGTCGGTTACTACAGATACACCTCTGCCCAGAAAGCTCTCGGTACGTTCACCGCTAAGTGAATTTGTGCGCAAGATGCGCAACCAACGTGTAGCGCTGGTTGCCGGGTCGTTCATCTTACTCATGTTGGTTGCGGCCGTGGTTTCACCTTATGTGCTGAGCTTTGGGCCACAGGATTTCGACTATGATAACATATTGTCGAAACCCAACCTGCTACACCCGGCCGGTACTGATGAATTCGGACGCGATATCCTTGCCCGTTTGCTAGAAGGGGCCAAGCTCTCGCTTTTCATCGGTTTTACGTCGGTGACAGTCGGTGCGTTGATCGGCGTTGCCTTTGGGTTGATTGCCGGCTTTTACGGTGGCTACGTCGACGCATTTATCATGCGGATCTGCGACGTCTTGTTCGCCTTCCCGGGTATCCTGCTGGCCATTGGGATCGTCGCAATCCTGGGCCCGGGTTTGGGTAATGTGATTGTTGCGGTCGCGGTTTTCAGTGTGCCGATCTTTGCGCGGATCGTTCGCAGTGGGACGTTGGCGCTGAAGCAAGCCACATATGTCGAAAGTGCGCGTGCGGTGGGGGCGTCAAACTGTGTATTGATGTTCCGTCACATTCTTCCCGGGGTTGCATCAAACGTGATCATCTACTTTACCATGCGTATGGGTACTTCGATCCTGACAGCAGCAAGCCTGAGTTTCATCGGACTAGGGGTTGAACCATCAATCCCCGAATGGGGGGCGATGCTTTCTACGGGCCGAGAGTATATGATGGCGGGTGAATGGCACGTAACTTTCTTTCCGGGGATGGCAATTTTTCTTACTGTCCTGAGTTTCAATATATTGGGTGATGGTCTGCGCGATGCATTGGACCCCAAGATCGACCTAAACTAGGACACCATGACAAAATATTCAATTCTACCGGGGCCTAATAACCGCATTTCGGATGTGGATGGTGTAAAAGTCGGCCATACGCAAAACCTGCGCGGCACAGCCCGAACGGGTGTGACAGCAATCAGGTTTCATGACGGTAATCATTATCTAAAGAGGCCCTTTGCGGGCTGTGCTATCATCAATGGCTTTAGCAAGGCATTGGGTCTGACCCAGCTTGCCGAACTGGGAGAGATCGAAACGCCTTTACTCCTGACCAACACCTTTGGTGTTCATGCCTGCGCACAGGAATTGATTGCCTGCGCCATCGCTGAAAACCCTCGGATCGGGCGCGGTCATCCAACGGTCAACCCGCTTGTGCTGGAATGCAACGACGGATCAGTGAACGATATCCAGAAGATTGGCGTGGACAGGCAGATGGCGCGGGACGCCCTGCAGGCCTGTGCGCCCGACGTGGAACAGGGGACGGTAGGGGCAGGTACTGGCATGCGGACCTTTGGCCATGCAGGTGGTATCGGCACGGCATCACGTCGGGTGCATATCGAAGATGCCGGCAATTTTACCATCGGGGCGCTGGTTCTTGCTAATTTTGGTGACCCCAGGCAGATGCGGGACAAGGAGGGCGGATTGCGCCTTGGCGAACTTCCCCATGTCGAGGACAAGGGGTCCATCGTTATTGTCATCGCTGTGGATGCGCCGCTAAATTCCAATCAGCTTTCCCGCGTTGCCCGCCGTTCGGCTGCGGGACTGGGCCGGTTGGGCAGCTTTTACGGTCATGGCAGTGGGGACATCGCCGTTGCTGTTTCGACAAAAAATATGACCGATTATTCGGCCCAAAGATCGGTCACCCCAGCAGAGCACTTGCGCAATGACCGTCTTGACGGTTTTTTTCTAGCAACTGCCGATTTGGTGGAGGAAGCCGTAATCAATGCTTTGAATACGAGCGTGCCGTTCGAAGGTTGGGACGGCAGCATTCTACCCAAGTTCGGAGTGCAACCTGCCGAGACGCAGCATCCTGTTTCACAAGTTCGGCAGGCGAAATTTAAGTAGACTTGCGTCTTGCGGCTCAGTTCAGTTTTGTTCTTGATGGTCCATCCTGCTTTTCAGTGTGAGCCGCCGGCAAAAAAGGGGCGATTTAGTCATCGCCTCTATTTTTGCTGGTCCAGTTCCTCAATCATCATCGTGTAGGCATGAAACATGTATTTGGGATGCGCGGCGTTACGATCAGACTTTGCGAGCCAAAGGCCAGTGGACAGCAAAGAGTTGCCGCTGAAGGTGCGCTGAACGACCGTTAGGTTTCTCGCTGGATCGATCAGCATATAGTGACCTCCGTAGCCGTCCGTCCAAACAGTGTTACTGTTCTCATCGATCCACCAAATGTATCCCGATGCGGTATACCGCCCGCTGTTTTTCAAAGCACTTAGCGGAGACGTGCTGAGCGCAATCCAGTCTGCAGGCACGACCGGTTTGCCATCCCACATCCCATTATTGGCAACCATTGCACCGATCCGGGCAAAGTCGCGCGCGCTTGTATACATGTAATACATGTCGTGTTGAGAGCCATTGGTTGGCATGAACCATGGATCACCCATGACGACGTTATTTGCGTCAAAATCTTGCATGCCAAGGGGCTCTGCAAGGTTGTCCTGCATAAACTGGCCAATCGATTGGCCGGTTTCCTGTATGAAGATTGTGCCAAGCGCGTTGTAATCAAAGTTGTTGGAAAAGAAGAACTCGCCAGGCAGATGAGAGCCACGGGTAGGGCGATCTGTGATTTGGCTGTCATGCTCCCCTTCGGCGGGCAGATAGATACCAGAGCGAGCCATTAGTAAGTCGCGAATGGTCGCGGTTTTTTCCTGGTCCGTTAGCGGTGTGTTTTCATCAATGTTAAGCTCCGCCAGCGTCATATCTAGGTCGATCAGCCCTTGGTCGATTGCAATACCATAGAGCAGGCTCAACACGGCCTTGCGGGTGGACGCACCATTCATGATGCGTGTGACATCGCCATATTCATAAATAGATTCGTTGTTCTGCACTGCCATGATGACGTCGATGTAGGTGCTGTCATTTTCGAAATGATCGTCAATTGCAGCCACAACCTCTGCCGAGAGAATGTCCGATTTTTTCAATTCTACGCCGTAGGCCGGATCAGGGTCCGTGACACGTGGCACAGCTGAATACCCTGCCGCGAGAAGTATGATCCCCAGTAAGCTGCAAAGGAGTATTTTCAATGATTTTAACATAGTATAAATTTCCGTTTGAGTCAGGTGCGCAATACTATTCAGCCTATTCTGGGTAATACCAAACTAAGCAAATAGCATTGCAAGAACCGGATATTTTGGATGCTGGTGACGTTCGATTTTTCTGGATGACCTGTCCTCCTGTAACGTCTCAAATTTTGTGTACATTCTGCCTAACAAAGATGACGGGCAAATGAATATTCGACACGATATGTTTAGATCTCCGCGCGGAAGTGAACCCGGTAGCAGTATAATTCCCACTGAGATTTAAGCCATGTGCCCTTTCACCCAGGGCGATGCGCAACGGGGTGCAGCGGAGTGATGCCCATGGGACTATTGAGTATTATTCGACGGATGTCTTTGCGGGAGAAGCTATCGGTCCGTGAGATCGCGCGACGCACTGGTTTGTTGCGCAATACGATTACAGAATATCTGAACGCGGGCACGATCGAGCCGCAGTTCATGACGCCAGAGCGGCATAGCAAGCTTGATCCTTTTGCGGATAAACTGCTCGGCTGGTTGAAGACGGAGGCCGGTAAATCGCGCAAGCAGCGGCGGCCGTTGGTCCAGGCACCGCGCAAGCTCACCTTTTGCGCACCTTTGCCAGTTACCCATCTCGTTGCGAGCGTCTGCTCCGCGATTACATCACCCAGTAGCAAACCGAAATCCGACCCGGAAAACTGGCCCGACACTCCCCGCAGTCAGCACCAAACAAAACACCCCGGCGGGCGTGCCCATCCGAGGTGTCTGTGATCGTATTTGGTGTCAGCAGGTTGGCTTACCCGTTGGCTTCGCGAATTTTGTCTGCCGCGTCCTTGTCGAACGTGACACCGCTTTCGGAAAACAACGTATCCAGCTCGCCCGACAGGGTCATTTCGGTGATGATGTCACAGCCACCGACAAATTCGCCCTTGACGTATAGCTGTGGAATCGTTGGCCAATCCGAGAAATCCTTGATCCCTTGGCGGATGCCATCATCGGCCAATACGTTCACATCGGCAAATTCCACACCCATGTAATTCAGCACCCCGGCCACGCGGCTGGAAAACCCGCACTGCGGCATTTCCTTGGTGCCCTTCATGAACAGCACCACGTCGTTGCTGGTGATCTGTTCTTTGATCCGGCTTGCGGCATCGCTCATGTCATTCATCCTTTGTCTTTGATTTCTTGAACGCGGTGAAATAGCGCCGCGCGTAGGTTTCATCGTCGGCCCAGGGCCGCACATCCACATCCGCCCCACCAAGGAAGAAGCCCCCCCGGCGGCGCGTCCAGCTTGTGTGCCCTCGCTCAAGGCTTTCGTTGCGCCGGTTGGTGCTGGCGACGGCATCCAGATCGGTCGCTTCCATGCCCAGCGGGGTCTTTTCACCGGCACCTGCAACGGGCGGCTGACGCTGGGCCAATGGGGTGTAGATGCCCCGCCGCGCGCGGTGCTGGAGATACGCCACAGCGACGAACCCCGCAAACACAGCCACGATGACCCAGATCCACATGGTCTACTCCGGCGCCTTGGTGGTCAGCGCCAGCGCGTGCAATTCGCCGTTTGACCCGTCCATCTTGCCTTTGAGGGCGGCATAGACGGCGCGCTGCTGCTGTACCCGGTTCATCCCGCGAAAACTTTCGTCGATGACCATAGCGGCCATATGCACCCCGTCATTGCCCTCGACGGTGATTTTCGCCTGCGGAAAGGCGGCGCGGATCAGGTCTTCGATTTCGCTGGCTTGCATGGGCATGGATGGGCTCCGCTTGGTTGTGCAATCTATGTCCCAGATGTAGTGCCGCGCCGCACTGCGTGCAAGCCGAAGCATGGAAGGCCAAACATCTGCGGGTTGTGAGTTGACCTTGCCCCATGTGCCGCGACAGGGTGGGGGCGGACAATGGGCCAGCGAGGATGTGATGGATCAGATACCCGAACAGGCGCTGCGCTGGGTTGAGGCGGGGCAGGGCGCCGTCCTGGCCACCGTGATCGAAACCTGGGGCTCGGCCCCACGCCGCGCGGGCGCGCAGCTTGCAGTGGCAGCGGACGGCACCATGGCGGGCTCGGTTTCGGGTGGCTGTGTCGAAGGGGCCGTGGTGCTTGAGGCGCTTGCGGCGCTGGAGGACGGAAAGACACGTTTGCTGGAATACGGCGTCAGCGACGGCGATGCCTTTGCAGTCGGGCTGGCCTGTGGCGGCACGATCAAGGTGTTGGTTGAACCCGTGGGTGCCGACGGCATGCCGCCTGACATGCTGCGCGACCTGGTGGCGGCGCGCGCGGATCGTGTGCCTGTCGCCTACGAGGTAGCGCTTGACGGCAGTGATCGCGCGCTGACGCGAGATGGCCCTGCCGCCCGGATGCACGCCGACCGGTTTCGCGCGGACCGCTCTGGCATAGACGACAGCGGCGCGCGCTTTGTCGCCATTCACAACCCGCCACTGCGTCTGATCGTGGTCGGCGCCGTACATATCGCGCAGCATTTGACACAGATGGCCCGCGCCGCAGGTTTCGACCCGATCGTTGTTGACCCACGCCCGGCCTTTGCCACGCCCGCCCGGTTTCCCGATGCACGGCTGATCGACGATTGGCCCGACGCCGCGCTTAACGCCATTGGCCTCGACGCCCGCTGCGCCGTGGCCCTGCTGACCCATGATCCAAAACTCGACGACCCTGCGCTGCATGTGGCGCTAAACTCCGGCGCTTTCTATATTGGCGCACTGGGGTCGTCGCGCACCCAGGCTGCACGCCAGCACCGCCTGACGGACGCCGGTTTTTCCCCTGACCAGACCGCCCGTATCCACGGCCCCATCGGGCTCAACATTGGGGCCTCCGGCCCGGCAGAAATCGCGGTCTCGATCCTCGCCGAAATGATCCAAGCGCTGCGCCGTCCATGAAATTTGGCCCCACCCCCATCGCAACGGCCGCCGGCACCACGCTGGCCCATTCGATCGCCCTGCCCAAGGGACGGCTGCGCAAGGGACATGTGCTGACGGTACAAGACGTCGCAATGCTAGCAGACATGGGGCTGGATGAAGTCACTGTGGCGCGGCTCGGCCCCGGGGACGTTGACGAAAACGCTGCCGCAGCGCGGCTGGCCGCACGGCTTTGCGGTCCGGGGCTGCGCATGACAGATGCCTTTACAGGCCGCGTTAATCTGCTGGCCGAGGGGGCAGGGGTGGTGACACTGGATGCCGCAGCGCTGGCGCAGGTCAATGCCGTGGACCCGATGATCACCCTCGCCACCGTGCCCCCCTATCAGCAGCTCGCCAAAGGCGGCATGGCTGCCACCATCAAGATCATTTCCTACGCCGTGCCCGACACCGCGCTGCTCAAGGCCTGCGCTGCCGCACCGCAAGGGGCGCTGTCGCTGGCCTCGCCCAAGCTGAAAAGTGCTACCTTGATCATCACCGAAGTTTCAGGCGGGGCCGGCGACAAGGGCCGCGCGGCGATCGAGGCGCGGCTGACCGCGCTCAACGTAAGGCTGGAGAATACCGTCACGGTTCCGCATGACGCCGCCGCGCTGGCCGGGGCGATCTCGAACGCCACAAGCGATCTGATCTTGATCCTTACCGGATCGGCCACCTCTGACCCAAATGACATCGCCCCCGCCGCCCTGCGCACCGCGGGCGGGCAGGTCGCACGTTTCGGCATGCCAGTCGATCCGGGCAACCTGCTGTTCATTGGCGATCTGCACAACCGACCGGTGATCGGCCTGCCGGGGTGCGCCCGCTCGCCCGCCCTGAACGGGGCCGACTGGGTGCTGTCGCGCGTGATTTGCGGCATCGCGGTCACCTGCGCCGATATTGCCGGAATGGGTGTGGGCGGCCTGCTCAAGGAAATCCCGACCCGTCCACAACCGCGCGCCCCCCGCATCGCCAAGTAGCGACGCCCCCAAAGTTTGCTATTCTCAACACGCCGCCTGCGTGCTTAACTGCGGTCAACACACGCATTTACCGGGAGGAAGAACATGACGCAGGTCAAGATGACCGTGAACGGCAAACCCGCAACGGGTGACGTCGAAGGCCGCACGCTGCTGGTGCAGTTCCTGCGGGATGATCTGGGGCTGACCGGCACCCATGTCGGCTGTGACACCAGCCAGTGCGGGGCCTGCGTGGTCCATGTGAACGGACAGGCGGTCAAGGCCTGCACCATGTTCGCCATAGAGGCCGAGGGCGCCGAGGTTGCCACCATCGAAGGGCAGGCCGCCGCCGATGGCACGCTGAACAAAATTCAGCAGGCGTTTCAGGATCACCACGGGCTGCAATGCGGCTTTTGTACGCCGGGTATGGTGATGTCCGCCGCGGCCCTGCTTAAGGATAACCCCAAGCCCAGCGAAGCCGAGGTGCGCCATTACCTCGACGGCAATATCTGCCGCTGCACCGGCTATCACAACATCGTCAAGGCGATCATGGCAGCATCCGGTCAGGAGGTCGGCACGCTGGCGGCTGAATAACCCAGCAAGCAAAAGACCCCGATGGTGGAGGAGGAGGCCGCCACCTATCGGGGACAAGGCGCGATACATCGTAGGGTGCAGCCTCGCTGCCCCGCCACCCAAGGGAGGGAAGACATGCCAAAGGATCTAGAGCCCAGCAGCGGCATCGGTGCCAGCAGCAAGCGGCGCGAAGACGTGCGTTTTTTGACAGGCGCGGGAAGTTATTGCGACGACATCAACATGCGCGGACAGGCACATGTTTTCTTTCTGCGCTCCGACGTGGCGCATGGCAGGCTGACCTCTGTCGACACCGCGGCGGCCGCCGCCATGCCCGGTGTGGTCAAGATCTTTACCGGTGCTGATTTCACCGAAGTGGGCGGCATTCCCTGCGGATGGCAGATAACGGACAAGCACGGCGCGGTCATGCAAGAACCCCGCCACCCGGTTCTGGCGCACGACAAGGTCCGCCATGTGGGCGAACCCATCGCCGCCGTGGTTGCCGAAACGCTGGCCCAGGCCCGCGACGCCGCCGAGGCGATCGTGGTCGAAATTGATGAATTGCCCGCCGTGATCAACATGAAAGACGCGGTCAAGGATGGCGCGACGAAGGTACATGACGATCTGACATCAAACCTTTGTTATGACTGGGGTTTCGTCGAAGAGAATAAGGACGCGGTCAACAAGGCCTTTGACGAGGCCGACCATGTCACCACGCTTGAACTGGTCAACAACCGTCTTGTCGCCAACCCGATGGAGCCGCGCGTGGCGATCGGTGACTACAACCGTGCGGATGGCGATCACACGCTATACACCACCAGCCAGAACCCACATGTGATCCGTCTGCTGATGGGGGCCTTTGTGCTGGGCATCCCCGAACACAAGCTGCGCGTGGTCTCGCCCGATGTGGGTGGCGGTTTCGGCACCAAGATTTTCCACTATCAGGAAGAGGCCTTTTGCACCTTTGCCGCCAAGGCGGTTGGCCGCCCGGTGAAATGGACCTCTACCCGTTCTGAAGCCTTTATGTCTGACGCCCATGGCCGCGACCATGTGACCAAGATCGAACTGGCACTGGACGCGGACAATAACTTCAAGGCGATCCGCACCGATACCTATGCCAACATGGGGGCCTATCTATCGACCTTTGCCCCGTCGGTGCCGACATGGCTGCACGGCACGTTGATGGCGGGCAACTACCGCACTCCGCTGATCTACGTGAACGTCAAGGCGGTCTTTACCAATACGGTGCCGGTTGACGCCTATCGCGGCGCCGGGCGGCCCGAGGCGACCTTTCAGCTTGAGCGCCTGATCGACAAGGCCGCGCACGAACGCGGCGTCGATCCCATCGCTCTGCGGCGGCAGAACTTCATCACGGAATTTCCCTATGCCACCCCGGTGGCGGTGGAATACGACACCGGCGATTACCACGCCACGATGGACAAGATGGAAGAGCTGGCCGACCACGCGGGCTTTGCCGCGCGGCGCAAGCAAAGCGAGGCCAAAGGCCGGCTGCGCGGATTTGGCGTGAACTGCTATATCGAGGCCTGCGGCATCGCGCCGTCGAACCTTGTGGGACAATTGGGCGCGCGTGCGGGGCTTTACGAATCTGCCACCGTGCGGGTCAATGCCACGGGCGGTTTGGTCGTGATGACCGGCAGCCACAGCCACGGGCAGGGGCATGAGACCTCTTTTGCACAGGTTGTGGCCGATATGATCGGCCTTGATGAAGGCATGGTTGATATCGTGCACGGCGACACCGCCAAAGTGCCGATGGGCATGGGCACCTATGGGTCGCGGTCGCTGGCCGTTGGCGGCAGTGCGATCGTGCGGGCGACGGAAAAGATCATCGCCAAAGCCAAGAAGATCGCCAGCCATCTGCTGGAGGCGTCTGAAAGCGATATCGAGCTGAAAGACGGGGCGTTCAGCGTCGCAGGCACGGATAAATCCGTCGCTTGGGGCGACGTGACGTTAGCGGCCTATGTGCCGCATAACTACCCGCTGGAAGAGATCGAACCGGGGCTGGAGGAAACGGCGTTTTATGACCCGTCGAATTTCACCTACCCCTCGGGGGCCTATGCCTGCGAAGTGGAACTGGACCCCGATACCGGGCAGGTCACGATCGAACGCTTCACTGCGGCCGATGATTTTGGCAATGTGATCAACCCGATGATCGTGACCGGGCAGGTGCATGGTGGCTTGGCACAGGGCATTGGGCAGGCGTTGATGGAAAACTGCGCCTATGATGCTGACGGTCAGTTGCTTAGCGCATCCTACATGGATTACGCCATGCCGCGTGCCAGTGATCTGCCATTCTACGCCGTAGATCATTCCTGTCAGACGCCTTGTACGCACAACCCGCTTGGGGTGAAAGGCTGTGGCGAGGCAGGGGCGATTGGATCGCCCCCGGCGGTGGTTAACGCGGTGCTGGATGCGATGCGGTCGGGCGGCAAGGACGTCGGCCATATTGATATGCCGGTCAGTCCGGCGCGGGTCTGGGCGGCGATGCAGGGATGAGCGTAAGTGCCTGCTGCGGGCAACCGGGGGGTGTCATTCCCCCCGGGACGCCCCGCAAAGGTTTGTTTTGCAAGATGAACAGGGGACTGGCGCGATTGCGGACCCCGAAGGGAAGGACAGCAGATGTACGAGTTTGAGATAGAACGGCCCGCCAGTGTGGCCGATGCAGTCACGGCGCTGGGGCGCGACGAGGCCCAGCCGTTAAGCGGGGGGCAGACCTTGATCCCAACCCTGAAGGCGCGTCTGGCAATGCCGTCTGTGCTGGTGTCCCTGACGGGCATCGACGCGATGAAAGGGGTCCGCAGGGCGGACGACGGTCAACTGTGGATCGGCGGGGGCACCACCCACGCGACGGTGATGCGCGACGCGGCAGATCACTATCCGGCGTTGGCGGGTCTGGCGGCGCGCATCGGTGATCCTGCGGTGCGCAACCGCGGCACCATCGGCGGGTCGCTGGCCAATAACGACCCCTCGGCCTGTTATCCGGCGGGTGCGCTGGCCAGTGGGGCCACCATTATCACTGACCGGCGCGAAATCGGCGCGGACGACTTTTTCCAGGGGATGTTTTCAACCGCTCTGGATGAGGGCGAGATTGTCACGGCGGTGACCTTTCCCGTGCCGCAGGGCGCGCATTACGAAAAGTTCATTCAGCCTGCCTCGCGCTTTCCGTTGGTCGCGGCCTTTGTCGCGAGGTTTTCTGATGGGGTACGGGTGGCGATTACCGGCGCGTCAAATGGCGGTGTATTCCGCTGGACCGAGGCCGAAGCCGCATTGTCGGGGAATTTTTCGGCCGGCGCGCTGGACGGGCTGACGCTGCCGGGTGATGACATGATCAGCGATCTGCATGGCACAGGGGCGTACCGCGCCCATCTGTGCGGCGTCATGACACGCCGGGCGGTCGACGCCATCGGCTGAAAATTCGCCTTCTTTTTCAGGGCACAGGCCGCGTTTCCAATCGGAAGCGCGGCCTTTTTCATTTGGATGATATTGGATAGCGGAACCACAACCCTCACTGTGCGTTAGAGGACAAGCGCTGCCCGAACGGCGTATCTGTAACCGTGAGGACCAAACAATGAAAAAGATACTAAAATCAACGACATCGCTGGGGTTGAGCCTTGCGCTCGCCTTTCCGCATGGGGCCTTTGCCCAGGAAAACCTGCCCGTTTGTGGCCCGGTTGACGCTGCTTCTGAATTTCCGTGTAACCTGGAAGGTCAGGTTGTCGCGAATATTGATGAACTGCGCGTTGTGTCCGGTCTGGCTGCGGATCAGGCCAATGGCGTTCTTGATACGCTGACTGACCAAACCACAGATGCAGAGGCTGACGCCGCCGCCGAGGCGGACGCTCAGGCTGCTGCGGATGCCGAGGCTGCTGCCGCGTTGGAAGCTGACGCCGCCGCTGCTGCACAAGCCGAGGCCGCTGCTGCTGCCGACGCTCAGGCCGCTGCCGATGAGGCCGCTCAGGCTGCCGCTGATGCCGAGGCCGAAGCGGCCCTTCAGGCCGATGCGCAAGCCGCAGCCGACGCAGAAGCGCAGGCCGCTGCTGATGCAGAAGCCGAAGCCGCACTGGAAGCCGAAGCGCAAGCTGCTGCTGATGCTGACGCCGCCGAGCAAGCCGCTGCTGATGCGGCTGCTGCTGAGGAAGCCCAAGCCGAAGCCGCCGCTGACGCCCAAGAGGATGCAGCCGATGCAGCCGCCGCTGAGGCCGCTGCTGTAGAAGCTGAAGCCGCCGAAGCAGCCGCTGCGGAAGAGGCGCGTATCGCCGCCGAAGCAGAAGCTGCTGCCGCCGCAGAACAGCAGACAGAAGCTGAGGCCGAGGCCGAAGCCGAGGCGGAAGCCGAACGTGAAGAGCGCCGCGCCGAGCGTCGTGAGCAGCGTCGCGCCGAACGCCGTGCCGAACGTGAAGCCGCTGCTGCTGCCGCTGCCGCAGCCGAGGCAAATGATGCCGACGCCGAGATGGTGACCGAAGAGGTGACCGAAGAGGACGTGCGCAGCTCGGACGAAGACTTTGACACTGAAGTAACCACAGCAGGCCAAGCCGCCGCTGCCGCTTCGAACGACGACTCCGGTCTGAGCAATTTCGAAAAGGCGTTGCTGTTGGGTCTGGGTGCCGTGGTTGTTGGTTCCGTGCTGAAAAACGGCGACAAAGTTGTCAGCCGCTCAGGCGACCGCGTTGTGATCGAAGATCCCAATGGCGATCTGCGGGTGCTGAAAGATGACAACGCTCTGATCCGTCGCCCCGGTGACCAGGTTCAGACACAGACCTTTGATGATGGCTCCACACGGACCATCGTGACCAAGCCCGATAACACGCAGATCGTGACGATCCGCGCGCGCGACGGTCAGGTTCTGCGCCGCGTCCATGTGGACGCACAAGGCAACGAATACATCTTGGTCGACGATCTGGTTGAAGAGCGCGAAGTGGTGGTAAACGAGCTGCCGCAGGTGCGTGAAAACTTCCAGACCACCAGCGGTCAGGACGAAGCGGCACTGCTGGCAGCCTTGCAGTCGGAACTTCGCTCGGACCAGAACCGCACCTTCTCTCTGCGCCAGGTGCGCGAGATCAAGGAAGTCCGGTCGCTGGCACCACAGTTGGAACTGGACGCCGTCCGCTTTGCAACAGGTTCGGCCGCAATTCAGCCTGAGCAGGCCAAGTCGCTTGCCAAGATCGGCACGACACTGCGTCAGTTGATCAAGAACGATCCGCGCACCGTGATCCTTGTTGAAGGTCACACCGATGCCGTGGGTGATGCGTCCTACAACCTCGCTCTGTCGGACCGCCGTGCGGAAACCGTGGCGCTGGCACTGACCGAGTACTTTGACGTGCCACCGGAAAACATGATCACCCAAGGCTATGGTGAAAGCGCATTGAAAGTGCCGACATCGACAGCCGAGGCCGCCAACCGCCGCGCGGTTGTGCGTAACATCACCGGCCTGCTGCGCTAAGGCGCGGCACCAGCCCTAAAATGCGAAACGCCCCCGGAGCGATCCGGGGGCGTTTTTTTATCCAGGAGCGTAACTGCGCAAGCATCTCTACGGCTCGTATAAAACTATCTACTCTCCAGAGGTCCTATCAGCATAACCA
>TARA_R110002049_G_scaffold74878_4_pt1 | contig 88216 bp, 65 predicted proteins | sample TARA_R110002049 | Tara Oceans TARA_R110002049 (sample SAMEA4396941) | marine metagenome | biome: Polar Biome; feature: [SRF] surface water layer (ENVO:00010504); material: water (ENVO:00002006), including particulate matter (ENVO:01000060) such as... | depth 5 m | reverse complement strand
ATCCGTGATGTCGATTGTGGCCGAAACACCGGCAGGGTTGTTGTCCGGGATGGCAGCACCGGGTGCATCCGTCGCAGATCCAAAAATCGGTGCAGGGTCGCCCGCACATGTGATCACCGGGTCCTCGTCGTCGTTAACTGTAACGGTCATCGTACACGTGGCAGTGTTCCCGCCCCCGTCTACATAGGTAAAGGTAACGTCAGTATCGCCCACAGGGTAGAAACCTGAAGCGTCGTCGGTACCGGTATAGTCATTAATGAGTCCGGAACCTGAAAGGTAGTTAGCTGTAAGCTGGTACTCACCACAGGTGGCACCCAAATTGTCTACGTCACCATCTTCCTGTAATACGAAAGTAAGGTCAGGCCCGAAAGTATCGATCCAACCGTTCCAAGTGGCCGCTCCCACCGTAAAGGTAAGGGTAGCCGCTACACAATCTCCAACACCTGGCCCCGCATTGAGGAGTGTACTCCCGTCGGGTCCTTCAAGGTTGAACTGTTCTATACTGGCAGTTCCATGGTCACCGGTAAAGTCTGCGGTCACCTCTACATCTCCAGAGGCCATTGCTGGTCCCGTAATGGTAGTTGGGGTGTCTATAAGGCCTGCAGCATCAAAGTTATAAGGAGTAAGTGGGCTCTGTACAGATTCCTGTGTCGGTGAACCACCAGCCGTAGGACAGTTGTCCATGATCGTTGGCATCGGTACGGTAACGTTGGCACCACAAACACCAATATCGTTGCTCTGTACAATATCTGCCGGGCAGGTAAGCACCGGGTCTTCGTTGTCTACCACTGTTACGTTGAACATACAGGTAGATGTGTTCCCGTCGCTATCTGTAACCGAAAGTGTCACTGCCGTAGTCCCCACTGGGAAGGCCGAACCACTTGCAGGCGTTGCAACGATATCTCCGGAGATGTTCCCATCTTCGGTATCTGTCGCCGTACCAGCAAAGTTAGATACCGCTGTACACACACCTGGCTCGGTGTTGATCATGATATCTGCAGGACAGGTGATCACTGGAGCGTCACCAACTGCAAAAGAAAAAATGGTGTGGCTAGTCCAGTTATTTGTGCCATTTAACACCCATGCTAAATCGTTTTCATAGGAGAACAAAAATCTACTATTACTAGCCCTTATTGTTTCGGAAATAGTAACGGTAGCTTGAAAAGCGCCTGCAAGATCATAGAGATGTACTGAGTTTGTTACCACATCAAAGAGCGCATATTCAAAACCAGTCACACCCGTATACCCAATGCTCATTTCTGCATAATTTGTTCCTGCAGGGGTAGCAGTGATGATGGTAGTTCCAATCGTAGTATTGGTGGCCCGGTCTACTCTGTAAACCCCAGGGGCTGACTCATCAAAATAAATGATTTCATCATTGTCATAGTCATAGTCCCCACCAGATTGAGAATCTGGTTGATTAGCAGCGAATAAAAGCGTACTGCCATCTGGACAAGTGCCAGATGAAGTTATGGTATATACACCACCAGAACCAAATCCATTCGCTTCCGTTTGCATAGTATTTGGGTTCCACCAAATTCCTCTTTGGTCTACACCTACTGGAGATGAGCTAATAAGTGCACCTGTAGTAGCATCATGGCACTGTATTGGACGGCCCGTATTACCACCAGTAGCAGCGTAGTACAAATCATCTGTTGGATTGTACGCAATTGCCATAGGTGTATTAGTAGTTGGATCAAGTACAAGACCTGGTGTTCCACTTGCTAAAGGAGTTCCAGCCATTCTGCCCACTTGTGTTGCAGGGCTTGCAATAATAGTGTTTGCACTTTTTGTGCTTACACTGCTCTGTAATGTGGTGTCATCAACACTTTGCGCATAGGCAGCAAAATGAAAAGACAGCAACATTGATATGGCACAAAGCCAAATCCATGTAATTTTCTTCATAATTAAAATTTATTTTAAAGTTAGAGGCACGAAAATACTTTTTAAAATATGGAATTCCAAACCGTTTTTAGATAAAATGTAACAGACAAATACCCAATATTTAGAGTTGTATGTTTAAGAAAAGTAAAATCTACTCTTTAACTAATTGTTTTGTAAGCTGTTGTGTTTCCGAAGTAATGAGTACCATGTAACTAGCACTTGCTAAATGTGAAATTGGCACGACGGTTTCCGCAGCATTATTAATAGCAAGATTTTGAACCAACCTGCCCGTCATGTCATATATGGCGACTTCTTGAAGTTCAATTCTAGCAGGATTAGCTATTACTATAAATTCGTTCGCTGGGTTTGGAAAAAGTGTTACCGTTTCCAAAGAAACCGTTGTATTGGTAGCCAATAATTCTTCTATGGTAAGTCTAAAGAAGCAATCAATTTCATTGCCTGAAGGGTCGGTTGCCGTAAAGTTGATCAGGTATTCTCCTAGATCGAGCATCGTTCCCGGTGCTGGGTCCTGCTGTACGGTAGTTAAAGGGCCGCAATTATCTTGGTACACAACGAGCCCATTTGCTACATAATCTGGAAGCGTATAAAGTCCATCAGATTGTACCACTTGGTCATCAGGACAAGTAATGGTTGGGTCTAGGGTGTCAACCACATTCACTACGGCCGTACAGCTATCGGTTACGCCATTTCCGTTAGTCACAGTAAGGGTCACTGTTACAGGCTTGCCCACGTCACTACAATCAAAGGTGTCTATGTCTAGGGAGAGTCCGCCACTACACGAAGCCCCTGTAGATCCCGCATCTATGCTAGAGGCAGGGATGGTAGCCGTACCGTCAATACCTAATGGAACGGTTACATTTTGACACACCGCAATTGGTGTTATATTTTCCTCTTCTATGGTAACTACTGCCACACACGAACTCATATTTCCGTTTACATCGGTTACGGTGAGTGTCACATTATTAGGTCCCACATCGTCACAGGTAAAGGTGTCGATGTCTATTTCCAACAGCGCGATTCCGCAGGCATCGGTACTTCCGCCGTCTACATCGCTCGCGACAATCGTTGCCATGGCATTGGCATCAAGTATTACTGTAATGTCTTGACAAATAGCTTCAGGAACTACGTTGTCTTCAACCGTAACAATTGCCATACAGCTACTGCTATTTCCAGAAGTGTCGAACACGGTAAGCGTTACCATATTTGGTCCAACGTCTGCACACGTAAAAGTGTCTGTGTCAAGTGTAAGCGTATCAATACCACAGTTGTCTGAACTCCCACCATCTACGTCGGCAGGAAGTATCGTAACAGTTCCTGTTGCATCTAATTGCACGGTAATATCTTGGCATACGGCAATAGGATCTATCGCTTCGGAAACGGTCACTATTGCTGTACAGGAGCTTGTATTGCCACTGTCGTCGGTAATGGTAAGGATTACGTCATTCGGGCCGATATCATCACAGGTAAAAGCCGTTTGAGAAGCCGAAAGCGAAGCGATTCCGCAGTTGTCGGTACTACCTCCATCAATATCTGAAGGTATCAAGGTTGCGTTTCCGCTAGCGTCTAAGATAAGCGTTATGTCCTGGCAAATCGCGGTAGGAGGTAACACATCTTCTACGGTTACCATAGACGTACACGTACTGGTATTTCCACTAGCATCTGTAACGGTAAGCGTGACGGTCTGTGGTGTGCCCACATCGGCACAGCTAAATGTGTTGGGCGATACGCTGCTAGAAGCAATGGAACAGTTGTCTGAACTTCCGTTGTCTATGTCGAATGCATTAATTATTGCCATACCCGAGGCATCTAATTGAACGGTGATGTCTTGACAGACAGCAGTAGGCGGGGTTGTATCGGTCACAATAACTGTAAACGTACAATTGCTGGTATTAATCCCGTCTGAAGCTTCTAAGGTGATGCTGGTATTTCCCGAGCCTACCATGGTTCCGGGTGGGGGTGTTTGGGTGATCGAGACCGTGCCGCAGTTATCTGTCGCAGTTGCTAAGCCCGTATAATCGGGTAGGGTGAACATACAATTTGCATCGGCCGTTTCATTTTGTGTGGGCGGACAAGTAATCACAGGAGGAGTTGTATCTTCTAGCGTCACTGTGAATGTGCAACTATCGGTGTTGCCGTTACTGTCTTCAGCAAAAATAGTGATCACGGTAGTCGTTGCAATGATGGTGCCTGGTATCGGGCTCTGACTGAGAAGCGGATTCGGGTCACAATTGTCAATTACAAAAGCTAGGCTTGTATAATCTGGTACAACGAACTCACAATTTACATCGAGTATTTCATTTTGATCTGCTGGGCAGCTAAGTGACGGGGGCGTTGCATCTGTTGGTATCACATCGAAGGTACAGAAATCACTGTTTCCGCTTACGTCTGTTGTTGTTAGTGTGATGGTTGTGGTTGCTGAAATTACCGTGCCAGCGGGCGGATTTTGGGTGATTACAGGAGCAGGATCACAGGCATCGGTTGTGGTTGCTAAGCTCGTGTAATCTTGAAGCGTAAACTGGCACGAACTGTCATAATCAACATTTTGGTCTGCGGGGCAAGTGATGGTTGGAGCAGATGTGTCGCTTACCACAACATCGAACATACAGCTACTTAGGTTGGTGCCGTCAGAAGCTTCTAGAGTGATTGTAGTATTTCCTATACCAACCACCGTTCCGGGTGTTGGTGTTTGGGTGATGGTAACTGTTCCGCAGTTGTCGATTGCTGTTGCCAAACCGGTATAATCGGGTAGGGTGAACATACAGCTGGCATCGGGTGTTTCGTTTTGAGTGGGCGGACACGTAATAGTCGGTGCTGTTGTGTCTTGTAGAATTACGTCGAAAACACAGCTATTTATATTTCCGGAGACATCTTCGGCAAAAAGTGTGATTTGAGTTGTGGCCGTAACTACGGTTCCAGCTATTGGACTTTGTGTCACCGTTGGATTTGAATCACAACTATCAGATACAGTTGCTAATCCCGTGTAATCTGGGAGAATAAACTCACAGTTAGCGTCAAGGTCTTCGGTTTGATTGGCTGGACAGGTAATGGTTGGAGCTGTATTGTCTTCTGGAATTACGTCGAAAACACAAGTGTTCATATTTCCGTAGGCATCTTCAGCAGAAAGTGTGATTTGCGTAGTGCCTGTAATGGTAGTGCCGGGAATCGGACTTTGTGTTACTGTTGGATTTGTATCACAACTATCTGACACTGTAGCTAATGCAGTATAATCAGGTAGGATAAACTCACAATTGGCATCAAAATCTTCGTTTTGATCTCCTGGGCAGGTAATGTCTGGTGCAGTCACATCTTCAACCGTAACAATTGCCGTGCATGTGTCAGAATTGAGCGCATCATCAAAAACTGTTAGAGTAACGGTGACTGGATTGCCAACATCGGCACAGGCAAAGGTATCTATGTCAACTTGATAATCTGTAACCGCACAATTGTCGGTACTGCCACCATCTACATCGGTGGCAACAATGGTTGCATTTCCGAAGGCATCCAACTGAATGGTAATATCTTGGCACACGGCAACAGGAGCTTCAATATCGTTTACGGTTACGTCGAAACTGCACATACCGATATTTCCAGAAGGATCGGTATAGGTAAAAGTATTTGTCGTGGTGCCAACAGGGAATTCAGAACCAGCAGCTAGCCCGGCTGTTTGGGTGAGTAGGGTGGCACTATCAATTTCAAGAATGTATCGATAAGCACCCGCCGTAGGACTTATATCGTTCCAAAAACCATCTGTTCTCAATTGGCTGTGATTTTCACTAGTATCTCCATTGGGCTCGCTAGTAAACCAATTGTTGTACACAAAAGGTTCACCACTTTGCCAGACAAAATTTCCCTCTGAGGCAATGTCATTATATCCTATAATTGGCGTTGCATTTGGTGCCATTTGCTGAACTCTGTCGAATAAGAACGAGTTCATAACATCATCTTCAATGGTTACAACAAACCCCCCATTCGCAACCGCGTCTGCAAATGCATCTGGAGGTAGAAATTTAGCGTCAGAGAGGTAATATATTTTTTTATTACTAGATCCAATTACTTCGAACCCAGGGATTGTACTCGTAATACAATTTTCAGAACCAAACACTGTATAGTCAACAGTTGCACCACATGCTAGTGGTTCGTTGTCAACAGTAATATCTGCAGGGCATGTTAGTACGGGGAGTTCAGTATCATTTACAGTAATATTGAATGAACACGTATCTGTATTTCCGTTTGCATCGGTAACAACGAAGGTATTGGTGGTCGTACCTATTGGAAATAGGCTGTTCGGACTCAAGCCGGCCGTTTGTATGGTGGTTTGATTTAAATATTCTGAACCATCTACAGAAATAATGGCAGGGTACAAATCTGAAGGAGCAAAAAAGGAACCACAGCCAATGTACCCCACTGCAGTTTCGGATGTATTATTATTGAGATATCCCATTAAAAAGTTTGCCGTTTCGGGGGTCACTACTTCAACAATAATGGTAGCATCTGAGGGTATAAAAACGTTTATTGGAACGGCAAGTATTGTTGAATTAGTAGCTGGTGAAGCAACTGTATTGGTCGCATAAGGGAGCACGTGATCACTTAAAGGTGAATTGTAGGTAGTGATTGCATTAGGCAATTGATCATCCAGATAGATATTTACAGTTACGTTTTCGGCTGGATTCGCAAATGCTATACCCACTCTAATGGTATCTATAAAATAGTCGTTAGTAACACCTTCCGCAGCTAAATCAAAAATACGTACATGACTAGAAATAAAATCAACACAATCAAATCCAAGATTTACAATTTCATCTACTTGAGACAATAATAAAGGGTTGGTTTGGTTGCAGTCTTCATTTGGAATAGGATAAGGGTAATCTACGTAAGCACCACAAAGACCGGGATCATTGTTTGTGGTAATATCGGCCGGGCAGGTAATAGTAACAGGTGTACTGTCTGTAATTGTGATATCGAAGCTACAAGTGTCAGTATTGCCTGATGTATCGGTGGCTAAGAATGTATTGGTCGTGGTGCCAACGGGGAAATTAAATCCTGAAGGTAAACCTGCAATTTGTTCGATACCGCCGGTAAGTTCAAGGATGTATCGTGCTACAAAACCTGCGCCAATATCTACCCAAAAACCGTTGGTAGCATTCATGACTGTGTAATTTTCGCTAGCACCTCCATTTGGTTCACCAACCAACCAGTTTTCGTAAGCAAAAGGGATTGTACTTTGCCATTCAAAAGCGCCTTCAGTTGTAAGGTCATTAAGTCCGATGTAAAAACTAATTCCTGGCGCCAATGCCTCAACAGCGACTTGAATTTCAGTATTGGTTTCTTGGTTTACTATGGTTGCGACAGTTCCTCCTAGTGCAATGGCATCTGCAAATGCGCTAGGGCCATCAAATCCAGCATCTGACAAAAAGTACGATTTACCGTTCTTTGAAGCTACATACTGGAACCCGGCTGGTGTTGCTGGTGTTACGCCAATATTGTCTGTTGCTGTTGGAAACGGGTATGTTATAGGATTTATAGCACAATCACCTGTGATATCACTTGGGCAGGTAATAACGGGTGGTGTTGTATCTGCCAATTCTGGGGCTTCATAAGCACCAAAATCAACAATCATTGTGGTGTTGCTGTCACCGTCTACAATTCGGGTATTTCCGTTGAGGTCGTTAGGTTCCGTAACCACAGTATTATCCCCAAGGTCTATTACTGGAGATGCGGTTTGTAGGGTAAAATCGTTCGTAGCAGGATTGGTAAATAATGGATCGTTGGCTGGGTTGGTGCCGTCTAGGCCGTTGCTCGCGGTAAGATCAAATCCTTTTATGAGCGAATGATTAAAGTTTCCTGTAATAGAACCATCTGAACTAATTTCATCATCTATGCCGTCACCGTCGTCATTATCCCATACAATTGAATTTGTAATATTTAAGGTTGATATTGCACTATTATCCACATAAATAGCTTCCCCAAAATTATTGTTAGAAGCAGTATTGCGAGTAAATGTACATCCAATAATTTCAAGTGATGAGCTAACCATGTAAATCGCGCCTCCTCTTGCAGCTGTGTTATCATGAAATAGCGAGTTTTCAATGATCATATTTGCGTTAATTAAGCCTAAGGCACCATTAATCGTAGCATTATGATTTCTAAATATAGAGTTGCTAATCTGAGATGTCCCTGAACCATCAACTCGGAGGGCGTTATATTCTTGGGCTCCATTATTGTCGAATACACAATTATCAATAGTTAGATTTAGAGGAGCTAGTAAATACATAGTACTATTACCACCGTTGTTGTTTGAGATGGTAGTATTGGTTATGGTGATTACTTCATCCCCTCTAAAAAATATGGACCCAATATCACCGCCTCCATTGTTTGTAAAGAACGAATTGTCTATGTTTATGGTATGATTTTGACGTGTATTTGCAAGGGCTCCTGCAGCATAATTACTATTGTTATTTGAAAATGTGCAGTTGTTTAGCGTTAGATTAGCACCCCCTATATACGTTTCAATTAACAAACCTGCGCCACTACGTTGAGCAAAATTCGGATTACCAGGGCCTTCATCGTTAAATCCGTCGCGTATGGTTAAACCATCTAATAAGATTGGAGCTGCTATTGCAGTAATATATACTACATGAATAACATTATCTGCAGTAGTTGCGGGTACTCCAATATCGCCACTTAAAATCGTGGGGTAGGCGTTGAAGTCCCTTGTGCCTAAATCAATAGCCCCGTTAGTTGGTGAAAACCCGCCGTAAACAGAGCAGTTACCTGGAATATTAAAATTAGTATATCTATCGGTTGTTGTGGTAGGCAAGTAGGTGCCTTCTGCTACATAAATAGTGTCAAGTGCTGGGCAATCGTTAATTTGGGTAATTGCATCTTGAAGGTTGGTAAAGGCATTTGCCCATGACGTACCATCATTACTACCGGTGGCATTTACATCTACATACACTATGTTAGCAGGAAAAGCGGCACAGAGCGAATTTTCAGTGAGTACTACATCATTACTTCCACTACCAGCATTGTAATTTATAAAAAAAGTTTGTCCATTAAATGGCACTGTTGCACCATTCGGCAACCCATTAAAAGTACCCACAATAGGTCCTCCATTATTTTCTATAAGCGTAATTGTTGTGCCATTCGGTACAGGTCCCGCTAGTCCATCTACTAAGTTAAGGATAGTGTTTGTAATATCTACGGTCATTCCAGTTGCCACCAATTGACTATAATCAACACCTGGTGTAGTAACACCGTTTATAGCTAGCGTAAGTTCATCTCCTATAGAAAAGACATTATTTGAAAAACCTAATATTGGTAATTGTCCTGGTCCCGTTACATTATTTCCGGTCTGGATTTCCCCTTGTAATGTTATTGTAGATAATCCTGCTATGTTATACGGCCCAGGTCCTGGATTTGGGGCAATACCAGCAGGGCCTGTTAGGGGGCCCGTTACAGCCGCTATATTTATAATGCCACCACCAAAGGCAGTGATTCTTCTGTCAAAACTAAATAGGGTAATTGCATCACTTGCCGCGTTTGCCGATGTTCCAGTAATATCAATATTTCCGGCGCCGTTAGTACCAATGTTAGCGTTCACAAAAATACCCGCGTTGTCTACACCAGCTGCATCTATAGAAGTTCCCATTATGATAGCATCACCACCTCCGGTACTTATTTCTGAATTTACATAGACTCCGGTATTGCCATCTGTTCCTTGTCCACTAGTGCCAGTAATAGTAACGGCTCCAGAATTCGACTGTATGTTTGAGCCTGAGTCTAATAAAATTCCGTGGTTACCTGATGTTCCATTTCCGCCTGTTCCTGTTACTGTAATGTTTCCACTACTTGATGTTTGTACCGTGGAATTATTGGAAATCACTATTCCCGCCCGATCTGACACCGTACCATCTCCTACGGCCACTCCGGTCAATTCGATATTTCCTGTTCCTGTTGTACGTATCGTAGCACTATTATTTACTGAAATTGCTACTGTATTGATTCCGGCTAAGGTAGCTGCTGTATTTGCTCCAAAATTGATGTCTCCATTTTCTGCGGAAACCACAGCACCTGAATCTGCTACAATATTTTGAGAAGCAGTTAAATTTATACTCCCTCCCAGCGTTGTTGAAACATCTTGGGTAACTGAAATAGTTCGTGCATTTATGTTGAAACTTCCTGAACCAATTGATGTCGGGTTGGTTTGAAAGTTGGCGTCATCATCAGCTCCACCATTCACCGTTACATCTGCATCGAAGTTGGTGTCAAGACCTTCAATATTAATTACATCGGCACCCGAGCCACCGCTTATTTCGGTATTGATAGTTAAGCTGTTTGTTGGATTTGTGAACGTAACATTTTCACCTAGGGTAGAGTCTATAAAGCTTTCATTGTCTCCTGCGTCACCATCGTCGCTAAGCGTGATTGTTTCATCAGCGCCTGTAAACGTAAATACACGATCGGTAACGCTTAGGTTATCTACAATGGGTTCTAGGCCTGTATAGGTTATAACAGGATTTCCAGCTACTTCAACACTTCCGTCATTTTCATTTATAAAAACGTGTTCAACAGAAGAAAAAGTACTGCCTCCTTGCAATCTTAAAATATCACCAGGAGCTGAACTAATTTGTGTTCCGCCGTTGTAATTAATAAGGTCTAGAAAGTTTCCACCAGAAAAATTGGTAGTGAATGTGTCATCACCGCCAAGGGAATTAATAGCAATTATTCCTGTTACTGAGGCAATTGGCACGTCTACGGTATTAGGGTCTATTTGAATGGCACCCAGACCAGTAGTCAAAGTATTGTCTGGATCTGTAAAGCGGTAATTAGCTCCATCTATAACTATAGTAAGATTATCATCTCTATCATCATTGTCTATAAATTCTAAATCACCACTTGCTGTTACCATGATATTAGATATTGCTACCATCGGACTCTCAAAAGGGCCAAAATCGACAGTGGCAGTACCGTTATTATCCCCATCAATAATTCTCGTATCTCCGTTAAGGTCTGTTGATTGCGTAACAGCTGTGTTATCTCCAAGGTCTATTACTGGAGAGGTAGGTTGTAGGGTAAAATCGTTGGTGACGGGGTCTGTAAATTGTGGGTCGTTCGCGAGGTTTGTGCCGTCTAGGCCGTTGTTAGCTGTAAGATCATAGCCCGATACGAGTGAGTAATTGAAATTTTCTACCGTATTGGCAGGGTCTTGACTAAATATATTGGGTGAGCCATTAGTGGAATTATAATCCCAAATAAGTGTGTTGGTTATATTTATTGTAACTGGGTTTATTCCCGGGCTGGGAAGATTGTCAACAAATATTGAATTACCTGAAGCAAAAGAATTTTGAGTAATGGTACAACCAATAATATCAAGCGTTTGATTCAAATTGCTATTATTGCCGAAATAAATGGTAGCATTAGTACCATTGTTGTCATGAAAAAGCGTGTTTTCAAATCGAGAAGGCGTGTTAAAAGAAGCAAAGACTACACCACCACCAGTACCCCCAGCGCTATTGTTTCTCACTGTTGTATTCTTTACAATTAATGAAATGCCATCTTCAATATATATACCACTGTTTAGCTCACCAAAATTATTTTCGAATATGCAATTTTCAATACTAACAGCATCGGTTCCTTCAAAATTCATTGTTGAATAAGAAGTGTTATTTGCTATGGTAGTATTGGTTATCGTGACATCGGTAAGCGCGGCTGCATACAAAATTGCACGATTATTAGATTGATTGTCTGTTATAAAACTATTGTTTATCGTTATAAAATGACTTGGACCAATCGTATAAATTATATCGGTAATTGACGCTTCATTATTTGAAATTGTGCAGTTATTTAAAGTAAGATTGATACCCCCTAACGCATTATCGATTAGAATGGCTGTTGCATCTCCTCCTAAAAAATCAGAATCAAAACCATCGCGTATGGTAATACCATCAAAGGTTATGGGTGCAGTGTTTGATGTTATAATGACAATGGTATCGGTGTTATCATTTGTAATTCCGGGCACGCCTATATCACCACTTAATATCGTAGGGTACGCATTAAAATTTCTAGTGCCTAGATCTATCGCACCATTATTTGGAGAAAACCCTCCATAAATGGTTGTATTTGCTGGTATCTCAAAACTAATGTCTTGATCTGTTGTAGCCGTGGGGAGATATGTTCCTTCTGCGATGTATATAGTGTCTAATGCTGGACAATCATTAATAGCAGTAATGGCAGCTTGCAAATCGGTAAATGCATCTGCCCAAGAAGAACCATTATTTGCTCCAATAGCATTTGCATCTACATAGGCGATATTCGACGTAAACACTGTGCAAGGATCTACGATGGTTACCGTAAAACTACAATCGGCAAATGTTCCATTGCTATTATAGGCTCTGAAGGTATTGGTGGTAGTTCCTAACGGAAAATTTGAACCAGATGGCAGGCCGGCAATTTGTACAACGCCCGTGTTAAACTCAATGATACCTGCATTTACAGGGTTTGTGTCATTTGTGTCTTCCCAGAGGCCCGTATCAAAAATAAAAGTGTAATCTGAGTTGCCTGTATTATTTGGTTCTCCAGCGGTCCAATTGGTATAGGTTGTAATTTCACCGCTTTGCCACACAAAGGTTCCTTCTACCGCTAAGTCATTGTAGCCAATGACGGTTTTACTAATAGCCGTAGCCAACATGGCGTTTTGAATAAAATTATTCTCTGCTAGGCTATTGATGCTGACCAAATTATAACCTGAGGATACCGCCAGATTATATGCCTGTTGCGCACTTGTTGAAGAGTTTTGTAGATAATAGCTACTGCTGTCAAATGATCCTAAGAACGTATATCCAGGTATGGTGGCCGGTGCTATTGCTCCATTGGTCAATGTTGGTGCGGTATAGCTTATCGGGTTGTCAGAGATGTTGGCGGTGATGTTACCCGGACAAGTAATCGCTACCTGTGAATAACTAGTACACAGAAATAATAGAAACCCAAAAAGTAACCCTATTTTAGTAGCAGTTGTGAATGCCGAAAGGCATGCTCGGTAAAATTGCTTCATTTTTATCTGGTTGGTAGTTAGTTTGTTGAAAATATGAAAACCTTAGATACTATTTCATACACGTTGGTAGTATTTTAAGTTTATTCGATAAAGGGGCTGTTTAGCGCGTCTAAAATCATGTACGTATGGTTAATTAATTTTTTTGTGTTCAGTTTTCAGCCACTATGCTAATATAAATGTTAGGGATGCGAGCATCAATCACATATTGATGTGGTTTTTGTCTAATAGTCTAGAATATTGAGATGCAAGAGGTAATTTTTCGCATTGGAACAAAAAAAAAGCCACTCCCGATAAGGAAGTGGCATCTAAAAATATGATTTTTAATTTTACTTAATCATCTCATAGCTTCGCTTAATGAAATTGGTGAGTTCTTCACCTTTCAGCAAACCTTTGCTCAACCTAGCCAAATCGAGTGCTTGGTTTGTTAAGCGCTCTTTTTTCTTTTTGGTTTTGGTGTTTAAGATTTCACCTACCAGCTCGTTGTTGGTATTTACAATCAAGTTATACATTTCTGGCAATCCGCCCATTCCAAACATACCACCGCCACCAGTTTGTTGCATCTCCTTCATGCGGCGCATAAACTCGGGCTCAGTAATAGTGAATGGATTCGCATTGCTGTCCATCGCCTCTAACTGTACCGTAAACTTTTCACTCGGAATGGTTTCAGTTAAAAATGTTTTCAACGTTTCTTGCTCTTCTTCGGAAAGTTTAGAGATCGCGGCTTCGTCTTTTTTGATGAGGTTGTCAATATGGTCACCGTCAACTCGCACAAAACTTACATTTTCTTTCTCAGACTCTAACTTCTGGATGAGGTGCGAAATAATGGGCGAATCTAGCAACAATACTTCGTAGCCCTTTTCTTTGGCAGTTTCAATATAGCTATGCTGTGCGTCTTTGTTTGAAGCATATAGCACCACTAATTTTTCGTCTTTATCGGTTTGCGCGTCTTTAATCTTCTCTCGCAGTTCTTCAAAAGTGAAATAGGTGCCATCTACTGTCGGATACAGGGCAAAATCTTGTGCTTTCTCGAAAAACTTGTCTTCCGTAAGCATTCCGTACTCAATCACAATCTTGATATCATCCCACTTCTTCTCAAAATCTTCACGATTTTCATTGAATAACGATTTCAACTTGTCTGCCACTTTACGCGTGATGTAGCTCGAAATTTTCTTAACTGCACCATCTGCCTGAAGGTAACTTCTAGAAACGTTCAGTGGGATGTCTGGCGAATCGATCACACCGCGTAACATGGTCAAAAACTCAGGTACAATTCCTTCTACATTATCCGTAACAAATACTTGGTTTTGGTAGAGCTGAATTTTATCCTTTTGGATGTTCATATCGTTTGTCATCTTCGGGAAATATAATATTCCGGTAAGATTGAACGGATAATCTACATTCAGATGGATGTTGAACAACGGCTCCTCGAACTGCATAGGGTAGAGTTCACGATAAAACTTCGAGTAGTCTTCCTCTTTTAAATCGGCAGGAGTTTTGGTCCACGCCGGATTCGGATTGTTGATGATGTTATCGACCTCTTTTGTTGGAGCAGGATCCTCCTCTTTAGCATCTTCTGGCTTTGGAAGCGTTTCCGTTTTAGTACCAAACTTAATCGGGATGGGCATGAACTTGTTGTACTTTGTCAACAGCTCACGAATTTTCCCTTCCTCTAAAAATTCAGTTTCGTCTTCAGCAATGTGCAGAATAATTTCGGTTCCACGTTCGGTTTTATCAGCCTCTTCCAAGGTGTAGTTAGGAGAACCATCGCAGGTCCAATGTGCTGCAGGTTCCTCTTTGTAACTTTTGGTAATGATTTCAACCTTTTCAGCTACCATAAACGCAGAGTAGAATCCGAGTCCGAAATGTCCGATGATTCCAGCGTCGTCCCCTTGCTTGTCTTTGTACTTTTCAATAAATTCTTCGGCACCAGAAAAAGCAATCTCGTTGATGTATTTTTCAACTTCTTCTTTGGTCATCCCAATACCTTGGTCGATGATGTGCAACTGCTTTTTTTCCTTGTCTATTTTCACCTCGATCATCGGGTTGCCATATGCTACCTTCGCCTCGCCAATGTTGGTAAGATGTTTCAGCTTTAAAGTTGCATCAGTGGCATTCGAAATTAATTCCCGGAGGAAGATTTCATGATCGCTGTATAAAAATTTCTTGATGAGCGGAAATATATTCTCTACCGCTACATTAATGGTTCCTGTACTCATAGTTATGCTATTTTTTTCGCTGCGCTGCGCAGTTTTTAAGTTTCAATTAATTCTGAACTATAGTAGGCAAAGAGAATACCATTGTGGATGATGCTGACAGGTTGTCATTTGCTTCCCTTATTTTGTATGAAAGGGTGGGGTTCAATTATCGATTCCCGAGAAGGGCGTCGCGATTGAATTAGAAAACTCAATTTTTAACATAACATTCTGTTTAATGATTATATAAAAAAATTAAACATTCATTATCTTTGGACCAGTGAATGAATTGATAGATAATTGATTTACTGAAATTTAAAATCTACATACCATGAGTGCCAAGAAATCGACAAAATCTACAAAGTCTGTAACAAGAAATCAGATTATAACTGCTTTTATGGAGCAGGTTTTAGTGGAAGAAAAGTTACCTAAAAGTGTTTTCAAGTTTTGCAAAGAAAACAATATGTCTGAAGCTGAATTTTATAATTTCTTCGGAAGCTTTGACGGACTGCAACAAGAGATTTGGAATAGTTTTTTCGACCATTCGATGCAATTGGCACACAAGAATAAGGAGTATGAAACTTTCAGCAATCAGGAGAAGATGCTGACGTTTTTTTATACTTTTTTTGAAATGCTCACAGCAAACCGAAGTTATGTGCTTTTCGCCCTTACAGAGCAACAAGACCTTATGAAGAATATGAAGCAATTAAAAGGATTGCGCAATCGAATTAAGGAATTTGCTGGAGATTTAGTGGCCGATGCCAACAGTGAAAAACAATTAAAAATTTTGAAACAGCCGGTTTCAGTATTTTCTGAAGGCGCATGGCTTCAAACCTTGTTTATCTTGAAATATTGGATGGAAGATAATTCGCCCAATTTTGAAAAAACAGATATGGTTATCGAAAAGTCGGTTCGTGCCATTTTCGATGTGTTTGCCACTACGCCCTTAGAAAGTGTGCTTGATTTCGGAAAGTTTCTGTGGAAAGAAAAGATGAATTAAATAAATGGGCTTTAGAATTATTAGACGATAGGCGAAAATTCATAAATGATAATTAACAGCAATTGTATTGAAAACAATAGATAGTATACCCACAGGTAAAGTTTCCCGCGCTACGCAACTCGTTAAAACAGGAGTGAAAGTTGGTGGAAATTACCTTAAATATTATGGTGAAAAGCTGGTAGATAGTTCGGTTACCAAGGACAAATTGAACCAAGAGAATGCCGCCGATATTTACGACGGTCTCAAAAATTTGAAAGGCTCGGCGCTTAAAGTGGCACAAATGCTTAGCATGGAAAAAAATATCATGCCCAAAGCCTATGTAGAGCAATTTTCGCTCGCACAATTCTCTGTGCCTCCATTGTCAGCTCCCTTGGTACGAAAAACGTTTCATCGTTATTTTGGAGAATACCCAGAAGATTTGTACGATGCATTTAATGCGAATTCGGTCGCAGCAGCGAGTATTGGGCAAGTGCACCAAGCCACCAAAGACGGTAAAAAACTTGCTGTGAAAATTCAGTATCCTGGTGTGGCAGGAAGTATTAGTAGCGATTTAGCGCTCGTGAAGCCCGTGGCCATGAAAATGTTTAATATTAAAGGGAAAGACAGCGATAAGTATTTTAAAGAAGTCGAAGGAAAATTGTTGGAAGAAACAGATTATGTGCTAGAAGTAGAGCAAAGTATCCAAATCACTGAAGCATGCGGGCATATTCCGCATCTAAAATTTCCGAAGTACTATAAAGACCTCTCCAATGAGCGAATCATAACTATGGATTGGATGGATGGGGTACACCTGTCTGAATTTACCAAAGAAAATACGGATCTTGAGTTAGCAAATACCTTGGGACAGGCGTTATGGGATTTCTATATGTACCAAATTCATGAATTACGACAAGTACATGCCGATCCGCATCCTGGAAACTTCCTAGTCTCTGATGCAGGTGAGTTAATCACCATCGACTTTGGATGTATCAAGAAAGTACCTGATTCGTTTTACACCCCTTATTTTGAACTTGCAAAGCCGGAGAACATAGACAATCCTGCTATTTTTGAGGAAAAACTGTATGCGTTGGAAATTTTAAAAGAAGAAGATTCAGAAGCAGAAAAGGTGTTCTTTTCAAAATTATTCCATGAAATGCTGAGTTTATTCACCCAGCCATTCCACCAAGAAGTATTCGATTTTAGTGACACCACGTTTTTTGGAAAAATTGCCGAGCTAAGTGATACCTATTCTAAAGACACCGAATTACGAAAAATGAACGGAAATAGAGGTTCAAAACATTTCCTCTATATGAACCGCACCTTTTTCGGACTATATAACCTGCTAAATGATTTGGGTGCTACGGTACAAATCAATCAATACAAGAAATATACAAAAGGTGAATTTTAACAAAACTTTGTTTAATCAAATTATAAATATATTAAACAAAACTTTATCTTTACAGTAATCAAAATGGGATAATAGAATTGCTATGAAAAAGAGTAAACCTCTATTATTTATTGGTTAGGTTGTTTTAAAAAGGGAAGCTCCACGGCTTCCCTTTTGTTATTTATAAAATAGCAACTACTTACTTTTTAATATCCGTAGTTGTTTTTAGCTCGTTTTGGTTTTTATTCTTCACATAAGTCTCTAACCAACTATCTTGTTCCCACAGTAAATGTAAAATGCTCTCTTTAGCCCGATACCCATGGCTCTCTTTGGGTAACATCACCAAACGTGCGGTAGCTCCCAAACCTTTTAACGCATTAAAATACCGCTCACTCTGCAGTGGGTACGTTCCAGAATTATTATCTGCTTCTCCGTGAACCAACAATAGCGGAGTTTTCATTTTGTCTGCATGCATAAAAGGTGACATGGTGTAATAGGTTTCGGGTGAGTCCCAATAACTGCGTTCTTCACTCTGGAATCCGAAAGGCGTCAGGGTTCTGTTATACGCACCGCTTCGTGCAATACCAGCTGCAAACAAGTCTGAGTGACTCAATAAATTGGCTACCATAAACGCCCCGTAGCTATGTCCGCCCACACCCACACGATTTCTATCTATATATCCTAGAGCATCTACCGCATCGATTGCGGCTTTGGCATTGCCCACCAATTGGCTTCTAAAGGTGTCATTTGGTTCTTCATCACCTTCACCTACGATAGGAAAGGCAGCGTCGTCTAACACCACATAGCCTCGCGCCACCCAATAGATAGGCGAACCGTAATACGGATAAATAAATTCGTTGGGGTTGGAGGTGCTTTGCGAAGCACTGTTTTTATCTTTAAACTCTCTAGGGTATGCCCACAGAAGCATTGGTTTTTTTTCTTTCTTCGCTTTGTCATATCCAACTGGTAAGTACAATGTGCCTTCCAATTCGAGTCCGTCGTCACGTTTATAGGTAATCACTTCTTTATGTACATCCTGCAAGCTCTTGTAGGGATTGTCGAAAGAAGTTACTGGCGTAAGGTCATTTTTCTTTTTAATATTTCTGAAATAGTAATTGGGGTATTCATTGGGAGATTCAATACGTACCAACACTTTTCCTTTTTCAAGGTTTACGGCATCTACGAGGGTTTCTTTTTTATCGGTGTAGGGCGAAGTGTATAAGCGCTCTGTTTTCTGTGTTTTTAAATCGAATGCATCTATAAACGGAAATTGTCCATCTTTAGAATAGCCCGCTCCCATTAAATAGGCCTTTCCTTTATTTGTTGAAAGCACATACCGATTATACTCATTTCGCTCGGTTACAAAATTACCCGGATCACTATATCGATCCTGATAGTTTCGATCGCTGATGATCATGGCTTCCTCATTGGTGTTGTTGGGGCTAAAGAGGTAGGTTTTCGTATTTCTGTCGTTCCACCAGTAGTCGTATGCAATAGCCACATCATCATCTCCCCAAGTAATTCCTGAGAAACGATTTTTTGTCTTTAAAATTTCCCTTGGAGTACCTGTAAATGGAGCGTCTAATTGGTACACAATGTCTCGATAAGCTACTTTAATTTCAGGGTCACCGCCATCTTGTGCTTCGGTGTAAACCAGACTGGCACCTTTATCGGCTCTCCACGAAAGATTTCGCATACCAGTTCTGGTTGCCATAAAACCTTTGGGCCGCACTTCATCTAATGGTACATTGTTTACCGTGTGTAATTTGGTGCCGTTGTTGAAATATACTGTTTCGGTATAGGGAAAACGATAATAAGGAACTAAATAGGAAAAAGGGCGTTGTATTTCTGAAACCAACACATATTCGCCATCGGGTGAAAAGCTGATATTTCGATACATTCCAGTAGGTAAAAACGATTGTATGTCACCATTGAGCTCCACTTTTTTTACTTCGGAAAGCGCCAATTGTTCAAAATTCGCTTCGTCGTTCGGGTTTTTCAATAAATCTTGGTAGGTTCTGTTTTGGGCTTTTGCACCGTCGCTTACTGAAATCGTTGGTCCTGTAGGTACAGCTTCAGCCACATTAATAAGTGCTTTTCTGCTTTCTGGGAGCATTTTAACCAACAAAGCATCAGAGTTTTTGAACCAATTAAGGGCGTCGCCCATATTGGCGTTAACGGTTGGTGAGGTAATTTTTCTAGCAGCACCTTTTTCAATTTCAAGGAGCCAAACTTCTACGCCTGTGGTAGTTGTGTTAAGGCAAGCGATGTACTTTTGGTTGGGCGCCCACGAAAAATTAGAAAGTCGTGGATTTTCAGGTAGTCCCGTAACCTGGGTCGCTTTTGTATCGGTAGCTTTCTTTACTTTAATATTGTTGTAGTAGTTAGTGCGACTTCCAATGTTGGTTTTAGGGTTGATACGCAAACCACCTAAACGTAATTCGGTTTCTGAGAGCTCTTCAATACTTTTAAAGGCATCCCGGTAGAGAAGTATGACATTTTCGGCAGCATCATCCATCAATACTGAGGGTGCTAATGGTGCATCCACTAAATCGAGTATTTCGTTCGGAGGCTTTTGATATTCAGTATTTTCTTGGGCACAAACAGTGAGTGCTACAAACAGGAATGCAATTAAAATGGAGAGTTTTTTCATGATGAATTTATTTTCAGAAAAGATACCAAAAAAGAAAACACCAAGCAATGAGGTATTATGCGTGCATAACAACTAAGTTCGAATAATTTCACCCAATACGTGCTATTTGGTATCTTTCAGCAGTTTTATTACGATTTATGTATACATCAAAAATTTCAGGAGTGGGGCATTATGTTCCCGAAAACGTGGTCACCAACGACGACCTTTCAAAATTAATGGATACCAACGACGCTTGGATCCAGGAACGAACTGGTATCAAAGAGCGCCGCCATATAAAAAAGGGAGACGGAAACTCTACTTCGGTGATGGGCGTAAAAGCCGCAAAGATTGCGTTAGAACGTGCCAAACTCGCACCAAAAGATATCGATATGATTGTTTTTGCCACCCTGAGCCCAGATATGTATTTTCCGGGTGGGGGCGTACAAGTGCAAGAAATGATGGGCATGCGAACCGTACCCGCGCTGGATGTACGCAACCAGTGTAGCGGATTTGTATACGCTGTTTCAGTAGCAGACCAATTTGTTAAAACGGGTATGTATAAACATGTGTTGGTGATTGGAGCTGAAAATCATAGTGGCGGACTCGATTTTACAACTCGCGGACGAAGTGTTTCGGTGATTTTTGGAGATGGGGCAGGAGCAGCCGTATTGTCTAGAAATGGAGGGGACGGCGGAATTCTGTCAACCCACATCCATTCCGAGGGAAAACACAAAGACCAATTATCTTTACAGGGCCCCAGTACCGAGCATTGGGTACCCCAAATAATTCAAGAAAACGATCAGGAAAATATTCCGTATTACCCATACATGAACGGACAGTTTGTATTTAAGCATGCCGTAGTTCGTTTTGCTGAAGTGATCAATGAAGGTTTAAAGGCAAATAATTTAGAATCTTCTGAAATCGATATGCTCATTCCGCACCAAGCCAATCTGCGCATTTCGCAGTTCATTCAGAAAAAAATGAAATTACGCGACGACCAAGTTTTCAATAACATCCAAAAGTATGGGAATACCACGGCGGCATCTATACCGATTGCGTTAAGCGAAGCTTGGGAACAAGGAAAAATTAAAGATGGTGATTTGGTGGTATTAGCAGCTTTTGGTAGCGGATTTACATGGGGAAGTGCCATCATTAGGTGGTAATTTTTCGCATATAATTCTTACATCGCCGCCGGTTAAAATGTAAACATAAAAGAGCCGCACTTCCCCAAGAGCGGCCCTTATACATAAACTAAAACTCCTCAATTTTAGCTTAATAACTCGGTTCATACGTTCAAAATGAACCATTGGTTATTTAGTTGGTCTCAAAAGTAAGGTTGTGATATAAAGTATGAAATACCCGTTAGCGGGTATTTTCAATAAAAAAAACCTCCCTCCCGTTCGGGAAGAAGGTTTTTAACCAACAATTCTAATTTTTTAAAGGCTAATTCAAATAAATTACAAATGTATAGGTAAGTCTTTCATATTAATAGACTTCAAAATCATGCCAAACGTTGCACCGAGGTGGTTGATTTAACATTTTTTTGGCACTATTTTGTTAAAATATCCCGCCACTATCATCTTTAGTATTGTCATCGCGTCGCTTTCTAGACTTGGCTCTGTATTTTCCACCTCCGAAGCGATAGGCTAACGAAACATTCACAGTATTACTTTCCCAATTAAACGAACCTGTTTGTGGGTACGGTCTTACTCCATCAAAAGCAAATTGCATGGTGTGAAAAATGTCGTTATAATTTAAACTGAAAGTTCCTCTTCCTTCCCATAAGCTATAGCGAGCACCCACATTCACAAAGTACATGGGCTCTATATCAAATTGAAGCGTTCGGTTTTGTCCGCGATAAAAACCAAATGCCGAAAGTGTAAGCTCTTTGGTCACTTTAAAATTGTTGAACATTCTAAAATTCCAAGCCGTATTATCTACTTCCACCGTTTGGGTTACAATATCGGCTGCAGAAGGATCGGGTTGGGTAGTATCTACAAATTCACTGATCCCGGTTTGGGTCTGATTGTACAGATCGAAACTAGCATTAAAGCTCCACCATTTGGTAGGTCGGTAATTACCCGATAGTTCTACTCCGTAGGCACTGGTATTGTCGAAGTTGTCGAACGTAAGGATGACACGGTTGATATCGTTACGGTCTACAAAGAGGGCTCTGTTAATTTCATCTTCAATCGCCCGGTAAAACACCCCTCCAGTAATACTCCCTTTTTCTAGATTTCTTGTATAATTAGCTTCAACAGAGTTCGTAAACTGTGGTTTGAGTTGGGTATTTCCGAAGGCAGAAATAAAAGGCGTCGCAAATTCGCGTATCGGATTTACTTGGCTTATGCCCGGTCTGTCTACCCTACGGCTATAGCTTACCTGATATTGGTTTTTTTCACTCGGGTTATAGGTCACAAAGGCCGAAGGATATACTTGAAGGTAATCGTTGGTAAAGGCCCGTACCACATTGGTGTCTGCTTTTACTTCAACTTGCTCTACACGGGTACCCAATTGTACCGACCATTTTTCAAATTGCTTGCCATAGGTGGCGTAGGCTGAATAAATATCACGCGTATAATCGAAGTCGGTACTAGGCGTTGGTACAAGGTTTCCTTGGCTGTTTAGTGAAGTACCTGTAGAACTATAATCGATGTTTGTTTCGAATAATAAGGCCTGTAACCCTAGCTCAAGCTTGGTGGTTTCGTTTAGAGGATTTACATAGTCGAGATTCACCGTAAGCAAATCACGTTCGGTATCTGAGGCATCTTCATAATCGGTTAAAAATGCATTGCCTGTAAAGTCGAAATCAATATCTTCATCGTTTGTAAAAGTGTTGTAATCTGCTTCCAACTCGATATTGTGGCCTTCTTTCTCGAAATCGAGTTTATAATCGAAGTTGTACTGCGAAGATCGATTTTCGCTCATAGCCAAAAATAATTGCTGTTGGTTAAACGATGCATCGTCATAATAAAAAACGGTCGTGGTGCCGTCTGTTGCTCCATCAAACAAATTTTGGTTGGTGAATACCGAGAAGGTATTTTTGTCATTCAGGTAAAAGTCGACCCCAACCTTAAAGAGGTTCGATTGCCCTTTGTCTAGCATGTCAAACACTTGTTCAGAATTGTCTTCAGGTCTAAAAATGTTTCCGTTATTCTGATTTTTTGAAGTGTTATGCCCCCAGTTTCCGAAAAAATTAAATTTTCCATTGCGGTAATTCATATCGATAGCACTGTTAAACTTGGCTTCTTTTTCGTAGGTGAGCCCCACATTGGCATTTCCGTTAAAACCAATCATGGTATTTTTATGCAAAACAATATTAATTATACCGCTCATGCCTTCAGGATTGTATTTAGCTGAAGGGTTTGTGATAAGCTCAATTTGTTTTATGGAAGTAGAAGGAATCTGTTTCAGCAATTGCGCCACAGGAACATTACTCAATTTACCATCTACCATCACCCGTACATTCTGATTACCTCGAAGCGAGATATCACCTGTTTGTTGGTCAACATTTACCGAAGGTAAATTGTTCATGATATCTGCTGCCGTAGGGCCCGAAGTAGTAAGGTCTTTACCCACAGTCACCACTTTTCTGTCTAATTTTTGTTGAATGGTAGTTCGCTCTGCCGTGACGGTCACCTCGTCTAATGACGCCACGTCTTCTTCAAGTGACACCATTCCAAGGTCGATATTTCGGTTACCGGATGCAATGGTGATATTGGTTGTAAATTTTTTGTAACCGATGAATTGGATATTAACGGTATAGGTTCCTTCAGGTATTTCTGAAATTTTAAAATTTCCGTTGTCGTCTGTAACACCTCCGGTGAGCAGGGTTCCGTCTGATTTGTGGATGGCTACGGTAACGTAGGGGAGTGGCTCTTGTAAATTTTTGTCGATTACTGCGCCGCTTACAGAACCTTTTAGATCGGTGTTCGCTTGAATGGGATTTGCTGCCATGCAAATGCAAAGCATGACGAATAGCATTAACTGTTTCATTTTTTGATTGATTTGATTGTTTTGATGAATGTAATAGATACTACTTGGTATTGCATAGAAAATAGGCGCTACGCGGTACTAAATAGTAGTTGATTGTAAGTAAGACGCCTGAGAAGAAATTTTGTTACATTATTTTCAAAAAAAACCCGAAGTCTAGAACCTCGGGTTTTCGCTTTTGTTGCTATTATTAACACTAACCATCAACGTAAAAATTTTCACAACAAAAGCTTGAAATATTTCTATTATATAGACGGAGTAGGTTTCATATTGTTACAGCAATTAAATTATTTAACATTCTTTTAGTTTTTTGGACTGTTTTTGGACTGAAATTGTGCCGAACTTTGGGTTATGAAAAAGACACTTGTATTGGGCGCTAGCCTGAAACCAAACCGATATTCTAACTTAGCCATCAATAGATTGGTAACCTACAATCACCCCGTGGTGGCCATTGGCCTGCGCAAGGGCGAAGTGGCAGGGGTGGAAATTTCCACCGAAAAAGTACCCTATAAAAATGTCGATACCGTAACTCTGTACTTGAATCCGTCGCGACAACAAGAATATTACGAGTATATCATTTCGTTACAACCGCAGCGTGTTATTTTTAATCCGGGTACCGAAAATCCTGAATTCTACGAGCTTTTACGCAACAAAAATATTCAGGTAGAAGTTGCTTGTACGTTAGTTTTGTTGGGCACGAACCAATACTAGTCCGATGTAAGTTAGCAGTCCGTTTAAAATCAGGATAAAAAATCCAAATTCAAATCCGAACCATAGCTCACTAAAATAGCTAATGGCGTATCCTACAAAAGGGGTAAGAATGGCTACCAAAGGAACCCACTTATCTTTTACTTTCCAATTACTGAATAGACCAAAGGCATATAACCCCAACAACGGACCGTACGTATACCCAGCAAACGTAAATAGCTTTAAAATCACTGAGGTATCGCCAATGGCATAATTAAAGAAAATGATCACGAAAATAAGAAGCAGCGACATGCCAATGTGTACACGTTTCCTGATTTTTACCTGATCCTTTTTTGAATGTTTCTTTTCTATATCCAATATGTCGATACTAAACGAGGTGGTAAGTGATGTGAGGGCACTATCTGCACTGCTATACGCTGCCGCAATAAGCCCCAATAAAAAGAATACTGCCAAACCTATTCCCAAGCCAGAGTCTACTGCGATGGTAGAAAATAACTTGTCTTTTTCTGCGTCAATACCGTTCTGCTGTGCGTAAAGTGTAAGGAGTAAGCCCAATCCTAAAAAGATAATGTTCACTACGGTGAGTACCAATGTAAACCAAAACATGTTTTTTTGTGCATCTTTTAGGTTGCGACAGGTTAGGTTTTTTTGCATCATATCCTGGTCTAAACCAGTCATTACAATAGCAATAAAGGCCCCACTAATAAATTGTTTGATAAAATACTGCCCACTTTTATAATCCTCGAAAAAGAAAATTTGTGATAGGTCGCTTTCTGAAATGGTCGTTAAAATGCCACTTCCGCTAATACCAAGACCTTCTGAAACATAATAAATCCCTACTCCCAAAGCAATGAGCATAAACAATGTTTGCAAAGTGTCTGTCCATACAATGGTTTTAATCCCACTCTTAAATGTATACAGCCAAATAAGTAAGATGGTAATGGTTACCGTGACCCAAAACGGAACCCCTTCTTGCCCGAAAAAGGGCATTTTATCGAATACGAGATCTTGCAATACAATGGCCACCAAATACAGCCTAAAACTTGCCCCAACTACGCGCGACAATAAAAAGAACGAAGCACCTGTTTTATAAGATGCGTTCCCAAAACGACCGTCGAGATATGTGTAAATTGACGTCAGGTTCAACCTGTAATACAATGGTAATAGTACTAATCCGATCACTGCATATCCCATGGTATATCCTAGCACCACTTGAAAATAGCTGAAACTGGTGGCTTCTACTGCGCCTGGCACCGAAATAAACGTGACACCACTTAGCGAAGCTCCAATCATACCGAAAGCAACCAAATACCATGGCGATTGTTTACCAGCCTTAAAAAAGTCGTCGTTGCTGCCGCCTCGATTTGTGAAATAAGAAACCAAAAGCAAGATACCGAAGTATCCGCCTATTAAGAGTAAAATGTGTAAGGGCTGCATAGCGTGATCGACTTAGAAGTGCGTGTAAAAATACAAAGATTGCGTTCACTGACATTTTATTTTTTAATACTTTTGAAAAGTACTCGCCGTGAGCGTGTTATTGATAAAAAAAAGCTACCATGAAATTGAAATTACTACTCCTCGCCCTACTAGGGTGTTTTGTTGCGCAAAGCAATGCCCAGCAATATTTAGAAATGATTGATGCAGGAACTTTTCCTGTGCATGAAATTGTTCAAGAAGCTGAGGCATATTTTGAAGGAAAAGACAAAGGAAGGGGCAGTGGCTATAAACAATTTAAGCGTTGGGAATACATGGCAAATCGTCTAAAAAACGAAGCTGGGTATGTGCCAACCGTTACCGAGAACCTGGCCGAACTACAACGTTATAACCAATATCTAAATGAAACTGCCGCTACACGGTTGCCACTCAACGATAATTGGCAAGAATTGGGGCCTTTTGCTAAAAATGGTTCAACAAGTTGGAATCCCGGTGTGGGACGAGTCACAGGAATCGCTATAGACAATACCAATCCCGCCCATATCATCATCGGTGCCAATACAGGCGGCGTATGGCGAACCACAGATGGTGGCGATACTTGGACACCCATGGGCGATACGTTTACCAACCTCACCGTATATTCGGTTGCTATAGATCCAACAAATAGCGATACGTATTATTTTGGTTCGTCCAGCGGACTTATTTTTAAATCGGTTGACGCAGGAGGTACTTGGACTCAAATTGCTGATATGAGCAATTCGCTCATCAATAAAATTGTGATCAATCCCGACGATACCGATATCATGTTTGCGTGTTCTCAGAATGCAGGAATTTTCAGATCTACTGATGCAGGGGCAACGTGGAGTAATTTAGGGATAGATGGCAATGCATACGATGTAGAATTTAAACCGGGAGATACCAACACAGTGTATGCTTCTGGTCTAGGATTTCACGTCTCAATCGATGGAGGTACTACGTTTACTACGATTACCGGTGTGGGTGGCGGACCAAAAATGATTGGGGTTTCTGAAGATGATGCCACTAGAGTGTATGTTGCCGAATCTGATGGAGGTTCGTTTGGTGGATTCTACGTTTCTACCGATAGCGGAAATTCATTTACTGAAAGAAATCATGCAGGGCGGAACTATTTTGGCTACGATACTGCTGGTTTTGATTCGGGAGGTCAGGCACCCAGAGACATGGACATTGCCGTAAACCCGAATGATGCAGATGAAGTTCATATCGCCGGAATTCTAACATGGCGTTCTACCGATGCGGGAGTTAATTTTAGTTGTACCGCAGATTGGATTCCCAATGCTGCAGCCAGCGCGAATATTGGGTATTGCCATGCAGATGTTGATATTTTAGTGTTTCAAGGAAGCACCTTGTTTGTGGGTTCTGACGGAGGAATTTTTAAGGCGGAAGACACTAATAATGTTACGGCTAATTATTACGAGGATATCACTGAGGGCATAGGCATACGGCAGTGGTACAAGATTGGTATTTCACAAACACCAAATGTTATTGTAACAGGTGGAAGCCAAGATAATGGAAGTTCTTTTTACGACTCAGATAGTGATGTATGGACCGATTGGATTGGTGCAGATGGAATGGAAGGATTTGTAGATAAAGACGACCCCGATGTGATGTACGGAATGATTCAATTTGGAGGTATGTATCGAACAGACGATGCCGCAAACTCATTAACTGGTCTAAATAATCCGGCTTCCGGAAATTGGGTTTCCCCATTTGAACAAGATCCTATAGAAACAGACGTCATCTACGCAGGTTTCGACCGTGTTTATAAATCTACCAATAAAGGAAGTTCTTGGACTTCTATTTCACAAGATTTTGGAAATGACCTGAGCCATTTAAAAATTTCGCCTTCAGATAACAACATCATGTATGCTGCTCGAGGGGGGATTTTATTCCGAACAGACGATGGAGGTGATACCCCTTGGGTGCAAACCTCAAATCCGGGCGGTAGCATCAACTCTATTGCAATTCATCCCACAAAGCCGAACAAAATAGCCGTTGCATCTAGCACAATCAATAAAGTGTATATTTCAGAAGATGGTGGCGAAACGTGGCAAAATTATCGCTTTAACTTACCCAACTTTAGCTCGTTAGCCGTAGTTTGGCATGACAACGGTGCCGACGGGTTGTATGTGGGTATGGATTATGGAATTTATTATATCGATGCAGGCCTTGACGAATGGCAACCTTTTAGCAACAACATCCCCAACGTAATCATTAACGAATTGGAGATTCATACAGAGCGTAACGAAATTTATGCGGCTAGTTATGGTCGCGGATTATGGGTTTCGCCCACCGCAGATCCAACTATTGTTTTAGGTACGGGTTCCAATACCTTTGCTGAAGGAATTAGCATGTACCCAAATCCTGTAGAAAACACCCTTACCATAGCTTCAGTTTTAGCGTCTTCGGCAGCAATACGAGTCTACGATGCTACCGGAAAATTGGTACTTTTTGAAAGAGATATAGATTTGGGAGGTAGTACAACACTCGATGTGTCATCCTTAACTAGTGGTGTGTATTTTGTTCGAATTAATGCTGAAAATGGCACTGCGACTAAGAAACTTCTGAAAAGATAAAGACACGATATTTCATATGAAATGCTTCAAATTAGGGACTCCTTTTTTGAAGCATTTTTTTTATCTTCACCCCCAATGGAATTCTCTTCAAAATTATTAGGAAACGCCGTAAATGAGATGTCGCAACTCCCCGGAATTGGGAAGCGTACGGCATTACGACTCGTGTTACATCTTTTAAAACAACCCGAACAACAAACAGCACTTTTGGCTGGTAGCTTGCAGAAAATGCGGGAGGAAATTCGGTTTTGTAATAATTGCCATAATATTTCCGATACCCCATTGTGTGAGATCTGCGCAAACCCGAAGCGAAACGCAGCCATTGTTTGCGTGGTAGAAGATATTAGAGATGTGATGGCCATAGAAAACACCAGCCAATACCAAGGGCATTACCATGTGTTGGGAGGTAAGATTTCACCTATGGACGGTATTGGGCCGGGAGAGTTAACCATTCGTTCGCTGGTGGAGAAGGTGGCCCAAGGCACTGTAGAAGAACTCATTTTTGCGCTTAGTTCTACTATGGAAGGAGACACCACGAATTTCTACATTTTTAAGCAAATGGAACCCTATGACGTCACCACTACTACCATTGCAAGAGGTATTTCTGTGGGTGATGAGTTGGAGTATGCAGATGAGGTTACCTTAGGAAGAAGTATATTGCACCGTATTCCTTTTGAAACTTCGTTAAAAAACCAATAGCCAGTGGAGCTTTCTGTTGTTATTCTGAATTACAATGTACAGTACTTTTTAGAACAGTGCATCCTAAGTGTGCAACGTGCTATCGGGAATTTAGATGCTGAAATCATCGTGGTAGATAATGCTTCTTCAGACGATAGCTGTGCTATGGTTACACGGAAATTTCCGCAGGTAACATTGATTCAGAATAAAGAAAATGTTGGTTTTAGCAAGGCGAATAACCAAGCAGTAGCCATTGCCAAGGGAAAATATGTCTGTATTCTCAATCCAGATACGGCTGTGGCCGAAGATACCTTCTTAAAGTGCTTGCAAAAAGCTGAAAAGCTAACAAATTTGGGCGCTATGGGTATTCATTTATTAGATGGAACTGGGCATTTTCTGCCAGAAAGTAAACGAAACCTTCCTACGCCCTTCGTGTCTCTAAAAAAAGTATTGGGTTTTACTAAAAAATACTATGCAAACCATATTTCTGATAAAGAGGAAGGTGAAGTGCAGGTGCTTGTAGGGGCTTTTATGTTGCTAGAGCGCAGTATTTACAAAGATGTAGGCGGATTCGACGAAGATTATTTTATGTATGGTGAAGACATAGACCTATCGTATAAAATAGAGAAAGCGGGCTACAAGAATTATTATCTGGGCACTACCGAAACGCTGCATTACAAAGGAGAAAGCACCCAAAAAGATGCTGCATATCTACAACGTTTTTACGGGGCGATGCAAATTTTTTACAAAAAACATTTTAAGTCGAATGTTTTGTTCGATATGGCTGTGAAAATTGGGGTCTCCTTAGCGAAATCGGCAAAAAAACAATCGGTGGGAAGGCGCAAAAGTGACACTGCGAATGTGGCACAGGCAATTGTAATCACCGATAATATAAATCTTCTGATACAGTTGTCAGAAAAAATTGATATTCCACTAAAATCTTCTTCTAAAAGTATGTTTCAAAATGGTGACGTACAGGATACACTGCTTATATTCGATTCGGAATATATCCCCTACAATCAGATTTTTCAAGTAATGCGGCAATACAAAGGGCGAGGCAACCGCTATCGTATTCGTCCGCCAGGCTGCTCTTTTCTTATAGGTAGCGACCAAAGCGATGATAAGGGTGGAGTAGTAGTTTTCGACTAATCATCAAGGTTACATACATGGATCATGAATCAACAATTTTAAAAGAATGCATCTGTTAAGCTGTATTTTTTGATTAATTTTGCAGTCGTAAAAAAGATAACTATTTGTAATGGCAACATTTGAACTGAAACTACCTAAAATGGGTGAAAGTGTAGCAGAAGCTACATTAACCAACTGGCTTAAAGAAGTGGGAGACACTATTGAAGCAGACGAGGCGGTACTTGAAATTGCTACCGATAAAGTAGACAGTGAGGTACCCAGCGAGGTAGATGGAGTGCTAAAGGAAAAATTGTTTGATGTAGACGATGTGATCCAGGTGGGGCAAACCATTGCAATTATAGAAATTGAAGGGGAAGCTTCCGCTAGTAATACCGCTGAAGCTTCTGAAACCGAAATGACAGCGCCAGCACCTAAAACGGTAGCTGCCGTAACAGAAACGGTAACTGCAGCAAAAGAGACCACACAATCTGCTATAGAAAGTTCTGAAGACCGTTTTTACTCTCCTTTGGTAAAAAACATTGCTAAAGAAGAGGGTATTTCGCAAGCAGAGCTTGACGGAATTTCAGGAACTGGCAAAGATGGCCGTGTAACCAAGAATGATATTTTAGACTACGTTGAGAACCGTGGTACACAACCCGCGCCACAAGCAACCCAAGAAAAAGCAGCACCAAAGACAGCCGTTGAAGCTAAGAATCCGGCAACTGCGAAAGCAGCTACTCCTGTTTCTGTGAATGGTGGCGATGAAGTCATCGAAATGACTCGCATGGGGAAACTCATTGCACACCACATGGTAGCGAGTACCCAAACTTCTGCACACGTACAGTCATTTATTGAGGCCGACGTGACCAATATTTGGAACTGGCGTAAAAAAGTAAAAGACAGCTTTGCGAAACGTGAAGGCGAAAACCTAACGTTTACCCCGATCTTTATGGAGGCAGTGGCGAAAGCGTTAAAAGACTTCCCAATGATGAATATTGCCGTAGACGGCGATACCATCATTAAGAGAAAAAATATCAATTTAGGTATGGCAGCTGCCTTACCAGATGGTAACTTAATTGTTCCTGTTATCAAAAATGCAGACCAGCTGAATTTAGTGGGGATGAGCAAAGCGGTGAACGATCTCGCGAGTCGTGCACGTGAAGGACAATTAAAACCAGATGAAATACAAGGAGGAACTTATACGGTAACCAATGTGGGAACTTTTGGAAGCATCATGGGAACCCCAATTATCAACCAGCCGCAGGTAGGTATTTTGGCCTTAGGTGCTATTAGAAAAGTACCTGCCGTGATTGAAACCCCCGATGGTGATTTTATCGGTATTCGCTACAAGATGTTCTTGAGCCATAGTTACGACCATAGAGTAGTGAACGGCGCATTGGGCGGGCAATTTGTAAAAGCCGTTGCCGATTATCTAGAGGCTTGGGATATGAAGAGGGAGTTTTAAATTATTTACATGAAGAGTATTGAAAACATCTTATTCCTTCCTAGGAGAATTAGGTAGCAGTTTTAGACGATTAGTCTCCGTTGGGATTAATCGTTTTTTTTTTTTTTTAGTATCTTGACAATATGAAAAAAATATCACGTTACGTCGTTCCACTAATTCTTATCTTATTATTTGTTTCTTGTAGTAAAGATGATTCTGAATCGTCACAGCAAGAACAATCTCCAGGAAATTTTTTTGTAACTACTGATCTTGGTTTTAAGTCTGTTTCAGTTACTTGGTCAACAGCTCAAGGCGAAGCCAATGAAAATCTTAGTTATGCTATTTTTATTGATGATGAATTGATTGCTGAAAATCTAACAGAGAGATCTTACACGGTTGACTCGCTGGAGTTGTCAACTACATACAATCTTAAGGTCATTGCTAAAAACGAGAACGGAGAAACACCGGTAGAAATAAGTTTTAAAACGCTTAATCCCGATAATTTTTCATTTCGTTTAAAGTCGTGTCAAAATGCAGAGAATGAAACTGAAATTAGATATATATACAATGAAGCTGGTTTGTTAGCGGAAGCAGAGGCAACCAGGGGTGCGTTCACTGATTTTGTTTCTTATGATTACGATGAAGAAGGGAACCTGTTAGTGGAAAGGTACACTGTTGAAGAGGTTTATTTTTTGTTTGGATCTCGAGTTGAATTCACCTACGAAAATAACCAAATAATAGATTTTGGTTATGCCGATAGTGGTGATACTTACAAATCATTTAATTTTATTTCTCCTGATAATTATATTGTATCTGATTATTTTATGACTAATCTTCTAAGTACTCGTAATGTTCAATTGGAAAGAGCTGATGGTAAAATAACTAGCTGCCTTGTAACAGATATGGATAGTAAAGAAGTAATTTATCATGCTAATTTTACGTATAGTAATGGGAATCTCGTACAAACAAGCAATTTATTGAATGGTGATGTCTGGGTTTTTGAATACGACAATAAAAGTAATTTTGACGCTCATAAAAGTTATTTAAAAAAAACAATATTGGCTATGTCCCATATTCCTTTTTCTATTGCTTCTAAATTATATTTTTATAATGGATATATACCAGAATTTGTAGATTATTTTAACAAGAATAATCCAACTGCAGTGCATAGAAATGGCGAATTATTACATACCATTACTTATGAGTATACAGAATTTGATTATCCTAGCAAAATTTATTTAGATAATGCTGAAGAACCTGTACTGTTAACATATGATTATATTGAAAAGTAGTGTCGGCCTCTAAAAATAACTGCGGTGATTAATGTTTCAGATGCTGATTAAACGGAATCTCTTATAAAATATTTTTGAGCCATAATTATGACCACAGGGTTATTAATGGGGCATTGGGCGGTCAATTCGTAAAGGCGGTGGCCGATTATCTAGAAGCTTGGGACGTGAAACGGGAGTTTTAAAATTTCCGTAAAAAAAATAGATAGACCGCTTCTTTAATAAAGAGGCGGTTTTTTTATCGACCGTGCAGTATTTTTAAGATAGTCGCTAAGTTATCATACCCAAAAATCACTTCCCCTTTGTTCCAAATCACGGGAAATTTTATCTGTGTTTGATTGGTGAGGTCTCGTTCTATGTGAGATAGGAACTGTCGATACACCACAGGGTGCTCATTAATATTGAAAAATCGATGGGGTACGCGATCTTCTTCCAGTTCGGCAAGCAATGCTTCACATTTTGTACAACCATCGGCCGAAAAAATGACCAATCGTCCTTTAATGTGCTGCTGAATATCGGTTACTTGATTCTCGTGGGTGATATTGATGTCTAGTTCTTTTTCGTTTACAATCAATTCATACGTATAAGTAGATTCTTGTCCCGTTAGTTCTATCAATGTAATCATTGGTGTATTCGACAAAGGCGGTAGATTCTTGATCACGGGCTTGCTGGCACTTTTACGGTAGCCTTCGGCATTCACCATTAAAAAGACGTTCAGGGTATCTGAGGTCTTATTTTCGGCCATCAGTACAATGCGCTTTCCGCGCTTCTTTTCGGTAATCAAAACTTTCAGTCCTTGGGCATAACTTCCCAATGAGGCAAATAAGATGGTGATAAAAAGTGACAGTTTCAACATAACACAAAAGTAACAATTAGTACCTTTGTTGCACAAATCGTACCAATGGAATTAAAACTGAACAGACCTATCTGTTTTTTCGACCTAGAAACCACAGGAACCAATGTAGCAAACGATCGTATTGTTGAAATTGCAATCCTAAAAGTGTTCCCAAATGGCAATAAAGAGAGCCATACCTGGCGTGTAAATCCTACAGTGCCCATTCCGCCAGCAACGACTGCTATTCACGGAATTTCAGACGAAATGGTCGCTAATGAGCCTACGTTTAAAGAATTGGCACCGAAAGTACAAGAACTGCTAAAAGATAGCGATTTAGCAGGGTACAACAGCAACCGTTTTGATATTCCATTATTAGCTGAAGAGCTGCTAAGGGCAGAAGTCGATTTGGATTTAAAGAAAAATCTTGCCGTAGATGTGCAGACCATATTCCACAAAAAGGAAAAACGTACACTAGAGGCTGCCTATAAATTTTATTGCGATAAAGATTTGGTAGATGCCCATAGCGCCGCAGCAGATACGAATGCCACCTATGAAGTTTTAAAAGCGCAGTTAGACCGCTATGACGACCTTGAAAATGATACGAAGTTTCTGTCGCAGTTTAGTGCACACAAAAACTACGTAGACTTTGCTGGGTATATTGGGTATGACAAGCAGGGCAGGGAGGTTTTTTCCTTCGGAAAGCATCGCGGTAAATTAGTAGCGGAGGTTATGGAAAAGGAGCCAGGTTATTTTGGTTGGTTACTAAATGCAGATTTCCCTCTATACACCAAAAAAGTACTTACACGATTGAAGCTGCAAAAATTGAATAATAAGCTATAATGAGTAATGAGTAGCCTGCCCGTACCGAACGTACGTTCGGGCTGGTGAGTGGCGCTTATAGCCTACAGCCTGAAGCAAAAATAACTGACAACCCATAACCGACAACCGACAACTAACAACTAACAACCAATAACCACCCTTATGAAACTCATCTGTATAGGCCGAAATTACACAGATCACATTGCCGAATTGGAGAATGAGCGTCCTTCAGATCCGGTGATCTTTATGAAACCCGACACGGCTATCTTATTAAAGAAACAACCGTTTTTTATACCTGATTTTTCAGACGATATCCATCATGAAGTAGAGGTATTGGTGAAAATAAAAAAGATAGGGAAACACATTCAGCAGAAATTTGCACATAAATATTACGATGAGATCGGACTCGGAATCGATTTTACCGCAAGAGACCTTCAGAAGCAACTCAAAGATAAGGGGTTGCCGTGGGAAAAGGCAAAAGGTTTTGACGGTGCAGCTGTGATAGGAAATTTTTTTCCAAAAAAAGCGTTTCCTTCTGTAGACGATATTGAGTTCCGCCTAGAAAAGAACGGAAGCGTTGTGCAACAAGCGTCAACAAAATTAATGTTGTGGAAAATTGATGCGTTAATCGAATATGTCTCGAAATATTTTACATTAAAGATAGGAGACATTATCTTTACGGGAACTCCAGCTGGAGTTGGTAAAGTTTTCCCAAACGATACACTAACAGGATATTTAGCAGAAGAGCAAGCCTTTTCAATAAAAGTGAAGTAAATGGATACACACTATTCTAGAGAAAAATTAGCAGAAGTCGCTGGGGGTGATGAAGATTTCATGACGGTGGTAGCCCAGACTTTTTTAGAAGAAATACCACCAGACCTGCAGGCACTAGAAGATGCCGTAGAAAATAATAACAAGGAATTGGCCTATCAATTTGCACACAAGATGAAGCCCAATTTTGAAATGTTCGGTCTTGGCTTAGAAAAAGACATTACCCAAATCGAATCATGGACCCGTTCTTCAAAAAGCACCAATGCGGTGAGCGACCAAATGGAACGCGTAGTCTCTACTGTAAAAACGGTGTTCGAAGAACTGAAAAGAGACTTTTCACTCTAAATGCTAGTCGAAATCATTACCATAGGCGATGAAATCTTGATCGGTCAGATCGTAGATACCAACTCGGCCTTTATTAGCAAACAACTTAATAGTATTGGGGTAAAGGTCTTTCAGATCACTTCAATACAAGATGATAGAGAACACATTCTCAATGCCCTAAACGAAGCCAAGGACAGGGTGGATCTGGTGTTGGTCACTGGCGGACTCGGACCCACGAAAGACGACATCACCAAAGAGACTTTTTGTGAATTTCTGGGAGATACTCTTGTCGAGAATCAACAAGTGCTAGCCAATATCAAACGAATTTTTAAAACATACATTGGCCGCGAACCATTGCCCAGTAACCTGTCGCAAGCCATGGTGCCATCTTCGGCTACGATATTAAATAATAACCACGGTACTGCACCCGGAATGTGGATGGAGAAAGACGACACTGTTTTTGTCTCTATGCCCGGGGTTCCGTATGAAATGAAATACTTGCTTACCCATAAGGTAATACCCAGGATCACCAAAAAATACAACAGGCCACATATCTACCACAAAACCCTACTTACCTATGGCAGGGGCGAAAGCGAAATACAAGAACATATAAAAACTTGGGAAGCAAACTTGCCTAAAGAAATCAAATTTGCCTATCTGCCCTCATTAGGGCGGGTACGATTAAGACTTTCGGCTAGGGGCACAGACGAGTTAGGAATCAAGAACGCCGTGAACCAACAAATGGATGCCTTATACAATTTGTTGCAAGATATTGCCGTGGGGTATGAAGATGAAGCTACCATCCAAGAGCGTATTGCCAATATTTTACAAAAAAAAGAAGCTTCTTTAAGTGTAGCCGAAAGCTGCACAGGTGGTGCAATAGCCCAAGAAATAACTGCAATTCCCGGTGCTTCAGCCTATTTTAAGGGCGGTATCATTCCCTATGAAACCCAACAGAAAACGAATATTTTAGGAGTTCCAGCCAATATCATTGCAGAACATACAGTGGTGAGTGGCGAAGTAGCAGCGTCTATGGCAGAACATTGCACAAAATTGTTTGGTTCTGAATATGCCTTGGCAACTACGGGGATCGCGGGTCCGACCAAAGGAGATGCAACCGGTGAGGTGGGTACTGTGTACATTGCAATCGCCACACCAGCGGGGGTTGTTTCAGAACGTTTCAGTTTTGGTGAATTACGAGAACGGGTAATTGCCAAAGCAACCAACAAAGCTTTTGAAATGCTCCTAAAAGAAATTTCGAAAAACTAAATTCCTTTTGTTGTTCAAACCGATTAATTTATTTAAATTTGCACCCTGTTTTAAAATAACTAAATAAACAATACAGTAATGTCAAGAGTTTGTGAGCTTACGGGCAAAAGAGCAATGGTAGGGAACAACGTGTCCCACGCGATGAACAAGACAAAGCGTAAATTTAACGTGAACCTCGTTAAGAAACGTTTCTACATCCCAGAAGAAGACCAGTGGTTAACCCTAAAGGTTTGCACTTCTGTATTAAAAGACATCAACAAAAAAGGAATCTACGCTGTAGTGAAAGAAGCCCGCGAAAAAGGGTTCTTGAACAAGTAATTCCATTATAAAAGCACGAAGAAATGGCTAAAAAAGGAAACAGAGTTCAGGTAATTTTAGAATGTACCGAGCATAAAGACAGCGGTATGGCAGGAACTTCTCGCTATATCACGACTAAGAACAAAAAAAATACTCCAGACCGTATGGAGTTGAAGAAATTCAACCCTATCCTTAAAAAAATGACGGTTCATAAAGAGATTAAATAATTAGTTCCGTAGCTTTTACGGAAGATAAACAAGTTTATCATGGCAAAGAAATCAGTAGCATCGTTACAAACAGGATCAAAGCGTTTAACCAAAGCCATCAAGATGGTGAAGTCTGAAAAAACTGGCGCTTACATGTTCGTAGAGTCTATCATGGCTCCAGATCAAGTAAACGATTGGTTAAACAAGCAATAACCTACTCGTAAAATATTTAGGGAAGCCACTTTTTTTCAAAGGTGGCTTTTCGTATTTTTATAGGGTATTGGGCGCTCCCACACCGTTGGTGTGGTCAGGCTATCCGCTGTATCCCCGATAACTATCAGGGGATGCCGCTACTATCCTTAGCGCAACATCCCCGAGTGCCTTCGGCTCACTCGTGCCTCATTCGTCAGAGGCAAATTAAAGGGGGGTAAGGAAGTTTCAAAAAAGAGGTAACTCTTAAACTCATACACAGAACAATGAGCTTTTTTAAGAAAATATTCAACAAAGAAAAAAAGGAAACCCTAGACAAAGGTCTGGAGAAATCTAAAAACACCTTTTTCGATAAACTTTCCAAAGCGGTTGCTGGAAAAAGTAAGGTAGACGATGATGTACTCGATAACCTCGAAGAAGTCTTGGTTTCTAGTGATGTAGGCGTTGCTACTACACTAAAAATTATCGATCGTATCGAAGAGCGGGTCTCTAAAGATAAATACCTCGGTACAGACGAGCTCAACCAAATACTGCGCGAAGAAATTGCTGGACTTTTAAGCGAAATCGATGCAGGCAACGCAACAGATTTTGAAGTTCCGTCTGGTACCAAACCACATGTGATCATGGTCGTGGGGGTGAATGGTGTGGGAAAAACAACCACCATCGGGAAGTTGGCCTACCAATTTAAAAAAGCTGGAAAAAATGTAGTATTGGGTGCGGCAGATACTTTTCGTGCTGCGGCTATCGATCAATTACAAGTTTGGGCAGACAGAACTGGTGTGCCTATCGTAAAACAGAGCATGGGTAGTGATCCTGCCAGTGTTGCCTTCGACACGTTGCAGAGTGCGGTAAACCAAAATGCCGACGTGGTGATCATCGATACAGCAGGTCGTTTGCACAATAAAGTAAACCTCATGAACGAGCTTACCAAAGTGAAGCGCGTGATGCAAAAAGTTGTGGGAGATGCTCCCCATGATGTATTGTTGGTCTTAGATGGTTCTACCGGGCAAAATGCATTTGAACAAGCCAAACAATTTACCGCTGCCACCGAAGTGACAAGCTTAGCCGTTACTAAATTAGATGGTACTGCCAAAGGTGGGGTTGTAATTGGCATTAGCGACCAATTCCAGATTCCAGTAAAATATATTGGTGTGGGGGAAGGCATAGAAGATCTTCAAGTATTTAATAAGTTTGAGTTTGTGGACAGCTTTTTTAAGTAGATTTACTTAAAAATAACATGATACACCCACATACCGAATTACGCTTTATCAATGACGAAATTGGCCACGGTGTCGTAGCTACCCAATTTATACCCGCAGGAACCATTACATGGGTGTTAGACGCGTTAGATCGTGAATTTACCCTACAGCAATTTCAACAATTCGACCCTTTGTACCAAAATATTCTAGACACTTATTCGTATCGAAATAGCAAAGGAAATTACGTGCTTTGCTGGGATCATGGGCGCTTTGTAAACCATAGTTTTAAATCGAATTGTCTTTCTACCGCATACGATTTTGAGATAGCCATTCGCGATATCCAACCCGGGGAACAGCTTACAGACGATTACGGTTATTTAAACGTTGATACTCCTTTCCGTGCTTCAGAAGAAGGAACCAAACGAAAGACTGTATATCCAGACGATCTTAAAAATTACCATACCGTGTGGGATAAAAAGATTGCTGCTGTCTTTCCGAAGATACCCACCTTAGACCAACCCCTTGAAGTGCTGCTTTCTGCTGATACCAAAAAAACCATCCAAAAAATAAATAATGGTGCAGAGTCTTTGGCTTCTATTCTCGAAATTTATTACAAAAGACAATAACGAGTCTCTTGCCCATTAGTTTAATTGATTTACAGTACCTTTGCACCCGCTTTGGCGATTCGCCAATTGCACTTAACATTTTGTACCCAGTACTATAAATTATGCGCACAAAAACCCTTAAAAAGAATAAGATAAATGTAGTCACCTTAGGCTGCTCAAAGAATGTATACGACAGTGAGGTGCTCATGGGGCAATTGCGTGCCAATAACAAAGAAGTAGTACACGAAGAAGAGGGGAATGTGGTGGTGATTAATACCTGCGGATTTATAGCGAATGCCAAAGAAGAAAGTGTCAACACGATTTTGGAATACGTTCAAAAAAAGGAAGAAGGCATTGTAGACAAAGTATTTGTGACGGGCTGCCTGTCTGAACGATACAAACCAGACCTTCAGAAGGAAATTCCGAATGTAGACCAGTACTTCGGAACCACAGAATTACCAGGATTGTTGAAAGCCTTAGGGGCAGATTACAAACACGAACTCATTGGCGAGCGACTTACAACCACTCCAAAAAACTACGCCTACTTAAAGATTGCTGAAGGCTGTGACAGACCGTGCTCGTTTTGTGCGATCCCCATTATGCGTGGGAAACACCGTAGTACGCCTATAGAAGATTTGGTAACCGAAGCAGAGAAGCTTGCCGCCAACGGTGTGAAAGAACTCATCTTGATTGCACAAGATTTAACCTATTATGGATTAGATCTCTATAAAAAAAGAAATTTAGCCGAACTTCTACAGAACTTGGCTAAAGTAGAAGGTGTTGAATGGATTCGCTTGCATTATGCCTTCCCCACAGGTTTCCCGATGGATGTTCTTGAAGTCATGAAAAACGAACCCAAAGTGTGCAATTATATAGACATTCCGTTGCAGCATATTGCCGATCCTATCCTTAAAAGCATGCGCCGAGGTACCACCAAGGCGAAAACTACGAAACTGTTAGACGAATTTAGAGCTGCGGTTCCAGAAATGGCCATCCGTACCACGCTCATCGTTGGGTACCCTGGTGAAACCGAAGAAGACTTCCAGACACTAAAACAATGGGTGATTGAGCAACGATTTGAACGGTTGGGATGCTTTACCTATTCGCATGAAGAAAATACCCATGCCTATAATTTGGAAGACGATGTGCCAGAAGAAGTGAAGATGCAACGCGCCAATGAAATTATGGAAATACAGAGCCAAATTTCATGGGAATTGAACCAACAGAAAATTGGGCAAACCTTTCGAGTAATTATCGATAGAAAAGAAGGCAGTTATTATGTAGGACGTACCGAATACGACAGCCCAGATGTAGACAACGAAGTTCTCATTAATGCGGAAGATGGATACTTGCGCACCGGAGAGTTTTTTGATGTGAAAGTCACTGCTGCAGAAGACTTCGACCTCTATGCGGAAGTTGTAGTGTAGTCATTTCTAACGAATACTGGCGAAGAGAAATCACACAACTTGTGAACTGCTTTTATAACTTAATCTACGTTTAACAACGGTGTTTCTACCCTAGTTTTGTTTCCAAATTCGTACCTTAGTCGTTATGAAATACACTTTGTTTTTTGTTACGATTGCCTTATTTTTATCCTGCAAAGAAGATAAGAATACCGAGGCCGGACCAAACCTTGATACTGCTTCAGAATTTGCCATAACCAAAGCAATTACTTTACTAGATAATCCTTCAGAAAAAAACAGCCATCTACCTCGACTGTTTACTGACGGAAATACACTGTACCTCTCTTGGGTTACTCGAAAAGATAGTACCGACCAATTGTACTATTCAGCTTTAAACAATGGAAACTGGCAGTCGCCCGTGCTCATTTCAGAAGGAACAGATTGGTTTACTAATTGGGCCGATTTCCCCGCTATTGCAGCAAATGATAATTCTATATTGACCAGCCATTTACAAAAGTCGGCCAACGGCACTTACACCTATGACGTCATGCTGAATTTGCTCGATAAAAATCTGCCATCTCCCCAAACAAGTGGTTCAAATTCCAAGGGTGTGTTTACAAAACAAAATTTTATCCTTCACAACGATGGCACCAAAAGTGAGCACGGTTTTGTGTCGATGTTGCCTTACCAAGACAATAGCTTTTTTATCACTTGGCTCGATGGTAGAAATACCGCTGGAGCAGAGCACGACACTCATGAAAGCCACGGGATGGGAGGAGCCATGACATTACGGAGTGCGGTGGTTCCAGCTACGGGAGAGATTGCACAACGTACCGAACTAGACAATCGGGTATGCGATTGTTGCCAGACCAGTGCGGCTATGACCACCAATGGACCTGTTGTAGTATATCGTGACAGGAGTGAAGATGAAGTACGGGATATTTCAATCGTTAGATATGTGAATGGCGAATGGACCAAGCCAACTACGTTAGGAGAAGATAATTGGAAAATTGCGGGTTGTCCTGTAAACGGCCCATCTGTTGATGCTTTTGAGAATTCGCTAGCGGTAGCTTGGTTTACAGCTAGCAAAGGAGAAGGCGATGTAAAAGTAATTTTTTCTGAAGATGCAGGAGCAACGTTTTCGAGACCGTATCGTATCGATTCTGGGAGTGCAACCGGCCGTGTAGATATCGTCATGCTATCTAAAAAAGAAGCTGCGGTGATGTGGATGCAGCCTGATGGTGAAGATGAAGCGCTATACTTGATGAAAATAGACGTGCACGGTTACACTGGAGAGCCCATTGTAATTTCAAAAACTTCGGCAGCGCGTGCTAGTGGCTTCCCTCAACTAGAGCGTGTGGGAGATACGTTGTTTGTAGCGTGGACCGATGTATTGGAAAAAAGTAAGCATATCAATGTAGCAAAACTATCAGCAAGCGCACTTTAATATTGCCGTTGGCTGCTATCAGATAATTGCCAATTAGCCGTATCTTGTTTTAGATGAAAAAGAAGCTTCTTATTATCGGCCATACGTTTCCTGAGCCAAATACTACAGCAGCAGGTAGCAGAATGTTACAACTCATCGATCTCTTTCAAGCACAAGATGTTGAAATCACTTTCGCAAGTACTGCCGGTAGTTCTCAGTATAGCACAGATCTTACTACGCTGAGTATTTCGGTAGTTTCTATTGAGCTGAACAGTAACTCCTTTAATGCTTTTTTAGAACAGTTGCAGCCCGAAATAGTGCTGTTTGATCGGTTTGTGACAGAAGAGCAGTTTGGTTGGCGTGTAGCTGAAACATGCCCCAATGCACTGCGCATTCTAGACACAGAAGACTTACATTTTCTTCGAAAAGCACGAGAAGAGGCTTTTAAGAAGGGAGTCCCGATGAATGAAGTAAATCTCTTTACTGAAACTGCCAAACGTGAACTGGCCAGTATCTGGCGGTGCGATTTAAGTTTGCTTATTTCTGAAGTAGAATTTAACCTACTCACTGAAACGTTTCAAATGCCGAAAACAATGTTATGGTATCTACCATTTTTAGTGGCTTCGGAAACTTTCACTGAAATGGAAAACCGGCCTCCTTTTGAAGTACGCGATCACTTTGTGGCGGTAGGAAATTTAAAGCATGCGCCCAATGTGGCTACTGTTGTACTGCTAAAACAAAAAATATGGCCCGCGATACGACAACACCTTCCGCAAGCCGAATTACACATTTACGGCGCGTATGCACCCCAGCACATACAAGAAATGCACAGCCCGAATACTGGTTTTCTAATCATGGGTTGGGCCCCTACTATTTCCGAAGTAATGCAAAAATCGAAAATACAATTGGCACCACTGTCTTTTGGGGCTGGATTAAAAGGTAAAATTCTGGATGCGATGCGTTACGGGTTGCCAACGGTTACTACGCCCGTAGGAGCAGAGGGTATGTTTGGCGAAACCGAAGCACCGGGTAGTGTGACAGACCATTGGGATACGTTTGTTGCTGCATCGGTTCAATTATATCAAAATAAAACCGAGTGGCAGCTGGCACAAAACAGCGGATTCTCAATTTTGGAAGCGCGTTTTAAAAAAGAAGATTTTTCAACAGTGTTTGCACATACGATTTCTCAGTTACTAGCGACACTCGAAACCCATCGCACCAAACATTTTATGGGTCAGATACTGCAGCACCAATCGTTACAGGCTACAAAATACCTCAGTAAATGGATTGCCGAAAAAAATAAAAACTAACAGGTAAGTTAGAGAATACCGATTTAGAATTTAGTAGCCAGGTCTACTTCGGCAGCAATGTACCCAAATGAGGCCCAATCTGTTCCAGAAACGATGTCTTTAAAAATATTATGGGCAGCATCTGTATCGCCTTGACAAAGCAAATAATTGGCCACTCCGTATGCCAACGCACTGTTGGAGGGTGAATCTTCAGATTTTTCCAGCAGTTCTTCGGCTTGTAGTAATCCCTTGTACAACAAACACGCTTTTAAATATGCTTCATTTTCGATGACAGACATGCTTGGGTCAATTTGTTGTAAATAGGTGTTCGCTTTTTCGGTGTTCCCCATTTGGCAATTAATAGTGTATAACCAATGTACTGCAGAAACCACATTGTCGGGACTTGGCGAAGTGGCTAGGCATTTTTCATAGGCATTGATGGCTTCACGATCGTTGCCCGCTAAATAATGGGCGAGTCCCAAATGATAATAAATATTGCCATGCATGGTGCTAACCGGGATGCCTTGAGCGTTGGGCATGCCGTCTTCTTCTACTTTGTTTTCTTTTACTTTTATGAGTTGTGCCGCTTGTTCGAGATCTGCTATTGCCTTATCAAATTCGCGCACGCTAATGTATCGATGTCCGCGATGGCGAAGCAGTCGTGATTCGTTGGGGAATTTTTCGAGGGCATTGGTATACATCTCAATTGCCTCCCGATAATCACCTGTATAGGCAGTAAAACGGCCGTGCCAAATTGTGTTTTCTAGGTCTGGATTGTCTTCAAATGCTTTCTTCTTGGCGCTGTACCGTATTAGTAATTTCTCAGATGGCGTAGTGCTGTACAGGGTGTCTCCCAATTTAGAGATAGCTTGGTAGGGCTGGTTCCATTGAGCCGAATTGGTTATAGGTTGTTTTTTTGTGTCTGTGCATCCAATAAAAAGAAGCAAGGAGAAGATTGTAAGATACCGATACATATTTTTAATGTTAGTACATAAAAATACAAAATTGGAGCGGTTTACGATTTGTTTTGAAATATAGGTGTATGATAATTTACGTATTTATACTTATTGTTGATTGATAATGAACAACTTACCTTGGTTTTTTAATTCTCCCCGCTAACCATGGAACCTTCAATAAGCACGAAATCTTCGTTTACCCTACTGTTAACTATGTTATTGGAGGGTGCCCGACTGGAAATACCAGATGCAAGGTGTACATTTTCCTATTATTGGGATCCAAAAATTTCTGAGGGGAAAGCGCAGTTGGTGGGTATTAATGGAAGTATGTTGGCCATTACATTATTTAGTGAAATGCAAGAGCGATATGTAGTGTTCAAAAGTGATATGCAACCTACAAAATACAGTATAAAGGGTGTTGAGGTGGTTATTCATTCAATAGTATTGCATATTTCCTTAGAAACTGAAGAAAAAGGTGCAGCTATTACATTTAACTTCAATAAATCTGTGATACAAACAAATGAAGGCTATCAAGGAATAATGGAATAAAACATTTAAAAACGAAAATTATGAACCCAGAACATTTTGAGGTATTGTTTTACGTAGTTGTGGTTTTGTTTGTTATCACTTTTATTTTTGCGCTGCTAGCCATGGCAGGAAAGATTTCGGTCGATAAAAAAATAAGGTATGGTTTGTATACGGCCTTTGTGTTAGAATTGGGGTTGGCTTTTTTTGGTTTTTTGAAACTCGATTACAAAGCAGAATATAGTACGAATCCGCCTCAATCTGAATGGGTGGGCCTCGATATAAACACCATGAAGTTAATTCGTCCCACGCTGCTTATGAACGGTAAAGAGGTATTAAAAGACACAAAAAAATAGTGTTGGGGAAGTCGGTTTCTGATGCAAAGCATGCGATTAAAGATAAAGACTATACCTATAAAGTACGGGGAAGCGATCTTCAAATATTTAATACCTACGACACGACTTTTACAGAACCCTTTGGTAGAATTCCAGATATTCAGTCTGCATTTTTCAATCAGTTGAATTATGAACGAAACACCCTGTCTTTGGATTATAGAAAAACTGTCGAGTTTAAAAATAGTTCGGCTACTGGCAACAGGTGGAAAAAGAATTATTCTTTCTTCGAAGCACCAGGAATTGATGTTCGGGTAATAGACTCCATAGGACTTGGAACGGGTTATATCATCACCCAGAAAAAAGTCGGACAACGTAAACCTGTTGAGTTGTTTAATTCTCTAAAAGCCAAAGAAACACGGGAGGCGGCATTGCATTTAGATACTCGAATCATTCACACCTTCGAACACGACGGTGTGTTTTACATTATTTTTATCGTTAATTGTGACAACATACCAGAAGGGGGTCGATTTTTCGATTTCCAGCAACTAAAATTAGTACCTGAATTGTATGCGACTGAGTAAGTCTTCAAAAAATGTTGAGTTGATTAATCCAGTTATCAAAAAACAACGGATCGCTACAGCGTAAATTTATTATTGTTCACGAAAAAAATAGAGTTTACAAGAAACAGTTTTCCGTTTTCCCAAAAGCTTCGGAACAACACATCGTCTACCATATAGATAATACTTCCGCTTCCCATTCTGGCTTCACCAAATACCATCGAATTTTTGAGTTTTGCCTTTGCATCATCTCCAGAAAACCCGGAAACACTTGTTGGGTCTTCGATATAGCCTACATTGTATCCGTTTTCTAAAAATGAGTAAGAGGTGCTTCCTAATTTTAGGCTGTAATAAGAATCTCCGTAGCCAAAAGCCATTGGGTGGCTCGGGTCAATCTTAATTTTGTAAATACTTCCTGTTATAAAGTTCTTTACACTTTCGCGTTCACGCTGGTCATAAGGCGTGAGGTTTCCTGTACTGGTGCTATCTTCTTTTTTATCATCATCGGCCGTATTCTTTTTTAAGTCGAAACCGTCTTTTCCAGCAAATAAATTGGTCGCTCCGCCTATTGCAATAATCTTTCCGCCCCTGCGAACCCATGCTTTCACATCGTCCATTACTGAATCGCTACCCAAGCTGCTATACCAACCGCTAGGTAATATGAGCACATCAAAATTATTTAACATGGTGGGTCTAAAATCTCCTGTATCTATGGAGGTCACGGGATAGTTTAGTTGTGCTTCAAAGAAATGCCAAAGTGCACCGTAGTTTAAAGATGAAGTGCCTTCACCGCGCAACATTGCGATACGCTGGTTGTTGATTAGTTTTACGTCTGGCGATCCAAAATCTGTTCTGGTATCTCCAAAACTGGTTCCTGATCCATATAATTGACGGTTGTGTTTGTTGGCTATTTCTACTACTTTTTTATTGAAATCGGCATTCATCCGATTGTCACTTTTGGTAATTACCAAGCTGCCTTTTGCAAAATCCCTTCCGCCAAACTTCAGGTCTTTTTCAGAAAAACGAACACGAATGTCTTCTTTTAATAATTCGGCTAAAAACTGGGCGTCGTACAAACTATTCCACTCGCTGATGTATCCTGCTGCGTTTTGTGAGGCAACATTATTTACATTGTAGGTAGGTAGCTCTTTGTCGGCTGTCACCAAACTCGTGCTCGCCACAGCCTCAAGTCCGTATGCATGCGGAATGCTCCAAGCAGTAATGTCATACGTAAGCGGTTCTTCAAGTGCAGCATCGGGCTCAAAAAGTACTTGAACCATTTTACCTTTTGGCTGATTGGTATTTACAACCAAAGCATTGGCAGCGTTCATGGTGCCTTGTGCGTTGGTGCTGTAACTATATCCGCTTACCGTTCCGTTGCTTTTTATTCCGTATTTAATATCGTGTTTCTGTAGTAACTTTGTAAGCGCATCAATTTTGTCTGGGTGACCTTTTACCACATAACTTTTGTATTTCAGGTTGTCATTTTGGAAGAATTTCTTAAACTCGGTATTTAGCTTCGCTGCATTATTGCTTCCCATTTCAACTGTAGAAAGACCGGTGGTTGTATGATGTGCCACACGATCTACCAAGGTGAGTTCGTACCCTTCATCTGTATTAATACCTAAGCCCGCACGACCGTGTCCCGCTTGCTCATACGTCATCCCAATGGCTCCCATAAAAGTAGGGTAGGTGTCCCCGTAACTTGGGTATAGCAAGTCGAATCGTTCACGGGTAAAGAATAGCCAACCTTCTTGGTCGAAATAACGTGCATGGTTTTTCCCTATTTGCGTTTGGAAATCGCGCTGAAAAGGGGTGATAATTTCATGATATGGTTCTGCCGCAGGTGCAAAATAGTACGGCTCATTAATCCCCTGCTCATGGAAATCGACATGAATATGTGGCATCCATTGATTGTATATTTTTAAGCGCTGCTGGGTCTCGACTTGTGTGGCCCATGCCCAATCACGATTTAAATCGAATAAATAATGGTTAGGTCTCCCACCCGGCCAAGGTTCGTTATGCTCTACGGCTACTTGTTTAGGGTTGTAAGGATTATCTTTTACCTGATTATACCAATTGGCATATCTATCGCGCCCATCAGGATTTACACAAGGGTCAATGATGACCACCGTATTTTGAAGCCAGTCTTGTTTTTCGGTAATAAGCTGGTAAAGCGTACCCATAGCCGCTTCTGTGCTGGAGGCCTCATTTCCGTGTACGTTGTAACTCAACCATACAATGGCGGTTTGCGGACTCGCACTTCCGTTTTCCAAACCAATATTTTTAAGGTTGTCTCTTCTAATCTGGTCGATGTTTCCTATATTTTGAGGTGACGAAACCACTGCGTAGGTAAGCGGTCTGCGCTCGTTTGTTTTTCCGTAGGTATCGTACGTTACCATATAGCTGTTGGCCGCCACATGCTCAAAATAGCGAACTACATCAGCATGGCGAGAGAATTGGGTGCCTAGTTCGTAGCCAAGAAATTCGGCAGGCGATTGTACTTGTGCGGTAAGGGTAACGCAGATAAATAGGAAGAAATAGGAAATATGCTTCAGCATTTTTAGAGTTTTTTGATTGAAGGCTAAAGATACAGGAAATTCCAGTTTGTAAAATTTCCATTTCAGAATTTTATTAATAATATCATGTTGCGGTCACTTCGATACACCGCTTTGCAGCTTTCAGTGACCTTTTGGGTTTCGGTGGTTGAGTGTTCATCGCAGATGAATGTACCGAAGCCACTTTTTTATTCTGAATTTGCGGTCACTTCGATACACCGCTTCGCGGCACTCAGTGACCTTTTCAGTACCGAAGCAGTTATTTAACCGACTTAAATTTTTCCCAAAAAAGGTATGGTAAATCCTGAAGTCTGAATTATCCCTTATTTTTGGACAAACCTTCTGAAATTTTATGACCACTAACACCATTTCGTACGAAGAAACTGGATATTTTTCAAAATTGATATGCGATTATCTAGCTGAAGATACTGCGCTGACTGATTTCTACGGAAGGTTTCCGAAACTTGAGAATTTCAAACGGCAAATAGAAGCCAAGAAAGAAACGTTTACAAGTGAATCTAGAAACGCTTTGGTGGAGCAATTAAAGACGCAGTACAAATCGTTTAAAATTTCCGAAGCAACCCAACAAAACATTGAGCTCCTTTCTGAAGAAAACACCTTTACCATCACCACCGGGCACCAACTGAACCTTTTTACGGGACCGCTCTACTTTTTATATAAAATTTTCTCGGTCATTAACCTTTCCGAAGCATTAAAAGAAAAATATCCAATGTATGATTTTGTCCCTGTGTATTGGATGGCGACAGAAGATCATGATTTTGATGAAATTAATTACTTTAATTATCAAGGAAAAAAAATAACGTGGAACCGTCCTAGCGGAGGTGCAGTGGGCGAATTTTCTACGGAAGGGTTACAGGAAGTTGCAGAACAACTGGCGCCTATTTTTGGCGAAAGCGAACGCGGAAAACACCTGCATCAACTCTTTACCGAAGCATATCTCAATCACGATAATTTAGCAGACGCCACGCGTTTTTTGGGAAATGAGTTGTTTAAGGAACACGGATTGGTAATTGTTGACGGAAATGATGCGGTGCTGAAAAAAGCTTTTATTCCGTATGCTGAAAAAGAATTGACACAACAGCAATCCTATAAAAAAGTTACCGAAACTACCAAGCGGTTAGTAGATTTGGGTTATGCTGAACAAGTACACCCGCGCGAAATCAATTTGTTTTATCTAGCCGAAGGAGTTCGTGAACGAATTGTGGAGGTGGAAGGAAGTTTTTATGTAAACGAGACTAAAATTGAATTTACGAAAGACGCATTGCTACGGGAATTACAAGAGCACCCAGAGCGCTTTTCACCCAATGCTTTGCTAAGACCGTTATACCAAGAAGTGATTTTGCCCAATTTGTGCTATGTTGGCGGCGGGGGAGAATTGGCCTACTGGTTTCAGTTGAAGGATTATTTTGAATCGGTTGCAGTTCCTTTTCCTATATTATTACTGCGGAATTCAGCATTATTGGTGTCGCAAAAAAGCTTAGAAAAACTTCAAAAATTGGGAGTATCTGTTTCGCAACTTTTTCAGAAGCAAACAGATTTAAAAACGGAACATACCCACGAGCTATCTGAAATTGAAATCGATTTCTCAACCCAACGGGCACACCTGCAACAGCAATTTAAAGAGCTGTACGCCATCGCCGAAAAAACAGACGCTTCTTTTGTAGGAGCGGTTGCCGCCCAAGAAAAGAAACAATTGAACGGACTGGACCATCTTGAAAAGCGATTGTTGAAAGCGCAAAAACGAAAACTGGCAGATCAATTAGAACGACTCACCGACTTACAAGATGCGCTCTTTCCGAAGCAAAGCTTACAGGAGCGAAACACCAATTTTTCAGAATATTATGTGGTGTATGGTAATACTCTATTAAATGAACTGAAGAGAAAATTAAACCCACTACAGCCAGAATTTACCATCGTGACACTTTAAGAAATTAATCTTCGCTATAAATGTGCAACTTTTGTTGCAGTACTGATACCTCACTCGAGAGGTTGTCTATTCGATCCAGCAGGTTCAAAATGATGTCGATTCCTTCAGGATTTACCTTTAGGTCTTTATGCAGTCGTATCATTTTCTCAACTTTATGAATGCTTGTAATCGCTATGCAAGGTTGGGTTTCCTGAATTGTGATTTGAATGAGCCCGGTGTCATGAAACTTAGTGAACAATTCTTCCGTAACTTCATACTGCTTGCATAAGTGGGTTACTGTTATGTGCGTTGTATTTTCCATTAGGATTGTAATTTAGCGAGTTCTTGAAATAATTCTTTTTCCCTTTCTGAAAGTTGGGTTGGAATTTCTACGTTATAGGTTATGATTAAATCGCCATACGTGCCATCCTTTTTGTATTTGGTAAACCCTTTTCCCTTCAGCTTAATTTTGGTGTTGTTTTGGGTGCCCGGCTTTATCTTTAATTTTGCTTTTCCGTCAAAAGTGTCTACCGTAATTTCTCCTCCCAAAACTGCTTTGTGAAGCGGAATCGTAATCGTACTGTAGAGATCGTTTTTAACCCTCTTGAACTTTGTGTTGTTGTTTATTTTGAAAGTGATATACAAATCACCTTTTGGACCACCTCCAACACCTTCACCGCCATAGCCTTTAATTTTTATAGTCTGACCGTCTTCTACGCCTGCAGGAATGGTCAAGCGAATGTTTTTTCCGTTTACCGTCAGGGTTTGTTTTTGTGAAGTATACACATCGGTGAGGTTTATCTGTAATGAAGCATTTAAATCTTGCCCCTTAAATTGGACATTTTGTCCAAAACCTCGACCAGATCTTCGGCTACTTCCAAACATCGATTCAAAAAAATCGGAATACTCACCAGCGTCTCCGCCAAATCCTTCAAACCCGCTAGATCTCGTGTTTTGGTATTGCTGCTGTTGTTTTGCTTTTTCTATATCATCTGCATGTTTCCAGTCTTTGCCATACTGATCGTACTTTTTTCGGTTTTCAGGATTACTAAGCACTTCGTTAGCTTCGTTTACCTGTTTAAATTTCCGTTCTGCTTCGGCATCATTCGGGTTTACATCAGGATGGTACTTACGGGCTAATTTCCGATAGGCCTTCTTGATTTCTTTATCGGTTGCATTTTTATCGAGGCCCAATATTTTGTAATAATCTATAAAAGCCATTTTAATTTTAGTTATAAGGTTGCCAACATTTTATTTTCTAAGGTGCCGCCATAGGTTTTTTGGTACGCCACTTTTCTTTCGATAGACTGAACAACGGCCGTAGCGAAGTCGGCCTCATAAGCGCGGCTCATCATGTTGAGTCCGCCAGGGCTAAACACATTTATTTCCATGAGTTTATCTCCAACTATGTCAATACCCACCAAGAACATGCCATCTTGCACCAATTTTGGGCGCACCACTTCGGCGAGTTCAAGCATTTTATCGGTTACTTTTACTTTGTCTGGTTTTCCTCCAGCGTGGATATTGCTGCGGATATCTCCTTCGGCATTTACCCGTTGTATCACAGCATATTCACCATCTACTTTTAAAGGATCACCATTCATTAGTATAAGTCGTGTATCTCCTTTTGTGGCTGCCGGCAGGTATTCTTGCGCAATTACATACCCATCTCTGCAGATGGCCTCTATGGTTTGGCTCAAGTTGTGTTCGTTTTTCTTGTCCATCATAAAAACATTCGTACCACCAGAGCCCTTTAGCGGCTTTAAGATCATTTTATTTTTTTGTTTTTTGAAGAAATCACGTATCTCTTCTTCATTGCGGGTAATGATGGTTTCAGGTCGTAGAATTTCTGGAAAATGCTGAAAATACATTTTGTTTACCGCGCTTGCGAGGCTGGGAGGGTGATTCAGGGTGAGTACCCCATTTTTCACAGCTATCTCACCAAATATAAAGGCAGCGTTTTGTGCCCACTCGCGTTCGCCAATTTCATCACTAGGATCATTCCGAAGAAATAGAACGTCTAAATCTTCAGAAGAAACTTGTTGTAATTCTTGTTCCTGCACTGCCTTAAAATAGGTTTCTTGACTCTTAAATTTACGATCGGTAATGGTTTTTCCCATGGCGATTAAGTTACCGTCGCTGGCATATCCCAATTCACCTACACCGATGTAAAATACGTCATGTCCTCTTTTGTAGGCCGCATAGCCAATGGTAGGAGTGGTATATTTTACTTGTTCGGTCTCATGGCTATTTATGATAAAGGCTATTTTCATGTGAGTTAGTTTAAAAGTTCGGTGAGTGTTATTCCCGCGCGTAATTTTTTCATTCGTTCCTGAACAGCCTCGCGCTCGAGAAAGCGAGGAAGTACAGGTTTTTTAAGTACATTTCTGTGAATCAATTCTTCAATAAGTGCCACGTGATTTGTGTTGAATTTTCCAGCAAAAAGGGTTTCTATGTTTCCATCATTTTTTAGATACGCCAATACATTCATCAATCCAGCCAAATACACCGCATCTTTTGTAAGTCCGCCACCCCTATAAATACGCATGGTGATATAATAGGCAGTTCGATCTGGAAAATTATGGTTGTGGTGTAGTAAAGAGAATGTTTCAACAAACGAAGCACCCATACTCAAACTATGGGCAGCGATTACCCTTCCTGCCAACAATCGGAGTCTATTTATCGTAAGGCCGTTTACTAAATACTCTGCGAGTACTGCAAGTCCTTCCTGTAATTGGTCGTAACCAGCAAACCCAGCATACATTTGCTTTAATGGCTGGCTTTTACCGTTACAATAGGTGAGAATATGGGTTCCTACTTCATGTTGAATCAACGCATCGCAACGTTTAGCATCCATAGATAACTGGTCGCTGATAAGCAAGGTGGTCTCCGAAACCATAATTCCCGCTACATCGCTTCTAATTTCTACGGAAAGTTCCAAATTTGGGAACAGCTCCTGGTAGTGGTTCACTTCTTCTTGCGCGTGTTTGGCAAAATCATGACAATTAAATTTCTTTTGGGAAGCTACGTTTTCTCCTTTAGGAAATGCTTCTAATATTTCGTTGGCACCGTTTAATACTTCTTCTTCAATAGCACCGTATAAACTTTCGCCTATAAACCGAAAACTATCTGTACCGCGTTCTTCTAGCATGGTAAGTTGCTTTTCAATTTCCAATCGTTTATCTCTCAAGATATATGCTAGTGTTGGATCGTCTACTTTTTCTAGCGGAATATCATATAATTTCCGTTTTTGCTGCTCTGGATCGAGTGCCACCAAACGGTAATTGAACGAAGGAGTTTTAGAAAAGTTAGATTTTTTGAACTTTTCCCACTCTTGCGTACTATTTACAGGGGTTGTTCGCATCAGGAATGACATGCCTTCACTGATTTCGGCTAGTACCGAATCTGCCTCCATTGTAATTCTGTCTAAATTGGTTTTCCCTAACATTAAATAGTGGTGAAAGGGATTCGACGTCTGTACACGGATAAACTCGTACACAGCTCTTTTAATGATTTCTGAAAGCTGCGTTGCGAACTTTCTGTAGAAAATTGAAAAAATTTGGTTTTCTTCTGGGCGTTGGTAAATTGTCGGTACCGCCAAGCCAATGAGTAAACTACCAGATTCTTTTGTTTGTGGTAAATTTAATAGGGGTTCTAATCGGTCGGGATGACGATCATGGGTGTCTGATACCACGGCTGAAACTTCAGGATAAATCAATCGCATTTCATCGATACCGTTTTTTAGCGATTTTATGGTGGCGGGAGCTTTTCCTTTGGGACAAGAGATTTCAAATTCGGCACCATGGTCTTTCCGTACCGGCCACATTTCTAGGATTAAGAATGAATTTAATTTTTTTGAAACTTGCGTGGCAATACATTCTAATAATTCTGAAACAGGTTCGGTATCTTTTACGATGAGATAAGATGCCTGTGTTTTCAAAAGGCCAGAAAAATACAGGTCAGGCTTTTTGTATCGATAGACACAAATGTAGGGCAGCATTTTGTCCATATGCAACATGCCTCCCTCAGCTAGGGGCTGATTGATGGGAAGTTCGTCTTCTAAGTTTTTACAGAGTAATGTTACAAGATCTTGATCTATCATATTACCTTAAAATTAATCTTTTTTAAAGGCTTAGATGCTTAAATTGTGCGCATTGGCATTAGTTTAACGGGAGATGTTAATGCTTTCTGAATAGCTACAATTCGTATAAAATTTTCATCTTTCAAATATGGCTAACTAAAAAAATGAAGTATTTTTGCGGATGCAAAACAATGTTCTCATCCTAGATTTCGGGTCGCAGTACACACAGCTTATCGCTAGACGTGTGAGAGAATTAAACATCTACTGCGAAATTCACCCCTACCACAATGTTCCATCAGATCTTTCCACCTTTAAGGCAGTAATCCTTTCTGGGAGTCCGCTTTCGGTTCGTGCCGAAGATGCCGCACATCCAGACCTTTCAGCTATAAAAGGAAAATTGCCATTATTGGGCGTTTGCTACGGAGCACAATATCTGGCACATTTTAACGGCGGGAGTGTAGCCCCATCTAACATTCGTGAATACGGTCGGGCCAAACTATCGATGATTAAAGATAACGAGCCGCTTTTCCAAAGTATCCCTGAAGATACACAAGTTTGGATGAGCCATAGCGATACCATTGCCGAGTTGCCAGAAAACGGAGTGCGCTTAGCGAGTACGGCCGATGTGGTGAATGCCGCATACAAAATTGAAGGCGAAGAAACCTATGCCATCCAGTTTCACCCAGAAGTGTACCACACCACCCACGGAAAGCAATTGCTCGAAAATTTCTTAGTCCACATGGCGGGAGTAGAACAATCATGGACTCCAGGAGCTTTTGTGGATATCACAGTAGCCGAATTACGGAACAAAATTGGTGATGATAAAGTAGTACTCGGGCTGAGCGGTGGAGTAGATTCTACAGTTGCTGCGGTGTTATTGCATAAAGCGATTGGAAAGAACCTCTATTGTATATTCGTTAATAACGGTTTACTACGGAAAAACGAGTTTGCCGACGTCTTGCACCAATACAAAGACATGGGGCTTAATGTAAAAGGAGTTGATGCCTCGCAGCGATTTTACGACGCGCTTGCAGGCGAAAGTGATCCTGAAACAAAACGAAAAGCCATCGGGAATGCTTTTATAGAAGTGTTTGATGATGAAGCTACAGCTATAACCGATGTCACCTATTTGGCACAAGGAACCATTTATCCTGATGTGATAGAAAGTGTTTCTGTAAACGGACCGTCTGTGACCATTAAAAGTCATCACAATGTAGGTGGGTTGCCAGATTTTATGAAATTGAAAGTGGTTGAACCGCTTCGTATGTTGTTTAAAGATGAGGTGCGCCGTGTTGGTGCCGAAATGGAGATAGACCCAAAACTGTTGGGAAGACATCCGTTTCCAGGACCCGGTTTGGCAATTCGTATCTTGGGAGATATCACGCCCGAAAAGGTACGTATCTTGCAAGAAGTAGACGCCATTTTTATTGAAGGTCTTCGGAAATGGGATCTCTACGATAAAGTGTGGCAAGCGGGTGCTATATTACTTCCAGTACAGAGTGTTGGGGTGATGGGCGACGAGCGAACCTATGAAAAAGTAGTGGCCTTACGTGCTGTAGAAAGTACCGATGGAATGACGGCAGACTGGGTAAATTTACCGTATGAGTTTTTACAAGAAACAAGTAACCATATAATAAACCGCGTAAAAGGCGTTAATAGAGTAGTGTATGATATAAGTAGCAAGCCTCCTGCAACCATAGAATGGGAATAACATTGGCACGCTGCTTGTAACTTTATTCATTTTTTAAGAAAATCGAACACGCTTTATCCGTACTTTTAGGAAAAAGTAAAAAACCTTGATTCAAACGTTGAAATATCTCCTCTACATTGCTATCGTGAGCTTCATGATTGTTGGTTGTGATGCGCTGTCGTCGCCTACACAATCCCAAACTAATTACCGAAGCCATACGGTTCAGAAAGGTGAAACCGTTTTTAGTATCGCCAAAAAGTACAATACAACGGGCAAAGCCATTTATGCGCTTAATCCTGATGCGAGAAACGGGATACAAGAAAATGGTGTCTTGGTAATTCCTGCGGCAGACATCATTAATAGTCAGTCTGGCGCGGTGCGTTTTGTTACCCATAAAGTGAAGCGAAAAGAAACCTTGTTTAGCATTTCGCAACAGTATAATGTTTCCGTAGAAGACATAAAACGCCATAATAAACAACTCTACTCAAAACAGCTTAAGAAAGGTGAAAAGCTACAAATTCCGATAGCGGTAAATAACACTGGTACCGAAATTACCACTACTACGGAAACAACAAATTCAGCAACTTCAGATACGGGAAAACATGTGGTAAAACCCAAAGAAACTAAATTTGGGATTGCCAGAATGTACGGAATTAGTATGGCCGAACTTGCCGAATTGAACCCGAATCTTGGCGAAAACCTTCAAATTGGCACTACGCTCATTGTTCCTTCTGAAAAGGTAACTACGGAAGCTTCGGTAGATACAGATCGGTTTTCATTCTATGAAGTATTACCCAAAGAAGGGTTTTATCGACTAAAAGTGAAACTCGGATTGACCGAAGAACAAATCGTTGCCCTAAATCCGTACGCAAAAGACGGATTGAAAGAAGGTATGATACTAAAAATACCAAAAGAAAATAACACCGTTTCTACCGAGGAAGTTTCAACCATAAACCTTGAAACAAGGCTGAGCAATAAAAGTAAAAAACGTATTGCTGTAATGCTTCCGTTTTTGCTGAACAGGGCTCAGGGAGATTCTATCAATAACTCTGAAATTTTGCAAAATGAACGCACTATGGGCATTGCACTCGATTTTTATAGCGGTGTGCTCATGGCTACAGAATTTGCGAAAGACAACGGTATTTCGGTAGAACTAGATGTGTTCGATACCGAAGCTAGTGCCAGTAAGGTGGGAAGTATCATTGCCCAAAATAACTTTAAAGATATACATGCCGTAATTGGCCCTTTAAGAGCAAATAATGTAGAGAAGGCGGCCACAGCCTTACAGCGAGACGATATTCCGGTATTCTCACCTTTGAGCAATCGGGAACTTAAAATATCTACGAATGTATTTCAGACCTTACCATCAGATGAACTGCTGGAAAATGGAATGATTAATTGGATTAAAGACCATAGTGCTGGTAAGAATATTGTGGTAATCTCAGACAGTAAGCGAAGTGCACAAAAACAAAAAATTGTACAATCACTTCCCAACGCAAAGACTATTTCGCCCAGAGATAAAGGGTTTTTGTATGTTGGCGACATCGATAAGCACATGGCTCGCGGAACAGCAGAAAATTGGGTGATTGTAGAAACTACAGACCCAGTATTGTTAAGCAATGTGGTGACTATACTAAATGGTATGCCGCAAGATTACAAGGTGCGTATGTTTACCTTAGACAAAAGCAAAACATACGATTTTGATGATATCAGTAATATGAATTTGGCGAAACTTAACTTCACGTTTCCTTCGGTAAGTAGAAGTTATGAATATGATGAAAAAGACCCGTTTTTAATTAGTTACAAGAATAAATACGGCGTGTTACCAAATCGCTATGCGGTTAGAGGGTTTGATGTTACTTACGATGTTTTATTGCGGTTGGCTTCTGCTCAAGATATGTATGACGCTACGAGTGCAGAATTTGAAACTGAATACATCGAGAACAAGTTCCGTTATGCAAAAAAGATTTTTAAAGGATATGAGAACAAGGCAATGTATATCCTAAAATATACGCCAGATCTTACCTTCGAAGTTGTAGAATGAGCACCTCTAAAGTAACATATATTGGGAATCTCAGAACAGAGAATATACACCTAAAGTCGGGTAATAGCTTTATTACTGACGCTCCCACCGATAACAACGGAAAGGGTGAAGCTTTTTCTCCTACTGACACAGTGGCAACTGGCTTGGCAAACTGTATGCTCACGGTTATGGCAATTAAGGCGCGAGATCTTGATGTAGATTTAAATGGTAGCACTGCTTCAGTTACGAAAACCATGGCTGCGAATCCGCGGCGGATTTCAAAAATTGAAATCCGTTTACAATTGCCAGCGGGCATTTCAGAAAAAAACCAAAAAATACTCGAACGTACTGGAAATTCTTGTCCGGTACACCACAGCCTGAACCCAGCTATTGAAAAAGAGATTGTATTTCATTGGGGTTGAAAGCTTACTGAAAATTTACGCCCTCAATAAAATTAGAAAATTTACGTTCATAAATTATGAAATTTTTACTCACCATTTTGGTCTGCTTGTTCATGGTCCCCACCATTGGCGACGAAGTGAAAATGCAATGGAACGAAAATCGCCAACTCACTTGGGACGATTTTAAAGGCGTGCCCAATGCTGGAGACGATTTTGTTGCAAGCACAAATAGCGGTATTTCCTTTTCGTTTTCTTACCAAACTCGCAACGGTAAGATGAAGATGGATTATGAGGTTTTTTGCAATTTCTATCCTGAATTGTCTTGGTATAAAAAAGAATTGGTAACTCCTTATATCTTAAAGCACGAGCAAACACATTTTGACATCTCTGAACTATTTGCAAGAAAACTTCGGAAAGCAATGGACGAAACAAATTTTGGTAGCAATCCGAAAGATGAGGTAAACGCAGTATACCAAGAAATTGAAACACAACGTCGGCAAATGCAAAACCAATACGATTTGGAGAGCGACCATTCTAAAAATGAAGCAGCCGAAATGCGTTGGCGCACCTATGTAGCAGAACAATTGCAAGCGTATGGAAGCTGGAAATAAGGGCAACGCTAGCTTTACGCCAGACCCCAATCATTTAAAAAAGTTGGCCAATTATAAAATGCCTTTTGGGAAATACAAAGGTCAGTTGTTGGTGAACATTCCAGAACCTTATTATGTTTGGTTTCACCAAAAAGGGTTTCCGAAGGGAACCTTAGGGAATTTATTGCAAGAAATGTATGAGATTAAACTAAACGGTCTTGAAGGTTTGATACGCCCTTTTATTGAACGCGCACCTTAATTACTACTTTTTTGAGTGTTATTGATTTGCCAAGCTGAACTCCCGTGCAATGGATGTCCTGCGGAAATAGGACAACAAAATTCCCAGCCTGTAGCGGCAAAATAGCTACGTCACAGTCGTAAAACGCATAGTCTTTCTCCTTGTCGGCTTCGTAGGGTTGCTGTGTTTTGAGAGTAGTAACTCCAACACCTTCAGCACCAGAAATAATGTAGTGAACATCAATGTATTTATAATGTGATTCTCTGATACATTTTTCTTCCGGCTTGGTTTCATATTCCATCACGATGGCAAAAACATCTTTCCCCTTTAATTCATAAGTGCCCGTTGCTAGTTTTTCTAGGTCGGTTTCAGCTAAAAACTGAAAAGCGGTGTCTAAACCAGTCGCAATAGGCGAATATTGCTTAGCATGTGCTAACGTATCTCGTATCATGAGTATAAAAATACTGCTTTTGATTGATACATCAGTACTCTAGAAAACAAGAATGTTCAGAACAAGTTTATAGGCGATTTATAGGGCGGCATTGTAATAAATCGCTACCTTTGCATCCCGTATAGCTAACATAGCAAAGGCATTCATGAGCACTACAAAATACATCTTCGTTACGGGCGGGGTATCATCATCATTAGGAAAAGGAATTATAGCGGCGTCGTTGGCTAAGCTATTGCAGGCCAGAGGGTACCGTGTGACCATTCAGAAGTTAGATCCTTATATTAATGTAGACCCCGGAACTTTGAATCCGTATGAGCATGGCGAATGTTATGTAACCGACGATGGTGCCGAAACGGACCTTGATTTAGGTCATTATGAGCGTTTCTTGAATGTCCCTACTTCGCAAGCAAATAATGTTACGACGGGCCGAATTTACCAAAGCGTGATTGAAAAGGAACGTCGGGGTGAATTCCTCGGAAAAACAGTACAGGTTGTTCCACATATTACAAACGAAATTAAAGAACGCATCCAAATTTTAGGTAAGAGTGGCGATTACGATATCGTGATTACTGAAATTGGAGGTACCGTGGGAGATATTGAATCGTTACCCTACATCGAGTCGGTACGACAATTGAAATGGGAGTTAGGAGACGATAACGCCTTGGTGATTCATCTTACGCTAGTACCGTATCTTTCTGCAGCAGGCGAATTAAAAACAAAGCCTACCCAACACTCGGTAAAAACCTTAATGGAAAGCGGAATTAAAGCAGATATTTTGGTATGCCGTACCGAACATGAGTTGAGTGAAGATCTCCGTAGAAAATTAGCATTGTTCTGTAATGTGCAATATGAGGCTGTGATTCAGTCGATAGATGCCTCTACGATTTATGATGTTCCCAACATGATGTTAGAAGAAGGCTTAGACAAGGTGACGCTTTCAAAATTGAACATGGAAATTGAAAGCGAGCCCAACCTAGACCGTTGGAATCAATTTCTAGAACGCCATAAAAACCCGAAGGGTGAAATCACTATCGGTTTAATTGGGAAATATGTAGAACTACAAGATAGTTACAAATCTATTTTAGAAGCCTTGACACATGCTGGGGCCGAAAATGAAGTGAAAGTGAAGGTGGTTTCTGTTCATTCTGAACATATCCACGATAGTACTGTTGCTGAAAAGTTGGCAGGTCTAGATGGAATACTGGTCGCTCCAGGTTTTGGTGAGCGTGGCATAGAGGGAAAAGTAGCAGCTGTTCGTTTTGCGAGGGAAAATAAAATTCCTTTCTTCGGAATTTGCCTGGGTATGCAGATGGCCGTTATTGAATATGCTAGAAATGTAGTAGGTCTGGCCGATGCTAATTCTAGTGAAATGAGCAAGCATACAGACCATCCCGTTATCAATTTGATGGAAGAGCAAAAAAGTATTACCGATATGGGAGGTACCATGCGCTTAGGTGCTTGGGACTGTGCGTTAGAGGATAATAGTATTGTAGCTAGTGTGTATGAAGATGACATCATCCAAGAGCGCCACCGCCACCGTTATGAGTATAATAATGAGTATAAAGACCAGCTCGAAGCTGCTGGATTGAGGGCTACGGGGATCAACCCAAAGACGGGCTTGGTAGAAATTATTGAAATACCAGACCATCCTTGGTTTGTAGGGGTTCAATACCACCCAGAGTATAAAAGTACGGTTGCGAATCCGCACCCATTGTTTGTAGCATTTGTAAAAGCGGCCCATGAACATTCAAAATAAAAGGAGACAATCTGTCGCAATCTTAATTGAGGCGAAGTTGTTGCATTGCAAATAAAAATTATTTGTGTCTGGTTGAACGGCCAGCCCGAAAGAGTCATACTGGCGGGCAGTTGAAACCTACTTAACAGTTATAGAAATATAAACTTCGGAAATTGACTGAAGTATTTTAAAAGTTATTCCGCCAATAGCGGAACAGTAAACATGGAAGAAAAAAAGTTTGATAAAAATTCGCTGATTGGGTTCTTGATTATTGGAGCCATCCTTATCTGGATGCTTTATATGAATAGCAACGAAGAAGCGAAACAAGAAGTTACTACAGAGCAGGTTGCAGATGAAACTACTGACGTGGTAGAAACTACCGAAACCAAGGAAGTAACGCCTACTGAAATTAATGCTGCTTCTGCTACAGATTCACTTGCTGTTGAAAATTTAAAAAACAGATTAGGTTCTTTCGCTTATTCAGGAACACTTCCTTCGGCAACTGAAGGAACTACCACTATCCAAAATGATGTGCTCGAATTGAAGGTAAGCAATAAAGGTGGTCATATTGTGGAAGCCAAACTAAAAGAGCACACTACCTACACAGGTGAACAAGTGTACCTAATTAAAGATGGTAATAACGACTTTAATCTTCAGTTTACAGCCGAAAATAGTTTGCTGAATACCCGCGACCTATATTTTGAACCATCGGTAAGCAAGAACGGTGAGAACAATGTACTTACTATGAAGCTTAAAACAGGTCCCGATACCTATTTGGCATATCGCTATGAGTTGAGCCCCGGTGAATATATGTTAGGGTTCAGTTTGAAATCGCAAGGGTTGGAAGGCGTGGTGGACATGTCGCAGCCTATGTACTTAGATTGGAAGTTAAAAGGATTTAGACATGCGAAAAGCATCACCTATGAAAATCGTTATTCAAGATTGACTTATGAGCATGAAGATGAAGACTTCAGTAAATTAGACCCTACCGGCGAAGATAGCGAGTTAGAGACCAATGTAGATTGGATGAATTTCCGTCAGCACTTTTTCAGCTCAATGTTATTGACTGATACACCATTTAAAGAAGTAGCATTTTCTTCGACAGACTTAGTGATTGATGAAGAGGTTGATACCGTTTTCACCAAAAAGTATGGCGCAAAAATTTTAATCGAACCAAAAGGCGGCGCACTGGCTGAGAACATGAATATGTACTATGGGCCAACAGATTACCAGATATTTAATGACTACGACAGAAACTTAGACGAAGCCATGCCTTTAGGGTGGGGTATTTTTGGGATGATCAATAAATATATTATCATTCCTTTGTTTGGCTTGCTCATCGGCTTCTTGCCAGCGGGAATCGCCATTATCGTACTTACCATCCTTATTAAATTAGCCCTGTCTCCTGTTCAGTACAAACAGTATTTGTCTCAAGCTAAAATGAAGGTCTTAAGACCCGAAATTGATGAGATTAAGAAAAAGTACGAGGGTAATAACATGAAGATTCAACAAGAAACGATGAAGCTTCAGAATATTGCAGGCGCAAGCCCATTGAAGGGATGTCTTCCGGCAATTTTACAGATTCCTGTGTTCTACGCGTTGTTTACATTTTTCCCTACGGCATTCGATCTACGACAGAAAAGTTTTCTTTGGGCAGAAGATTTAAGTAGTTATGACACTATTGCAGAACTGCCTTTCCATATACCTTTTTATGGAGATCACGTTAGTTTATTCCCCATCTTGGCATCTATTGCTATTGGTGCGTATATGCTGATGAGTGCAGGCCAGAGCATGCAGGCACAACAACAGCCAGGCATGCCGAATATGAAATTTTTAATGTATCTCTCGCCTTTATTTATGTTGGTGTTCTTCAACAACTATGCGAGTGGGCTTTCCCTTTATTACTTGGTTTCTAACCTAATTACCATAGGAATCATGCTTGTGATAAAGAATTACATTATCGATGAAGATAAAATCCATGCGCAGATTCAGGTGAATAAGAAAAAGCCTAAGAAACAAAACCGTTTCCAACGAAAAATGGCAGAGATGATGGAGCAGGCAGAAGAGCAGAAAAAAACACAGAAAAAGCGTAAGTAGAATATTGCTTTCCACTTTTGCTCCTTGAGTTGAAGATTGTGTAGCGGAACGTATTTTTGGCATTCTTTTTGAAAATTGATATACAAAGCATTCAATAGAATTTCAAATAAAACGTTGGTTTTAAAAGAGTCATCTATGAAACGTTCAATCATTTTTATTTTCACATTAGTACTTACCATCCCCACGTTAATTGCCCAAGATGGGATTAACCAAACAGATGCTGAAGGAAAACGTCATGGTGTCTGGAAGAAGTATTATCCCAATACCAAACAACTTCGGTACGAGGGTCAATTTGAGCATGGAAACGAAGTAGGTACTTTTAAATTCTACTGTCAGGAATGTGGCGATAATCCGACTACGGTGAAAGAATTTACTGGTAACAATAAAAGGGCTGAGGTCTCTTATTTTACGATCAAAGGAAAATTGGTGAGTAAGGGCATGATGGAAGGGAAAGACCGTGTTGGCGAGTGGATGTATTACCATAAAACGTCGAACCGCCCTATGAGTAAAGAGAATTATTCGAAGGGAAAACTAGACGGTGTGCAGACTACTTTTTATCCCGACGGAAAAGTGACTGAAGAAATCACCTACGTAGACGGTGTGAAACAGGGTGAGAACAATTACTATTCTCCTGAAAATGTGCTGTTAAAGAAGTTGATTTATCACAATGACCAATTGCATGGTCCTGCCGAATATTATGATGCCAATGGCAATGTAACCATAAAGGGCTATTATAAGAATGGTAAAAAGCATGGACTTTGGCAGTACTTCAAAGATGGTAAATTAGAGTTGGAAGAAACCTTTCCGAAGCCAAAACAAAAACAGTAATTCTAGAAGAAATAATCGTAAAGCCGAAATTCCCAGATCGGGAGCATTTGGCATGCCCATGCTATGTTGTAACTTTGTACCATGAAAAAGAAAAAACGTGTTGTAGTAGGATTGAGCGGAGGTGTAGACTCCAGCGTTGCTGCCTATCTCTTGCAAGAGCAGGGATATGAAGTGATCGGTCTTTTTATGAAAAACTGGCACGATGATTCTGTGACCATCTCTAACGAATGTCCGTGGCTAGACGATAGCAACGATGCGATGTTGGTGGCACAGAAGCTAAATATTCCTTTTCAAACGGTAGACTTGAGCGAACAGTACAAAGAACGCATTGTAGACTATATGTTCCGCGAATATGAAATGGGTCGTACCCCAAATCCTGACGTGTTGTGCAACAGAGAGATCAAATTTGACGTCTTTATGAAGATTGCACTCGAATTAGGAGCCGATTTTGTAGCCACAGGTCATTATTGCCGAAAAAAAAGCTTTGAGAAAGACGGAACAACCAAATATCAATTGGTTGCGGGAAAAGACCCAAACAAAGACCAATCGTATTTTTTATGCCAACTTTCACAAGAACAATTGGCAAAAACGTTATTCCCTGTAGGAGAGTTGCTGAAGCCAGAAGTTCGCGAAATAGCAGCAGCGCAAGAGTTAGTGACCGCTGAGAAGAGAGACTCGCAAGGATTGTGTTTTGTAGGAAAAGTACGCCTTCCTGAGTTTTTACAACAAAAATTGGCACCCAAAGAGGGAGACATCATTGAAGTAGCTCCAGATTTTGATGGGTATCATCAAAATGGACACCAAGAGACACTAGAAGAACTTTCAGCTAAATACGATTATAAAAAAACCGATGGAAAAGTAGTGGGATCCCATCAAGGAGCACATTACTTTACCAATGGGCAACGCAAGGGGCTAGCCGTTGGTGGTACACAAGAACCGCTGTTTGTAATCGCTACCGATGTAGATGAAAATGTGATCTATACGGGTCAAGGAAAAAGTCATCCCGGGCTCTATCGCAGAGGGCTTTTTGTAAAAGCAGAAGAGATTCATTGGGTGCGCGATGATCTTCGGCTTGCGATAGACGAAACTAAAAATGTGATGGCGCGTATTCGGTACAGGCAGCCTTTGCAAAATGCAACCTTGCATCGTACAGATTCAGGGCTTTATGTTATCTTTACTGAACCGCAATCTGCAATTACAGAAGGTCAGTTTGTTGCTTGGTATGATGGTGATGAATTGCTTGGGAGCGGTGTAATATCCTAAAAAATAAATGCTATGAAAAAAATATTCCTTTTGCTTACTCTTATTGGTTCTACGATAGGGTTGGCACAACAAGATGCACTCGTTTTCTTTGCCGATAAGGAAAATGTGCAGGCTGCTATAAACAATCCAATTAGTATTCTTACCCAAGAATCGTTAGAGCGCAAAGCAATGCATAATATCGCTATAGACGAACGTGACGTGCCGGTGAATGAAGCCTATATTACCTCCTTGAAAAATCAGGCGGGAATTACAGTGCATGCTAAAAGCAAGTGGCTTAATGCTGCTTATGTGCGAGGGTCTGAGCAGAACATCAATGATTTGGTAGACGAGTTGGATGAGGTAATCGCAGTAGAGTTTGCCGATAAAAACTTGAACAGACAACCTTTTCAAGGAAAGGCAAAAGACAAATTTGCGATCGAAAACTCCCAAGGTAAAATTATCTACGATTACGGCGATGCTGCTAACCAAATTGAACAGATTGCCGCAGATTACCTGCACGAACTTGACTTTACAGGAGAGGGAATGATAATTGCCATTCTTGATAGTGGATTTCCTAATGTAACTACCATGGATGCTTTTGATGCCGTGATTTCTGAAGGCAGACTTTTGGGAACCTATGATTTTGCTGAAAGACAAAATAATGTGGATGGCACTGGCCAACACGGAACCCTAACGTTTAGTGATATTGGGGCCTTTTTAGATGGCGCTGAGAATTTTGTAGGAACGGCACCAAATGCTTCCTTTTATTTGTTTAGAACCGAATTTGGACCGACCGAAAATCCTGTAGAGGAAGCTTGGTGGGTTGAAGCCCTTGAACGTGCCGATAGTTTGGGAGTAGATGTTGTGAATACATCATTGGGATATCAAGACTACGATAATTCGAACTACGACCATAGTTATGAAGATTTAGATGGAGAAACTACCATCGCTGCCCGAGGGGCAAATATTGCTTCTGAAAAGGGGATGCTGTTGGTAACTTCTGCAGGAAATGATGGTGGCCAATTTAATTACGTGGGAACTCCTGCCGATGCAAAGGGGATATTAACGGTTGGTGCTGTAGACGCAAATGGAGATTATGCCTTTTTTAGTTCTATAGGTCCGACCGTAGATGGAAGAATTAAGCCTGATGTAATGGCGCAAGGATTTCTAGCAGCGGCGGTCGACAAAGATGGAGATGTGGTAGAAATTAATGGTACCTCGTTTAGCTCGCCAATCATGGCAGGGGCTGTTGCTAGTCTATGGCAATCGCGTCCAGAAGTTCGAAACGACCGACTGATGGATGTAATTCGTGAATCGGGGCATTTGTTCAATAACCCGACTGATGAAATGGGCTATGGAATTCCAAATTTTGAAGAAGCGTATCTAGCGCTTCAAACCTTGGGTATTGAAGATCAGTTGCTGAAAGAGAACTTTGCCATTTATCCTAACCCTGTAACCGATGTTATGAACGTTTCCTTTCCGCAAGAGGTAGGTAACGCTGTAGTGACGGTATATGACGTGCTAGGCAAGCAGGTATTACAGCAGCAGGTAACTGTCGCAGGAAATCGTGTCGATTTCACTAAACTTTCCGCAGGAATGTACATCGCGAATATAAACGGGGACGGAATCAACAATAACTTTAAAATTTTAAAGAAGTAGTGCGACGATCTATTACCGAGCTTTTTGATATAAAATACCCGATTGTACAGGCGGGTATGATTTGGAATAGCGGTTGGCGCTTGGCGTCTGCTGTTAGCAACACAGGTGGGCTCGGCTTATTGGGGGCAGGTTCTATGTATCCAGACGTATTGCGCGAACACATTTTAAAATGTAAAAAGGCAACCGACAAACCATTTGGGGTAAATGTCCCGATGCTGTATCCTAATCTCGAGGAAATCATCCAGATTATTATCGAAGAGAAAGTACCCATCGTTTTTACGTCAGCCGGAAACCCGAAAACATATACCCAGCACCTAAAAGATCATGGAATTACCGTGGTACATGTGGTAAGTAGTGTAAAGTTTGCCTTGAAAGCACAAGAAGCTGGGGTTGATGCAGTCGTAGCAGAAGGTTTTGAAGCAGGTGGCCACAACGGTCGTGAAGAGACTACTACGTTTACGCTCATCCCGATGGTGAAAGAACAGATTGAAGTGCCTTTAATTGCTGCAGGCGGTATCGCCGACGGAAAAGGTATGTTGGCCGCAATGGTTTTAGGAGCAGATGGGGTACAGGTTGGGAGCCGTTTTGTTGCTTCGGAAGAGAGTAGCGCGCATCGAGCTTTCAAAAAAATGGTGGTAGATGCCCAAGAAGGAGATACCTTGCTTACCCTTAAAGAATTGGCGCCGGTGCGTATGCTGAAAAATAAGTTTTTTGATGAGGTAATGGATTTGTATACTAAAAATCCTACTAAAGAACAGCTAGTGGAATTATTAGGCAGGGCAAGGGCTAAGCGCGGAATGTTTGAAGGTGATCTTGAAGACGGTGAGCTGGAAATTGGTCAAATAGCAGGACTGATTCACGATATTAAACCAGCGGCTCAAATTGTTATGGGTATGGTACGTGAATATGAAGAAGCAAAAAATGAATTGACTTCAGAAAATTTATTTTAAAGTCTGTACTAATTTCTCTGTTTTAGGGTGCTATTAAAGCACTTTTTCCTATTGTTTTATTCGCACAAAAAAGCCCACAAAAACCAATTCATTAGTTTTTTCGTATCTAATTCTTTATCATTGTGTAACTATTTGGTACGACTGTGACTTACTTTTTTATTGTTATAATTTTTATTTCTCTTGCTGCCATTGTACTATATACAGTACGTAGAATTCGTTTGGCACGCCACAGGGGGAAACGTTTGCCCCAGAAAAATCTCTACTACGCCATGGTTGCCAAACTGTTTATGAAAGATTTACCAGACTGAGTGCACGTTTAAAATAGCTATTCAAATTTCTTGCTGCTATTGTTGAAACCAGAGATTTACGTCAATCAAGATTTACTCGACTTACTTTACCACATTTTTAGACCCCATACTTACTTGCAAGAGTAGGGCAAGCCCCATTACTAGCGCACAGCCGAAGAGATTGAGCCAGAGATATGGCATAATGTCTATATACCAAACTATAATTACGATGACTTGGGTAATGAGCGCTGCAACAAAGGTAGCTTTGCTTTTTACATATTTTACGAAGAACGCCAAAAGGAAAATTCCTAGTACGTTTCCGTAGAAAATGGAACCGATAATATTCACCAATTCAATTAAATTTTCAAACAAATTTGCTACCGAAGCTACCATAATGGCAATAACACCCCAAAGCATGGTAAACCATTTGCTCGCATTCATGTATTGCTTTTCGGTTCTGCCTGGTCTGTTTCGTTTGTACAAGTCGATTGCGGTAGTAGATCCCAATGCATTCAATTCTGAAGCCGTACTAGACATGGCTGCGCTTAAAATAACTGCTAGAAGTAAGCCAATGAGTCCGCGGGGCAGGTTGGTCAAGATGAAATGGATAAACACATAATCTTTGTCGTTTGTTTCTGCTTCCGGATTCGCCTTTTTGATCACTACTTTCGATTGTTCCCGTAACGATTCTTCTTGCTGCTGAAGTGCTGCAATTTCTGTACGCAACTCAGCTTGTTTATTGGTATTCGTTGTTTGTGAATAGGCCAGTTGTGCAGCGTTGAGGGTTTTGTCTATACCTTTTTTTTCTTCTTCTAAAGCAGTGTATTCTGAAGCATATTCACTTTGCATCACATCTTTTACTGCTGCCGGATTAAAATGTAACGGCGACGCGTTAAATTGATAGAATACAAAAACCATGACCCCCACCAACAAGATAAAAAATTGCATGGGCACTTTTAATAATCCGTTCATGATTAGGCCCATTTGGCTTTGCTTTACCGATTTCCCTGAAAGATATCGCTGTACTTGGCTTTGGTCTGTGCCAAAGTAAGAGAGCATTAAAAAAGTACCACCAATCATACCGCTCCAAAAGGTATATCGATTCTCAAAATCGAAAGAGAAGTCTAGTATTTCCATCTTACCACTAGCGCCCGCAATCTCAAGCGCCTTATCGAAAGTAATATCGAGTGGCAGGTAATTCAGTATGATGAGAAATGCTATGAACATTCCCAAAAAAATGATGGCCATTTGCTGTTTTTGGGTAACGCTCACCGCTTTTGTTCCACCACTAACGGTATAGATAATCACCAAGATCCCGATAATAATATTTAGATAGAGTAAATTCCATCCCAGAACGGCCGAAAGGATAATGGCTGGTGCGAAGATGGTAATCCCTGCTGCCAGACCGCGTTGTACAAGAAATAAGATGGCCGTAAGAGTTCGAGTTTTTAAATCGAATCGGGTTTCGAGGTATTCATAGGCGGTAAAAACTTTAAGCCGGTGGTAAATAGGGATAAACACTATACAGATGATAACCATCGCAATGGGCAGCCCGAAATAGAATTGCACAAATCCCATCCCGCTATGAAACGCTTGGCCGGGCGTAGATAAAAACGTAATGGCACTTGCTTGTGTAGCCATGACGCTTAAACCTATGGTCCACCATTTGGCATCATTTCCACCTTTTAAGTAGTCGGTAACATTTTTACTTCCTCGGGCTTTATACGTTCCGTAGAGAACGATAAAGAGAAGTGTTCCAATAAGCACATACCAATCGTAATTATGCATCTAGGTGTAGTTTTTCATTAGAAAATAGAACAATACAATGTACCCAATGTTGAGTAGCAATACCAAAGTGTATTTCCACTTCCAGACAAATTTGTCTCTTACTTGTTCTACGATTTCATCTGTTTCCATCTGTTTGTTATTTGCCTACCGAAAGTAGATTTGCAAAGAGCCTGTACGCTCCGGGAACTCCTGCGGGTAATTCCCTAAAAAAGCTTAGACCGGTATAAATATAGTGTCCTTTTCCGTAGGGAGCTACCAGTAATGACCCATTGCTTTGCGGATAATCTTTATCGTTCATCCCTAAAATAGGTGTAAACGAATCATCCCACTCGCTCGGAAAATAGAGTCCGCGCTCCTGCACCCAACCCTCAAAATCGTTTTGGGTGATTTTATTGGGGTTGCTTAGCACTTCGTGATCGGGAGCTAATATTGTTACCTCACTAAATTCGTCTGTAACACGTTCTCGGGATAGTGTAATGGGGAAAGGAGCAATGTCATTAGTGACCATACGGTGTGCGGTATTGTACTGCAACAGTAAGGTTCCTCCATTTTCAACATAGGTATTCAGTGCTTTCTGTTTAAAAGCGAGTTCCGGAACTGTATTATATGCACGAATTCCTACTACAACCGCGTCAAATTGTTGTAGATTTTCGGCAGTAATTTGGTCGGGAGCCACGGTGGTAACATTGTAGCCTATTTCTTGTAGGCTCTGCGGAATTGCATCACCTGCACCTTCAATATACCCGATGTTTTCGCCTTTTTTCTCAATTCCGATACGTACTATTTTAGCCTCACTGGGAAGTAAAACACGTTGGTACGGAATATGGTCGTAATCGATAGTAATTAGCTCCTTGTCAAAATATTGATCGCCCATCTGTACCAACGAAGTAAGGGTTCCTTCACTTTGGTTTTTGGGAGGAGTAACAGTAAATGTAAGCGTTTGTGATTGTCCTTTTTCTGCAATGTTGAAAACGCCCTGCGACGGATTTACAATCCAACCATTCGGGTGTTGCAGGGTCACACTACCAGTGATATTATCACGTCCGGCGGTTACAATTACAGGAACCTGACGCGCTTCTTCCGAAGAAAACATGAGTACTTTTTCTGGAATGCTCGAAGAAACAGCAGGAAGCACTTCAAGTGGCTGATACACTTCTCCTTTTACAGGATCGGTGAATTTATAGACAACATCTCGTGTTACTTTTAAATTTGTGGCTCGTAGCTGCAAGTCGAATACCAATTTCTCGGGTGCGGGAGTTTCTGGCATTCCTATCATTTCTTCTGGGGCGCTGTACATGCCGAGGGTTCCTTTTTGGTTAAGCCAATAGGGTGTTGAAACTTTAGCGCTAGCATTTTTTATGGTAAGTTGAAATTCCTTTTTCGAATTGGGTGGTAAGGTTTGGTTTACCGCTAATAGTAATGTTCCATCTTTAGTTTCAATACCGTTAATTACCACCGAATAATCACTTCGGTTTATGGCTTCTACAGTTACATCATACGAACCGTTTGGGTTTACGGCATTGGTGTTAGCCACTCCTTCTAAAAAGATTCCGCCGCAGTCTAAAATTAATGTTTGCAGTTGGTTTAACTTGATTTCGCGCCAATGGCTGTCTTTCAGATTTTTAACCAGATCGTATGCTTTGGTGAGCTGGGGTAACATGGCCGACGGATTTTCAAAGTTGAAATTTTCAGCCAACGGATTTAAAATCGCACCAATCGCTGCACCGCCTTCCAGCCGAGACCAAGTAGTATTGATACCATCGAAAATATTCGATTTGTCATCGGGGAAGTCACCTTTTAAAAATTCAAGATATTCTGTCTGGTTCCCACGAGAACCTGTGCTTCCGAAACCTTGCGACTTGTGCATACTACGACTTAGCGATGCAATTTCACCATTCGATAAGCCGAGTGACGGATAATAGTTTCCAGTTTCAACCGAAACCAGATTGGTCTTGTCTGCTTTTTCAAAATTTTCTCTACTTCCGTAGAACCACCACGACGTATTAAAAAATAAACGTTTGGGTTGCCAAGTGCCGTAGGCTTTGGCCGAAGCAGGATATTTTGTGGGGTCATTCAGCAGGTCGAATGCTGCAACACTCAGCATAGCAGACGAGGTGTGGTGCCCGTGGGTGCTGCCCGGGTTTCTGTGGTTAAAGCGGTTTACGATAACATCGGGTTTAAACTTCCGGATGGCACGTACAACGTCACCCAACACCTCTTCTTCATTCCAGATGGCCAGTGTTTCGTCTGGGTGCTTTGAATATCCAAAATCGTTGGCACGGGTGAATAATTGAGAGCCACCATCGGTACGGCGTGCAGCCAATAATTCTTGGGTGCGAATCACCCCGAGCAATTCTCTAATTTCGGGACCTACCAAATTTTGGCCACCATCACCACGAGTTAGTGAAAGATATGCTGTTCGTGCTTTTACATCATTGGCCAGGTACGATATGAGGCGTGTGTTCTCATCGTCTGGATGCGCCGCGATATACAGGGCAGAACCAATAAAATTAACTTTTTGGAGATTGTGATATATTTCTGAAGCAGTTGGCTTGGCGGGTTGTTGTGCGTTTGCATAGGTGAAAACTAATAGCAACAGTGGCAGAAATGCCTTGATTTTTCTGAACATTCTGGTGATTTTTCAGTGGTACCCAAATATACCTAAAATGAAGAATCGCATCAGTCTATTGGGTGTTCTTTAACATTTTTGTCGTCTTCAACCATTTCAGGGTGAAACAATTCGTCGACCATATCCATTTCATCTGGCTTTAACACGCTCACACCTTTTTGAAGAATTAAACTGTTTGGATAGGTTATGGTCTCACCTTTATCGGTTTTGATGATAAGGTGGAACGTTTTAATATCGTCTATTATCCCTTGGTAGTCGTGCTCTTTGTCATGAACTTTTATATAATCTCCTATTTTGTACGGAAAGATAAAAAACATGATGATACCGCTGGTGATGTTGCTTAAGATAGACCATTGGGCAAAAAAGCCAATACCGATTACCGCAAATACCGAAAGGATTACCGAACCAAAATTCTTAAAATCGACTCCCCAAATCAGAATGGCAGATAGCAACAAGAGAAAAATAGTCGCATAGTTAATATGCTTTACAATTAAACCCGTTCTGTGTTCTACACGCTCAAACTTTCGCGCAAAACGACGGGTTACCAGTATTAGCGCCCATCGTAAAAGGACGAGAAACACAACAACACAGAGTGTCTGGATACCGTGTGAGATAAAATAGTCTTTAAGCATCATTAGTTTAGTTCGAGTGAATCTCTTAAACGTTCAAAGGTAGTGTTATTTTGTGCCCAATAAGCGGTTTTGATACGTTTCAATTTTTCTGCGGAAGTCACCAAACCATTTGGGTGTGTTTCTTCCCAGCGTTCTATGGTGTATGGAGAACGACTGCTAAAATAAATTTTTAGCTTTCGTTTTAGGGTAGGGTAGCTCATTTCGTAGCGGGATATAGAATCTCCCACCGTAATTGACGCTTCTACGTCTTGGGCTGCAATAGGGAGATGGCTCATTCTGAAAAACTCAAACGAAGGCACCATCTTAAAATCGTCTGTTGGTAATTCTTGTGGATCGATTCTAATTAAGTTCCAAATATCACTTTCGAGCCATGTTTTTTGAAGTTCTAGTTGTGCATCGGCCTCCCCTTCAAAATACGAATGCTGGGTTATTTCAAAATCATTACGATTATTCAACTGCACATATACATGGCCGCACCATTCTTGCATGCTGTGTGAGACTTTTAAAGCGTGTTTTTTGTTGTTGGTTGGGGTAAAAATACTCGTCATAACCGAATACGGATATATTCCGGTAACGTATTTTTTGGTCTGGTTCAGCTTAAGCACTGGGATGTTTTCTTCGGAACGTGAGTCGGCTTTTACCTGCGTTTTCGGCAGAAAATCTTCGGTCACAAAAATGTTTACGGCAGTGCCCTGACGCAATTCTCCGTAGCGTTCTTGTGCTAGCTGGTACGACGTGATTTCTGCGGTGCCATTGTACCAATAGTCTTTAAATTCTTCTGAAAGCTGCCGCTTTTTATTGTCATTGGCATTATTGGCAGTGCCGTCACTGTTCGGAATAAGGCTTCCTTCAGAGTTTATACACGAAACCAATAATAGCATAAAAAAAGATAGTACGATAGGAAGCAGTTTCATAGCAGAAAATTTCAGTAAAAATACGAAAAATCAGCCTTCGGAAATTTCTATCAGTGTTTTGTAGACAAGTCGTGTGGGTAGCCCCATGACATTAAAATAGCTTCCTTCCAGTTTTTCGATGCCAATATAGCCTAACCATTCTTGTACACCGTAACTACCTGCCTTGTCGTAGGGCTGGTACGTAGTGATGTAGTAGCTAATCTCTTCTTCGGAAAGTTTCTTAAACCAAACCTTGGTGCTGTCTGAAACGACTTTCTGAAAGTGTTTTCCCGTAAAGCATACCGATGTAAATACCTCGTGCATTTCACCACTCAGATTTCGGAGTATTTCTTTTGCTTCGGCTTCGTCTTTGGCTTTCTCGATGGCTTTGCCATCTTTCCAAACAATGGTGTCGCTAGTGATTAAAATATCATTTCCTTTCAAGTCTGTAAAGGCTTCAGCCTTCAATTTTGAAAGGTATTCGGTAATTTCAGATTTTTTTAAATGGTTGTCGTACACTTCATTTACGGGCCGCACATCGATGGTAAAATCGATGTCTAATTCATTAAAAAAATACTGCCTTCTTGGCGATCCCGAAGCAAGTATGATGGTGTGGTGTTGTAATTTTTCTCGTAGCATTGGTTAATGAGTTAAAATTTCAGCAAAAAAGTAAATAGATACCACACCCGTAAACATCAAAATTTTGAGGGTGATAGACATTGCTGCAAAATCTCTTTTTTTCTTGGCGCTCCATGCGCGGATACAAAAATAGAGTAATGGCCCACAAATTAAAAAAACTACATACCCCAAGGAGAGTGTGTACTCGTATAAATTGGTGTATGCATAAAGTAACAATGATATCATTGCTGAAATTGCCATGGCAAACACTATGTTTCGAACCCTGAGGCGACCTAAAACAATGGGAAGCGTGTTGCGTTCGCCTTTTTTGTCACCATTAATGTCTTGAATATCTTTTACCAATTCTCGCATTAGATTTACGTAAAAAGCCCAAAGGGCATACCAGAACACGAGGGTGGCAGCTGTTTTTTGTAACGGCATTAATTCGGTTTGTATAGCAGGATAGATGTCGAAAATAATACACACTAAGAGGCTGCTCGCTACTAAAAGTGAAATTACCAAGTTGCCTACCAACAACATCGATTTTAAGTAGGTGGCATAACTGTAGAGCAGTGCCGATATGATGATAAATACGACCGCTAAACCAGGGTGGCCAAGCCGGTTAGCAAGTACGAACCCGCTCCCAACACCAACTATGTTTAATATGATATATAGATTGTAGGCAGCTTTTTCAGTGATGGTTTTTCCAACCACCACCTTTTTGGGTTTGTTGATGGCATCAATAACCACATCGTGAATATCGTTTATGACGTTACCCGCAGCGGCAATGCTAAGTGTTGCTATTGCCAGCAATGAAAATTCTAGAGTATCCATGGCAACTTGTACGCCCAATGGCTCGAAGAACCCAAATTTTATCACCCATTGCATGAGTAGGAGCAACAATAGGTTAATAGGACGAACTATACGCAGATAATCCATGTATCGTAATTTTAGGTGAATCAGTCGTATTTAGCGCTTCCGCTATGTTCTGACATCCATTTTCCCTGTACTTTCAGCACTTGCTCGATGATGTCGCGCACACAGCCTTCACCTCCTTTTTTGTGTGAAACATACTTGCTGATTTCTTTGATTTCTGGAACCGCATCTTGTGGGCAACAAGGCAGTCCAACCTCTTGCATCACCTTAAAATCGGGGATGTCGTCACCCATATAAAGCGTGTTTTCTGGTTGAATGCCTTTTTCAGCAAAATACGCATGAAGCGTTTCTGTTTTTTGATGGGTTCCCAAATGGATATCGGTAATCCCAAGGCCTTGCAGACGTTTGCGAACCCCTTCGTTAGAACCGCCACTAATAACACACACATTCATACCTTCGTCTACTGCCGTTTTTAGGGCATAACCATCCTTAATATTCATAGTGCGGTACATTTCACCGTTGGTGGTCACCATGATGGTTCCGTTTGTGAGCACCCCGTCTACATCAAAAACAAGGGTGGTGATAGCGTTCAGGTATTCTTTATAGCTTCTTTCCATAATATTATTGGTCTTGGTTGGAGGTGTGTTTTATGTGCTGCTGAATCGACTGGGTAAGGGTAATGTATAAATCGCTAAAACCCGTATCTTTCAGTAAGTCGAGATGTTTTTGAATGGTATTGGTGTCATTGCGTTTGGCAGGCCCCGTTTGTGCTTGAGACGGGGAGAGCGATTCTATTTTTTTTGCTGTTTCGGCAATGAGCGGTTTCAAAAGGTTGAAATCGATATGTTGTTCTGCGGAAATTTCCGAAGCAACCGTATAGAGATGATTTACAAAATTATTTACAAATACCGCTGCTAGGTGCAAGGTGCTGCGTGCTTCCGAAGTAATCTCAACCACATTTTCAGAAAGTGCTGCTCCCAAGCTCTGTAGTAGCTTGAGATCCTTTTCATTTTCTGCTTCGATACAGATTGGTATATTTTTGAAATCGACTAATCGGTTTTTGCTGAAAGTCTGTAGCGGATAAAACACCCCTCTTTTGTTTTTTGATGAGAGCGCCTTCATGGTAACACCTCCCGAAGTATGCACTACCAACGTATCGAGAACAGGTAATGCCTCTGATATGGCGGCTATTTCATCGTCTGGAATGGCAATGATAGATACAGCTGCGTTTTGAAGAGATGAAAGTTCCTGTGTCTGTGTGGTTTTTAGGTTTTTGATCGGATTTCGGTTGTATACCTGAACCACATTCACGGCCGACGATGCTTCAAAGGCACTGTACAGGTGTTGCCCCACGTTTCCATATCCGAGTAGTACCACATCAATCATGTAGCGAAGTTACGCAACTCCCCGTGCAACTACCAAATTTCAAAAACGAATTTGAAAGAATTCGTTTTTCAAAATTCACATTTAAAGTCTATATTTTAAGAGGAGACAGAACATCCAACCCTCAAATTTTCACTATTTTTGCAGAAAATTTGCCAGATGCAAAAGAAACTTGCCGATTTCCTCTTTTCGACCCGATTAACAGCTGTTTTATTTATTGTTTTTGCTGCTGCCATGGCAGTTGGAACATTTATGGATGCTTCGTCTGAAACATCGCCAACACCCTACTCGCGTGAACTGATTTACAATGCCTGGTGGTTTGAAGCCATTATGGTGTTTTTTGTCATCAATTTTATTGGAAACATCTTCCGGTTCCGATTGTACAAAAAAGAAAAATGGGCCACACTCACCCTGCATTTGTCTTTTATCTTGATTTTAGTAGGAGCCTTTGTGACACGTTATATCGGGTATGAAGGCAGAATGGAAATAAGGGAAGGCGCTACCGAAAATAAGTTTCTTTCAGAACATACCTACGTTACGGCTTTTGTAGATGGAGATTATGTGGTAGATGGAGTACAACAACGACGAGTGATTCCGCCGAAAAAAGTACGCTTGTCTGAGCGGTTGGATAACAATTTTACCTTAGAAACCGATTATAATGGGGTTCCTGTAAAAATTGCTTATAAAGAGTTTATTAAAAATGCGAAAGAAAGTCTAGTAGCTGATGTCGCGGGCGAAGGATACCTTAAGATAGTAGAGAGTGGAGGAGGCGAGAAGCATGACCATTGGTTACAAATTGGGCAAGTTGCCAATATCCACAATATATTATTTGCGTTAAACAAACCTACCCAGGGCGCTGTGAACATTACCTATGACGAAAATGATGGTAGTTATAGCATTTCGGCTCCTTTTGAAGGTTCTTTCTTAAACATGGCCGAATTGAGTGCTGCTGGTATCGAACCTGGGCAGGCCATGGGTAATATGGAACAATTTCAGCGTCGTTTTGCAAGCGATAGTGTGCAACCCCTTATGCTGAGATCATTATATAATTTAGCCGATATGCAGTTTGTGATTCCAGATCCAGTGACTGTAGGTCGTCAAGGTGTTGTACGAGCAGAAGCACCAGAACAGACCAACCAAGACGGATTGATTTTGGAAGTAACAGCAGGGAATGAAACCAAGACGGTAGAACTGCTAGGGGGTGCAGGTACGGCTCCAGACCCTACTAAAGTGACGGTGAATGGCCTCGATGTATATATAACGTATGGCTCTAAAGAATACGAGTTGCCTTTTAGCATTACGCTGCGCGATTTTATTGCTGAAAAGTATCCAGGTACAGAAAAAAACTACAAATCGTTTAAGAGCAAGCTCACCGTAAGCGATTCTGATACTGAATTTTTCGATACCGAAGTGTATATGAACCACGTCCTAGACCATAAAGGCTATCGTTTTTTCCAAGCGAGTTTCAATCCTGACGAAAAAGGAACCATTCTTTCCGTAAATCATGATATGTGGGGGACATGGATTACCTATATCGGTTATTTCTTGCTATATCTTGGACTCATGGCGATTCTATTTGTGAAAGGATCTCGATTTGGGTCATTAAAAAGAATGTTAGATAAAGTGAAGTCGAAAAGAGCAAAACTAACAGCGGTGTTGTTGATACTGTTCAGTTTCGGAATACAGGCGCAAGAAACTACCCATGCACACTCACAGGTAAAAATGGAGCAGATTGATAGCGTAATAAAGGCGAATGTGGTAGACAAAGCCCATGCTGCTGAGTTTGCTGAATTAATCATTCAGGATAATGGACGCATGAAGCCTGTGCATACCTACGCCAGCCAATTGCTACGAAAAATTAGTAGGAGTAACGACTACGACGGGATGGATGCCAACCAAGTGTTCTTGTCGATGACCGAATTTCCAAGACTTTGGGTTGAAGTACCTTTAGTGAATTTAAAACGCGGTAATGATAGCATTCGGAAAGTGCTGGGCGTACCTACCGATACTGAGAAAATTACCTTACTCGATCTATTCAACGAACAAGGAAATAATAAACTAGACCCTTATTTGCAAACGGCAACGGCCAAGAATAACCCAAACCAGTTTGAAAAAGATTTTATCAAGACCTACGAAAATGTTTTTTTACTGAATGAAGCACTAAGCGGGAGTATTCTAAGAATTTTCCCCGTTCCGAATGACGAGGGTAACAAATGGGTGTCGTACCTAGAGCTGGGAGAAGCTAATTTTAAAGGGCAAGATTCTATGGCGGTACGCAATATCCTACCAGCGTATTTCCAAAGTTTGGCCCAAGCAAGAAAAACAGGAGATTATACCCAAGCCGAAGCCGTTTTGGAAGGTCTTAAGAAATTTCAGCGAACCTACGGAGCAGAAGTGATTCCTTCAGAAAATAGAATCAAAGCCGAAATTATCTATAACAAAGTAGATATTTTTAATAGGCTCTACAAGTACTTTACCCTGATAGGTGTGTTGATGTTCGTGTTTATAATTTTCCAGATTTTTAAAGAAGGAAAACGTATTAACTACCTTATAAAGATTTGTAAATATATTATTTGGGCATTTTTTATACTGATGACGGCCGGTTTGGTTATGCGCTGGTATGTTAGTGGCCATGCACCCTGGAGTGATGCGTACGAAAGTATCATTTATGTGGCTTGGGCGACGGTGTTCTTTGGGTTGGCATTTGGACGGAAAAGTGATCTCACCATTGCATCTACAGCCTTTGTGGCAGCAATTATTTTATGGGTGGCCAACCAGAATTGGCTAGACCCGAGCATTGCGAATCTCGTACCTGTGTTAGATAGTTATTGGCTTATGATTCATGTAGCCGTAATTGTTGCGAGTTACGGGCCTTTTACCCTAGGGATGATTTTGGGGACCACCATCTTGCTACTTATTTTATTGACTACCAAGACTAACAAAGTAAAAATGGAACTCACCATCAAGGAGTTAACCATTATCACCGAGATGGCACTTACTGTTGGTTTGGTAATGCTTACCATAGGAAATTTCCTCGGGGGGCAATGGGCGAATGAAAGTTGGGGGCGCTATTGGGGTTGGGACCCTAAAGAAACTTGGGCGCTCATCAGCATTATGATTTACGCCTTTGTGATTCATGCAAGATTAGTGCCTGGCTTACGCGGCAAATGGACCTTTGCTGTGATGTCTATTTTTGCTTATGCAAGTATTATGATGACCTATTTTGGGGTAAACTTCTACCTTACCGGACTGCACAGTTATGCCAGTGGTGATGTGCCTGTAACCCCTACCTTTATTTATTATTTGGTTGGATTCTTTGTGGTATTGAGTGCAGTATCATTCGTTAAGTATCGAAAGGTATATTAAAAAAAGGGTAAACCATTTGGTTTACCCTTAACTCAGGTTTGTTTCTAGTTGAGGAAACTTTTTCTCGAATAGAATTTTAGTTGTAGAGGTAGTCCGGTTGACTGTCTAACAATCGGAAGTCTTCTTGTATTTGTTCACCGATTTCAAGTTTTTCATAGAGTTCCTTGGTCAGTTCTTCAATCTCTAGTTCGGTGGTTTTTAGCTTACGTGCAATTTTTGAGTTTTCTTTACCTTCGCTTATGTATTGCAGTAGTTTTATTTGCAGACCGTCCAAATCATAGTGCATGATTAAATTTTCCAGATAGACATCTTCCATCAGTTTTACGGCACTCTGTCGGTTCATGGCTTCTTGTCTTTTCAAGAAGATACGCATTTCGGTTTGTCTCATTTCGTGCTCTTCTTTTATCGCTCGCATTCTATAAATAATGGCATAGGTAAGGATAAGCATTTCTACAAGTCCGGCAATCTTGATATGCACTGCTTCCGTAGAAAGAAAATTGACCCCTATATTTTTCAATACAAAAAAGTCTACTGCAAATAGTAAAGGAATAAACGAAGCAATGGCATAAAATTTCGCATAGTTTTTTCTGCTGAATAGAAATACGCCAGCGCCAAAATAACAGACCAATACTGAAATAGAAACGAAGTTCGCCGTATAGGCAAGTATGGTACCTTCAGATAAAAAGGCTGCTCCAATTAAGATCCCTGAAATAACGACTAGGGGAAAAGCAATAAACTTTACCTTCGGAAAGAATTCCTCTAGATTCAGATATTTAGATGCGAACAGCGCACTAAAGCCCATGGCAATCCACAATAAAAAGGATTGAATTAACAACGGATTGGAAGGCGTGTCAAGGCCAAACAGGTGGTGAATTCCATCGTTATAAAAGAAAACAGCGGTAACCCCAGCCAATGCCAATGAATAAAACAAAAACAACCGTTCTTCGAATATGAAATAACAAAGTATATTCACCAACAGCACCATAAGTGCGAAACCGTAATACATACCTTGCTTAAATGATGTTTTTGCTTCTGCAGATGAGTTTGTGGCAAGTATTGAACTTTCCTGAATATTTTTTTCGGTTGGTGTGGTTGCCGGCTGCAATTTTTTGTAGGAAAATTCTTCAATAGTGGAAAGTTCACCATTTTTCGGTCCAATATCAGTTGCCTGGTTTTGGGAAACATCAACCAATGCTGAGGTATCATTTTTCAATGTAATCGAAACTGTCGAATTTTTCTTGGATGCTTTCATGCTAGGTAGCGTAAAAGCAGTAGTTGTCGTATTTTCTGCTGTGTTGGATGTTCCTTCGTTAGTTGCAAATGAATCGGTTGGATTCAGTAAAATTGCCAGCAAAAAACACCACAATGCGGGGTAGAATTGTAGCCTTCTCATAAGTAAGTTTTAATAATTTGGGTACCCCAATATACATAAAAAATACATTTCAGCTAATAAATGTGCATTTTATCGATGTTTTTAAAGTTTTTCAGTTTTAAAGCAAAAAATCCGGATGTCTGCAAAGTCATCCGGATTTTTTATAGTGGTGTTTGCAACTAAGTTAGTTCCCAACCATATCTTCGGGCTTCACCCAAGCATCAAATTCGTCTGCGGTGAGATAACCAAGGTTTACGGCTTCCTCTTTAAGCGTTGTACCATTTTTATGTGCCGTATTCGCAATTTCTGCTGCTTTGTAATAGCCAATTTTTGTATTTAGGGCCGTTACCAACATCAGCGAATTATTTAACATTTTCTGAATGACCTCATGATTAGGAGCTATTCCTTGAGCACAATGTTCATCGAACGACACACAAGCATCTCCTAATAGCTGTGCAGACTGTAAAATGTTTGCAGCCATTACAGGTTTAAAAACATTCAATTCATAATGTCCCTGCATACCACCAACTCCTATCGCCACATCGTTCCCCATCACTTGTGCGCAAACCATGGTGAGTGCTTCACATTGGGTTGGATTCACTTTACCGGGCATGATAGAAGATCCAGGTTCATTGGCAGGAATGGTAATTTCACCAATACCACTGCGTGGGCCACTGGCCAACATTCGGATGTCGTTAGCAATTTTATTTAAAGAAACGGCTAACTGCTTTAGAGCGCCATGTGTTTCTACAATGGCGTCATGCGCAGCCAATGCTTCAAATTTATTTTCTGCTGTGACGAAAGGAAGTTCTGTAAAGGTCGCAATATATTCAGCGACTTTAACGGCGTATCCTTTTGGAGTATTGATGCCGGTTCCTACGGCCGTGCCGCCAAGGGCCAATTCAGAAAGGTGGGGTAATGTATTACGTAAGGCTTTTAATCCGTGGTCTAATTGCGAGGCGTATCCGCTAAATTCTTGTCCGAGTGTTAATGGTGTTGCATCCATTAAATGGGTACGGCCAATTTTTACGACATCTTTAAACGCTTCCGATTTTTTTACTAGTGTGTTCTGCAATTGTTCGATTCCAGGTATTGTGACATCGATAATTTTCTTATAGGCAGCAATGTGCATTCCAGTAGGAAAGGTGTCGTTAGACGATTGGCTTTTGTTTACATCGTCGTTAGGCTGAAGAGTTTTATCTCCTTCACCGATGTTTTTACCTGCCAATTGGTGTGCGCGATTGGCAATTACCTCATTCACGTTCATGTTACTTTGCGTGCCGCTCCCCGTTTGCCAAATCACCAATGGAAATTGATCGTCATGTTCTCCAGCGAGAATTTCATCACAAACTTTAGAGATAAGGTCTCTTTTGGCTTCTGAGAGTACGCCCAATTCGCAATTGGTATGTGCAGCAGCTTTTTTGAGATAGGCAAACCCATATACTACTTCCAGTGGCATAGATGCGGGCGCACCAATTTTAAAATTATTTCGGGAACGCTCTGTTTGCGCACCCCAGAGTTTGTCGGCAGGTACTTGTACCTCGCCCATGGTGTCTTTTTCTATTCGGTAGTTCATAATTACGATATTAGCGACGGCAAAGGTACGAAAACAGCAAAGGCTTCTCAAGCCACATCTGTTTAATTCCTGTGGATAAATTGGAATTAATTTTTGTTTTTTCTGAAAAAAGCGTGTTATCTTTGCAGCATAAAACCACGCAGATTATGTTCGAATTTGACCAATATTTAGGATTTTTAGCTTTCTTGACCATTTTAACCATCGGTTTTTGGTTGATGATCTTTTTAGTATCATTCATTCCATACTGGATTGGTGGTGCTTTGTATGAAAATTGGAAATTAAAGCGTGAAGCAAAAAGACAAGAAGAAGAGACACTTTAATTACATGTCTATCTATATATAGTATAAAAAAGGAGCTCTAACTAGAGCTCCTTTTCTTTTATGTCTTACATAGTTTACTTTTATCCGCCAAAGTCGCCTTCACCGTCATCAAAGTCTCCATTGCCACGCTCCCCACGCTGACGTTGTTTCTTTTGGTTGAAACGATACGTAAAGCTTAAATTGAATTGTCGCTCTCGCCATTGAAACTCACTATCACTAATAAAAGAGGGTGTTTCAGTGCGCGTGATACGTTTTCTTGAATTCAGTAGGTCACTTACATTGAAACCTATGGTTGCATTCTCATCCATGATATCTTTGCTGAAAGCCAAGTTGATACTCAATATTCCTTCGTTTTCAGATTGCGCGTCGTTTCTCGGCCCTCTGTAAAAAGCAGTAGTCTGCCAATCTATTTTGGAAGGCAGTGTCACCTTAGAGCTTCCACGGGCAAACCAGCTTGTGTTTTCAGTACCATAATCTACTTCATTGAAAATTCCTTCTGTTTTAAAACCAAAGAAATTAAAGCTTCCGTTTAAGCGCAGCCATTTTGCTGGATTGTAAAGAATTCCTGCTTCAAAACCGTAGCGTTCGTTCGTAGACAGGTTAAAGGGTATAGTTCTAATAATAGGCACACCATTGGGTGTTACTTGGCCAGTATCTTCGCTTACACGTTCAAAAGCATCTGTTTCTCGTTGGTAATACACAGATGTGGTAAGTGTTAATTTACTCCATCGTCTTAGATACCCCAAATCGAAGGCATTTGCAAAGGCGGGTCGCAAACTTGGATTTCCTTGAAATACGTTTGCTTCACTACTTCTTGATGGGAATGGGTTAATGAAAAATCCGCGCGGGCGATTGATCCTACGGTTATACCCCAGCGTTACATTTTCTCGTTCGTCCAGTTCATAGACTAAATTTACTGTTGGAAATAATCCTGTATAACTGTTGTCAAAATTCACGTCAAAATCGTCATTGCTCGTAATATCCTCTCCAGTTACATTTCCTTTTAATTGGGTGTCTTCCAGACGAAGTCCTAACAAGAAAGAAAACTTGCCAAATTTATTTCCGTATTGGGTGTACAGCGCATTAACGTTTTCTTCGTAGGTAAAAACATTAGAAAGACTATCATTTCGAACAAAGGCACCATTGGCAGTAAGTTGTTCTGTAAGTAAATAATCGGTTTCTGTTTTTTCAAAATTTCCCCGATAACCTATTTCAAATTGTGCGTTTTCACCAATAGGGCGCACATAATCGGCCTGAACTAAATATTCATTTTGATTTTCCTTTTGGGTAATTAATTCTGCTGGAAGTAATTCAGTAGTGGGAAAGGTATTGAACTCATCGATAAACGATGTTTCGGTCTCTTTGTCATCTTCAGCTTGTAAATCGACTGTTAGCTTGTGCCCGCTGTTGTCGAAATTGTTCACGTAATTCAATGAAAACTGAAGACTGGTATCTTCTTCGGTTTCTGTTTCTATTCGGCTTCGCTCTACGGCAAGGGCATTCGATGCATTAAACTCTTGTGTTAGGTTGGTGGTGGTATCTTCATCATCTCCAAGGCGTAAGAATCCAGAAGCAGTTAGGGAAGATTTTTCAGTTAAATAGTACTCAATCCCTAAGTTTGTATTAAATCCACGGTTCAATCGGTCGTAATCGCGCTCTTCTACCACCAACGGGTTCGATGCGTTTGCATTCAAATATTGGGTTTCAAAAAAAGCGTTTCCAGGAGATTCTCGATATCGAATTCCTGTAGTATTGAAGATGTTAAACTTATCGGTTCGCAAATTAATGTTTCCGGTCAACCCGCTACTTAGCGGAACTCCTAGATTTGCCTGTACGGAACCATTTAGGCCCAACGTTTTTTCTTTTCTAAGGATGATATTTAAAATACCTGCGGTACCTTCGGCATCATATCGAGCTGAAGGAGAAGTAATCACTTCCACCCGTTCTATGGCTTCGGCAGGCAATTGGCGCAACGCATCAGTACTTCCAAACCCGGCAATGGCACTTGGTTTTCCGTTGATAAGAATTCGAACGTTCTCATTTCCTCGTAAGCTAATAGCTCCATCTACATCTACCGTTACCGAAGGTACGTTACTAAGGGCATCGCTAACCGTAGCACCACTAGTGGTCAGGTCTTTCCCGATATTGTACACTTTTTTGTCTAATCGAATTTGTACTTCGGTTGTTTCGGCACGAACCACAACTTCATCTAAACTTTCAGAATCGAGTGAAAGATACACGTTGGGTAAAGTGGTGTTTTGCTGAAGGCGCTGATTCGGCTTTTCTATGGTTTTATAACTGATAAATTCATATTTAACCGTGTAGGTGCCAGCATCAACTTCGATGGCATAATTTCCATCAAGGTCTGTGATTCCTCCTGTAACGGTTTTTCCCGACGCATCAATAAATGATACCGTAGCATACTCGAGGGGGTAGTTTGTACCTTGTTCGAGTACTTTTCCTTCGGCGATTACTGTGTTTTGGGCAATTAAAAATGAACTGAATAAGAGGGCTAAAAGGCTGGTAAGTATTTTCATGTAATTTCTTTGGGCATTGGACTACGAAAATACAGTTGGGTTTAGCCCAAGAATTACAAAGTTTTGTTAAAATCAGAAGGGTACTTTATAAAATTTCGCTGATGCTTTCAGGGGGTCTTCCAACTACCGCTTTTTTGCCATGAACCACAATGGGTCGCTCCATTAATTTTGGGTGCTTTACCATCGTAGCTATCACTTGGCCTTGGGATAGGTCTTTCCCTTTATAGTGTTCTTTCCAGATCGATTCGTTTTTGCGAACCAAATCGATGGGCTGAATGCCTAATGTCTTGATGATTTCTGAAAGTTTTTCTTCGGAAATAGGTTCGTCTAAGTATTTTACTATTTCATATTGTTTTCCAGAAGCTTCAACTATAGCGAGGCCTTGTCTCGATTTGCTGCATCTTGGGTTGTGGTAAATCGTAATCATCTTGGTAATTCGTTAAGTTCTGAAATATAATCATGTTGAAGATCTTCGTGTAAACCCTCAATTTTCTTTTCAATGAGTAGAAGCTGTCGTTCATAAAGCGCCATCATTGTTTTACTGCGCTTTATACTTTTGCTGAAATGGATCATGGTATCGCAAAAATGTAATAAGAGAGCCACTTCGGTCTCTTTCACGGGAGAGTACCTAATAAATTTCTTTGTGTCCCTTAAAATTTTCCGAATGCTCTTTTTGACATAGTAAAATTTGCTGGTGTTAATCTCCGAAAATTGGGCGGAAATATATTCTTTCACTTCGGCCACATAGCTTTCTTCATGGTCTGCTTCAAACAATAGATAGGTGAGAAGCTCTTTGTTTTCTTTTTTAAAACGAGCCAAACGTAAGCAGAGTGCCTCCAACTCTTCTTTAGAGCGAAATTTAATTTCTTTACGAAGTTGAACTGCCGTGGCTGGTTTCATTCTTTAGTTGTAGGGTTTATATATTTGGGGCTGAAATCTTCAACATCGAAAATTTAGATAAGCAAGCAATTTAGGTGTTCAACAGTCATGTTGTTGAAATTGTTACTCTATT
>TARA_R110002049_G_scaffold17731_1_pt1 | contig 90022 bp, 61 predicted proteins | sample TARA_R110002049 | Tara Oceans TARA_R110002049 (sample SAMEA4396941) | marine metagenome | biome: Polar Biome; feature: [SRF] surface water layer (ENVO:00010504); material: water (ENVO:00002006), including particulate matter (ENVO:01000060) such as... | depth 5 m | reverse complement strand
GATTTCTTCAATATTGGGGCTAATGTAAAAATCTACACCCGCATCATATCCGGCACACAAGCCCATAACCCATTCGATATCCTTTTTTGTGGTTTTTGCATTGATGCTAAATTGCCCCATTTTGCGAGGCAACAAGTCTTCTTTTAGGGCTTGTTGCACACTCAGCCTATGGTCTAAATGTGCTTCCCTGAAGTTATCGGAAGTCCAGGGTTCACCCCAACTTTCATTAGCAAAATAATGCCAGCCAAAATGGGTAACATCCGATGAATTAGCCACAATATTTGGATCTTTTAAATGATCAAAGAAAACTTTCACAAAACGATCACTTCCGTAGCGCCCATGTCCAGAAGCGAGCCCACCTTCAATACCATCAAAACTAATTCTCTTCAGATTGGCTTCATTAAAAAATTTAGCCAGGTTTTTTGCCATTTGGTCTTGTAAGTTAATATCGGGAAAAAACACTTTATAGCCATGAGACATCAGACGACTTACCTTTTCTCCTTTTTTGTGTTTCACAGCCTTTGTACCAAAGGCACCGCGCTCACACTCTTTTAAGATCAATTTGCCTTCAGCAGTTGCAAAAGAATAGACTATAATCTCATTACCAATTCGAATCGCTGTATGCTCGCGCCACCTAGGGTTAACTTTTTCTATATTTGGCTCATAATATGCCGAACGTACTGCCTCATCTTGCAAAAACAATTCATTGTCGTTTACAGAAATACTTTTTTCCAGCTTAGTGACTCCCGCCAAAACTAGACCAGCATCAGGAATAGGAGTAACCAAGGGGTCATTAGTCGTAATAAAGTTTGTCAACGTATGGGCTCCTAAATTTATTCCCTGCTTTTCAGCTTTATCGGAGCACTCCCTAACCGACTTATAGCCATTGGGAAAGTCTTTTTCATCCAATAGAAAAGTTCCCCAAGTTTTAAAAATGCCTCCATGATAAATAGATGTAATACCAGCTTTTTTCGCAATATCAATACAAGATTCAATATTGTTTACATCGTAAGACATTATGAATTTGGATGAACTAGAGTATTTCGAAACTTTATTCCAGACATTTTTGGTTTTAATATAAGGCAGGTCTTCGTCTATAATGATTTCCTCCATAACTTCCAATAATTTGCTGGAAGGCACACAATAGAAAGCAAATTTGGCACCTATTATTTCAGCGTCATTATCATTGACAGGCACTGCTTCTCCTAACTTTTGCTCCCAATTATCTACAGTTTGAAATCTAGATCGATCACGAACAAAACCAGTTAAACTTGCACCTCCATCAATTTTCTTGGCCGCATTTCCAAATCTTTCCCTCGTTGCGATTTCAAATCCACCACGACTCTTAAGATTTAATCCCATAAATCCGATGGCCGTATTATCATCATAGGCTATGCCAATGGATTGACCTATTTTTTCCGAAGGCACGACATTATAGGGTCCCCAAATAACTTTTTCAATAAATTTCGCGCTTTTTATTTTAACAATTTCAAAGGTCAAATAGTCACTTTCACTACTAGTATTTAAACTAATTTCGGCTCCTACTCCATTGAATTTCAATTTCAAAGTTTCCCCTGTACGTTCCCAGCTTGTAATTGGATAATTTACACCGTCGCTTTGAACGGTTAATAGCGATTTACTATAACCTTCAATTAGTAGGTTTTTACCTGTTCCCTTCTCTAATAATTCCGTTAATTTCCCCTGATTGTCTAGGCTTAATCTGAAAAAATCATTTTCAAGAAATCCCTGATCCTGAGAATGGCCGTAGGAAGTTATACATATTGCAGCTAAAAATATCCAGAACAGTTTAGTCATAATTTAATATTGTACTACTAAAATTCTTATTTGTTTCTATTCTCAATGAAGTGTTTATTATTAAAGAACTATGGCTTTCTTTAAATGAGGTGAGAAGCCTATAAAGTTTGCGGCCTATCATTTTTTTAAATTATTCTTTAATTTTCAAATTCATTGTTTTTCAAATTCACCACTCACTTTCTCTTTTGCTATTGCCCGCAACAAATGTATTGGATTGTAAAAAGAGGCTGAAGAATTTCAGCCCCTTTTCAAACTAACTATAAACTACTAACTCTGACTTTAGTATTGTTGTTCGTTTACTGCAAGGGATCAAAATTACCGCCCGGCCACCCAGAAGTTTGCTCTAACTCTGGATTTTTATTAAGATCGTCTTGTGGAATATCATAAAAGTAATAATGATCTAAGTAGTTGATTGGATCTCCATCGTCGGTAACATTCCCAAAACGCTCAACACTTCTTAATTCTGTTGTAAAATATGTGTTATAAACCAAGGGATCGTTCAGATCGATCGAACCATCAAGAATTCCCTGTTCCAAAGCAATTCGATCGTCCAATATTTCAGCGGAAGGATTTAAGGCATCGAAAGCAGCGGTTCTCGTAATTCGATAGCCGGCCCTGTGTGTTCCGTTGATTGTGCTATACAGTCTGCGACGCCTCAAGTCAGAAGACCTTTTTCCTTCTCCTACAAATTCGAGTCTTCTCTCCAACAAAATCGCATCTCGCATTTGATCGGGCCCCATTCCTGGCTGAAGTCCATAAAGATTATCTCCGCCAGCGTCTATTCCTGCCCGTGCCCTTATAAGCACTAACAAATCGTAAGCCTCGGCAGTCTGCCCGATTTCATTGGCCGCTTCGGCCAAGTTCAATACTACTTCGGCAAATCTTATCTCGATCCAATCTGTTGGTGACGATAAACTTGCCGCACCACCTTCTATAGATCCGTCAACCGCTTTTCTGTTACTAAAACTTGTTGGGGTTATTCTACTATCCGCTTGTGCCTCAATAGCACTTTCATCAAACGTCCATTCCAAATCGCTTGTTCGGTTCGGCGCCGGATTATTTAATGGCCACACCGATCCATTCCATGCAATAGTGGCTTCGAATCTTGGATCTCTATTCAACCAAAACGTAGTCGGATCATAGGCGTATGTAGAAGCCGCATCGTCAATCGACCGGCCATCTTTCATCGGGAACGATTCAACAAGATTTAAAGTAGCTTTATCAAACGATTCACCATTGGTACCCACAATAAACGGTCGTACACCCGCATCCCTATTATGTGATAGGTCTAGGGTATATCTCTTGATCATAATCGCTTCGGGGTTGGCATCACTTTCATCGAACCACAAATCGGCAAAACTTGAATGCAATCCTTTCCCATTCGCTTCCAAAGTGGTCTTGGCCGCTTTATTGGCGTCATAAGCTGCTTGCCATCTTCCCTTATCTTGGGCCGGATCAAATTGCTCACTGGCATAGTGTAAAAGAACCCTTCCCTTATAGGCCAATACGGCTCCACTGGTAATTCTTCCGTAATCAGAACCGGCATTTTCGTAAACCTCAGGTAGTAGACTTGCCGCCTCGTCTAAATCTTTTAAAATCTGGGCGATACATTCTGAAGTTTTGTTTCTTGGTATCTGCAATACCTCAACATCGGATTTGTCCTTCACTTCCAGTACCAAAGGAACACCACCGTAGGTCGACACCAACCGAAAATAGAGATAGGCCCTAAAAAACAAGGCTTGACCCACCATCAAATTCTGGGCTTCCACATCTATTGTTCCGCTATCTATATTGGCCAATAACAAATTGATATCCTTGATTGTTCGATACAAGCTTCCGTATATATTTTGCGAGCCAGGTTGCGCTTCCCCGTACATCACACTATTTTGTCCGTTCGCATCATCAGTTAGTTGTGAAGCGTTAGTAGGCCAACCGGGCAGCGCATCGTCATAGATATTGTTCAAAAAGCCCTTGGCTAAATTTTCATCGTTCCATACTACATCTTCGCTAATAGCCTCCAAGGGTCTTTTATCCAAAGGATCTTGGCTACAACTCACAAACAGCAGGAAACATAGTATTACGAGTTGGTTTATATTTTTTGTTTTCATGATAGTTTCTTTTTAAAATGTGATATTGATTCCCAAACTGTAGCTCTTATTTACCGGAATGCCTCTTCCGCTCGTTTCGGGGTCAAAAGTCTTAATCTTGCTATAAATCATGAATAGATTTGTTGCATTGGCGAACAAACTGACTCTATCCGCACCAATCTTTTGTGTAAGACCTACTGGAATATCATAAGCAAAATTTAAATTCTTCAATCTTAAATAGTCTGCATCATCCAACCAAAATGTTGAATTTCTATCTCCGTTAGGCGAACCAAATCTAGGGAACGAACCATCTGTATTATCCGGTGTCCAAGCATCTAACCATTGGGTATGAGCTGCTTGACCAATACTGGCAAATTGAAACCTATTGTTTGCTGGCTGATACAACTGATGCCCGGCAAAACCTTGTGCAAAGGCCTGCAGGCTGAACCGTTTATATCGTAGATTTAAGCGGATACCATAATTAATCAATGGGTTACTTCGCTCCCCAATATATCCATTGTCGTTATCATCGATTATACCATCAGGAGTATTTCCCTCGGGATCATCTTGCGGATTGCCCCTTAAATCTTCAAAATACAAAGCCCCAATTTGCGGGTCTTGCCCAAAGATGGTATAACCGCTTGCCAATAACTGGTCTAGTTCATTTTGAGTACGAATTATGCCCGATGATTTTAACCCCCATACCCTACTGGTTCCTTGATTGTTCAACAGCTGATAAGGTCTTCTTGATTCTGGTTCATCTAGGGTTGCGTATTCATCTTTTGCATAGCCCACATTAAAACCGGCTTCATATGAAAAATCTGCCCCAATATTATCTTTAAACGTCGTAAGCACCTCAAAACCTGCAATATCAATGGCTCCATAGTTCACAGGGCCTAAACTTAACCCTGAGGATGAAGGAATAAAGGCCTGTCGACTGCCATACAAATCTGTTTTCTTGTTCTTGAAAAAGTCGAAAGAGGTAGATAATCGTTGATTTAAAAATTGAAAATCGAATCCTAGGTTATACGACGTCTGCTTTTCCCAAGTAATAAACAAATCAGGTTCTGCACCTATGGTGGTAGCGTTGGATAACGCATCATTCGTGCCAAATACCGGACCTGAACCACCCACGTTATAACTTTGAATGTATGGAAAAGAAGTGCTTCCATTACCGGTAACGTCATCGTTACCTGTATTTCCTATAGAGTACCTGATCTTTAAAAAATCGATAAAGCCTATGTTATCCTTAAAAAAACTATCCTCACTTATGATATAAGCCGCAGAAATAGAGGGAAACATGCCCCAACGTTCTTCTTTGGCAAATTGAACAGAGCCGTCGAATCTAATGGAAGAGTTCAAGAAAAATTTATTCTTGAAGTTATATCCTAAACTACTGATGACCGATTGTCTGCCCGATTCTGAGGCGCTACCGCCAGAAAATTGGTTTTCTACCGCTGGATCCGTTGCGAACAACTGTGGTACCAAAGGGGTCTGCAAGCCTCTTCTACGCGCAAAAAAGGATTTTTGGTCCCACTCCCATTGCTCATAGTTCACAAAAGCATTTATGGTGTGGTCTCCGAATACATCTTCATAGCCCAATCGAAGGTTGAACTGGTACGAATCTTGTTCCGCTGTAGATTCTTCCAAACTATCGGAATCTGCCCCATCATCACTACGAACCCTCGTTCCCACAACCTCATCGGTTAAAAGAAACCTGTTATTAGGGTCGACCGCAAATGTTTCGTCTTCCACAACTTTTCGAAGCAAGGTTCGATCATTTCGTACATTAAGCTTATTATAGGTCAAGCCGGCGGTCAGACCTTCTATAAAAGGAAATTTATAATTTACATCAATTATACCCCCTATATTTCTTGATGTACGATCGTTAGAGCCTGCACCCTCGTCAGCCAAGTGTACCGGGTTCCAGCCATTGAAATTGGCAACATATTCCCCATTGCTGACGCCTGGGCCCCATCGTCCTGTTCGATTGGCCGTTCTATAAAAATCACCAAAATCTTCATCAGTACCGTTCCATCTCCAATAAAACTCTTCCCGTAAATCGTTACTTGTGCTTAAGTTTAACGAAACATTCAAATCTTCCGTTACATCAACATCGACCTTTGCCCTGAGGTTTGTTTTTTTATAGGAAAGGTTACTAAAAGAACCTGTTTCCTTTATAAAAGATCCCGACAAAAAATATCGAATGTCGTCGGTTCCTCCCGATACGGTAACCGCATGTCTATTTAATATCGGTGTTTCCTCGGCTTGATCTAGAAAAGACCCAAAATTTTGACTGTTCAAATAATCCAATTCGGTTTGGGAGAATCGGTTGGGATCATCTTGGGCCACATTGTTAAAATCTTGTACCTGGCCTATTATCAATGCATGCTGGTAACCTGACGTCATGGGAGGAACATTGGTAGGTTCCGTAGTACCAAAGGTAGAGGTCAGGCTTATCTTAGCCTTTCCACTTTTACCTGATTTGGTCTTTACCAATATCACCCCATTTGCGGCCCGTGACCCATATACCGAAGCCGATGCGGCATCTTTTAATACCGATACACTTTCAACTTCACTCACATCAAGAGCATCAAAAAGCGTTTTATTGGCTATTATATTATCAATTACGTACAAGGGTTCGCTATTCCCTGCAAAATCACCCGAGGTAGCTCCCCTAACAATAATATCTGAGCTTCGACCTGGTTTACCACCCGATTGACTAATATTCACACCGGCAATTCGCCCTGCAACGGCAGATCCAAGAGATGTAGCCGGAATTTCATTTAAACCCTCGGTACTTACCGAGGCGACCGAACTGGTCAAATTTCTTTTAATGGTCGTGCCATACCCTACCACGACCACTTCATCAAGCGAATTGACATCTTCTTCCATTGAAACGTTTACGGTAGTTGTACTGCCTACCTCTATATCTACAGTTTTTAAACCGAGGTAAGAAAACCGTAGTACATCGCCTTGATCGGCAGTAATACTATAATTACCGTCAAAATCTGATTGGGTACCGGTCGCCGTTCCTACGACCAACACGTTTACTCCCGGCAGGGGCGCGCCGAATTCATCGGTAACAAGACCAGTTATTATCTGCTGTTCCATTGCACCTGCATTATTAGTCACCGGATTTGCCCTCGCCGATGACGCCAGTAAAACAAGCATCAAGGAAAGCACCCCCAGAAAAAAGAGACTGCGTTTTTTGTGCATTCTAAGGTTTTTCATTTTTAGTTTTTTTGATTATTAATTGGTTGGTTATTCCTTTCGAAGTCGCCTTCAGATTATCAAGAGTTTTATTCAATGTGAATCTTTAGTAAGCTTCTAAACGCGACAATTAAAATAACTTTACGATGTTAGCATATAATACACCGGCAATCGACCTATAAGGAATATTAGGACAAGGAAAAGGCTACAAAAAAAGTCCTAATGAGCATTAGGACTCTACTTACAAACATCATAAAACATTGATTTTTAAATTGTTAAATGAAAAGCAAAGGATGAATTGTTTTAAAACTAACCGCCTTAATCTTACGGCATTTTTTGATACTGGCTCGGAGTTTGTCCTGTGAAGTTCTTAAAAATTCTATTAAAGGCCGATTTTGAATTAAAGCCACAATCACCACCTATGGAAGAAATGGTCTGTTTTTTATAAGCGGGATCCTTCAGTCGACGTTTTACTTCCGCTACGCGAAACGTATTGATATAATCGTAGAAATTTTTACCGATGTATTCATTGAGCAACATGGATAAATGGTTTGCGCTTACGCCTAATTTTTCCGCCAATTGATTTAGACCCAATTCAGCATCAAGATATAACTCTTCGGCTTTCATCAATCTATCGAGCCTTGCCACCTCTTCCAAATTTTCTTTGTCCGTTTCAGGGTCAGCAGACCTTACCGATTTTCTTATTTTCTGATTAAGTTGACGCAATCGGGGACTTTTCTTGAATTTCACGACCAACAACGCCCCTAAGACGATTGTGGCAACAAGCAGTAATACCATTGCCCATTTCAATCTTTTCCCATTAAAAAAAATAGATTTAACGGTAATATCGAAATGGATCGGTTGTTCACTCCAAATTCCGTCATCGTTAGACGTTTTCAGATAAAAACGATATTCGCCACCCGGAATGTTCGAATAGCTGGCATGAGGGTTTTTTCCTGAAATTATGTTCCAGTCCGAATCCACGCCCTCAATTCTATAGGCATATTGGCTGCGATATGGGGAAGTATAGGACAGCGAAGCAAATTCCACATCGAACCGATTGTCATTGGCAGGCAATGTCAATTTTGAACCGGCGCGCAAAGGTTCTGACATTACCACACTACCGTCAAGTTTCTCACCTACCCTTATTTTTTTTCCATCTATCGACAAATTGGTAAAAACAGGTTCGGGAGCAATTGCATTATTTCCGAAGGCATCGGGATTGAAGAAATTTATTCCGGCGGTGCCCCCAAAGAATAGTGTACCGTCTTTGGTTTTCCATCTGGCATTCTTTCTGAATTTCCCCTTTAGAACGCCGTCATAAGTAGTGTAATTTGTAAAAATTTCTTTTTCAGGATTAAATTTCGATAGTCCTTTATTCGTAGCGATCCATAGATTTTTATCCCCATCTTCTAAAATTGCATTAACCTCATTGTCTGACAGCCCATCAAGTTCTGTATATCTTTTGAAATAGTATCCTTTATTATTTGTTTGTCTGCCATCTTCCATGAGCAGGTTAAGCCCCCCACCCGAGGTGCCGAACCAAATTCTACCTTCAGAATCTTCATGAATTATAAAGAGATCATTATTACTCAATGATTTGGGATCATTGGGAATATTTGCAAATCGTAAAAAGCTCTTGCCCTCGCCCTGTTCTTGAAGGAGGGCCAAGCCACCCTTGTTCATACCGACCCAAATTCTATCTTTGCTATCTTGAATCACCGTATAAATATCATTAAGGGCCAATGAACCGGTATTGAATTTTGAATAGCCAAGATTTTCAAATGAGTAGTCTTTCCCATCTTGCTCTTTCAACAATGATAATCCCCCGCTTGTACCAAACCATAACCTTCCCTGGCGATCTTCCATTATCGAACGAATAGAATTTGAGGCAATACTTTTACTGTCGCTTTCGTCAGTCTTGAATTGCAGGGCCACCTTCTTTTCACTTTGATACAAAAACAGCCCATTACCCATAGTAGCGATCCACATTCTGTTTTTTGAGTCACTATAAATACAGGAAACATAAGCGCCATTCAGCTCTTGAAAGACCTTATTATTTATCTCGAAGCGTCTAATATCGGGGTCGGTATATCCTTTTTTAAAGTTTACCAAATCAATCCCCTCACGTGTGCCCACCCAGAAAGTACCCTCGATGTCCTCATAAATCGTTTGCACAAAACTGCTGCGTAGGCTATTCTCATTATTTGGTAAATGGATTAGACTTTTGAAGTTATGCCTTGAAAAATCGTAGTAATCAAGCCCCTCTTGAGTGCCTACCCATACAATGTCTTCCTTATCAACATACACATCATAGACATCACTACTACTCAATGAAAAATGATTCTCAGGATCGGCAGAAAATTGGACAAAATCTTCGGCCGCCCTGTCATATTTTAATAAACCGCCACCGTAACTAGCGAAAAAAATAGATTTATCACTACTCTCGGCAATGGCATTTACCGATTTTGAAACATGCTCTTGAACAAACCTGTCCCGTTTTGATTCGTATCTAAAAATTCTATCACCCAGGCTCAACCATACTTCTCCATGTGAATTGGTATATATCTCATCGAGCCCATATCCGCTAAAATTTCCGATTTCGTATGTTTTGATCGTTAAAGATTTCACATAGTCGTACAATAATAAACCCTTGTCCGTTCCGATCCAATACGTATTACCAAACCCCTTTGCCATGCAAGCAATTGAATATCCCTTTAAAATAGGAGCACTTTCAAAAGTTTCCGTATCAATTATAAAATTGGAGTTATTTGTTGACAGCCACAGTTTATCGGCACCATCATGAAAAAGCTGCAACACCTCTTTAGGACCAATGGACTGCTGCAATTTATAAGAGGGAACAACTTCAAGTGTGTTGGTATTTATAACGCTTAGGCCAGTAACCGTACCTACCCACAACCTATTTTCAGAAGCCACCATGGAGAATATCTTATCTCCGACTATGGTGCTGCTATCATTAGGAACATGTTTGTATATCTTAAAACGATAACCATCGAACCTGTTAAGGCCATTTTGCGTACCAAACCATAAAAAACCCTTGCTATCTTTTACAATTTTCCGCACCTCGTTGTGGGAAAGACCATCAACGGTAGTAATATGATGAAAATCATACTCTTGTGACCATGAGAAAAAACAGGTCATCAAACAGAAAAATAAGGGGATAAGATCATCTCTTTTCATCTGTCCGAACTTTCAACCGAATATACAAATAGTCATGAAACTACCGAACAAGTTAGCCTTTAAACTCAAGGTTCGCACACTCATTTCAATATTTTACAGCTTCCCGACTACCTACTTTGATTGTGATTATTCGATTACCAGCCAGGTATAGGAATTTGCTGGTATATTCACAGAGACATTGATATTATAATCGCGATCTAAGGTATGTGAACTTGACTTCCCTCCCATTTCAATCACCTTTGCCGTATCGGTCAGGCCCGTATAGTACATGGGTAATTTTAGGTTTCGTTGCATGGGTCGGTCGGTCGGATTAAAAACCATCACAAACCCCTTTTCTTTAAGTTCTGGATTTACATGCATAAAACCATCCCAGTCTTTTCCTGAAGGTCTTTTTAAATGAATGATGTCACTGTTCAATATATCACGATATTTTTTGTACCAATCGATCACTTCGATTACCACTTCTTTGGTCTCTTCAGTATCGTAGAGTCTTGGTCCCCGATAGCACGATTGCACACCAGAACCATAATTCTGGATCATTTGATTCTTATAGTCGGTTAAATGCTCATGCAACGGCTCAATGGTTGCCGCGGCACCCCCGCCATGGTATTGTGTTAGTGGGGTAAAGGTCCAGCACATACTGGGCGTTCGGTCCCATAGCCCATCGAATATATTTTGACGCCCAAGCACCAGCTGGCGATCGCGCGGCAGGGACCAATTCACCTCACGATATCCAATACCGGTTTTATTGCTGCCTGAGTTGATATAAAAATCGGGAACGTTCATGTAAATTCCCTCGCTCCGCATCCACTTGTAAAGCTCTTGAATTTGAGCGTATTGCTTCCATTGTGAATCTTCGAGGTCATTGTGATGGGCATGTGTGGTCGATGCACATACATTTCCGGGGTATGAGCCATCATTTTCAAAAACGTTCATCCCTGTTTTTGTAAAGAATTTTTTAATTTTTCTGAAGTAGTCATAGCCCCATTCGCTCGCCAGGCATGGGGAAGAGCCAAATATCATTCCGCCCCGTTTACCAGTCTCGGGGTTGATTACATCTACCTCATCACTTATCCACCGGCTCGATAGCAATGAATAACCACCCAGCTCGATACCCTTGCTATGGGCATAATCAACTATTCTTTTATATTTTTTGTAATTGGCTTCAGATTCATCTTCCATATTTACACCACTACCAAAGCTTAGAATAATCATCTCATAACCCACCTCGGCACATTGGTCAACAGCTGTTTTTATTACTTTTTCATCGGAACTGACCAAATGTAGAAAAATTGGGTTTTCGGTAACCCAAGGAGATATAGTACGATACATTTTTCTGAGAAACAGCCCACGACGTTCCTGATCCCTACTGTCTATAGGGGTTTCCCAAACCCTAAAAGTAGTCAAAGATTTGCCCGGCTGTATCGCCGTATCTGGCCCGAGCGGAGGCTTCACCTCTAATAAACAAGGCAAATTCAACGGATAATTTGTCTGGGATGTATATCTCGGGTCTTTTTCCCAATAGGTCGTCTTGTCGGAATTTTTCTGTTGCATGCCGCCGAACGCATAATCGCTTTCGATATGGATGTTGGGTTTTATCCAATGATCTGGTGTTCCCACAAGGTTTTCACCTTCAACCATGGCAAGCTGTTCGAGTTTAAAAGCATTGAGCTGTACCAACAACTCACCTTTATTAATTACTTCTATCCATTTAGAGAGCGTGGGAATACCATCGTAAAGGACAAAATGTACTTTGACGATGATATCGTCCTTTTTTAAAGTAAAGACCAATTCCTTCCCTTTGGGCATTTCTTTGTTGGTGGCCCATCGTACGCGCTTCCATGCCATACGATCGGTCAGTTCCTTTACCTCAAAATTTTCTATCAAAAAAGAATTGTTCAAGGCAGACAATTGATCTACCCATTTCATTAGGGTATAGCCGTATTCGGGTTGTTTACTTAGTCCACCAATAGCGTAATTGGTTCCATCGATGGTGAGCACACCTTCATTGGAAACACTTCTCAAAAGACTCTCCCCAGTCATTTGGTTTGTATAATCGATGGTTGCCAAATTTGGAAGCAAGCGAAATGTTCTTGAAATTAATCCATTTGAGAGCACAATGTCTCTGCCCGTATGTGTTTTATACACGTTCGCTCTGACCTTGGAATTATCGATCAGCCAGTCGTAATCGGGTCGTTTTAATGGTAGTGCAATTTCGGGAAGTGTCCCTATTGCCTTTTTTAGGGCTGTACTGACCGCAGAAGACAGTTCTTGTTTTTCTCCCGTATATTCTTGTTCGGCAATTGCGGGAGCAATTTCCATGTATTCGATCTGAGGATCGATCCAGACCGCATGGTCGCCGCTTGCACCATCACCACCATCTTCGACCACAAGTTCCAGCACTCCACGTTTTACTTCTAAATCAATCTTTTTGGCCTCATCACCTTGATGCATCAGACCGCTGTTGAATACTTCCTTACCATTGTGCAAAACCTTAAAAACAACACTGCCCTTGTCAACCTTACCTTGTTTGCCCTCTACGCCTATAAATTGTTTAGAGGTGGGTGTGATATTATAGAAAATACGTTTACCATCAGTTAAAGGAATGGTGTTTACATTAGGTTCCGAATAATCGATTTGGGAATCGTTTACCCCGATTTTTGAGGTAAATCGATGGCCGTTGTTCATTTTTATCTTGATCCGTGACTCGGCATGTACACCAATGCCTTTGTTATATTTTTTGCCGGCGATCGATAATCCCTCACCTGTAATCGATTTGTTTTTAATAGGTGCACTATAGGTCTGATTAGCCAAGGAAATTTCTAAATCACCGACTTCGATCGAAGTCTGTGATAGTAGCGTAGAACTGATTGCTAAATTCAATAAAAGTAGAAGCGCGACCTTATTGTACATTGTACCATTCAATATATTCGGTATTTTCATATCGGGTATTTCCTTTTTAAAAAATTTTGTTCCAAACCGAAATACTTCGGTATCAATGAAAAAAACAAGGATAAAACATGCACTGCTATAAATCGACCTAATAAGGCATATTGGGACGTTTTTTACGTCCTGATAACCATTAGGTCGACCAATTCGACAATGGGTCACAAAAAACGGGGCCCTAAAACGCAATTATGCAACTACTTATGGCCCATCGGAGTTTTTTTCAATAAGCCCCAGAATAAAATCAAAGCGAATTTAATTTCGTTCGTTTTTGGCATGAGGCCCCAAATGTATTGAACAATATTCGAATAATGTGAAGGAAAATACTGCAAGAAGATCGCTTGTGCGTATTTGATACGCGTTATATGTGGTCATAAATGGTTTCTATACGCAATCAAGATTTTAAATGTGATGAACAACCCTAGACTCGGCAGCTAATCAAATCAAATAACACCCTTTATTTTATCCGTGCTCTAAATAATCCAATATTCGTTTACGGTCTATCGGATTGTAAATATGCTTTTCAACATCGAATCTCAAGGCCTCTTTTTCTTCCGCAAGAGCCGCACTATCTTCTTTTGACAAGTTTGGGGCCTTTGCTATAAAATGTAAGGTGGCCACTAGTTCGAAGAGCACGGCACTATCATTCTTAGCATAGTTACGAATCGGTTGTACAACGATCCGCATGATTTCATGGGCAGATATATTATTTCTTATTAAGAGAGTTTCACCGTCTCCCGCATACGTTGAGTTTACCTTGGAAAATTGTAACCTGACCCTGAGCAGTTCGGCTAAATTGTCTAGCGCATCGATTGCGGTGCCCGGATCGTTAATCCCAGGTGATAGGGCCTTAACGGCAATTTCCATCAATTTAATCATCCCACTTATGCCTTTATCACCTTCATGCCGCTTCGACGAGATATCTAAACAAAAAAGAAGGTCTTGTTGTTCCTCTTTATTAAGGATGTGCTTCGTTCGCAAAACAGGCATTCCCTTCCAGATATGCTGCCCGACATACGGAATAACTTCTATTTGATTGTTTTGCAATAACAATGAATTTGTCATTAGGGAAACATCAAAACCTTTATAATAACCATTCTTGGCAATGTAGATGGCGTGCCAATTTTCAGTATCAATATAATGCAAAGAAACTTCTTGGTTCGATTTATCCTTGAGTTCTGCCTCTAAATACTTCATACTAGACCTAAAGATGCGATTAGTTATATGATTGATTTGAATGGCTGTTGAAATACTATGAATAAAATAAACAAAGAATCCTATACAGATCAAAGCGAACAGCGCTGCCAACATCGTTGAAAGCCCCATCGATTCAGAATCTATTCCATAAGCACCCAAATAAATAAGCACGATAGTACAGTACAGCAGGGTACCTATGTAAATACCAAGAATAATCTGATGCTTTTTGTTGGAAATAAGATTTGGTAGCAGTCGCGGTGAGAAATTAGACGATGCTTGGTTGAGTACGACCATGACCATCGTAAAACTAAAGACCGTTAAAGAAAGAATACCACCGATAAATGTTGAAAGTATGGCTCTTGCAGTTTCGAAATCTTGAATAAAAAGATAGGATAGGTTTTTCTTAAGTGTAACGACCGTTTCGGTGTTCTCGAGTTCCAAGACGATCATCGCAAGAACAAAAAAACCTAAACTTATCAGCACGGGGTAAAAAGCAATGCTCTTCAGCACATCATAATAGACTTTTTTAAGCAATTTAAGCACCTCTTTCAATATCTTTCCTTTTAAAGTTCAACGACACGAGCTAAATAATCCTGGTTTTTAAAGGTCTTGGGCTGATGCCAAAAACCAATACATGGAATAGGAATACCTCCTTTGAATAAGTTACAAGGTAGGTGGTTTCCCAAAGAGTGCATTACACTATCAAGATGATTATTAGCCCAATAGATCGGGGTAAAACAGTGTACCAACGCAGAACTCTTTGAAAAGCGTCAATTTACAAATTGATTAAGTCAAGAATGACCGCCTCCCTTGCTTAAATTGCATTAGTGATTTAAATGAGTTGATTTGTAGAATTTTCCAATCGTTGATTGGAAAATGATTTAGTTTGGTTGTTAAGAATAGCCCTGGTAAACTGTTAACTCTGGGGCTATTTTTTGTATCTGTAGACACAAGCATATACATTATGCCGGTCGCTTACGAAATGATTCATTTCCTTTCTTTGTTTTAAGTATGGGATAGTGCCTTTTATAAGGAATTAAGACAACTACCTCACTCATTCAAAGTTTCTTTGCGATTACAGCAAGTAATCTTTCCTTATGAGCAAATCTAATTCTAGAACTCAAACGATATTAGACAATATAATATGGATGTATACAGTACACATCCGTTTTTACAAACCTAAGTACTGTTAATTTAAATTAATATAAATGACAACATATACAGAAAAAGTAGGAAACAAATTGAACGATTTATTGCAAAAAACGTATGATGCCGAAAAGGGTTATAAAAAAGCTGCTGATAATGTCAAAAACATTCCTTTAAAAAATTATTTCGAACGTAAAGCACAAGAGCGTTATGATTTCGGACATGCCTTAAAAAAGGAAATAAAGGAGTTCGGCACAGAAGTAGAAAAAGGTGATAGCTTCACTAGTAAAGCACACCGTTCGTGGATGGACGTTAAGGCCCTTTTTTCAACTGACAATGAAGAAGCCATGCTTAAGGAGGCTATAAATGGAGAAAAAGCGGCATTAGAAGAATATCAAGATGTTCTTAGCGAGACTGCTTTGCCTCCGACCACTGCCAACCTGCTCATATCTCAAAAAAACCATATAAACAGTGGCCTCAATACAATAAAGGGTATTGAAGATTTAAAATAACATGTGAAAAAGAAGATAGATTTACCAAGGGGTGCCCAAAAAGGCATCCCTTTTTTTTGCAGACTCAAATCATTTTGCCACACTTTAGAAACCTTCCATAATTGTCATTTAGCCAGTATACACCTGTCAAGAATCGTCTGAATCCCAAAGATTTAATGGTCAAGTTTTTATAGGGTATGCGTCAATTTTTAATTTGATATGGCAAAGGCAAATGCCACTATTTCGAGACCTTTACATTAATATTAGTAGTAGAGGCTACGACATTCTTGAATCCAAGAATGCTATTATGTTAAACCTAAAACTAAAAATTATGTTACGTTGGACTGTCACATTTGTTATTTTGGCCATTATTGCCGCAATATTCGGATTTGGAGGTATTGCAGCTGGTGCTGCCAGTATCGCTAAAATTTTATTTTTTATCTTCTTGATACTATTTGTGATTTCACTTATATCTGGAAGAAAAAAAGTCTAATAATTATTAAACCTAAATAAAAGAACACTATGAAGAAATTAGCATATATATTTTTATTCGCATTTGTAACTACCACTGCCCTATCGAGCTGTCGTGAAGACAAATCGGCAGGCGAAAAAATGGAAGATGGTATCGAAGAAGTCGGAGACGGCATTGAAGAAGGTGCCGAGGAAGTTCAAGATGAAGTTGAAGATGCCGTTGATGACAATTAGCATCTAAAAACTCATTAAAATATTTTAGAAAAGGTTAAGCTCCCCCGACTTGACCTTTTTTTTGTTCCCAATTACCATCTCAGACCATAGAATCTACTCCTTTTCATCTTTTTCGAACGTGTTCTGCACGCATGGACGATTATGCATTCTCAACAAATTAATATGCCGCACTAAACCAATTCGACAGTACATTCTCCGTTTTTATAATCGGTAGCTTCAACAAATGTAGAACATAGCAATGGTATCATAAAAACATTTGTCTTCACTTGTACGCTAACTTTTTCAAGAAACCTAAAATAGCAATACCGTTATGGTCATTTACTTGAATTATACTGTGGTCTTGCCCAATACTCCTAAATTTTGAGCTATAGTCCTGGCTATCCTTTTTTATAGGGCTTATCTATGCCGGCACTATCGTTCTCAATGAATTTTACATAATCTGAAGGGCTCTTTATCACTAGAAAAAAATCTCCCTTGATTACTATCGGAAACGCTAGTACCGAAGGTTTCTTTTCTAAAATCCGTAGCCAGTCGTGTTCATCTAAATCGACTTTTTCAGTCCCATATTCCTCGATAAAGTCGGCATGTTCTTGGTTTATTAGATCTCCAATAGAAATATCGAGATTCGATGCAATTTCAGCCCATTGGGTACCGGTCACTTTGGTTTTCGAAACATCGATGGCCAATATGCGCTCTTCGGAAGGGGTCACATAGGCATAGGTTTGTTTACCAATCGAATTCTCTGAACTATAAAAAAGCGTTATTTTATTTTTATTCTTAGCTATTACTCCCATAATGTTATTCTTAGTGGTTATACTATTCGTTTATACTAATTTAAAATCATTCCTTCTTTTTGGCTTTTCCCGTTATAGTCGATAACGTACCATCTTGAACGTTGATCCACAAGTAGTTAAAGAACGATTTTGTTGGATCTCGCTCAACTTCGATTACACCATATCGAAAGCCATCAGCGGCCGTTTTTGAACCATCATTAATAAATATTTTGCCGATGGTGGTTAGGAATTTATTAATTCCCAATCTGTCTTTTTTTAACACAGCGAATTCAAAATCTTCATATTTCATTTTCATATCGCCCCTTGCTGTTATGGCATCACCACTTACCGTAAAGTAAAGTTCGTTCACAACACCCTTGGCCCTGGCCCTAAGGTTTGAAGTAAGAAAGTCGTTCAAGCTTGCCGCCCTAAAATCAGTGACGATGCCCGAGGCAACAAAACGATCATTCTTACTTGGATCATCGAACGACCAATTTAACTTAAGCCGTGTCTCATTCATCAATTTGGCCGCTGCTTCTACAGAAACATTTGTGCCAGTGTTTGAAATATTTTTTATCACAGCATCAAGATTTCCAAAAATAAGCGGGGCCGGCTTCGTTTCCTTTGTTACGCGCTCACTATACGAAACACGCCCATTGTCAATTTTTATTTCGGGAACACTCAAATTAATAGGTAATTCACGAAGCATTTGGCTATACAGTTTTTTCCTTTTCATGTCGTCGGGTATCAACTTATCTCGATAAATTTCAAGATTCGGCGCTTTTATAACGCCTTTGCCTACATTTAAGAAAAAAGTATTCCTCTCAAAACCAAAATCGATATCCTCGGTTTCCATCCGAGGGATTTTCAGGTCGATATGATCTCGTTCTACACGTAACTTTCTTGAGAGCTCCGCTTTACTAAATTTCGTCACCAAGCTTAAATTCTGTAAGCTGGCTTTCTCTGGTTTTAATTGCACGTTCGAAGCCCTGAAAATCTCATAGGGACCCAAGTCGACAAAAACATCATCGGTCGTCAATTCATATCGATCATACTGTAACGGTATTTTTTTTTTGATCAATTCAGGACCGGTTCTTCCTCCAATCATTAAAAAATTAATCCCCTTCATCTCAACTTTGACGCTATCTTTAGTGTCTTTTAAAACCATAAGATTACCATCTTCAACCATTATCTTTTCTACTTCAATGGATTTTAAAAGTTGCACTACCCCTTTTGAAACCGTATCTTTTTGTGGCAGAACATGAGCCAAAAAATAGCTCACATCGGGTTTCTCTACTTTTAAGGCATCAACGTGTATGGTATTTTTTACAAAAAAATCCCAATAGTCAAAATCAACAATGGTCAATTGGTCGATCTGTACTTTAGTTTGCAAAAGTGAAGAATCGCGATCGTGAAAATTCAAGTTGATTTTCTCAAATTCAATGCTTCCCTTAAAAACGTTTACTCGAGCATTTTTATAAGTTAATTCAATATGTGGGGGTATTTTCCTTTTTAAAAAATCAGCAATTTGAGTTTCGGCAACCGCTTGACATACCACAAATACCAACAAAAAAATAGCGCCGAAGGCAACTAACAATGTTATGGCTATATTTCGCTTTCTGTTTTTCGTCATAAAATTTTGTTGGTATAGTTCCCCCTTCTGCCCACCATCAACAAGATGCGACATACTAGAAAGATTTTAGAACGTTTTCAACAATTTGTTTAACTGTAAAGACCAAATTGATTTCATACGCTATTGCTTTTTACTATATTCCGTCGAAACCCAAATCGGCATAGAATTTAAATCTGGCATCAGATTTTGTGTTTCAAAAAAGTACCAAAAATGAAACTTTCTTTGATTCTCTTTTTTACTATGTCCATAATTTCCTTGAACGCCCAGCATAAAGCACCCCTATCGATTAAAAAAGAGGCGGGCATCGCGCTAGACTTCTATCCAGAATTAAAACATACACCCATAACTTTTAAATTCAAAGATCAAATAAAAAAATCTACCATGCGCGCCCAGCCTAATTTCTGGAGTCTGTTCAAATCACGGAAAAAAAGGGCTTATGTTATTCTGATAAGTAAAAAATTTAAAATTTCAGGGAAAGAATTTTTGACCGAAAATGTGCCAAAAAATATATTAATAGGATGGTTGGGCCATGAATTAGGGCATGTAATGGACTATAAAAATCGAAGCAGTTTAAACTTGATTTGGTTTGGAATGAAATACACATTTTCAGGAAGCTATATCAAAGAAGCTGAAAGAGCCGCCGATTCTTTTGCCGTTGCATATGGCATGGGACAATATATTTTAGATACGAAAAACTTCATCCTGAACCATGCCGATATAGATTCTAAATATAAGAAAAGAATAAAAAAATACTATTTATCGCCCGAAGAGATTATGGCCTTGGTCAAACAGCGGGAAACTGAATTGGAAGCAGCAGAAAGCGAACAATGATCACCACCATTTTAATACTGGACCAATCAAGATGTTTTTAATTGCTCTGGGATACAAAATCTTCCCATTCTTGAAATTTTTCTTCTCCCATTACCCGTTCCATTTTTACCTGTCCGCCTTTCTTTTTGTTCTTTCCGTTCCAATCATAAAAAACGGTAGGGGCAACCGCTACAACCTTAACCCCCTTTAAGGCCTTAGATCGAGCAACCCGGTAATTCTTATTGGCTTCCTTTAAAAAATCATCAAGCGCATTGGCAAGTTTCGAATTGTCAGCTTTATTTTCAGTACCCAAATACCAGCAGTGATAGAATTCACCGTCAATTCGCCTGGCGCATAAGGTATATTCGGGAATCTTACTACCGAACCGGTCTTCCAAATGTTTCACGGCATCGTTTAATTTATTCACTGACAACTGGGAACCGACCGTATTTAGAAAGAATTTAGTGCGTCCTGTAATTTTTATTTCGGCTCGTTCAAGATCCGTGAATTCGATAGTATCACCTATAATATATCGCCAAGCCCCTGAAACCGTGCTTATGAGCAATACATAATCTTGGTCCAATTCAACTTGTGACAGGGTCAAAGCAGGAGCATCATCGGTCAAGGAGCCGTCTTTATTAATATATGCCGGTTTAAATGGTACAAATTCGAAGTAAATGCCCCCATCGGTGACCAACTGCATGGCATCGGTTTCAGGGCGAGCTTGAAAGGCTATGAATCCTTCGGAAGCCAAATAGGTGTCGATTACAGTAATCGGTTTTCCCAATAAGGCATTAAAACTTTTTTCATAAGGTCCGAAAGCTACACCACCAGAAGTATAGACTTGAAAATTGGGCCAAATGTCATGAATGTTATCTAGATTGTGATATGTAATTACTTCCTGTAGCATTAACTCCATCCAAGAGGGTATACCACTTAAAGCGCCAATATCCCAATTCGGTGCTTCCTCCGCTATTTTTCGTACACGTTCGTCCCAATCATCAATTTCAGCAATTTCTTCCCCAGGTTTATAATAGCCCCTGAACCAAGTAGGTATATTGCTAGCACTTATACCACTGATCTCACCTTCTTCATGACCATCGACTTCATCAAGATCGGTGGAACTACCCAACATCAGAATTCCTTTTTCAAAAAAATCGGCGGGAAGATCAAAATTGCTCAAAGCATAAACCTGTTCCACTCCTGCTTGGCGAATCGCCTTGACCATCGCCTCGGTTACGGGTATTCTTTTACTGGTCTTTCCTGTAGTTCCCGAACTTAACGCAAAATAGTCAGGTGTGCCCGGCCAAGTCACATCGGTTTGCCCTTCATGCAAACGCTGCCACCATGTTTCACTTATTTTGTCGTAATCGAAATAGGGAATGGTTCGGGCAAATGGCTCGGATGGATCCTCTGTAGCCAATAAGGTTTCAAAGTTGTAATGTTTCCCAAAAGCAGTATCTTTTGCGGTTTCTAAAAGGTGTTGCAAAACTTCCTTTTGTTCTTCAATAGGATTTCTTTCCCCTGAAAGCTTATCCCTCACTTCAATAAATCCCTTAATTAAATTACCAATGATCGGCATACCTCGTTTTTTGGTAAAAATAATATTCTCAAATTGTAGAACTGGACTTCAAAAAAAAGGAAATTAATCCGAACCGATAAATCAACCCTGTTCTGGAAAGCATGGCAAGCACAACCGACCGAGTTTTATCGGTTAAGTGGAGGAAGAAAAAATATAGGTTATTTCAAGGCGGGGGCATCGCCTATTGAGCAGGCAATCTCAAATCTATTCCTGTTCCGTCAAAGTATCTTGGAACAAATCAATGGGATAGGGCACCTGTTCCCCGGTTTCTTTAAACGCCGGCATTTGTGCTTCTACATCAACCAAATAATCGGTAAGTACACCCGCCAACTCCTTAGCCTTTTCCGGCTGATCTTCCACAAGGTTTACGGTCTCTCCGATGTCTTCCCGAAGGTTAAAAAGTTCCATTCGGCCATCGGCATGATAATAAATCAATTTCCAATCGCCTAAGCGCACGGTGCTGCTAGCACCAATTCCAGGTCCTGAAGGCCCCCACTCGTTAGGGTAGTGCCAGAACAAAGGTCTTTCTTCGTTTCGCAGCTCACCTCTCAGCAAGTGCATAAAGCTTTTACCATCTATTTCTTGAACGGTATCTACACTATCAATTTCGGCCATTTCGAGAATTGTGGGATAAAAGTCTTCTATGATCAACTGCGCATCGGTCATCGAATTCACAGGAACTTTCCCTGGCCATTTGACCAACATAGGCTCGCGTATTCCCCCTTCATGGGCAGAACCTTTACCACTTGACAAAGGCTTGTTATGGGTATTGGGTTCATCTCCTCTGCCATGCACGCTCAATCCACCATTATCTGACATAAAAAGGATTATGGTGTTCTCGGCAATTTTCTTTTCCTCCAGATAATCCATGATATCTCCCAAACTCTTGTCCATTCCCTCGACCATAGCGGCATATTTCGCTTCGGTAGAATCTACGCCTTGTTCAAAATATTTCTGTACAAAGCGATCATCTCCCATAATGGGTGTATGTACTGCATAATGTGCCATATATAGAAAAAAGGGCTGCTGGGCAGTTACGGCCGAATCCACGACCTTAAGCGCTTCGCGTGTAATAGCCTCGGTCAAAAAGATATCCTCACCATGGTATTTTTCAAGTCCGGGCACAGCCCAATCTTCTTTTCCTTCTTTTCCGTTCCCAAAATTTTCAGTTCCCAAATAGCTTTCGGGTGCACCGGCAGCATGGCCTGCAATATTCACGTTAAACCCTAATTTCAAAGGATCCGCTCCCGGAGTGCCTATGGCCCCTAAATGCGCTTTTCCCGAATGAATGGTAAAATAGCCCTCGTCTTGAAGTATTTGGGGTAAAGGTGTAGCATGTACCGCCTTTTCGTCACCGCTTACCGGACTCATTCCGTTTACGTTCCATTCTGGAAAAAGCAAGGTTTTATGATTGGTCTCCATGGGCTGTAACGCATCTTTTTTGAGCGTCCAATTGGTTACCCGATGCCTTGCGGCATTCATCCCGGTCATCAAACTTATTCGCGTAGGCGAACAGACCGGGGTGGCATAGGCTTGGGTAAATTTCATACCCTCTCTGGCCATGCGCTCCATGTTGGGGGTATGGTAACGATCATTGAAAGGGGTTCTTTCATGCCAAAAAGGAACCGAAGTATCTTGCCAGCCCATATCATCTACCAAGAATAAGACGATATTGGGGGGCGCTTCGACTATTTCATCCGATTCACAGGCCGTGAAAAGAATCATACCGATTAGCGCTACCATAAAAAGATATTTGTTCATTCCGCTATTCTTGGTTCCTGTTTTAGCATTCGAAGCATCTAAACGTTTGTTCTATCTAATTACTTTCAATTACGGCACCATCTTCTCTGTAAAGATCGACTTTACCATCCAAAAGTACGGCAAGAACGGTCATATTTTTATCCAAAACATGTTCGGGCACATCAATATAGGCAATACCGGGGTAATGGCTCCAATATACTTTGCCCACCACTTTATGTTCCAATTTAGAGCCCTGACCTACCACCCAAATGCGATTGATTCTATTTTTCAAACCTCGGATTACGACCTCTCCACCAGGATTCCCTTTTACGAAAACATATAGAATCGTCTTATCTTTCGACAAGGTCGTAGGCCCGTAAAAATGCTCTTTGGGAATGCCCGCCTCCGTACCATAAATGGCTTCTTTATGTTTATTCGTCCATCGTCCCATTCCTTTTAAAATAGCTACTTGTTCTTCAGGAATGGTGCCATCGGCTTTGGGGCCAATGTCCAATAAAAGGTTTCCCCCATTGCCTATGACATCCGCAAAAATACCAATAACCTGATCTGTGGTCTTATAGGCATGATCATTCTTTTGAAAACCCCAAGAGTCGTTCATGGTCATACACAATTCCCAATACGGATCTTTTGGGCGGGTAATGGGCATACCTTGCTCGGGTGTCGCATAATCTCCTTCATTCCTCAATCTAGAATTGAGAATGGTATTCGGGTTGCGATCTAGTAGCATTTGTCGTACCTCGGGTGCTTGCCATTCTTCGGAACTATGTTCCCAATCACCATCGAACCAATAAAGATCAGGATTATAATTATCCGACAGTTCTTTGAGTTGCCCTTGGTAATAATCTAAATACTTCTGCCAGCGTTTCGGAGCTTCAGAAATGGTATAACGAACGGAATCACGTGTAAAGTGGGTATAGTCGTTGTACGACCAGTCAGGCAGGGAAAAGTAAATTCCAACTTTGAGCCCATTTTCGCGTAGGGCCGCTACGAACGGACTGAGCACATCTTTTTTTGCCGCAGCACCTTTAACAGCATTTAAATCACCATATTTAGTGTTCCAAAGGGCAAAACCATCGTGATGTTTTGAGGTAATTACCGAATACTTTGCCCCACTATTTTTTATCAATTCGGCCCAAGCTGAGGGGTCATATTTTTTCGCCGTGAAACCCTTTGTCTGATCTAGGTAGTCTTTATGGGAAATATAACCGTTGTAAAACGACCAAGACTCATCAATACCATCAACCGAATACAAACCCCAATGGATAAAAACACCCAGTTTGGCATCTTTAAACCATTGCATTTTTTGATTTTCTTTCGGGGATTCATCCCCATTCTGTGCATTGATGTTTAAAAACACAACTAAACAAAGAGGAAGAAGTAGTTTTTTCATAAATTAATTTGGCACTAAATACTACTGAATAAATACTTTTTAATTCGTTTCCAACGCCCAATCATCGGTTCGAAATGCAGAAGCAGGAAGGCCTTCTTTATTAAATAAATTAGGCAGGGCAGTATTTGAAAATGCAAATCGTACAGCCACCGGTTCTTTGACTTCTGAAGCGGAAACCACTACAGTGCTACCCGTAATTTTTGCTTTTGCAGGATAGAACTTCTTATCGTCTCCTGCCACATAAAATTCGGTGAGTTCCTTTCCTTTAGACATCAGCCCCGCTTTCGCATGATCAAAATTAAGTATTACTTTTCTTTTTTTGACCTCCATCGATTTATAAATCGGTCCTGAATACTGCAAGTCACTCTTACCGTAGGTTTTAGCAAGAGCCCAAAGTGCCAAACGCAGGCCCACATCTTGCTTATTGATAGGGTGGATGTTCTCTAAATTGCCAATATCATTGGTTACGGCCATACCTGTATTGGGCACTTCAAGCATGGTTTGCAATTGGGCATCACGTACAACGGCGGCATCCCAACTATTTTTGGGATCATATTTATACGGGGCTATTTGAACAAAATAAAAGGGAAGCTCTTTTTTCCAATCTTCACGCCATGATGTTATCAGTAGCGGAAAAGATTTATAATATGAAAAAGGATTGGCCCGGTTCGATTCCCCTTGGTACCAGATGCATCCGGCTATCGCGAAATTAATCAGTGGATGGATCATGGCATTATAAGCTAAACCGGGTTCATTAGGCCACCACGGTGTCGGTTTCACTTTTTTGGCCGCTTCCTTTAAAGCTTCATCCTCGTGAATCAGTTCCTCCTTTACCCAAACCTCGACCGGCGTACCACCCCAGCTCGAATGAATCAAACCTACAGGGAGTTTTAAATCTTGATGGAGTTTCCTTCCAAAAAAATAGGCCACAGAACTAAAATGCTGCATGGTTTCGGGCGAACATTCTACCCAACTTCCCGGAGTATCATCTTGCGGATGCGAGGACACATGCCTATCGACATGAAAGAATCGGATGTTCGGGTACTTGGCATTTTCAATCTCTTCGTCTGCATTTTCGAGTCCCGCATTTGGGCTCCATTGCATATTCGATTGACCCGAGCCTAGCCATACTTCCCCTATCAAAACATTATTGATTACAATTTTTTCATGCCCGGCAACGGTAACGGTATAGGGGCCACCAGCTTCTGGCGTAGCCAATTTCAACGACCATTTACCCTGACGCGCCTTAACCTCAATGGGTGTATTGTTCCATGAACCGGTAACGGTTATCGTTTCATCGGAAGCGGTAGTCCAGCCCCAGATAGTGACATCCGTTTTTTGCTGAAGTACCATGTTATCGGATAAAACGGAAGGCATCCATAGTTTGGCAAAACATATGTTCGCCATTAGAATAAACAGGACAATCAGTGTTCTTTTCATGAGTTACTTTTATTTAATCTTTTCCTAGTTGTTCTTTAATATAAGCTGCCCAGATGTCGTATCCCTTAGCTTTTAGATGAATACCGTCTTCGGAGTAATATTGTGGATTTAAAAAACCTTTTTCCATTACGAATTGGGGCAATACATTATGGTACGATACATTTCGTTTTTCGCCGAGCGGTCTTATTCGTTCATGTATCTCATTATACTTTATGCGTTCTTCGGAAGCTGGGTCAATGCCCGTTGGCAGAGGTCCGAAAAGTAAGATTTCTGTATCTGTAGCGAATTTCTTTGTAATTACATCGACAATCTGCGTGATACCATCCGAGATTTCAGCTGCGCTGTCACCGTCAGAAAAATTATTCACACCAATAGTCAATACCACAGTATGTGGGGTTGTCGATTCGTACTTTCCATTTACAATTCGGTATAATACCTGTTGGGTTCTGTCACCAGAAATTCCCGCATTGATCCATTTCAGGCCTTTAAAGAATTTTTCATTTGCGTTTTTACCAGGGCTCACGGTGATATTTGGCCTATTGCCGAAACCTTGGGTAATCGAATTTCCGATCAAGAGTACATCTATATTTTCTGAGGAAAGACAAATCGAATCAATGTCGTTGGCTTGTGTCCACCAATCTGTTTCTTTGGGCCAGCCTGCTCCGGAGCGGTATTCGGCAGAAGGTGCGGGAATCGTTGCGAAATTCAACTTCTGATTTGTGGCGTTCAGCATAAAATGAACTATAGGTGTTGGGTTTTTTAAACTATGCGGATGGTGGTCATTATCGGGCTTGGCTATAACTTTTATGTTTCCGCCATCTTGTTGGACTGCTTTCGCGAATGGTGTTGTATTTTCAGCTATGGGAACCACCTTATCCGTTTCGCCGACCACATGTAACATCGGAAAGCCTGCCTGAGCTATTTCTTTGGTTTTATGAATCGGATTCCCCTTAAAATTATCAATTTCTGCTTCACTTTGAATTTTATACACCGCTTTAAAGCGCTCCCAATCGGGTGCACTCCCCTTTCCGTTCTTTAAACCTCCAGGCCAACTTGTGCCGTCAAGAACAGGGGCATCGGCATAAATACAAGCCACTTTTTCAGGATTTTCTACGGCCCAATTGTAAATAATAAGTCCGCCACGGCTCATACCTTCCAAAGCGACTTTTTTTGACAGCCCAGCTGCTGTCATCAGTGTGTAGAAGTCATTCCAACGCTGTACCGCTTCACTGCCTCCATATAAATTGGAAACATCGCAATATGCAATATGAAAACCCCTTTCGAGCAAGGCGACATCGGTTTGGGGTTCGTGCCCCCAAAACCGTGCCCGTAAAACCCAGGGATGATTGGGAGCGGCTTTTTTGGGTATAGCAACTTTACATTTAATTTGATTCAGCTCAAAATTGAACAATTCAAACCCTTGAAAATTCTCGCTTTCATACGGACTAACCCCCGCATTCGAAAAAAAGTCGTAGGCATCGTCGCCTTTTTGGGCAACCATTTCATACAACCTTTTTGCTATAATCGTGGCTCCCAAGGAAGATGGATGTACCCTATCTGGAAGTAGCCCGGGGCGATCAATAAACAACTGGTACAGATCGACAACCTCACTTTGGGTATTGTAGGCTACATTCTGAGTTTTGGGAAGGATCTTGTTCTTAATAACCGGACCCCATATTTTGGTAGAATCTTGCGTCGTAGGGTCGGTATTAAAAGACGGGACTGGCAACAACAAAACGATTCGTGCCGCAAGGTTTCGGCTTTTAAAGCTCATGATCAAATCGACATAGTCTTCTTCGAACCGATCTAGGTGAACGCGATTTTGGATTTTACTGTCGTTGGTTCCCAACTTGATAAAAACGATATCGGGATCAAAATCAAGTGCCTCTTTATAGGCATCGGTATTCCAATACGGTCGGTCTCCTTCTTTTAACAGCGTTGTTCCGCTTACTCCAAAGTTCCCTACTTCATACCCATCACCCAACATCGCTTGCAGTTGGGCCGGAAAGGCATTTTTTTCGCGATTGGCGACACCAGCACCATACGTAATACTATTACCGATACAGGCAATTTTTATTGGTTCTTGTTGTTCGGGATGTGCTTTTCCGCTCTGGGAAAAAAGAATAAGGAGAATCGGTAGCAACAAACCCTTAAAATACTTCATAAAAACGCCTATTTTGTCATGAATTTCCAAACCACTTTCTTGTTGTATCCGTAGGGTTTTCCTTTTTCCGGTTTTGAAACGGTTCCATTCAGATTCCCTTTTTTATCCTTTTCTATAACAATGTCTACTTTAGAATATGCTCCCCTTTCGAAATCAAAACTTATTCCGTCATCATCATAAAGCACAAAAGAGCTTTCCGCATCCCCATAATGCCTAACTATCAAATTTACTTTTTCGTCGGGTTCAGGGGCTTGTCTTTGAATAGGCCGCATGGGGATAATTCCTCCGTTTCTCACAAACAACGGAATTTTCTCAAGCCCAGGATTCACTGTTATAATTTCATTTTCTCCCACATAGGTTCCATCATAAAAATCATACCATTTTCCAGCAGGCAATATTACCTTTCGCTCGTTTTCACCGGCAAACATGGGCGCAACCAATATATTGTCACCCATCATATACTGGTCTTTAATCTCGCTTTTTACTGCCATTTTATAGGGGTTATCGGTAGAATCCAATGCCCCTTCGGTTACTGTAGCATCAAAAGAAAATCCATCGACCAAGTTCATGGCCCGAAACGGTGGCAAACCTTCAAAATGATATTGCGAAAAAGTACTATAGATATAGGGCAACAATTGCATACGCAGGTTAGCTACATCGCGCACAGCTGATTCTACCTCGGGAAATGTCCAAGGTTTTGTACCATCTGCCCATGCGTTCAGCATCGCCATTGGCGAGAAGCATACCGATTGCATGCGCCTCAACCACTCTTCGGCCGTTTTTGACGCCCGCACCTCGGGTGTCCATAAAACCCCGACAAAGCTGCTATTGATCAATGCCGTGATAAAATCTTTATGACTGTAATAATCGTTATAGATAACATAGGGCATACTACTCGCCCCAGCGTTTGAGGCACGCACCAAACCATAGGTTCTTTGGTTTTTCTCCCTGAACCACTTTGCGGTCATATCTTGAATCAAAAGTCCATAAACCTGTCGCATTTGCTCACCACTGTACCCCGAAGGAAACTTGGCAACATCGGGCCAGACCCAAAAATCATAACCGTCTACCTCATCAATTTTATAACCACTTACACCGATATTCAAATGGTTCTCAACGAAATGCGTTTTGAGAATTTTTCGAGCCTCGGGAAGCATAAGATCGGGTACAATACCGTTCCATACGGTGTGCGTCCCTGACAATGGTTTTATCTTGGGATATAATGAACCAACAGGTGAAACATAGGGATTCAACCAAAGATTGGTGCGTATACCCATGGCCATCAAATCACTATTGAATTTTTCAGGTTGAGGAAAACGGGTCACATCCCATTCAAAAGTACAGGGATAGGCCATGCTGTGCCACCCTGGTTCAACACCAATAAAGTCTAAAGGAAAATCATGTGCTTCAAATTCTTCGGCTTCCTTTATGATATCGTCTTGACTGTACAATGTGGGCACTCTTTGCGTAAATCCTAACCCCCATTTCGGAGGGATATACCCACCTCCATTATATAAATTATACCGTTGCACCGCCTCTATAGGAGCGTTTCCACCATATACATAAATATCGGCTCCTGTGGTCGGAACCAAGATTTCCACGGCGTCGGAATAGGGTCTCGAATTCCAATTTTTATCGGTATTCCGATCTCTTAGTATTGGTTTATCCTTGGCATCGACCCGTACCCCTGAACCCGCATAAACTGTAATGTATCGCGCAGCATCTATCAACACGCCATATCCCTTTGAAGAAACATAAAATGGCACCGGAGCGTGAGTTCGACCATCGTCTTTACCTCCATAATGATCAACGTGCAACTGCATGATGCGTCCCCTTTGATGTACCGTTTTAAAGTTCAGACCGAGTCCGAACAACTGTTCTTCCCGAGATAACGGAAAGCGTAAATAGGTTTTTCCATCAATGACTTCGGCCTTTATTTCAGATTTTAAAAGCGGAAAATCAGCTTTTGGCAATCGCTGCAACGCTTCCATTTTAGGATTGATATCCGCTGCTTTTAACAAACTAATGTCTTCGGGTTCCCCTACACTTGCTTTCCAAACTCCGTTCGCTATTTCATTCCAACTTAAATCTTGGGAATTAACTTCACCAAATGAAGAGAAAACAAAGACAAAAACCACAGTAAAACGGCCGATAAAATTCATTGCGAAGATTTAAAAGTGTTATTTATTTTGTTTCAAAAACGGTCAATTGCTTCCAAGGTTTATTGTCGAAATTGGGATCGTTCAATTGTTTCGCTCCCGGTGTACTTCGCCCGTTTTCGACGTATTCTTTCAACTCTTGCTTTAGCGCATTCACTGTTTCGGTATTTTGGTCGGCTATATTGTTTTCCTCGGCCGGGTCTTTCGAAAGATCATAGAGTTGGTAGGGAGGTAGCTCTTGAATACTTTTTGCATTGGGTTTCGGATCGCTCCATCCTCCGGACCCAGGGCATAAAACAAGCTTATAATTTCCTTTTCGAATAGCGAAACTACCATTGATCGAACTATGTACCGTGGCTTCCCGTTGAAATTCGGTAGATTCGGGGTCGGCAAACAACGGAAGCATCGAAAAACTATCTTCACCCTCATTGTCCTTAAGCGAAGTTCCAACAATATCGGCACAAGTAGCCATTAAATCAGTGGTACAAATTGTTTTTTCGGATACGGATCCCGCTTTGATGTGTACTGGCCATTTTACGATAAAAGGAACCCGATGGCCTCCCTCGAAAATGTCGGCCTTATGACCTCTATAAACCGCACTGGGGTCATGCCCCTTTTCGCCCAACACTTTAAAATCGGCTTGTGGTGAGCAACCATTATCGCTCGTAAATATGACTATGGTATTATCCGCCACGCCCGCTTTTTCTAAAGTTTCTGTCAATTGCCCCATAAAGGCATCGATTTGCATGACAAAATCTGCATAAGGGTTTAATCCGCTTTTACCGAACCATTCTTCAGTTGGTAAAATCGGGGTATGGGGAGAAGGCAATGCCAAATAAAGAAAAAATGGATTTTCGTTTTTTGCCTGTTTGTTGATATATGCAAATGATTTACGGAAGAAATTCGGGGTAACGTCATCATGTTTAAAATCAGCGCCTGTCGGGCCCTCGCGCCACCACGTATACTTTCCTTTATCTACGGTAACCGTATCGGGTATCGAAGTTGGCATACCGTTCTCGACATAAACATATGGGGCCATATCTAATGAACCCGAATGACCGTAGGCATAATCAAAGCCCAAATCTGTAGGGCTATTCTTCACTGGCTTAGCGAAATCAATGTTACTGTAATCGTTAGGACTCCATCCTTCGCCCCCAACGCTATCACCTTCTTTCAAGGCCCAATCCCACCCCAAATGCCATTTCCCGATAAACCCGGTGTGATACCCCTTTGGTTTAAGCAACGAAGCTACCGTTGTTCGAGAATTAGGAATCAATGCCTTTGACACCCCCGTAAGCACTCCGTTCTTTAACGGACTACGCCAGTTATAGCGACCGGTCATAATACCATATCTTGTGGGCGTACATACTGCGGAAGAGGTATGAGCATCAGTAAACTTCATTCCATCGGCAGCTAGCTGATCGATAAATGGCGTTTTGATTTTTCCTTCAGGATTAAAAGCACGAATATCACCATAGCCTAAATCATCGGCCAGCACATAAATAATATTGGGCAATTTTTCCTCCGCTACGGTTTCCTTTTTCTCATTCGAACAATCTCCCACAATCAAAAGCATACAATAAATAGACAATAAAAAAAGACTGTTTTTCCCCATTCCCTTTAGGTTATACCCTTTCCCTTTTTCATCTTTCTTCATACTATTTTGTTTTTATGGTGATACTATGTGCTTTTTGGTTTCTGAATACCTGTACATTTATTTTGCCTCTCCAATTATGGCTTTGGAAAGATTTCATTAAGTTTCCTACCGTATCCACGGCATCGCCTTCACTTTCGATAATAACATCACCGACTTGTATTCCAGATTTTTTAAGAATGCCATTTTCATCAAGTGAGACAATAACAACCCCAGCTGTTTTGGACAAGCCGGAAGCCGAACGTTCTGCCATTGTGGTAATATTTTTAATTTTTGCACCCAACCAATCATGAACGGCATTTTCGTCCATAGCGTTTCCAAAGAATAGCGAGGGAATGGCCGGTGTTTTTGCCAGATTTTTCAGTTTCGGTTCCTTGACGCCAAATACATCCATCGGAAAATTCTTAAAGCCGATTTCAAGTGCAGATGAACCCTCTTTCACCGTATAGTCACCCGCAGATGCATTCAAGAACAAGGGGTTTCCTGCAACGCTATTTGCATCTACCCCTTTTTTTTGCGCATCCTCAAGCGCTTTTTCATCAGGAAAAAGATTGTAATCCACCTCTTGGCCCCATTCCTGTAATCGAATGTCTTTATGTTCAGAGAGCACAATATTATGTCTAAAAATATCACCGCTGTTTTTGAACCAAACATGCGGATGAAAACCATTATTGATCATAATATTGTTCTCGACAGTGCGATAAAATCCCTCTCGAAGCTTTAGTCCGCCATTCAAACATACATTGTTATAAATATGATAATTAGACGAACCATCATCAAGATCAATATCCCAACCATGGTCACATCGAAACCTATTATTTCTGATAATGGTCGTTTTGATGGCATCCCATTTAGGCATTTCGGGGTTTTGTTCAACAATTTCATTCAGGTTTTTTCGATTGGGGTGCCAAAAGCGATCCCGTCCCCAAGAGTTAAAGGCACCATGATCCCCTGATTCCAAAACCGTATTGAACACATCGTTGTATTCAAGAACATGACCGCCCCATGTGCCATCACCAATATTAATACCTGCTCTCGGAACATCGTAAATACTATTATTACTCACGGTAATATCCATCGCCATGGCGATTTCAACACCAGCGGTCTGCTTTTCCAATCGCCCGGTACGATAAATCAAATTATTATCAACCAGTGACTTTGCCGGGTAGGTATTGTTTTTCGGCCCTTTGAGGGTATCAATCGCTTCAAGCGGAACAAATTCATCATATTGGAAAGAGGGGGAACGAACCGCATCGGGACTACCAACAAAACAGATCCCAGAACCTGAACAGTCATGGATGTGATTGTTGGCGATTTGAACATTTCTATTGTAATTGCTCACAAATATGGCATTACCACCCAGGTTTACAAACTCACATTGCGTCACAGAAACGTTTTCAGTACCTTCTAAAAAAACAGCGCCACCGCGATAAATTGTCCAATCACTTCGCAAAAGCGGCTCATATTTCTCAAATATCGTTCGTTTGGTATGTTCGAAACGAATTCCTTCTACCGATACTCCATTTACAGGGTTGTCTTCTGTTCCAATAATATTCAATAAATGTTTTTTCCGAACAGTTTCAATGAGTACCTTATTTAAGTCAATGCTTGGCAAAGGCCAATAATATAGTTTTCCTTCCGAGTTTAAGAACCATTCGCCAGGGCTGTCCAATTCTTCGAATACGTTTTCTACCATGCGATAGGTTCCATGCATTTTAGAAGGACGGTTATTCTGAGTACCGCCCTGTAAAATCAATTCGCCTTTTTCATCAACTCCGGAAACCTTGTAATGAAAACCGCCCCATTCACCGCTATGCATAGCGTGAACAAAAGCTCCTTTAGGATTTTTCCATGTTTTTACTCTTTCAGGTGCGATCGCATCTGAAGCATGGCCCTGCCAATGCCCACCATTCTCATCATAGTTTGGGTAGCGTGCTAAAATTTGAGGTTTACCTTCAATAAAAAGTTGATCAAAATCTGCACTTTCATCCAATTGGGCGACCCAGATATTTTCATCATATTTTTCCCAAGCAGCATTTAACTCTTGGGAGCCGCTAATCACAGTTTTGTCGGTACCTTCCCCTTTTATTTTTAAAACACCCAGTTTTGGCAAAATTGTAATGGGAGCTCTCAACCTGTGCTTGCCAGGTAGTAGATGAATAGTCAAATCGTCGTTAAACCCCTTTTCACGCAACAAGATTATTTGGTCAAGCCCTTCTTCAATAGAATTATAAATCGGTCCGTTTTTAGGCGTACTATTCCTATCGGAATCCGAGGCTTCAATATAAATATCATTGGTGACCGGGGAACAGCCCACAAATAACAAAATCAAAAGCGCCGGTAAATAACTCAAATTTCTCATTGATTTTTATTACAGATTACTATTCTTCAAAAAAATCCAATTCGGCAATAGTCGCCGTATTTCCACCACCGGCAATAACCACTGCCTCTATTCTCACGAATCTCGCCGTTATGGTGTTCTTAAAATTATGGGTACGGGCCGTGGGGTCATTGATAAGGTTTCCGAATTCAAAAGTCTCCACTGTTTTCCACGATGTACCATTCGAACTGGTCTTTATGATACCCTTTTCTATCATTCCACTTGCGTTCTCGGTCTGTGGGGTATAAGCGAACCCCTTTATATTATATGCTTTGCCGAGATCTACTGAAACGAAGTGAGGCCTCCCTTTAGGTCCCGAAGACCAATAGGTATCAGTATTCGCATCGATGGCAAACCCAACTTCCGATTTTGCGGCATTGCTATCCGTTGCGATAACTTTCCATCCTTTTTTTACAATTCCAAAAGTTGCGGCGGCAACACTCCCCAATTCATTTTCACGTATGGCAATGGCCTTAACTTCTCCTGAATTGATTTTAAACGGCCCATCAAAAAGTGTAGAATTTTTATTGGGTTCGCTGCCATCAGTAGTATATCTGATCGAAAAATCTCCATTTAGATTTTTCGAAATATTATCCGCATCAGGTTTCCAAGAATGCCATGCAAAAGCCTCTTTTTTGGGTTGAATAGTTACTTCACCATCAACATTTCTGATAATGGACAATTGCGGTGGCCTACTCTCATAATAATGTGCCGCCACATTCGATAGGGCTGGTGCCATTCGTGACTGCAACACCCTAATTCTAATTTTAGTTGTAGTTACTTCAGGAAAACGCAGTATTCTTTTGTATCCAATATTCGTGGACGTCACAATTTCCTTCCATGCGTCATCTACCCATGCATCAATAGCATGCTTTTCAACACGCTCACTATGTGTGGTAATCGCTTCTTGCAAAACCAATCGATTCAAGGTTACAAGCTCAGGTGTTGTTATTATTATTTCTTTGGAGTCACCATCGAGCAGTTCATAGCTCAATGTATCTTCGTCTAAAGCGTTTGTTGGTCCGTCAGCGCCTGCCAACAAATTCCTTCCATAAGTTGCATCAATGCGCTCACCAACTTCTTTCAGCACCTCAACATCCCTTGATGAAAATTTCCCCTCTCTGTTCGGGGGAATATTTAAAAGAAAAGTAGAATTACCCCCAACCGATCTTTCGTAAATATCAAAAACATCATCTGTACTTCGAACAGTCTGGAAAACATCATCTCTATAAAACCAACCTTCTCGAATCGAAGTATTCGTTTCGGCAGGCTGGTAATGTAAAAATTTACCTTCATAAAGCTCTTCACGCTGTCCCAAGGACGGATTTGTCAAATCGGCGAATCGATTTAATTTCGCTGGATCGTCGACGTACGGAATAACATTCCACTCCGTATCTCTTGTTCGCCCAGCTTCATTACCGCCCCAACGAATATCTTGCTTACCGAAAACCACAGCTTTCGGTGCCAGTTCATTGATCAATTCTTTCCAAGCCAAGTAATTATATGTCTGTCCCCCTTTACGCTTCGGGTGGGCACCATCGAACCAGACTTCATGAACAGGACCGTATTCGGTCAATAATTCAAACAATTGATTTAAAAAATACTCGTTGTAATCGTCGACCTTGAATTTAAAAGTGGTCTTGTTCTCAAAAGGTCTCCCTTCAACCGGTCGGGGTATTGTTCGTTCAGTATACTCACTAAGGTTCCCGTAAAGTCCCTCAGGGTTTTCAATTTGATACAAATCAGCAGGAGAAAGGTAAACGCCCAATTTCAATCCGTACTTTTCGCAAGAATCCGACAGCTCCCTTAAAATATCACCTTTACCATCTTTAAAGGGCGTCGACATGATACCGTGCTGTGTATAGCGACTTTGCCAAAGTACAAAACCATCGTGGTGCTTGACGGTCAAAATAACCTTTTTCATTCCAGCTTCTTTCATTGCCCTACACCATTGCTCCGTATCTAGATTTTGCAGATCGAATATCGCGGGATCTTCCATACCATTGCCCCACTCCATACGGGTAAATGTATTCGGACCAAAATGGATAAAAGCTATAAACTCGTCTTTTAAAGCTTCATATTGATTGGGAGTTGGAACCACATGGGCGGCCTTAACAATAATCGAGTCTTTTGTATCTGCCTCATTAATGGGAATGGTACTTGCGGTAGCCATGGTCAACCCTGTTTGTTCTTCCTTACAGGCCATAAAAACCATAAAAACCAATAAACCTATAATTTTTTTCTTCATCTTTTCATTTTACCAATTAAAACCTGATGTTCTTATCATTAATTTAATCAGGATGCACTCAATCATTTATTCGACTTCTTTTTTTCAATATTACTTCCTTCTCGAAAATTAAAATACAATTATGACATTCGAGCCATATCACGATCCAAATATCCGAAAACCAACCGCTTTCCCTAGTATTTCAAAATTTTTCATAGGACCGCTCGTTCATAAAAGTATATTCACAAATCTAATCGTTGCCATCTCATTTCTCTACTTAAAAAAACACCCTAACCAATACTTTTTTTGCTCTCACAGTCATTATTGCCCCCATCAATGCGCATGAAGTCGAATGTATTCCGTGGGTGACATATGCATGATAGCCTTAAATTGTCTATTAAAATTTGAGATGTTGTTAAACCCTGATTCATAACAAACCAAAGACACATTGTTTTTTTGTTCCATCAACAACTTACAGGCATAGCCTACCCTAATTTCATTGAGGTATTTTGTAAAAGTTTTACGATGAACCCGTTTAAAGAACCTACTGAATGCCGAGGCGTTCATATGGGCAACTGCCGCCACATCTTTCGAATGAATCGGATTCTTGAAATTTTTAAAAATATAGGCATAAATTTCATCTAAATTTTTGCCTTCTGCTTGATTGAAAGTATTGACATAGCCAGCACTGGCCAGCAGGCGATAATTTTTATGTTTCCCCAAAAGAAACAAAACATCAAGAAACTGCATTGTTTTTTCAAAACCCTCAACCTTAATAAGATCTTCAATACTCCGAATCAATTTTGGATCCACATCAATAAACTTAATCCCTTGCCGAGCTTTTTCGATCAGCTTCGATATCAACTGCATTTCCGGCTTGTCAAAAAATTGACTTCCCAAAAAATCACGTCTGAAGTGAATTCCGAGAGCTTCCGCCATTAAATCTGAATCAGAATCAAAATAAATTTCGTCGTTGAGCCACATATGTGGTAGGTGCTCCCCAATCAATATTACTTCGCCCTCCGCAAACTTCTCAATACTGTCACCGATGAAGCGCGTGCCAGTACTCTTTTTAATAAGGACTAATTCCAATTCGGGGTGATGGTGCCAAATCTTAAGAAAGTTCGGATATCGATTGTAGGCAACCGAAAAAGAGCTGTCTTCAGAACTGGCCCTATTAAGCAAATGAAGTTTCATAGAATAGCAAATAAAAAGCAATTTATGCATTTTTTTCAGTACACAATATTCTAAAGGGTTAAAAAAATAGAAAGAATAGCAAAAAAAATATCATCATTTATTCAAATTTCACCTTCATTTTGTAAAAAATAGAATTAATTTCGATAGCATAAAATAAAGAGGTTTTCAGAAAACCGTGCCCATCTTTATTTAGAGTCAAGTTCAACCATAAATCACCTTTCTATGAAGAAAAATTAAATCAAAAAACAGTACCAACAACAATGAATTCCTTTGCCACCATTTGGACCAAAAAGGCATTCTAAATACCAGAATCACTAAAACTCACTCGAAAAAATGAAAAAAAGTAAAATACCCCGGTGTTCACATACGAATACCCACAAAGAGAACCCAAAGCTCGGGTCGATTTTATTCTCGGCGCTTGTTTCATTAGGAATGCTCTATACCTATGCCGGCACACCTAATACGAACATCCACGATTTAAAGTCGAGTCTCGTTAAAGAGACCATACAGAACACGGTGACAGGAACGGTTACCGATCAACAGGGCGTACCACTGCCCGGTGTCAATATTCTAGTACAAGGAAGTACAACAGGAACACAAACCGATTTTGACGGAAACTATTCCATTGGTGCCTCTAATGGAGATGTTCTTCTGTTCTCTTACTTAGGCATGAAAAGTCAAAGTGTAACCGTGGGCGCCAATGCTACGGTTGATGTCAGCATGCAAGAAGATGCTGCCGCACTTGATGAAGTTGTCGTTACGGCCCTAGGTATCAAACGTGAAGAAAGAGCCTTGGGGTACGCTGTATCAGAAATCGAGGGCGATGAGATTGCCAAGACCGTACAGGTCAACCCGGTCAACTCACTTCAAGGAAAGACGGCTGGTGTACAAATAAGCACGACCGCCGGAGGTACATTTGGCGGCACACGAATTACGGTACGTGGCAACTCTACTTTTGACCAAAATACCCAGCCTATATTTGTTGTCGATGGTGTTATTCTAGACAATGATGTCAGTGGCACACAAGGTGCCGACTGGGGAAATCAGTTAAAGAACCTCAACCCTGACGATTTTGAAACCTTTTCTATTTTAAAAGGAGCGGCAGCGGCGGCGCTTTACGGATCACGTGCCTTGAACGGTGTGGTCATCGTAACAACGAAATCCGGCTCAAAACGAAAAGGCCTTGGGGTCAGTGTCAATCAAACGGTCGGTATACGAACCGTTTATGACTCGCCAGATTTTCAGAACCAATATGGTTCGGGACTTACGGCCGGTGGTTTTAGTTTTGTTACTAACGGTCCGAATACTAGAACCCGTGACGACGCTCACGACACAAGTCAATTCTTCACTTACGACCTCGATACAGGGCTTCCTTCGATGGCTTTTGATTCGTATGAGGAACATGCAGCGAGTTGGGGACCACGATTCGACGGTCAAGAAATCATAGATTATGATGGCTCTCGCGCACGCTGGGTAGCACAGCCGAACAATTATCAAGATTACTTTGACACTGGGTTTCTCAGAAACACCAATGTTTCGATTGATGGAGGCAGTGAAACGAGCACCTTTCGACTTTCCTATTCAAACTTTTCCGAATCAGGGGTAGAATTGGGTAACGATTTTGACAAGAACTCCATTAGCTTTAAAGGATCACAAGATCTAATCGAAGATAAACTTACCGTTAGTGCGGCAATGCACTACACCAGATCAAAGGCAAAAAATCCATTGAATCCTGGCGGACTGTCACATTGGTTTCATGATGGGTTTCCACGTAATTATGATGTCAATAAATGGCGGAACAATTATTTAGATGTAGATGGTGGCGTACCACACCCTTATGGCAATAATTACAACTACACGCGAATGAGCCGTATATGGTTACATGCCCTAAAAGACGAAAACGTGCGTACCGAAGGTTCGTTTATCTCAAATATTAAATTAAACTACAATATCACCGATAATATAACGGCGACACTTGAGGGTAACGTAAATCAGTATACTTACAACCAAGAAGACAAAACATACGCTGACAATAGAGATCGGTTGAACGGCGGCTATTATTTTGCCAACGGCGAACGTTTTCAACATAGCTTTTCGGCCAAGTTGTTCTTCGATAAACAGTTGAACGATAATTTTAGAATGGATCTATTGTTGGGCGGCGAACTTTGGACGTCTAAAGAACAGAGCCAATATGGAAGCACTTCGGGTGGTTTTAAAATCAGAAACTTTTTTGCCCTTGAAAACTCTAGAAATCCCATTACTGGTGATGGCGGAATAGGACCACGAAAAAAAATCAACTCGGCATATGCATTTTTCAACACTAGCTATAAGCGCGATTTATACTTGAGTCTTACCGCAAGAAACGACTGGTCATCTGCTTTGGTATACCCTGATGGCACGGGCAACAACTCATATTTTTACCCCTCTGCAAGCTTATCATGGGTAGCCAGCGAGACCTTTGCATTGCCCAAGTTTATTTCCTTTGCCAAACTAAGGGGCTCTTATGCCATTGTGGGTAACGATACCGATCCCTACCGACTTTCCACAGGGTTCATTGCCGACACCTTTAATGCGAACTCCGATATCAATGCCTTTAAATTTGAAAACAGTACGGCCGTTCCACTTGACTTAAAACCTGAGAAGAAATATTCGTTTGAAACAGGTATTGATTTACGGTTCGCCAACAACAGGATCAACCTAGATGTTGCTTATTATAAAGACAACACCAAAAATCAGATATTGCCTTTACAGGTTCCCTCTGAATCAGGAATCTCAAGTCAATTGATTAATGCAGGTAATCTTCAGAATCAAGGTATTGAAGCCTCCCTGAACCTGATTGTAGTCGACAGCGAAGATTTCGGGTGGGATATTGGCGCAAACTACACCCGAAACCGTGACAAAATTATCGAATTGGCCCCGGGCATCAATGAATTCCAGCTTTTTGGAAACCCCGACGATTCGAACTCCGCAACGGCTTCCTATGCTTATGTTGGCGGTGCTTATGGTGATTTGGTTACCCGTAGGGGATATGATTATTATGATGGTGAGAATACACAAAATCATGGCGTTCCCGTATTGGCCAATAGAAATGGCTGGTCGGTAGCCTACCCCATCGGTATTCAAAATAAAGATTCGCTTTATGTTATGGGCAACATGCAGGCTGACTGGTATGGAGGCATGAACACTTCATTTCGTTACAAAAGGTTGCGTTTAAGTGCTATCGTTGATGCCAAATTCGGAGGAGAAATCTATTCTGCCGATGCTCGGTATGGCTTGCACCAAGGTGTTCTAGAAAGTTCATTACCCAACAGGGATGCATCCCAGGGCGGAATCACTTGGACCAGTGAGGGACAAGGACAAAACTTTTATGGAAAAACCTATGAAGATGGTTATATTCCCAATGGTGTTTTCCCTGATGGGTCTACAGTTACTTCCGGACCAGCAGACAACAGAACAGCCGTTGACGTAGGAGGAATGACCTACCAACAGGCGTACGACCAAGGACTAGTAGAGCCAACACATTGGTCAGGTTATGTATATCGATGGACTTCGGCTAGTACCGGAACCCCCATTACCGGAGTATACACTTCAAGTTGGGTAGGCTTGCGCGAGTTAAGTCTTACCTATGACGTTCCCTCCGAAATATTGGACAAATTATTAATCAGAAGCGCTTCTTTATCCTTAACAGGAAGAGATTTAGGATTCTTGTACAATTCGTTACCGGACAATATCAATCCGACCTTAAGTAGTAACGCGGCGGCGAATCCGTTACAGCAAAAGTCCTCACCGTACGTTCGGTCAGTATCTTTTGCCATAAAACTCAACTTCTAATTACAAAAAAAATAACATGAAAAAAGTTATATATCTAGCAATAAGCTTAGTGCTTCTTGTCTCTTGCGATGAAGATTTTGCTTCGTTGAATACCGATCCCGATATTGGTGTTCCTCCACCAGAGACACTTTTTACCTATGCACAAAAAGAAATGGTCACCTATAAAGGTGGCGGCGAATGGTACCATGAAAACCATCAAAAAATGACTTGGGCCCAATACTTGGTACAAGGCAACGCCAATGACAGCGATGTCAATACCATTTTACCCGGTAGCAAATACAGCACCTTCTATATCACTGTATTGAACCATTTGAACGAAATGCGCGTTCAGATAGCTACGCTATCGGAAGAAGAACAAAAGTTCTATCAGAAATTGGTTGGGGCGTCAGAGATTCTACAGGCATTTTTTGCCCTTAGAATTACCGACCAGTATGGCGATGTACCCTATTCACAAGCTGCCGACGGCAGAAGGGAAGGAGTTTTAGACCCCGACTACGACAAACAAGAAGCCATTTTAGACCAATTGGTGGAAGAGCTGAACAATGCCATTGATAAAATGGATGAGAACATTGAGAATAATTTTGACTTTTCTTCCAGCGACTTGGCTTATCAGGGCGATGCGACCAAATGGGTCAAATTGGCCAATGCCGTAAAGTTACGAATTGCAACACGTCTTTTCACTCAGAACGAGTCAAAGGCCCGCGAAATAATTAGCAGTGTGACCACAGACGGGCGGTTGTTCGAAAGCAATGACGATCAATTGACCATTGACTTGGGGGGTACCTATCGTGGTTCCGCTGGCGCTGATTTTGAATGGAAAGGTGTTATGTGGGCGGCAGAACCCATGGTAGAATTCATGAAATCAACTGCCGACCCTAGAATTCGTATATTTTACGAACCCAACGGCTATACCCAAGAAACCATTGATGCCTTCGAAGATCCCAGTAACATTTCACCAGCAGTGGATATTGACAACGACACCGAGGTGTTATACACCACCGAAGAAGGGGAAGATATTTTAGGGTATCGCTATATCGGCCTTCCTACCTTTAGAAATGACCCGAACATCGGTATTCCCGATTATTATTTGTACCAAGACCAGCCCAACACAATTGGTAACAATGCGACGATGCTGTCAAAATATAATAGAAGACTGCTTCAGAATTGTGGGTTCAGATATGGCGGCTTACCAGAGCCTGAGGGCAATTACGTCGATGTAATGTTATCATATGCAGAAGTATGTTTTATGATGTCGGAATTCATATTGAAAGGCTATGCGACCGGAGATGCCACAGATTGGTATACGAGAGGTATTGAATCGTCATTGCAAACCTACACTATGTTGGGCGAAAAACAAGATTTAACATTGCGGGTCGCCGATAAAGAATACCCATATCAGCCCATAAGTGAAACGGAAATGGCCAATTATTTGTCCAATCCTACGATTCAACTGAATGGCACCGATGACCTTGAGAAAGTATATATCCAACAGTTTCTTAATTTTTATCGCCTGCCTGATGAGGGATGGATTCTTTCAATGCGTACGGGATACCCCAAATACGGATCTTCGTTACTGGCAAGGTCTCCAATAGATACTCCAGAGATTCCGTTCCCGAGACGAATTCCTACTCCAGAACCAGGTGACCTAAATGTTGCAAAATGGCTGCAAGCCAATTCCGACCAAGGGTTTACCAGTCCGAGAGATGAAAGTCCTATTGCTTTGAATTCGCAACGCTTATGGTGGGATTTGAACAACCCTACCGTTGGTAGCGGAGGCAACTAAACAATCTTCAAGTTTTTTTTTAAATGGTCGGTTACTTGCTAACCGGCCATTTTTTTATGGGTTGTCTTTATTGTCCCCTAAACAACAAAGGAAGTTAGAAAAGTAGGGAGCTAATAGAAATTTCCAACACCATTCTACAAAACGGGAAGCAAAATCACCCTTAAAACCCAGTTCAAGAGACACTTAGGCAAACCAATTACAAGACCATTGCTACCAAACTTATCTAAAAAACTTAAAAAATAGAGCTAGTGCAAAAATAGTATCATATTTTGCTTAAAATATAGTAGCAAATAGTATAAAATAGAACTAATTTCGAAAATATATTAAATTGGCATCACCATAGGTGTGACAATGCCCAAATAGTATTATATTGAAACATTAAATTCATTTTACCCACAATGGCATAAGAACTATCTTACAACGTGCCTTGGAAAAAAATGATATATATAATTTTAGTTAGTTTGTTTTGAGTTAGTTTAGTTTTAAAAATGGCCGGCTATGCTTTAGTCGGCCATTTTTCAGTTTGAAATACACTGCTCAAGAACTATCTTGCCGAAAAAAAGGAGAATTGAGTATCTAAGAACACAGCTATTATGAAGAAAAAAACGACGGGTCGCAGAGACTTTGTAAAGAAGTCACTAGTCGCGGCAGCAGGAATCAGTATAATTCCGAGACATGTAATGGGAGGCGTCAATTTTATACCACCCAGCGACCAATTGACCAAAGCGGTAATCGGCGTTGGAGGTATGGGTCAAGGCCATTTAGAATATGAAGGCACAAAATTATTGGCCATTTGCGATGCCGATGCCAATCACCTATCAAGCACTTTAAAAAAGGTTGGAAGTAGTGTCAAAGGATATCGCGATTTTCGTGACGTATTGGCCAGACCCGATGTTGACATTGTACATATCGCCACCCCACCCCATTGGCACGGACTCATGTCAATAATGGCTGCCGAAGCAGGTAAGGATGTTTGGTGCGAAAAACCAATGACCAGAACCATTGGAGAAGGTAAAAAAGTAGTTGAAGCCATGAACCTACATGGCAAAATGTTCCGGTTGAATACATGGTTCCGGTTTAAAAATAATTTCTATGGGATGGGAACTCCTGTAAAAAAACTCAAAAAGGTCGTTGACAGTGGAGCTTTGGGTTGGCCCCTAAAAGTCACCATTAGCGGGGTTACGGGTTTTAACTGGAAATTTTACTGGGTAGGAAAAGAAAATCTTAAACCACAACCTGTGCCTTCAGAATTGGATTATAATATGTGGCTAGGACCAGCTCCCGAAAAACCGTACAATCCACACCGTGTACATTCTACTTTCCGAGGTTATTGGGATTATGACGGCGGTGGTCTTGGCGATATGGGACAGCACTATATTGACCCCGTACAATATTTTTTGGGTAAAGACAACGATAGCCCGATAAAAGTAGAAGTCGATGCCCCGCAACAACATTATGATGCTATCGGCACTTGGAGACGGATTATTTACACCTATGCCGATGGATGCCAAATAATTTTAGACGGCGAGAACAAGGATAAAAATGCTGCTTACATCGAAGGGCCCGACGGTAAAATTTTTAACGGATTTAAGTCCACCATTCCGAATATAGAAGGTTTGATCGATAGTCTCCCCGATCCCGAGGAACAAATAACCGTTTTCTCCGAATCGGTAAAAACGCGGCAAAAATTTGCACTGAACGAGGAAAACGGACATCGTTCGGCAACCGTGGTGAACATGGGGATTATTGCATTGCGCTTGGGAAGAACCTTGGAATTCGACCCTATAAAGCAAGAGTTCATTAATGATGAAGAAGCGAATCGATTAATCGATCAACCGATGCGTTCTTCATGGGCCTATTAGTAAAAAGAAGTTCATTAACCGATTATTTGAAGATGAGAAAAACTATAATTAACATCAGTGCACTTTTTATATTCCTTTGCACGTCTAACATACTTACGGGCCAGATCAATAGAACTTTGGAAACAAAGGTCGCCGATATTCTGGCGCAATTACCGACCAAAGACTTAGAACATTCCGACAGGTTAATGGAAGAAATCATCGGTCTTGGTACCGAGGGTATTCTTCAGTTTTCCGACAAGCTTGTTCCTTTGGGCAGTGGAAACGATACCCAAGCAAGATATGCCATAGAAAGCGTTGCCATTTACAGTGGTGGAAAAACACCATCTATTACAGGTGGTATCGTTGAAAATGCTTTGCTTAAAGCGCTAGAAAAAGCCTCCGACAACGAAATAAAAACCTTTCTAATTCGACGTTTGATGCATTGTGGAAGTAACTCCAGCGTCGTTGCACTCAGCAATTATTTAGGCGACGATCATCTATTTCTACCGGCACTTGCCACATTGACGAACATTGGCACCCCTGAAGCTTCGAAAGCAATTTTCGATAGCATGAAAAATGTAGACGGGAAAAAGCTTCCTGAATTTATCGATGCCTTGGGCGCATTAAAATATGCTCCATCCGAAGAAGCATTAAAAGAATACGCCACTTATAGCGATATCGTAGTACAATCAAAAGCGCTCATGGCCTTGGGTGAAATTGCCAGTGCCGGTTCTTTTGAAACTTTAACAAAAGCCGCAGCGGCATCGAACTACGAATTAGATGCCTCTAAGTCGATATTGGCGTTATCACATTATGCCAGCCAACTGACCAAAACCGGAAACAAGGCACTTAGTTCGCAAGTGGCCAGGTTAATGCTCAAGAACTGTGATTCTGAAGACCAGTTAAATTTCAAATCAGTTGCGGTTCATATTTTACGAGCGAACGAAGGCAATGCATTCAACAAGACCCTACTTAAGGAAGCAAAAAATTCCGATCACAAATATGTCGCTGCTGTTTTAGATGCAGCTTCGGAAAACCTAACCTCGGAAGAAGTTGAAAAATGGGTGAAGTACTATAAAAAAGCTTCCCCGCTAACTAAGGCCCTATTGGTCGGAATGCTCGAAAAACGTGATGAAGCTTCTGTTTATGAAAAAGCCGTTCTAATGGCCGTCACCGACAAAAGCAAGGAAGTACGCATTGCCGGTATCAAAGCCCTTCCCTATCAGGAAAAGAACAAGGCACTTCCGGTATTAATACAAACCCTAAATACCGCTACCTCTCCTGAAGAATTCACTGCTTTAAAAGAAAGTCTATTAAAAATTGTAAGCGCCGAAGACAACCAAACATTGGCCGACAATCTAAACAAAACTGGTGCTAATGGCAAGGTCGTATTGATAGATGTATTGGCAGCACGCAATGCAACATCGCAATTCAATACCATTACCGCATTGACCGACAACGGCAATGAAGACATAAAACAGGCAGTCTACGCTGCCTTGCCGTCCATTTCTGGATCAAGCAATATTTCCGATCTTACGAAAATGCTATCCACCGCAACCAATGAAACGAATATCGGTAATGTTCAAAAGGCGATTATCGGCGTCCTCGAAGCAACGGAAGGAGCCCAAGGAAGTCAAGTTTATCAGGCCTACGATCAAGCAATCGACAAATCAAAACTCGCCCCAGTATTGGCAACATTGAGTTCTGACAAAGCGCTGGATTTGGTCTCAAAGCAGCTAAGATCAGGCAATGCGGCTGAAAAATTGGCTGCAGCCGATGCGTTGGCCAAGTGGAAAAACAATGAAGCCATTCCCCTCTTGTTCGATGCGGCAAAAAGTACTACTGATAACACACAGCGTCAAAAGGCTTTTGCCCGATACTTGGCAAAAGTGTCAAAATCGCATTATCCTGATGAACAAAAATTACTTTTGGTGCGTAAATTGATGCCATTCGCCAAAACGGTTTCCGAAAAGAAACTGATTATTCAAGCGGCATCGGGAACCAAGACCTTTTTGAGTTTGATTTTTGTTTCAGGGTTTTTGAACGACAACGAATTGATCACTACTGCATCAAATGCAGCTATCCGCATAGCCCTGCCTACACCAGGTGTCGATAATGGTCTAAGCGGCGAAGTCGTTCGCGACATTGTCTCTAGAAGCGTCAATAACCTTACCGGTCAAGATAGTCAATACATCAAAATCGATGTCAAAGAGTTTTTAGATAAGATGCCCAAGGAAGAAGGATTTGTTTCGATATTCAATGGCACCGATTTCTCTGGTTGGGAAGGACTCGTAGAGAATCCGATCGCGAGGGGCAAAATGTCAAAAAGTAAATTGGCCCGGTTACAAGAAGCGGCCAACGAACAGATGATGAAAGACTGGTTTATAAAAGACGGGGTCATCGGGTTTAAAGGAGAGGGTTACAACAACATATGCACCATTAAAGATTATGGTGATTTTGAAATGCTGGTCGACTGGAAAATCACCAAAGGCGGTGACAGCGGTATTTACCTAAGAGGTACCCCACAGGTACAGATTTGGGATATCGCCCGTGTGGATGCTGGTGCCCAAGTAGGTAGTGGCGGACTTTACAATAACCAAAAACACGAAAGCAAACCGCTGACCGTAGCCGACAACCCTATTGATGAGTGGAATACCTTCCGTATAAAAATGGTGGGCGACCGTGTTACAGTACATCTGAATGGTGTATTAGTAACAGATAATGTTGTTTTGGAGAATTACTGGGACCGAAACCTACCTATTTTTCCAAAAGAAGCTATCGAATTACAAGCGCATGGTGAAGACCTAGGTTTTAGAAATGTCTATGTACGGGAAATTTCTTCGGAAGGTACTTCCCTGACCGAATCAGAGCAAAAGGAAGGTTTTAGGGCCTTGTTCAATGGCGAACATCTAGATTATTGGATCGGTAACAAAACGGATTATCTTATTGAAAATGGTGAGTTGGCCGTACGACCCTCGCAAGGAGGCCATGGCAATTTGTTTACGGCCGAAGAATTTTCCGATTTTATATTCCGGTTCGAGTTTAAACTGACCCCCGGTGCGAACAATGGCCTCGGCATACATGCACCTTTAAAAGGTGATGCCGCATATGCAGGTAAAGAATTACAAATTCTTGATAATACCGCCGAGATTTATGCCAACCTGAAGCCCTATCAATATCATGGATCGGTTTACGGCATCATTGCCGCAAAAAGAGGTTTTCTAAAACCTGTCGGCGAATGGAATACCCAAGAAGTAATCGTCAAGGGTGATGACATCAAAATAACTTTAAACGGTACGGTCATTCTCGAAGGCAATATGAAAGAAGCTTCGAAAAACGGACCTGCAGACCACAAAGAACACCCGGGTCTACAGCGAAATAAAGGCCATATCGGTTTCTTAGGGCACGGTGCCGAACTATGGTTTCGCAATATTAGAATCAAAGATCTTGAAAAATAACATCCAACATGAATAACCAACCACTTTATACCAATTGCAATACCAAAAGGTCGCCTTTAAAGGCGGCCTTTGTTGCTAAATATCTTCTAGTCGCCCTTCTTTTTAGTTTAGCACTATCTTGCGGTACAGAAAAGGAAAAAGTACTTGTCTTTAGTAAAACCGAAGGCTTCAGACATTCTTCTATTGAAGCTGGGGTAACCGCAGTAAAAAACCTGGGAGCAACAAACGATTTTGAAGTAGCAGCCACCGAAGATGCCGAATATATTGTAGAAGACTCATTAAAACAGTATGCGGCGGTCATATTTTTGAATACTACGGGAGATATCCTAAACGACGTTCAACAAGCCGATTTAGAACGCTACATTCAGGCCGGAGGAGGTTTTGTGGGCATACATGCAGCTACAGACACCGAATACGATTGGCCTTGGTATAACAAATTGGTAGGCGCCTATTTCGAGAGTCATCCGAAAATACAGGAAGCCACCCTAAAAGTCATTGACAAAAATCATCCTTCGACACAATCCTTGGAAAACACATGGAGCAAATCAGATGAATGGTACAATTTCAAAAGCATCAATCCCGATATCAAGGTATTGATGGAAGTTGACGAAAGCAGTTATGAAGGGGGCAAGAATGGCGAACATCATCCTATTTCTTGGTACCATGATTTCGATGGCGGACGGGCTTTTTATACAGAACTCGGGCATACGGAAGAAACATATGAAAACACTACATTTTTAAACCACTTGCTTGGTGGTATCCGATATGCCATGGGCGAAAACTCCTTAAATTATACCTTGGCAAAAACGGATCGCGTGCCTCCAGAAGACCGTTTTGTAAAAAAGGTGCTTGATTTCAACCTGAACGAGCCCATGGAACTGGATGAACTCCCCGGCCAAGGTATTTTATTCGTGGAACGACGTGGAGCTCTAAAATTATATGATTTTAAGGCTGAAAAAACGGAGGTCTTGGCACAAATGGAACTCTTCTATGGCAATGAAGACGGCCTTCTGGGGCTGGCTGTAGACCCCAATTACCAACAAAACAATTGGATTTATTTATTCTACTCCAAAGCCGGTGACGAATCGATACAACGTATTTCACGTTTTGATCTTATCGATAAAAAATTAATTCTCGACTCAGAGAAAATACTACTTGAAATACCGACCCTGCGCAAATGTTGCCATAGTGGAGGCGCCCTGGAATTTGGTCCTAATGGCAACTTGTTTATCGGTCTGGGCGATAACACCAATCCGTTTGAATCTTCTGGTTTCGCCCCTATTGACGAACGGGAGGGCAGAGCACTTTGGGACGCACAAAAATCGGCGGCCAACACCAACGATTTAAGAGGTAAAATTCTTCGTATAAAACCCGAAGACGATGGCACTTATTCTATTCCCGAAGGAAATCTTTTCCCCGTAGGCACACCTAAAACACGACCTGAAATTTATGTCATGGGCTCTCGTAACCCATTTCGACCTTCTATCGATAGCAAAACAGGCTACCTATATTGGGGCGATGTCGGCCCAGATGCGGGTAAAGCAGACCCCGATCGTGGCCCCAGTGGTATGGGGGAATACAATCAGGCCCGAAAGGCTGGCTTCTGGGGATGGCCGTATACCAGAGGATACAATGAACCCTATAACGATTACGATTTTGCGGCCGAGGAATCAGGGCCAAAATTTGATCCCGAAAACCTCGTCAATAACTCACCGAACAATACAGGAATACAGAAATTGCCTCCAGCCCAGAAATCAATGATTCCGATGACCTACTACCGATCCGAAGAGTTTCCCTGGATGGGCGACGGGGGCATCAACCCCATGGCCGGACCTGTTTTTCATGCTTCCGATCAGCCCAATGCCAAAGAACAATTTCCTGAATATTTCGAAGACAAATTGTTTCTCTATGAGTGGATGCGCGATTGGATCTATGTGATAACCTTAGATGAAAACCATAATTATGTAAAAGCCGATGCTTTTATGCCCAATACCGAGTTTTCGCATCCGATGGACATGATTTTTGGGTCCGATGGAAAATTCTATATTTTGGAATACGGTCAAAAATGGAATAGCCAAAATCTTGATGCGCGATTGAGTTCGATATCTTATATCAGCGGAAATAGAAACCCGGTAGCTCAAATCGAAGTTGATAAAACAGTGGGAGGAGCACCATTGACCGTAAAGTTTTCAGCCGCCAAGTCGTTAGACTACGATAAAGACCAGCTTACCTATGAATGGTCATTTACCAACAACACCGTTCAATCGACAGAAAAGGAACCTTCTTTTACATTCTCTGAAGATGGTATTCAAAACGTACGGTTAAAAGTAAAGGACAGTCAAGGAAATTTTGCCACGGCCAATACAGAAATTAGGGTAGGCAATGACCCCCCGGTACTGAGCATTCAGATACAGCCCAACGATAGTATTTTTTGGGACAATAAAAAAGTGGATTATAAGGTAATCGTTACCGACCAACAAGATGGTACCACGGTAGATGGCAGTATTTCTCCCGATGATGTCAAGGTGACCTTCGATTATATTCAGGAAGGGAAAGATTTGGTAAAAGCGACGATAGGCCACCAAAAGAATACAACTCCCGAAGGAAAGAAGATTATCGACGGAACCGACTGTAAAGCCTGCCATGCTATCGCTGAAAAAGTAAACGGACCAAGTTATACCGAGATAGCCAAAAAATATAACGAAGACGACCGTGCCTATCTGATTTCAAAAATCATCAAAGGAGGTGCCGGAGTTTGGGGTGAAAGCCCAATGTCGGCACATCCACAGCTCGAAGTGGCGGAGGTAAGCAAAATCGTTTCATACATTTTATCTTTAAAACCAAAAAAAGAAACACCATCAAAGACATTGCCATTAACGGGTACACTCAATTTCAACAAGCATCTAAATGCAAAAGATACCGATGGCGCATATGTACTGATGGCTTCCTATCGCGATAAGGGAAAAGAAGGACAGCCAGATGCTGAACTAGTGGCCAACGAGCAGTTAATTTTTAGGATAAACAAAATCGAAGTTGAAAATGCCGATGCAAAAAGTGAGGGACTGGGAGCATGGAGCACCAATTACTCACGGGTGGCCGGTCCTGTAACACACAATTCATTTTTAAGATTCAACAACCTAAGTCTGAAGAACCTCAACAATGTTCGGTTTGCGACTTTTTATAATTCAGACTATCACTTTGAAGGCACATTGGAGATTCGGGAAGGTGCCGTTGATGGACCGTTAATCGGACAGACAAAGTTGAAATATTTCGGCAAGGAGGTGACAAAACATTACGATATTGCCGTAAAACCGGAATCTGAAAAAGGAGATCTTTTCGTGGTCTTTAAAAACCCAAGTAATCAGAAACAGCATATTGCCCAAGCTGATTGGATCGCCTTGGAATATCTTAGGGACTAAATAAATGATGTTGGAAAAATTTTCAGTTTTATATTCCCTGTTTACTCGGGGGCGAGCAAAATGGCCCATCGCTTTTATTGTTTTGTTTAGCTGTACAAGCTACGGTCAAAAGACCCTGGCAGAGCAATATTTTTCTTTTGGGGTCATTGCCGACTGTCAGTATTGTAACGAAGTAGGTACGGGTGTTCGAAAATATGACCAGTCGGATACGAAACTGGAGCAATGTGTGACTCACTTGAATACGATGAATCTTGCCTACACGGTGCATCTGGGTGACTTCATAGACAAGGACTGGGAAAGTTTTGATGATGTTGGGCCCATTTATAATTCCCTAAAAATGCCCAAATACCATGTTTTGGGCAATCACGATTTTTCGGTGGACGATACATTAAAACATAAGGTATCTGAACGAATGGGTCTACCTTCCCCCTATTACGATTTTGATGTAAAGGATTGGCGCTTTGTTGTCCTCAATGGCAATGATGTTAGTTTTCATGCCTATCCCAAGAACAGTAAAAAGTATAAATCTGCGGAAGCCTACTATACAAAATATGAAATTGAATCTCCTAAATGGAACGGTGCGCTGGGCAAAAAACAACTGAAATGGCTTAAGCGTGTTCTCGAAAGCGCTTCAAAAAAAGGGAAGAAAGTCATTCTTTATTGTCATTTTCCCGTATTTCCAGAAAACGTTCACAACCTATGGAATGCCAATGAAGTTATTGAACTACTTGAAAACTATCAGTGTGTAAAAGCCTATATCAACGGTCATAACCACGTAGGCAATTATGCTCAAAAAAAAGGCATACATTATTTGACCATGAAAGGCATGGTCGATACCGAGCAAACTTCATACGGTACAATCAATGTTTATGACGACCGGTTAGAGATTGTGGGGTATGGGCGGGAAGATAATCGCACGCTACATATTAAGAAATAATTTACCTTCTTGATTTCAAAATATTGATGATACGTACTATTCAGATTATTCTACTACTCCTTTGCTCTTGTTCTTTTTCGCAACCTCTCGGAGATACTAAACCGAACGATATCTTGCCAAAAGCAAAGTCTTTAAAAGTTCTGAATTGGAACGTGCTTTACCAATTCAACCACAAAACTAAAATATCTCAAGGGAGTAATTGGATCAAATCAAAACAACCAAATGTAGTAGCCCTCCAAGAACTAAACGGACTAAGTAGCGAGGGATTTCAAGAAATGGCCAGTCGATGGAACCATGCCCATGCCATTTTACTTAAAGAAGAAGGCTTTGCCATGGGATTGACTTCCGATCGCCCCATTGAGGTCATTGAAAAACAGGTAAAGGGCTTTCATCACGGATACCTACATGTCAAATCTTACGACATTCATTTTTTTGTAGTTCACCTCTGGCCAAGCGAATTTTATGAAACAGAAATCATTTCGGCCAAAATAAAAGAGCAACTCGATGCGGGCAATAAAGTTATACTGTTAGGCGATTTTAATGCTGAAAGTCCATTAGATGCCGCTTATTTGGAAACCAAGCCAAAAATAAAGCCTGATTTTAAGGTATTAACAACCTACCTCGACTTGGGTTTGATTGACGTAATTCATAAAAACAACACAAAAGCGTTGGTTACCAATCCTTCTCCTTTGGTCATACCCAAATGGCAACCCGACTTGACAGCCGTTCAAGCACAACAACGACGAATTGATTTTATTTTGGCCAGTCCGAACTTAAGCAAGCAAAGTAAAAAAAGCCTGATTTTCACTACTAAGAAGGTTGAAAAGATATCGGACCACTACCCCATGTTGGTAAATTTCAAGTTCCCTTAATTCTACTGATAACGCACCCCCCAAATTAAAAAAAGGAGTTCAACCGCTCAAAAATATGCTTCCGCTATACTGATTTGTAAAAAATAATTATCCGTTCTTACAATAACACAAAACCAAAAGCCAAAGCCTCATAATAGAAACTTATTATAATTAGGCGCCATGTTTTATCATTTTGCAACAATATGGTCAAAAAAATAATGAATTCCTTTAAAAAATACCTGTTTTGCAAAAAAAGTATCGTGTTTTGTACAATATGAGGTAGGGATAATCATAAAAATCAAGTTACTTTGAAACTTAGAGTACGCTTAGTTTAATCTACATACGATATAGGGCGGTGAAAAAATCCGATAGACAAATCGAACAAACTCTTTTATCCCTTAAAAAAGGTAACAAATTTGCATTTCGCGAGATTTTCGATAGTTACGAAAAAAGATTGTACTATTTCATTTTTTCCATGACCAAGTCAGACTACGCTACCGAAGACATTCTACAGGAAGTTTTTATAAAAATATGGTTAAAGCGTGAAGATATTAATACAGCATATTCCTTTGATTCTTTTATTTATACAATAGCAAAAAACCTGACTTATAATTACCTGAGAACTATTGCCAATCAAAAGTCTCTAAAGGAAGAATTGTGGCGGAACCTCACTTATATTAATGCGCAAACGGAGAATACATTACTACTTTCAGAGTACGAAACCATTGTAGACGACATCTTGGAAACCTTGCCTATTCAGAAACGCAGCATTTTCGTATTGTCGAAACAACAAGGTAAGAGCAATCAAGAAATAGCTGACTTATTAGGTATATCGCCTAAAACAGTTAAAAATCACTTATGGAAAACCTTGCAAATTATAAAGGTTCAATTGCAACCACATCTTACAGATAGTACAATTTCGATTATAATGCTATTGACTTTTCTATATCGAAATTCTTAGTTTCCCTTTTCTTTTTCAAAAAAAATTAAAATACGCTTGGGACTTCTGTCCTTTTCAAGTGTATTATTAATAGGGGTAAAATATTGACCTAAATAGGCCATTCAATGATTGAAAAAACAGAAGTCAAACAACTCTTCCAAAAATTTATCGACAATACACTCTCCAAAGCGGAGTACGATACATTTATCGACCTCATCAATAGTGAGAAACACAAAGGATATTTTGAAGAACTAATGACCAGGCATTGGGCTACTATCGAGAATGCAAAAAAGCTACCCCAACATAATGATCCGGAAATATCGAACCATCGATTTCAAGACATCTTAAACCAGGTTGAGGATAACTACTACAACATGAAGTCTGTCAGCACCAAAAAACGAAACATTTTGTTTTTATCTAAAATTGCTGCTTCCGTGCTTATACTAGCCGGCCTATTTATGTTCTTTGAAAGCAACAATAAGCGTTCCATTACAAAAACAAGGGATACGAACAATAAACCTGTTCAAAATGAAATAACCTTAAAGCTAGCCAATGGGAATATCAAGGTCATTTCACAAAATGAGGAGCATAACATCATCGATGCACAGGGAAATGTCGTAGGCACCCAAAAAGGAGCCCAATTGAACTATTCAATCAAGACAGTACCAAAAAAACTAGTTTACAACGAACTCAGTATTCCCTACGGAAAGCAATTTAGCCTTGCCCTTTCTGACGGCACCAAAATAAACCTAAATGCCGGCAGTTGGATAAAGTATCCCGTACAATTCATTAAAGGAGAAAAAAGGAAGGTATACCTTAAAGGGGAAGCCTATTTCGATGTTGCAAAAGATGAGCTACACCCATTTATAGTCAATGCCAACGACATCAATGTGACCGTTCTAGGCACCGAATTCAACATGTCATATTACCCTGAAGACTCTGAAATCACTACTGTGCTGGTCGAAGGGTCTGTGCGATTACACCAAGGGGGACAAGAAGATAATACGGCGTTTTACACCTTTCTCAAACCAGGCCATAAGGCGGCATGGAACAAGAACAAAAAAAATATGCATGTAGAAGAGGTAGATGTCGCCTTATATACGGCTTGGAAAAGCGGTGAACTATTGTTTAAAAAAACACCTTTCAGAAATATAATAAAGCGACTTGAAAGACATTTTGATGTCGTTATCGAAGACCAACATAACCTACTAAACAGTCAAGTTTATTCCGCCTCGTTCAGAAATGAGAGTATCGAGGAAATACTGGAAGCCTTTCAAGAAGACACGCCTTTTTACTTTGCTAGAGAGAAGAACAAAATAGTAATAACCAACATGACCGATTAAAACTTAGAATGCCAATGAAATAGAAGATTAAAAACTTACTAATGCCATCACTCAAAAAAACCGGAAAATGTTGGAGCATTTTCCGGAATACTAAATAGTGATTCAACTCAAGAACTGTTAAATCATCCAAAAAAACAAAAGTATGAAAAAACTCAATTCAACTAAAGCCCCTTTATTTCTGATCGGGTGCTGTAAATACAGCTTAAAAATGAAACTCACTACACTGTTGCTATTACTGGTCACGTTGTTTAAAATTCAAGCAAATACGTACGCCCAGAGCACAAGACTCACGATTGAACTCGAAAATGTATCGGTAGAAGAAGTTTTCCAAAAGATAGAATCATTGTCGGATTTTAGATTTGTTTATAACCATCGAAAAGTAAATCTGACTAAAAAAGTATCGGCAAATTTTGAGAATGAACAAATTTCAGATATCCTAAAATCTATATTTTCCGACACTGATATTTTCTTTACGGTAAAAAAGAAACTAATTGTTTTAAAAACCGGAAAGCTAAAAGAGCCTATTCCAACACAAATAAATACTGTTCAACAATTGACCATAGAAGGAACCGTCACCGATGCCAACGGAATGGCCTTACCTGGTGCCAGTATTGTGGAGAAAGGTACTACCAATGGTACCCAATCAGATTTTGATGGCAACTTTACCTTAAATGTGGCCAACCAAAATGCTATTCTTATCATTTCCTATATTGGCTACGGCACAAAAGAAGTTAGCCCAAACGGACAAACCAATCTAGCTATTACGCTGCAAGAAAGTGCTGCCGGCCTGGAAGAAGTCGTGGTGGTAGGTTTTGGAACCCAGAAAAAGGTGAACCTCACAGGTGCCGTCGCAACGGTCGATGGTGAAGATCTTGTCAAAAGACCGGTAACCAATGCCGCATCAATGCTACAAGGCCAAGTTGCAGGGCTTAGAATTGTTCAAGACACAGGGGAACCGGGAAATGAAGGCCTTTCAATACGAATACGTGGTCAAGGTACATTTAGCGGTGCCGGATCTAACCCTTTGGTTCTCATCGATGGCGTAGACGGCAGCCTTAGTGATTTAAACCCGAACGACATCGAAAGCATATCTGTTCTTAAAGATGCGGCATCCGCATCCATTTATGGTGCAAGGGCAGCAAACGGGGTTATCTTGGTCACGACCAAATCAGGAAAATCAGGAAGTGGCTTTACAGTAGAATACAATCTTAACACTGCCATACATACCCCTACCCGCTTGTTTGACATTATAACCAATTCTGCAGAATACATGGAACTGTGGAACGAAGCAAAGGCCAATACGGGAATAACGACCGGTCTTTACCCGCAATCTGAAATAGACTTGTATAGAAATGCTACGGATCGTATTCAATATCCCAATGCCGATTGGCTTGATATTATGTTCAATCCGGCGTTCGTACAATCACACAACCTCGGTATAAGTGGTGGAATCGGAGGAACCCATTACAAATTATCATTGGGCTATATAGATCAACCGGGAACAATGAAAGGATTTGAATATAAGCGTTACAATATCCGTTTGAATCTAGGCTCGCAAATAAATGATCATATTAAATTAGGTGCGAACATAAGTTTTAAAGAAGGCAATACTTCAAGACCAAGACAAGGATCCAATGACATGTTTCTATCTACCATGTCTCAGGCCCCTACTTATCTACCTCAATTACCTGACGGACGCTATTCTTACAAAGCATACGATTTTGAATCGAACAACAAGAATCCCGTCGCCATCGTCGAAAACGACGTATTAAGAAACACTGTCGATTATTCTGTGAATGTACAAGGATGGGCTGATATAAACCTCGCAAAATCCTTGAACTGGTATTCAAAAGCAGCCATAGTAGGTGATTTTGAAAAGTGGAAAGATTGGCGCCCGGCCGTACCTTTGTATTTTTATCAAACAGGTGAGTTCGCCACAGATCTTGATGTTGGCGGACGAGGTTTGCAAGTAAACAACGGTCAAAACATATTCACCAACTTGTTTTCCTATCTAAAGTTCGAAGATGAAATTAGTGAAGGCCATATGTTGACCGCACAAATAGGCTATAGCGAAGAATCAAATAAGGAAGAATACCTTAGGGGCTACCGACGAGATTTTGCAGGTAATAACCTAAGGGAACTGGATGCTGGCGGACCTGCCGTTCAAAACGCCAATGGGTCGACCTACGAATGGGGCCTTAAGTCATTTTTCGGTCGTTTAGGATACAATTTATTGGACCGATACCTCTTGGAATTCAATATGAGGTATGATGGCAGTTCAAGATTACAGGAAGATCGCAGATGGGGCACTTTCCCTTCAGTTTCTGCCGGTTGGCGAATAACCGAAGAGCCCTTTCTTCAAAATGCGAATATAGGTTGGCTCGACAATTTGAAACTTCGGGGTTCTTACGGTGAATTGGGCAATCAAAATATAGGAAATTATCCCTATCAGAGTATTTTAAGCTTCACAGGAAATTATTCATTTGACAACGCCAATCTGTTATCTGGCGCTGCCCAAACCGCTTTAGCTAACGAATTTATTACCTGGGAGACTACTAAAATAACTGATATAGGTCTAGACCTGACCGCCTTCAAAGGTTTAAATATAACATTTGATTGGTACAAGAAAACTACTTCTGATATTTTAAGAGGGTCTCAAGTCACCGGGTTAGTTGGCCTAAGCGCACCAACAGTGAATAACGGAACCATGCAGAACACTGGAGTAGAATTGAACGTCCAATATATGAACACCATACCATCAGGTACCTTCGAAGGACTATATTACAACATAGGAGGGTCTATTGATAGATTTAGAAATGAATTGGTCGAATTTGGCGAACGGGAAATTGGAGGTACAACTATTAAGGAAGAAGGTAAGCCATGGGAAACTTTTTATATGTTGGAGTGGACAGGCATTTTTCAGACACAAGCCGAAATAGATGCCGCACCGAAACAGTATAATGACAATACCGAGCCAGGAGATCTTATTTTTAAGGATCAGAATGGAGACAATGTTATCGACGATGACGATAGAACGTACTTCGATGGACAATACCCTAGTTTCGAGTATGCCATGAATTTTAACGCAAATTGGAAAAACTTTGATATCTCCTTGTTTTTTCAAGGTGTCGAAGGTAGAAGTATCTTTGTGAACAACTGGGGAACCATTCCCTTTACTCAAGGCTCACCTCCAACAACAGATTGGAGAAATAGGTGGACAGTTGAAAATCCTTCGACTACAATGTCTAAAATATATTGGGGCTTCAGCGCCCCGGATAAAATTAGGAGAAATTCTAGTTATTATCTTCAAGACGCTTCCTATTTAAGGTTAAAAAACCTTTCCATTGGCTATAATTTACCAAGTAGCTTAATTGAAAGGGTTAAACTTAAAAAATTGAGGTTGTATGTTTCCGGAGACAATCTATTAACATTCACCGATTATCCTGGCCTAGACCCGGAAAGAGGAGGAAGTGGAAGGTTCGTAAATTATCCGCAAAACAAAATATACTCTTTGGGCGTAAATGTTCAATTCTAAAACTTATATCATGAAAAAATATATAATATATACACTTCTAAGTGTACTGTTTTTTAGCATTTTGGGTTGCGAAAAAAACTTATTGGAAAAAAATCCGTTAGATCAACTTTCATCTGGCGAATTCTGGAAATCAAAGGCTGATTTTGATATGGCCCTGACCGGTGTTTATGGACAATTTCAAAATTCAATGTTCTCCTATGGGGCCCCTAATTGGGATGCCCTTACTGATAATGGTTATGGACAGCATAATTATTGGGGTAGCCAAGCCATAGTTCAAGGAGATATTTCTCCCTCATCCGGTGGTTATATATCCGATGTATATAGCGCTTGTTATAGCGGTATTGCCCGAATCAATATTTTCTTGGAACAATTGGCCGCCTTCGAAAGCAGCGATTTAGATCAAGTAACTCGTTCCCAATATGAAGGTGAGGCAAAATTCATGCGAGGCTTTTACTATTTTCAACTTTATTCGCATTACGGTTCGACCCCGCTTGTTCTTGAAACCCTTACGTTAGAGAACCAAATACAACCAAAGGCACCCGAAGCCGAAGTTTTAGCACAATCTTTAGCAGATTTAGATTCCGCCATTGCCAACCTACCTGACGAATTATTCTCCGACAACGGAGGGCATGCCGTTAAAACATCGGCTCAGGCCATGAAACTAAGGGTTTTGATGTTTGCTGCCTATGGCAACACTGGAATTCCGGATAACGGAATCTTGACACAGGCAAGAGATTTGGCTCTTGAGATTATGGAAGCTGGTTACGTACTTAGCCCGAATTTTGACGATGTTTTTAAAGATGGCACTCAAGAAGGAAATCCTGAGATTGTTTTTTCCATTAAATTTTTGGCCCCAGATAATGCGACACCCATGGATCAGTGGTACGGAGATTGGCTGGTTGTTAGCCCACTTCAAAATTTGGTCGATACTTTCGAAGACGACGACCCTCGACTTGAAAGTACCATTTTTGCCGATGAGGTTAATTTTAATGGTAATATCCATAACCCATCCAATGGCCTTCCTACCGGTTTTGGAGTCAAAAAATTCCTCAGCCCCGGCCTTATGCCATATGGCTACGCAACCCAGAGCCAACAAGATTGGGTACTACTTCGCTATGCCGATGTATTATTAATGTTTGCCGAAGCTCAAAATGAGCTAATTGGGTCCGATCAATCTGTTTATGATGCCGTAAATGCTATACGAGGTCGGGTCGGTATGCCCGATCTACCAGCAGGATTGACAAAAGAACAAATGAGGGAAAACATCCGCCATGAACGTAGAATTGAATTGGCCTTTGAAGGGCTTCGTTATTACGACCTTAACCGTTGGAGAATAGCCGAAGATATATTAAACAATGTAACCGATGGTGTGCTAAGCTACACTTTTGAAGAACGCTTCTATCAATGGCCCATTCCACAGGCCGAAATCGATAAAAGTCAAGGTCAGTTGGAACAGAATTCTGATTATTGATTTATATACAAATGATCTATATAGATAAGTTTACTGTTTTAAAACGATTTTTTTAGTTAGTTAGTTTTTTGAGTTAGTTTGAATGGTCGGTCGATTTTCTTCACCGACCATTTTTTTAGTATATCAATTACATTTATTAGTATAGACCATGGCAGAACAGCTAGAATTATTAAAAATGAAAAAGATTTTTTTACTCTTGGCCCTTCTCATTTTTCAATTAGGTTGCCAACAAAACCAACCAAAGGAAAAAATAGAAGCCGACACACCTTCATACACCCTTACTTTTGACTCTTTGGCAGAAACCTGGGACGAGGGCATTCCTTTGGGAAATGCTACCGTGGGAGCATTAATTTGGTCAAAAAATGGCAAGCTACGGTTTTCCCTTGACCGTGCCGATTTATGGGATTTAAGGCCAATGGCCAATTTAGATTTCGAAAATCATGATTTTGAATGGGTAAAAGAACAGTGGAACAACAACACCTACCAAAACGTTCAGAACAAATATGACGTACCCTATGACCAACTACCTGCCCCTTCGAAAATTCCTGGTGGGGCATTGGAATTCGACGTCGCACAACTCGGAGAAGTAGCATCTGTCAGTTTGGATGTTGAAAAAGCCATTTGTGAAGTCACATGGAAAAATGGAGCTATTCTTAAAACTTTTGTACATGCCACTGAACCTGTCGGGTGGTATACTTTTGAAAATATAAGCGGCGATTTAAGTCCAACTATAATTCCACCCGCTTATGTATCCAATGAAAAGGCGGGTATAGAGAGTCCGGTTACAGGGCAAGACCTCAGAAAACTGGGATACAAAGCGGGCCAAGTAACCAAAAAACCGAACAGCATTACCTACAACCAAGTCGGTTGGGGCGATTTTGAATTTCAGGTCCACACCCAATGGAAGCCAACACCAAATTCCTTGGAAGGCAGTTGGAGTATTTCTTCCAAAAAATCAAAAACGGAAACAGCGGAAACCGCCACAGAAATAGTTTCAAAAACCCTTCAAAATGGTAGGGTCGCTACCATGGAGCGACATGTGGGTTGGTGGCAGTCCTTTTGGAGTCAATCTTCCATCCAGGTTCCAGATTCCATATTGCAAAATCAATGGTATATGGAAATGTACAAACTGGGATCCGCTGCTAGACAAGGGGCACCTCCTATATCGCTTCAAAGTGTTTGGACAGCGGACAACGGAAAACTACCGCCTTGGAAGGGTGATTTCCATCACGATCTCAATACCCAATTAAGCTATTGGCCAACTTATTCGGGAAATCATTTGGCGTTGGAGCAAGGTTTCTTGGATTGGTTGTCTAAACACAAACCTACCTTTAAGAAATATACGAATGAATTTTATGGCACCAACGGCCTTAATGTACCAGGGGTAACAACTTTAGACGGTGAGCCCATGGGAGGTTGGATCCAATACTCCTTTGGCCCAACGGTAGGAGCTTGGCTAGGACAACACTTTTATTTGCATTGGCGCTATTCTATGGATCGTGATTTTTTAAAGAATGAAGCCTACCCATGGATAAAGGAGGTGGCACAGCACTTTGATGAGCTGTCGGTCAAAGACCAAAACGGCAATAGACGATTACCCTTAAGTTCAAGCCCCGAAATTCATAATAACTCGCATGAAGCCTGGTTTGAAGAACTAACCAATTTCGACCTTGCCCTGATCCGTTGGACGTATCAACATGCCGCAGAACTGGCATCGGAACTTGAACTAAAAGAAGAAGCCAAACAATGGAGTTCAAAGTTAAAAGAATGGCCTGAGTACGCCGTAAACGAAACGGGACTTATGTTCTCGCCCAACCTTCCATACAATGAATCACATCGTCATTTCTCGCATGCCATGGCCATACACCCTCTAGGGCTTTTGGACGTTTCACACGGGGAAAGCGATCGAAAAATCATCGACAGTACAATAGCCAATTTAGAAGTCAGGGGCTCTAGTCAATGGGTAGGATACTCTTTTAGTTGGTTGGGAAATTTAAAGGCTCGCGCCTTCGACGGTGAAGGTGCGGCAAAAGCGTTAAAAGATTTCGCCACCTCGTTTGTACTGCCAAATAGCTTTCATGTTAATGGTGATCAATCAGGAACAGGAAAATCAAATTTCACCTATCGTCCTTTTACCTTGGAAGGAAATTTTGCATTTGCCGCCGGACTACAGGAAATGTTGATACAAAGTCACACCGGAACGATAAAAATTTTTCCGGCCTTACCCCGATCATGGAAAAATGTTTCTTTTAAAACTTTGAGAACTGAAGGAGCCTTTTTGGTATCTGCAAAAATGAAAGCGGGCACTGTAACCGAGGTTGACATTGTTTCTGAAAAAGGGGGACGATTACGCTTGGAAAACCCGTTTACCGGGAAGAACATATATGTAACCGGAACAGAAGAATATCAATTTAATGAAAATAACATCATAATTGAAACTTCGCCGGGAATGGTCCTTTCCATAAGAAATAGTCAAAACTGATAGTATGGATGGGGCCTGAAATGACCTATTTGACCGTGGGAGTTTTAGGCCCTCTTCGCTTTCGAACCAGACTATCTGCCGGATAATTATTTTTCAGGTAAGCCATTTGCTCCTTCGCCCAAACGATGATGTCTTCCCGTTGTTCGTCAGATAAATTCGCCTCGGGGTGTAGTCCAAAATTGGTATATGATTTTAAGGGCATTTCATGTTCCTCGACCATTTCAATGGTTTCTTCGAACTTATGGTTTTGCTCTGCAATAGGCCGTTTGGTAAATTCGGAAAAATTCAAGTGTCGCTTGCCGTCTTTAATGTGACCATCAAGCCACCAAGCTATGGGCTGTACGTTGGCATACCATGGATATTCCGACTTGTTCGAATGACAATCATTACAGGAAACCTGTAGCAAATGGTTCACTTTCTCGGGAACGTTATATTTCGTTGAGATATCATAAGTCATATCATTAGAATCATTTTTTTCAGGACGGAAAAACTGAATAATGATTAGAACCAACAACAAGCCCCCTAAAATTTTTTTAATCATAATATGAAGTATTATTTATTCAATTTGCTATTTCTCATTTTCAATGAGTGGATGAAATTAACTAATAAATGTACTCATTTCACTAACTTTAAAAAAAAATCTAATTCTATCAATGTACACCATTGTTGACATAGAAACAACGGGAAACGGTATTAAGGGCAACAAGATAACCGAAATTTCAATCTTTAGATTCGATGGTAATCGAGTCATTAATGAGTTTACCTCCTTGGTAAACCCCGAATGTGAAATCCCCTATTTTATCACTAGGCTCACTGGCATTGACGAAGACCTTGTTCGCGACGCCCCTATTCTATCTGAAATTGCACCTAAAATACTTGAAATCACCAAAGATTCCATTTTTGTCGCACATAGCGTGAATTTTGATTACAACGTCATCAAGAACGAATTCAAAAGTTTAGGACTTGATTTTAGCCGAAAAAAACTATGTACCGTTCGGTTATCACGAAAATTATTGCCCGGTTATCACTCCTACAGTCTCGGAAAACTTTGTTCTGCTTTAGATATTCCATTGACCGATAGGCATAGGGCCCGCGGTGATGCACGCGCAACCGTCTTGCTTTTTAAAAAATTAATGCAACAAGAGAATGCAGCATCAGTATTCAAAACTTTTTTAAACGCCCGTTCACAAGAAGCTACTTTACCCCCTTCGCTACCAAGACAAGTTTTTGAAAGACTTCCTACAAAGCCCGGCATTTATTATTTTAAAAATACACTGGGCAAGATTATCTATGTTGGTAAGGCTATCAATATCAAAAAAAGGGTGCTAGGCCATTTTTATGACAAGTCTACCAAGGAGGTACGCTTGTGTGCTGAAACCGCAGATATAGACTTTGATTTATCAGGAAATGAACTAGTAGCCCTTTTAAAGGAATCTGCTGCCATCAAACACCATTTCCCCAAGTACAATAGGGCACAAAAGAGCAATGGGCAACGCTATGGTATTTTCAGCTATGAAGACCGAAATGGTATTGTTCATCTGGCGTACAATAAAATAAAAATGGCGCCCAACCCAGTTGCGATTTTCTATAACTTGACCGACTGCCGTCTTTTTTTGGAGACTATTTGTAAAAACTTCCTCCTATGCCCTAAATATTGCCATTTACAGGAAAATGTACCGAGCTGCTCGCATTATAGTATCGGAACTTGCGATGGTGTCTGTAGGGGCACCGAACCAATACCTTCTTATAACGCAAAGGTTGAAAAGTCATTGCGGCATATAGCTACTCGAAATGAAGATGTATGGATCAAGGAAAAAGGAAGAACCACTTCTGAAGATGCATTTGTGCGTATAAAAAAAGGCTTATATGTAGGATATGGCTATGTGGATAAAGAGACTCCGATAACTACACTTACCGATTTGGAAGCCTTTGTAATTGAACAAAAAAATACATTGGAAACTCAGCGTATCGTACAATCATTTCTATTCAAGAATCCTCAGAAAATATGGAAGGGTCAAGAAATTACAGATGCTCTTTAATGCTATGTTTTAATCTTTCATTTTGCGATACATGTGTATAACAAAAAGTAACCAAAACAAGAAAATGACCATCACCAAAATAGCATATACCGAGATAAAGTCCACCGTTGGTTTACGTTGATTAATTAGTAATTATACATTCAGGCTTTTTCCTCAAATAAAAATTTTAAACGCATAATTGTAAATATATTCCTACTAAAGTTAAGGAATAAAGCAATAGCATCACTTAAATACATTAGGACAATTTTAACATTTACGGTATTCTGATTTATTCTAATCAAATCATGCGATATCTCTACTAAAAAAGCTGATTATCAAATATTTAATCAAAATAAAAAAGAGAGAATCATTCAAAATGAGAGCTCTAATGAAAATGTATGGCGTGAACAAAGATTTAGAGAGTTGAAAAACGGTAGATTACACTATGCAAAACCATCGATTGGAATATTAAAAAACAACTTAACGTACCGATTTTGTCAAGCGCTAGTCTAAGTTAACAGGCTGGTTCTTTTTTAAATAAAACAATTACTTAGTTCTATTTTGATAAGCTATTCGTTCTTGTAAGGCCGTTGCAGAAGCCGGATTGTCGAAACTTTTAACTGCATCTCTTACTGTGATAAAAAGTCGTTCTTTAGGAATCTCCTTAATTATTCCACTATTAAAAATAATATCCCTTGTGGGTCCGATAGCCCCGGAGATATAAAACTTGAGATTACGTTCATGAATTTCACGAATGGTCTTGACCAACATGGCCGTAGCCGTAGAATCAATGTAATTGATTGCCTCTGCATTTAAAACCACCGCTTTCAAGGTTTCCTTCTTGCTATCGATAAAATGAAAAAGTTGCTTTTTAAAATAGCCTTTGTTTCCAAAGTACAATTGAGAGTCAAATCGAACGATAAGTAAATCATCCCTAAACTCAATATCTTCTCCGAAACGATCTACATTTTTATAATAGTCTGAATCTTTTATTTTTCCCAAGACCGCAAAATGGGGCTTTGAACTCTTATAAACCATTAAAAGCAGGGAAAGCAGTACCCCTACCAAAATACCTTGTGGTATGCCAATGAACAGCGTAACCAAAAATGTTATCGATAAAATAGAGAATTCATCTTTTCTGTATTTCCATAATACTTTGGGATAAGTCACATCAATCAATCCAAAAACAGAAACCATGATAATACTGGCCAACACCGCCTTCGGCAAATAAAAAAACAAGGGGGTAAGAAAGAGGAGGGTAATCACGACAAGTGCTGCGCTGAACAGCGATGCAACGGGTGATTTAGTACCTACAGAATCACTAATGGCCGATCTTGAAAAACTTCCGGTAATCGGATACGATTGAAAAAAAGATCCTATCATGTTAGAAGACCCTAACGCTATCAATTCTTTGTTGGGGTCAATGGTTTCCACACCATTCTTTTCTTCCATTGCTTTCCCAATCGAAATAGCCTCCAAATAGCCGACCAATGCCAATGTCAAGGCCATTGGCCAAATTTCAGCAGTATTCTTCAAGGTTATTCTTGGAATCTTCAAATCGGGAAGCCCTTCGGGTACAGCTCCGACAATATGCGTGCCGAACGTTTGCAAATCGAATATATAAACCGTCAAAATACCCCATATTACAACAAACAATACTGTAGGCAACTTCTTGTTCCATTTTCTGATGAAGATAATCAACACAATACCGCCCAGACCAAGAAGCAGGTCTACTATATTTGTTTGGGGCAGCGCAATAACGATGTTACCAATAAGCTCATGAAGCCAATGGCTTCGTTCAACCGGGGTTCCCAGAATATGCTTTAACTGACTAAATATAATAATCACGGCTGCGGCAGATGTAAAACCACTGATTACGGGCCTAGATAAAAAATTCACTAAAAACCCCATGCGCAAAAAACCCAAAACCATTTGAATAGCACCCACCAGAAATGCCAAAAAGACTGCCATGGCCACATAGTATTCACCCCCATTAACGGCAAAAGCCCCCAGCCCAGCTGCTACAAGAAGAGAATCCATCGCCACGGGGCCAACCGCCAATTGCCTCGACGTACCCAAAAATGCATAAACCAATACCGGAATCAAGGAGGCATATAGGCCATAAACAGGTGGTAAGCCAGCAATCATCGCATAGGCCATACTCTGCGGAATAAGAACGATGCCAATGGTGAGTCCCGCTAAAAGATCCTTAACTATATACTCTTTTTTATAGTGGGGCAACCATTGTAAAAACGGAAGAAGCTTTTGCATAATACAAAGTTAACCAAACCTACTACATCGTTACTGAATATTTCCGCCCACAGGCAAACCACTAGGTACTTTTTCAGGTATTTCTTTGTCGAAGTTGTCGTCGTTCAAGGTGTTCAAAAAGGAAATGATCAATGACATCTCTTTTACACTAAGTTCAAGTTCCTTCACAAAAGGGTCATATTCTTCTTTTGACACATGCGGATTTCGTTCTTTACCATTGGAAATATCCTCATAAAATTCCAATACGCGTTTCAATGTTTTTAAACTTCCGTTGTGCATATAAGGTGCGGTAAAACGTAGATTTCGTAAAGTGGGCGTACGAAAACCAAAACTATCTTTGACTCCACCATCGGGGTTGGGAAGTTTACTATTTTCAGGAGTACCGAGAACATGTATTTTATAATCGGACAACATTGGCCCATTATGACAATTTGCACACCCTACCTCCTTAAAGAGCTCAAACCCCTCTTTCTCTGAAATAAGAATGGCATCACTATCACCGCGCATATATTGGTCAAACCGAGTATTATTGGTAATCAATGTACGTTCGAAAGCCGCAATGGCCTTTCCCAGATTCTCAATCGTAATGCTGTTGGTGTCACCAAACGCTAATTCGAACAACCTTTGGTACTCCGGTATTTGGCGTAAACGTTCTACTACAACATCTAAAATTTCGGTGTCTTTGTACCTATGTCCGCGCATTTCCTCAAATGCCTTTATGGGTTCCAGTGCCTGAATTTCGAGGCTTTTCACCCTATCATCCCAAAACATCGGTGCGTTCTCAGCATTGTATCTGCTATAAGTATCTATACCGTTAAAAGCTGAATTGAGAATGGTCTGGGCGTTACGTTTTACAAAAGGGATGTCATTCGGACTATTAAAACGTCTTTTACTGCCCAAGCCCTTTGCATTCGGACCGATAGAAATATCCAAGAATTCGGCATACCCGTTACTCGGATGATGACAGGTTACACAGGCCACATCTTTGTCTCCCGACAATATGGGATCATAAAAAAGTAATCTGCCCAATTCTGCTTTGGCCTCCGTAACCGGATTATCTTTGGGAGACGTCACAACTTCGGGCAGTGCGGTTATGGTCGTAGAGACTTTGGCGACTTCCTTTTTTTTCGATTTTCTGGTTTTACCCTCAGAACAACCTACCAATAATGGCCCGATAGAAAGCATAATGGCGATTAAGGATGTTGCTTTCATAACAAACAAAACTATATTCTGGGTCGTTTTTTAATCGCAGGCCCAGCCCTGTACCTAACAAAGTTAGTACTAAAAATAACAACTATTTATGACCCGAATCATATCATAAAATATGATTTCACAAACTTTAAAATAAAAATCTAAACGTATCCTGATAGTTGAGCTCCTAAAGCGAGTAACCCGATTAAAAGGCATAATGGTGAAAAGTACTTCGCATCTGCTCTGGAAAAATCTGTCTGTGCGACTTTTCGAAAAAAGCCCACATACTTAAAATCTCCAATAGCCCTGGCAAAAAAGATTACAGGAACCACCCAGCCGACGTACTCTACCATCCAATTGGGCAACAGTACGGGAGCAAACCCTAGACGGAATAAGTAGAATAGCCCAAACGACAATAATACCATGCCAACAACAGCACTATCAATTTTTTTCGGATTTAAAACACGCTGGCCATCCGTCTTTGTAGGCAAGGCTACGTTAAATCCCCATCGACCGCCAAGGGCCCAATTAAAATGAATGCCTGCAAGAACACAAAAGATAACAACCAGTAAAATGGATACGACAGCCATTTATTCAGATTTAAATTATCAGGCCTCTTTTTCTACTTCAGTCATTCGGCCTTAAATACACCTTGAACTCCCTAGGAGTAGCTTGCAAATAATCAAAACCTTTGTCTAATTGATTTTGTCGCACGGCATAGGGGTAAAAACTAATGGGTTCAATACAGACCATATTGGGCACCTCCGTCCAGAGCATAAACTGTCCGAAACCTTTGGTCGTAATGGTGAGTTCATTTGTATCTTGCAATGAGATTTCAGTGCATTGGGGTACATGCAAAGCCCTGCTGCCCACGGCCAGAATCTCATTCAACGTAATTTTTGTATCGCCTGCTGTAATAACGGGGGCTTCTGTTTGTAATAAAAATGCCGGATGATACCCTAGCATAAAAGGCATACCCTCGTCTCCCGAAATCACAAAGGTAATTTCAAGACCCTCTGCTTTCAACTCGAAACGTTTTTCGAATTGAAAGTTATATGGCCAGAACAATTCTTTCTCTGTCGATTTCTTCGGAAATTTTGAGTTTTCAACTTTTACATCGGCTTGATATATTTTTTGAAAAGCAGCATGTGTTTCAGATGACCCTTTAAGTATATAGGGCAACTCACGCAACAAACCGTGTTGGTCTTGAACTGCATTCCCTTTGGGCGTACGCACCCGGAAATCCGCTTCCATCGTGGGACCGATAATGGGAAACATTTCGGTATCGGAACTCCCCCATCCCGGGTTTCCCTTTTGATGAATATATTCATGACCATCGACCGAATAACTGACGAGTTCCCCAGCCGATATGCCCACCTTTTGATTTCCATTTGTAAGCGTAACCATAGTATTTTTTCCTATTTAAGATTTATCTATAAAGCCTTTTTCTCGCATCCAATCATCATTGAACATTTTGCCGACATAGCGACTTCCGTGATCATGAAAAAGAACCACGACCAAATCATCTTTGCTAAAATGTTCCTTTAATTGCAGTACCCCTTTAATTGCCGATCCCGCCGAGTTTCCTAAGAACATGGCCTCTTCCCTGGCCAAACGTTGTGTATACACTGCACCATCTTTATCGGTGACCTTGGTAAAACCATTGATGATTTCGAAATTTACATTTTCCGGTAGAATATCTTCCCCGATACCTTCAGTGACATAGGGGTAAATCTCATCTTTATCAAAAATACCGGTTTCATGGTATTTTTTAAAAACAGAACCATAGGTATCAACTCCCCATACTTTAATATCCGGATTTTTCGACTTCAGATAGCCCCCTACACCCGATATGGTTCCCCCTGTACCTACACCAGCTACAAAATGGGTGATTTTTCCATCGGTCTGTTCCCAAATTTCAGGGCCTGTGCTGGAAAAGTGAGCCCTGGTATTCGATAAATTATCATATTGGTTGGCATACCATGCACCCGGAATTTCTTTTGCCAGTCGTTTTGCCGTGGAATAGTAGCTACGGGGATCTTCGGGAGAAACATCGGTGGGGCATACATATACCTCACTGCCCATGGCTTTTAAAATATCAATTTTTTCTTTTGATTGTTTATCACTGATTACACAAATCAGCTTGTAGCCTTTTACCGTGGCAGCCATGGCCAAACCCATTCCTGTATTACCGGAAGTACCTTCTACGATAGTGCCGCCCGGTTCTAAAAGTCCTTTTTTTTCGGCATCTTCAATCATTTGTAGCGCCATGCGGTCTTTTACCGAGTTGCCAGGATTAAAAGTTTCGTACTTCGCCAAAACCATACAAGGTAAATCTGCAGTAAGTCGATTTATCTTGATCAAAGGCGTATTTCCTATGGTTTCAAGTATGCTTTTAGCGAATTTCATCGGCATTTTCAAAGTTACAATTTTAGCTATACTATTTTACACCTACCATAGGTCATCATTCAAACTTAATGGCCTTGACCGGTGTAATTTTTGTGACAATATAAGAGGGCAGCAGAAGCATCAATAAACAAAGCAGTAATACCCCGATATTCAAAAGCAAAACTGAGTAAAAATCGATATGCACCGGTATATATTCAATATAATATTCTTGGGGATTCGGAAACTTGAAAAGACGGAATTCATGTTGAATCCATATGATGGAAATGGCAATTGCGTTACCCCATAACAATCCTATCCCTATAAGATAGGCTGCATTGTACAAAAATATTTTTCGTACACTCCAATTGGAAGTGCCCATGGCTTTTAGAATACCGATCATTTGGGTTCGCTCTAAAATCAGCACCAATAAAGCCGTAATCATATTAATTCCACCAACAATGATCATAATACCGATAATGAGCGCTATGTTAAAATCAAAAAGACTGATCCACTCAAAAATATTATAGTATTTATCTTCGACCGTTCGGGTATCCAAGGTGGAAATTGTACGACCGTGAATCTCTTTGCTTTTCTCATCGATATCCTCAAAATCGTCTAAAAACACTTCAAAATTGCCTACCTGATCAGTCCTCCACTTATTCATGCGTTGAATATGGCGGATATCAATAAAAAGATAAAGTCCGTCCAATTCCTCAAACCCACTATCATAAACACCCACAATATTGAACTTTCGTTGATTGGGTGTCTTTGATGGATCACCATCCTTGATAAAAAAAGCAAAGAAAGAATCACCCAAATGAAGACGCAGACGATTCGCCATGATGCTCGATATGAGTACGTCATCATTAAGTCCGTTGGAATAATCGGGCAGTTTACCTTCGACCAAGAATTCTTCAAAGGCATTCCAATTATAATTGGGGCCTACCCCTTTGGCTATGATTCCTTCAAAGGTTTCTTCAGTACGTATAAAACCGGCCTTACTGGCTACCGCCTGCACATGCGCTACCCCATCGACCGATTTGAACTCCGGATAAAAATCTTGGTTTAGGTCAACGGGTACAACAGAAACCTCTGAATTGTTATTATCGTAATTATAGATTTGAATGTGCCCATTAAATGCCGTTACTTTGTCCCTGATTTTATGCTTTAGACCAACGCCTGTAGCAATGGCTATAAGCATCATAATGATTCCTAAAGCTATTGCCGAAATTGCTATTTTTATTATTGGGGCGGATATGCTAATTTTATGACCACTACCCGTAATAAGTCGCTTGGCGATAAAATATTCTAAATTCAACCTATGCCATTTTTGTCTAGTTTCAAAAGTACAGTTTTATTGTCGGTTTTCTCACTTTTAGCTTGTGGAAACCACGCTTCTACCCCTAAATCGAATGAACAGTTGAACGAAGTGCAAACAGCTGTAAAAACCCAACCAAAAATCGTAGTCGGAGCCAATAGGGTAAGTACTTATCTCCCTTTTTTAAAAGGTAAAAAAGTAGGCGTAGTAGCCAATCAGACCAGTGTAATCTTTACTGCTAGCAGTGAAAACCCAAAGGAAAAAGGTTTTACCCATCTGGTCGACTCTTTGTTGACATTAAAGGTGGCTATTCAAAAGGTTTTTGCTCCGGAACACGGTTTCCGTGGTGAAGCGGATGCCGGTGAAAAGGTCGCCGACGGTACCGATCAAAAAACAGGACTACCCTTGATTTCCTTATATGGGAAAAATCGAAAACCTTCGAACGAACAGTTGAAAGACCTAGATGTTATTCTTTTTGACATTCAAGATGTAGGCGTTCGTTTTTATACCTATATCGCTACCCTGCAATTGGTCATGGAGGCCTGTGCCGAAAATGATATTCCCCTAGTCGTTTTAGACCGGCCGAACCCAAACGGCAACTACGTTGACGGGCCAACGATGGAGAAAGCACATACCGGATTTCTGGGAATGACCGAGATTCCTTTGGTCTATGGTATGACCATTGGTGAATATGGCAAGATGATTAATGAAGAGGGTTGGCTTGAGGGAGGAAAAAGGGCAAACCTCACTATTGTGCCATTAGAAAATTACACCCATAGTATGGAGTACAGCCTACCCATTCGCCCCTCACCCAACCTGCCCAATGATATTTCGATCAATTTGTACCCGAGTTTGGGCCTTTTTGAAGGCACGAATATCAATGCCGGTCGGGGTACCGAATTCCAATTTCAGCGGTATGGGGCTTCCTTTTTAGATAGCACACAATACAACTTCACCTATACCCCCCAACCAAATTTTGGATCTAAAACCCCTAAAGAAAACGGCAAGAAATGTTTTGGAAAAGATTTGTCGCAACTCCCTAGAATAAACGAGGTTTCGTTAAAGTGGCTTATGGATGCTTATAACAATACAATGGAAAAAGAAAAGTTCTTTCTTACCACTGGTTTCACAAGACATGCCGGCACCAAAAAATTACAACAACAAATTGAGTCAGGACTCATAGAAGAAGACATAAAAGCCACATGGCAACCCCAATTGGAGGCCTTTAAGAAAATAAGGGAAAACTATTTGATTTACCCGCTTTAATTTTTTAAACCATTAACCCGATTTATTTTAAACTACTCCGATTACTTCAATAATTTACTATAAATAAATGAAATTACATCGGACTTTATTGGTCAAATACATATGGGGCGGTTCTTGGAAAATCGAAAATTACCCTGACCACTTCTAACCCTTTAAGATAAAGAAACTTCAGTAACTCTTGGCCAAGCGGTCACATAAACTGCACATTCAAATACCGTTCGCCCCAATATAATACCTTGGTTTTGTAGCCTTTTATTTTCAGAGGTTTGCACCTGTCTCTCCAATTACCATTAATATAATCTAATCTGCTCCATCTTCCGGGATTCCCTAATCAGTGCACGTGCCAAAACCGTTGTCGCATCGATAATTAGGCTGTCTTCTATTTTTTCATATTGAATGGCAAGCGGAATTTCCGTACATCCTAAAATAACGGCCTGCGCACCTTTTCTAGACAAATAGGTGGCAGCCATACTCAGGTTTTCTTTAGCCTTATTGTTTACCGGATTGGAAAATGCCTTAATACCGTAGCTGGTATCGTAAATGGAGGGATGAACGAACAAGTCTTGAATATCTTCGGATGGCTGAATCACTTCAATATTGTATCTCGATAAAACTTCAGGGTATACTTTAGCCAAAATCGTGCCCGTAGTTCCTAGAACACCAACTTTTGTAATTTCTGGATGCTTTGTAGAAATATGAAGACCTACCTCTTCAATCAAATTGACCAAAACACAAGACTCTGGAATGCTCTTCTCAATTAAACTCAATATGGGTCTTGCATGAGCCGTATTACAAGGAATACCAATGATAGCCGAACCACTTGCTATTAATGAGGCTATAATTTCTGAAATGGCAATACCCGGATTAACATCCGTTTCACCCAAAAGATACTTCGTGCGGTCTATAATCTTATGTGGAACCGACAGCATGGAAATAGGCAAGTGCTCTTGGTCAGAAGTCGCTTCCGTCAGATCATAAACCTTTTTTATCAAATCTATTCCGGCATAGCTTCCAACACCACCCACAATACCGATCATTTTATCTCTCATTCTATACGTTATATAAAATCTAAATTTTCTTAATTGGTCTGAAATGATAATGACTAATGGTAATTCAAAAGAAACATTTACTATTTGGTCAATTTTACACCTTTTTAAAAACGGTTGTCGCGTTATGCCCGCCAAAACCAAAGGTATTGCTCATGGCAACTGTTATCTTGTGATCAATGGCTTCTTGAACAACTATTGGAATAGCTTTTGGAATTTGCGGATCGATGACAGTAGTATTTATAGTCGGGGGCACAACATTATTTTGAATTGCCTTAATCGACAAAATAGCTTCAACGGCACCTGCCGCACCCAGCAAATGCCCCGTCATTGATTTTGTAGCACTTATCTTTAAATTCTCGAACTGGTTTTTGAAGGTACTTGCAACCGCCTTTATCTCACTTAAATCACCTACAGGGGTGGAAGTCGCATGGGTGTTCAAATAATTAACATCACTTGTGGAAATACCTGCTTCTTCCAAAGCCAATGCCATAGCTTTTGAAGCACCGATACCCTCAGGATGCGTTGCCGAAATATGATAGGCATCGGCTGTCATGGCGGCTCCCCCAATTTCGGCATAAATAGTTGCCCCCCTTTTTTTGGCATGCTCATATTCCTCAAGAACCAATGCGCCCGCACCCTCACCCATTACAAATCCGTCTCGTTCGGTATCAAAAGGTCTTGAAGCCTGCTGTGGATTGTCATTTCTAGTTGACATGGCCTTCATTGAGCTAAAGCCGCCTATCGAAGCATCGGTTATCGGAGCCTCCGAACCTCCGGTCACGATTACCTTCGCTTTGTTCAAACGGATATAATTGAATGCGTCCATTATGGCAGAACTTGATGATGCACAAGCAGATACTGCCGTATAATTGATTCCCATAAGTCCGAATTTCATTGAAATCAATCCTGATGCCATATTCGGAAGTAATTTGGGAATAAGAAAGGGACTGAATCGAGGATTTTTTCCATTCTCCACATAATTTTCCACTTCATCTTCAAAAGTTTTCATACCGCCTTGGCCAGTGCCCCAAATAACGCCCACATCAAAAGGTGACATACTTTCGACATTTAGGCCACTATCACTTAATGCTTCGGATGCGGCATAAAGCGCATATTGAGTAAAAAGATCACTCCGCTTAACCTCATTACGATCCAGATATTTTTCGGGATTAAAATCCTTTATTTCGGAAGCAAAGGTGGTTTTAAAACGTGAGGCATCGAACTTGGTAATTTTAGATGCACCACTTTTGCCATTGACAACATTTTCCCAAAATTCGTCAACTGAATTTCCAATAGGAGTCAAAGCACCCAATCCTGTTACAACTACTCTTTTCATATTGTTTCGATTTTATATACCATTGCGCGAATAGCATGGCACACATTTCTAACATCAACTAAATATCCTATAATTCTTAGCTCACAATTTGTACGGGCCAAAGTTAAGGTACTTCATCGTCAAGAGCCTTTTTATTTTTTTCTTGGCGGTTTCCTTTACAATCTTTCACCCCTTTTTTAAAGCAATGAGTTTTTTGGAAATTTCTAAAAGATCCGGTTCGTTTATTTCCGGAAGTGGCGCCAATGGGTATAATTGTTGGCCCGGTCGGGCGATAAAAGCACCTCGCCAACCGGCCCAAAGTGCTCCGGCAATATCCCATCCGTGCGCAGCGATCATCAAACACTCATGGGGTTGGGCGCCAATTTTACGTGCTGCCCAGTCATAGACATCCCTATCGGGTTTATATTTTGCAACATCCTCTATACTCAATCGCATATCGAAAAACTCCGTTAATTCTGCATTTTTAAATTGCATCGCCACACCTTCGTTCGATGAATTGGTCAAAGAAACCATGGTGTATTCCGCGTTTTTCAGTTTTTGTAATGCTTCCTTTACCTCAGGATGCGGTGGTAGGGATCGCAGCGGACTCAAAGCTGCTTTGGCGTCGTCTTCAGACAATTTTATATCGTGGTTGCCGGCTACCATTCTCAAAGTTGCCGCTCCTATAACACCAAAATCTTCATATTGACGAGCAGCGGTCGACACTAATGAATACTGAAGCATCGTAGTAAACCACAAAGGCAATAGCTCTTCACGATCACCGAGGGCCTTTCCGATACTCTTTTTCAGGTTCCCCAAATCTAAAAGGGACTCGTTGACATCAAAGAACAATACTTTAGGCCGAATGCTCGTGATGTTCTCTTTTTCCAAAAACCTTTGACTATCATTTTTCATTTCAGGTGTGCTTTTGATTTTTTCAATACAGGTAATTCTTTGGTGCGAACGGTACCAAACTTAAAACACCACGGTAAAGGTGCTCAAAGGTTATTGCTCCAGCAACTCTGTCAAGACTTGTTTAAAAACATCTACTGGCTGGGCTCCCGTAAGCGCACTTTTTTTGTCAAAAACAAAGGTTGGCACCGATGAAACCCCAAGACTTTGCCAATATTGCTCTTTTGATGTCACCTCGTAACGCGCCGCATCATCATCTAATCGCGACATCGCTTCTTCAACGTTCAACCCTACCACTTTTATTTCTTGTGCCAAAACGTCCCTGTCGGACACATCTTTTCGTTCGCTGAAAAAAGCAGCGACCAAACGCATTTTCAATTCGGTTTGCTTGCCCTTTTCTTTGGCATAATCGAGCAAAATATGTGCATCTCGCGTATTGACTATTCGCATACTTTCAAAATAATCAAAGGTAAAACCCAGTTCTTCTCCGGCATCTTTCATGCGCTCTTGTGATTCCATTTGTTGGTCAAGGGTCGAACCGTACTTGTTGGCAATATGTTCAATTACATTTTCACCTTCTGACGGCATATGTGGATTGAGCTCAAAAGGTTGCCACTCTATTTCTATTCTATCTGAGACACCCATCTCAGAAATCGCCTTTTCCAAGCGTTTATAGCCAATGGTACACCATGGGCATACCACATCGGATACGATATCTAATTTTATTTTTTCTGCCATATTTTAAATTTTAAGTCACTACATGGGAAATACCATTTTATGGCATACCTCCCAAACACCATTTAGTAATGGTTAGTTAAATTATTTCGCTAATTTGAATCTGACCTTGTACACTCGAATAATTGGGTACATCTGCCCCAATTTTTTCGGCATGCGGACCAAAGGATTTTTGAAACGATGCAATAGATTCAAAATAAAGGTTGGCTACTGCCACAAAAGGAGCCGGTTCACCAGGTTCTCTACCGCCCAAGCCTTTTTCAATTTCGACCTTTGTAAGGGCCGCCCCAACTAAATGTTGAACCATTGGAATATGCGTGCCTGTATAATAGTCAAAATCGAATGTTACTGCTTCACTATTTGGGTATAATACCGCTACTTTTATCATAATTTTATTTGTTTACTATTGACTTGTTATAGTATTTGTCGTTGCATCTTTCGTTTCGAAGTGACGCAATTTAGAGCACCATTCTTTGGTAATGCTTTGGTGTAGGCAATTTGTTTTTAGCAACGTGTTTCGTTTTGGGCACCACCCTTTTTTCCATCTGCGAAAACAAAAATACTAATAGCACCGACAGCCAGCCGTATGGCAAGCACCGATTATGAAATTTTTATTATTTTTTTCATCATAGCAATTGGTTTTTGAAGGCCCCAAGAATTGACTATACCTTTTAGAACTTGAAAAAAAGGCCCTCCGCAGGGGACGGAGAGCCTAGTATTGCCATCACACTTCGTTATCCAACGACATTAGGCAATTTCAGTTTCTTTTTTCCAAGCGTACTTTTTAAAACCGGCATCTACTGGAGTTTCGGCAATATGGTTGACATAGTTGCTGATTACTTTTTGCGAAAGCCCTAAAATGATTTCCAACAATTGTCTTTCCTCATAACCTGCGGCATAAAACGCTTGTACATCTTCACCTTTTATATACCCTCTGTTACGTACAATTTTCAGGGTAGTTTCATGTAACACCTGTAATTTTTCGGTTGGTAGCTCGGTACCGTTCCGCAACGCCTCCGTAATGGCATCATCAACCTTCATCATTTTGGCGATTGCCGTATGTGCAGGCACACAGTAATGACATTCATGTTCAACATTTATGGTTTGCCAAACGACGGTAAGTTCTTCATTGTTAAACGATGAATTGACAAATAATTCGTGAATGGATTGGTAGGCATTCAACAAGCCCGGTGCCCCGGCCAATACGCCGTGAAGGTTAGGAATGTTCCCATATGCTTTAATCGATTTTTCCAATAAAGGCTTACTTTCCTCTGGGGCCGTTTCCAATGTATGATTTTTTAATGTACTCATAATTTCTACTTATTTTCTGTTAATAATATCTAAGCAAATGCTTAGTTTTAGTTAAAAAAATTTTAAATGTTTAAAAACGTAATTTCAATTATACTGTTGAGTTGAGATTGGTCGTAAACCTTCGAAGAAACTGACAAACCCAGTATACAATTCATTAAATAATTTGCCTGACCATCTGCTATTTCTTCGGTTTTACTTTCGTCTTGCAGCAAATTATCGATAAACAATTGTTTAATCTCATTTGCGAATTTCATCAACTCTTCCATGATAACGGGATCGGTATCGTCCCTAATTTCATTTACCGTATTGGTAACCAAACACCCCTTGTTCATATCTTCATCACGGGCAAACTCCAAAAAGTCATAAAAATATTGTTTAATACCCGCTTTACCGTTGTTCGATTTCGCCAATTTATCGGTAATATCATATATTCTCTTTTTATAAGCATTTATACTTTCAAGAAACACACCCTGCTTATTGCCAAAACTTGAATAGATGGAAAACTGGTTAATGCCCATTTCCTTTTCCAACATACGAACAGTAGTAGCTTCATAACCATTCCGCCAAAAAAGACCTGTGGCCTTTTCTATTACCTCTTCTTCGTTATATTGCTTTTTTCTAGCCATTCTTCTAAACTACGACACAAAACTAAGCACTTGCTTTGAAATAAAAAAATTGTTTAGGATTTTTTTAGCATTTGACAGATTGTATTTTGTAAAAATATGCTTGCCCAAGCTTATTGACAAACTGAAAACACAACTATAATTGCTCAAATATCTTTTTAAACCGCTGTGGGAATTCCGTTACCACATGGTGACTTTCAAGGGTAACCGGATGGACAAACTTTAGTGCATAAGCATGTAGGTACAATCCCTTTCCCTTTAAAATTAAATCTTTATCCCCATAATCCCTATCACCTAATATCGGATTCCCGATACCGGATAAATGCTTGCGTAACTGATGGCGCCTTCCTGTCTTTGGATTTAAGCGTACAAGGTTGAGCTTACCGAATCTCTTTGAGGGAACCGTTGCTTTAACCGCATATTTAGACAGTGATGATTTATCGTCAATTGTTGCCGAGATTTCCCCTGTTGCATTCATTTCGCCAATAGTAATGGCATAATAGGTCTTTTTTACATTCTTATTGGCGAACAAACGATTTAAATCACGGATACTACTGCTCGTTTTTCCTACTAGCAAAAGTCCCGTTGTGGCGTAATCCAGACGATGCACAGGCTGTGGTGCTGTAGCATCGGATAAAGGACTAGGCTTTAGGTTTTGGGGCAGCACATGGGCTATGGTCATAAATCCATTGCCGCTTACCAAAATGCCTGCCGGCTTATAAACAATCGCCAAGTGTTCATCTTCAAACAATACATTTAGTCGTAAGATCGGTCTTTTACCCATACTTACTGCCGCTTGAATCGTCAACTGAATGGTTTCACCCCCTTTAATAAACGTTGCCGTGGTTGCAGTCACCCCATTAACCGTAACATACTTTTTCTTTAAAACCTTTTTTAAGGCCGATTTGGTCAAAGCCCTATTAAAAATGCCCACCCCGTATTCTTGAAGTCTTACCGGAGTGGCCAACTGTGGTACGATATGTATTTCCGTGGATGCTATCACCTTTAAATTTTAAGGTAAGTTCAATTTACTCGCAGCTAAGAACTGGGCCAAAGTTTACCCATTAATTTTACCCAAAAGAAACTTTACGCTTTCTTTTTACATCTAATCTGCCAAAACTTCTGTGAGGCGCTCTTCTCGGTATTCTTTGCAGGTTCATTTAGCTCTTCAAACTCAATCAAACCATAATTTCCGAATTCTTTAGTCACCGAATCGGCATCATAGAAGAATAATTTTACGCCGTGTTTGGTTTCGAATCTATCTTTGCTTAATTCCGTTCCATCGCCATAGGTGGGTGTATTTTTTGATATCGCTACAAAAACCATGTGACCACCAGGCCGAAGTTGGCCGTAACAGTCTTCAATCAGCTTGGCCCGTTCCTTTTCGTCTAGTAAGTGAATCAATGCATAGCAAAAAATACCATCATACCTCTTTTTGTCAAAAGGCATATCGTCCACCCCACCATGATAAACTTTTACGGCATCTCCAAATTGTTTTTTTGATAAATCTATGGCCGTTTTTGAAATCTCTATGCCTGTGACACTACAACCGGTATCAATAAATACCTTTGCATTTCTACCGTAACCAAACCCTGGAATCAATATTTCCTTTAACTCATTTTTTTGAAACAATTTAGCCGTCGAAATTGCCGAATCTGCAGGATCAAAGCCCCACATTGTTTGTTTGTCCCTAAAACTCGATTCCCAAAATTCCGTCATTTCTTTCGTTTAAATCAGTTCGTTCACAAATATAATGGAAGTAGAAAAGATACTACCTAAACCAACGACCTCTACAATGGCTACCACCGCTATGTTCGGTATTTTATCGCTTTTTCAATTTTCTAATCAAATCATGTGAAGCTGCATTAAGTTGTGTTTTGCCACGATTATAATTCCGCATCAAAATCACACCGTATTGGCTTTCCTTTTCAAAAACAAGATGACAGGTGTACCCTACGACCCCTCCGCCATGTCCGACCGTCTTAATCGTACTATCGCTATATAGAAAAAAACCTAAGCCATAATTGCCCTCGGGTGTTTGCTTGCTATGCATTATGGTTAAATTATTCTTCTGTAATATTCCCGTGTACCCCAAATTACTAGCTATAAATTTTGCCAAATCATTTGGCGTGGAATAAATACCACCATTTGGCACTTTATACCCTCGACCTCTATGTTCCAGTTCAGAATCGGGGTTAATTGTACCGTATGGAGAAAGGTTCATGCCCTTTGCGAGATCATCAGTTCTACTCTCTGGCACGATAAAAAAACTATTGGTCATGTGCAACGGATTGAATATTCGCTCTTTAACCAACTCGATAAATGATTTGTTTGCTGCTCGGGAAATAGCAAGTCCCAAAATTCCATAACCGATATTTGAGTAACCAAATTGCTCTCCGGGTTTAGATTTGAAAGATGTTTTGGGGATCGATTGCAAAATTTTAGTTTCCCAATTCTCAATTGGGCCGGTTGCTGCATTATCTAATTTAGGTTCCCGAATTAACCCAGAGGTGTGACTGGCCAGATGTTGAAAATTAATTTTTGCTGTGTTCGAATATCCTATTAGCCCCTTAATTTCCGGCAAATATTGTTCTATGGGATCATTCAATTTAATTGTTCCGTCTTCCACCAATTGCATCATCAAAAATGCGGTGAAAGATTTTGTGATTGAACCTGTACGATAGATGGTTGTTGAATCAGACTCAATATTACTATTAAAGTCTGCCGCTCCATACGCACCTGACCAAATAATTTGATCCCCTTTGGTTATTGCAACCGAGATACTCCCTTTTACATTATCATCAGCTACGTCATTTTCTATTCTCCTTCTGAATTCTTCAATTATAGATTGAAGGTCATTTTCTTCCCCGACTTGGGCATATGATGGACAGAAACAGCCGGCAAATACAAGTATCAATATTGCACATAAAGTTCTATTCATGTGATTGCTTTACATCTTTCGATTGAACGGTCAAAGTTTGTTGTGGCGATTAGTACCAAGCCGGGAAACTTCAGGGCGGCCGAACCTGTTGTGGGATTAAAAATAGGGATTTCCTTTCAGGAAATTTGTAAACAAGGAACTTTAAAGATTGTTCGTGAACGGCTTTATTTCAGAAAGAGGATTGAGGGCAAATACCAACTTTGTTTTCCTTTCTTTATCCTTCTAGAATTTTCCAATATTAATATTAGATTATATAAATAAAGTATTGCCACAAGTACGATGTAAATTAGCTGTTCATTAACTCTAAAATTGATTAAGGCAAATACAATATCAAAAAGATTAAAATCAAATTTAATACTAGATCCTCTTGTCGCGACCATAAAAACGACATAGACCAACATAGTCCACGTAATCTGGAAACTAATTATTTTTTTACCATAATTATTTACAAACTTTACTTTGTCTTTTTTTAAAATCCACATTACCAATGGGATTATTATTCCTAATAACGGGTTGAACAACAGCCCTGTTAAGGCACTTAAGTTCAGAAGAGTTAAATACCCTTGGTCTTCAACATCTGCCCATTCTAAAAGGTCTTCTGGTGTTACTCCAAGCGCTTGCGTTAATTTTATCAGCGTATCTCCTCTTGGAACTGACTCTCCTTTCTCAATTCGCTGGATTGTTCTTAAGCTTAATTTAGATTCTTCAGATAGCCGTTCTTGAGAAAATCCTTTTCGATTTCGTAAGTCTTTAATTTTAATTGCTAAGTTTTGATTGTTCATTTTTATATAATTTAATCTGCATTTAGCCAAAGATATTTGTGTATTGATCTTGTTGTTGCGTCATTGCCATGACAATCTTATGACATTTCCGTCTTCGTTCGGCTCAAATGACATAGAACGTCTTGCTTACGGTAGGTTTCTGTAATCTGTACCAAGCCGATAAGCCTCAGGACCTCCGAACCTGTTGTGGGATTAAAAATAGGGATTTCCTTTCAGGAAATCCGTGAGTCATCAACTTTAGGTATACCGAACGAAGACCATCGCACCATTTACAAAGCATCAAAAACTGACTTTACAACTCTGACCTGATGCCAAAAAAAGCCTCATAAAGAGGCTTGTACAATGATCGGCGTCGGCCTTATGTTTTATTCAAATATCATAGGCTCGAGTATAACCCGGTCAAGGTTTACATCTTTTCCTTTAAAGAAACCCACAACCATATTCCCTATTTCAGGCGATTGCATGTATAAATCATGTCCGCCATTTTCGATTATTACGTGCTTTCCGTTTTCAAATTTTTCGGCAATTTCCTTTCCGCTGTTTACATAGGTCCGCCCGTCCATGGTGCCACTTAATAATAAGGCATCTACTTTGTTGGATTTTAATTTCCTGAATTCATCTGGCAGTTGTTCAAAATCTAAATTGGTCATCCATTCATAGCTTAAGAAGTTGATCGTACTTCCTAAAATTGTCCGGTTTATTTGCCTTTCGACTTCTTTTTGACGTTCTTTTGTAATTCCGCTTTGCATATCCATCGCAAAAGACATGGGGCGTATGCTGCTGAAAATATATCGTTTTATAACCATTACATCTATTGCCACTTCCGAAAAGTTACCAGCATACATTTGCGAATAGCGATATGGAATCTTTTTAGCGTCATTAGGGTTTTTAAGATAGAACGTTGCCATGGCAGCTTGAAGTTCAAAGTTCGATATTCCAACCGTATCAATTGTGCCCTTTCTATTTTTATAGGAAGTTACAACTGGTTTGCGTTTTAATCTTTTGTGAACTTCAATGATCGTATGTTTTAGATTTGGATATTTATTTTCAGAACCATTATTGTGCTTTGCCAATTCAGCTATGTTAAATAGAAAGTCTTCCGCTTCTTTTGGGAACTTTATGGTTTCATTAGGGCCTTCTAAACTGGCCAAGACCATTTTATCTATCTTCTGCTCAAAACGTCTAATGTATTCGAATGCCAAATGCGATCCATAGCTTATGCCCCAGAGCGATATCTTATCTATCTTTAATGCTTTTCTTAAGTCTTCAAGGTCATTGGCACTTTCCATGGTATTGTAGGCATGCAGGTTCACATTTTTATCTTCCCAAAATTTTAGACATTTTGAGATGTTCGCGGTTGTTTTTGCAACATATTCCTTTTTATCAATAGGTTGATGTAGTAAAAAATCAGCCCGGCAGGGGCAATCGGGAAGTTGGTTAGAGATTCCCGTGCCGCGTTGGTCAAAAGCTATAACGTCAGCAACTTCACGTAGCATCATAAAGAGTTTAAATCTGGCTCCTTTTGCCGCTCCCGTTCCTGTACCACCTGGGCCCCCGGCAAGGTAAACAATGGGGTTTCCCGGTTTCGGATTGGTGCTTTTGAATCTAATAAATGATAGTTGAATAGAATCACTACCTCCATTTGTTCTGTCTTCAAGAACTTTGAAGGATCCCAATTCCGCTTGTACCGTATCATGGGCTTTGGAGACAAATTGATAGGATTCTAATTTTAACCTTTGTCCAAGTAAAACTGAGCAGGTTATAAAAAATAACAAGGTTGCAACCATAGTTTTCATGTCACTTTTTTTTATTTAGATTTTAAATAACTTCCGTTTTTTGATTCCAAACCCCCGTTTGTGCGGTTTTTGAAACATAGGATGCAAATGATCTTGCCTTACGGCCCAACACCATCTCTATAACGTGAGATATCACCTGATTTTCAGGATTGGCCAATACATGGCTGAATAAATATTCGATCAACCAGATAAAATCTGCGGGTACCTGCATTTTTTGCATGCCTTGAACATATTGTTCCAATGTTATTTCATTAAACTCTAGATTTCTATTTGTAGCTGCCGCAATAGTGTTTACAACCTCTTTGAAAGAAATTAATTCAGGCCCTGTAATTTCAATAATTTCTCCATTGTGCTTATCATTCAATAAGGCCTCAACCGCTACTTCTGCAATATCTTCGGCATCTACGAACGGTATAGGTGTATCTGCCATTGGCAATGCTATTTGTCCGGATAAAATTGGATCTAAAAAGAAACTTTCGCTCCAGTTTTGGTTAAACCAAGAGGCTCGCACGATGGTATACTGCATACCAGAATTGACAACTATTTGTTCGCAAGATTCCGCTTCAACCTCTCCTTTACCAGACAGTAATACCATTTTTTTTACTCCCATTTCCTTGCTTAGGTACGTTAGGCTCTCAATGGCCTCTTTGGCGCCTGGTACCGCTAAATCAGGATAATATGTAACATACATACTGTCTATTCCCTTTAGGGAATCTACCCAAGTATCTTTGTCGCTCCAATCAAAACCTGGTGTTGCATTTCTTGAACCTATTCTTGGTTTCAATGACCTATTTTGTAATTGTTCAACCACTCGGCTACCCGTTTTACCCGTTGCTCCGATTACTAAAATGTTTTCGTACATAATTGTGTGTTTTAAATTGTTTTTTGAAAAAATATTGTGACTAATAATAAGAGGAATGCTATCATTGCTGAGATTGTTCTAATGTTGTGATAGTGATTCCATTGAGATTCGTAAAGTGATCTAAAATTGCTAAGTTCAAGTTTACTCAAACTACCTAGGTCTAAAGCTTCCAATTGATTGTTCAAGGGAACGTTGCCAAATACGGTTACGCCAAAGGTTCCGATGCCATAAAAAAGTGCGGCGGCCAAGATGAGCCAGAAATGAAGCTTATTATCGAAATGACCAATGGCATTGATAACAAGGGCAATTAAGCTTCCGAAAAACACTATAAAGAAAATAGGGTTCAAAATTTCTTTATTGATACTTTGCATTGTTTGCAGGTAGGTGTTTGCCCCTAGTTTTTGGGTTCCTACGATAACAGAAATTGACCACGCAAAGAATAATCCTGCTGACAGACCCGTCAATAAAATCGTGATAAAGAAGATGATCGTTTTCATTTTTTACTTTTTTGAATGAGGTGAATTCCGAAGAAAAAGACGATGAAGTAAAACTCGACAACGATGGTATAAAACATCGGGTTTCGAAAAAACGCTGAATAGCTACTACCAGCAGGAATCACAAATACGGGTACCGTAATCAGCACATCCAATAGCACCGCAATACTCACGAACGTTAGGGCAAGTATAGCCGGTTTCATTTTGCGCTTGCGATAGTATAAATATGTTGCCAAAAGCGCGCTGGGAATAATGCCGATTGCCAAAGCTATATTGGCCTGTTGTTCTTGATTTTCTAATAGGGGAACATAAAATGAACCTAAGTAAAAGCTCACGCCTAGAACCCATACTAAAATGGCGTACAAAATGCTTGATATTCTATTTTTCATTTTGATAATTTTTAGAGGTCTGATGTTCTGAATAGTTTAAAGGTATCTGTAGGATATTGAGAGATTTCGAAGTATTCACCGTGCTTTACTTCTGCGGAATTTGCCCATACCCTTGCCGACGAAAGAGACGCTATAATGGCAATAATCAGTATAGGCCAAAACACCGTTTTTCTGTGTAGTTTTCTATTGGTCATAATTGTTAGTTTTAATTATGACACAAACTTAGCGCAGTCATCTAGGCGCCGTTTATCGTAAAGGAAATATGATTTATTTGAAAAGTGACATTACTTTATTTGACTGGGTCGATAGCCAAACTTTTTTTCAAAAGCATTCGAAAAAGAGCCCAAACTATCGTAGCCAACACTCCAAGCAGCTTCTTGTACGGTAGCGTCTTGTTCTTTTATTAATTTATGGGCCGTTGCTAAGCGCTCATTGTGCAGGTATTTGAATACCGGAATGCCGAATACGGCTTTAAACTCTTTCTTTAATGTGGTCGTGTTGAGGCCAATTTCTTCAGACAATTCTTTAAGTGAAGGTGGGTTCTCGAGGTCAGCTAACAAGATGTCTTTTGCAAGATTTAACTTATCTCTATGTTGGCTTTTAGCATCGGAAGTGTGCATTAAGGCCAGCTGCCCAAAAAAATGGGAAAGTAAAGCGGTTATCTGGCTTCGAAAAAACATCATTTTGGTTTTTCCCGAATATTGATTGGCAAAAATGGAATCTAAGATACGTTCCATTTCCGGGGTCATGAAAAAGCTTGGCCCTTCTACATAATTGTCTTTTGGGTGGACCAGCTCTTGTAGTAAATCCTTAAATATTTCGCCTTCTTGATTTGGCAATTGGTTTATATTACGCAAGGCGGTAGCAATCACAACGCATTCAAGCTTTTTATCACGATTTACGGTGTGTACAAACTCTACCTTGTCGTCTGCATAAAAGGATAATGCCAATCCTTTGGTATAATGGAAATGTTTGTTTTTCTGCCCATAATTAACGGCTAAATCAACGTTGCCAGCGCCGTAAAACGCTACGGCAATCAGCGGCTCTTCAAAACGACAACTATCGATTTGCGTGGTATCGTCTTTTAGTTCTTCAACTAAAACAATAAAATCGTTAATATGAATAAAATCCCTGGTCATTCATTTAAATATGGGGTTGTTCATTTGGTTTTTAGCTAGTTTACATTGGTTCGGCAAGTAAGACAAAAGAAACTTTTCGCTTCAGTCTATACACGAGACTAAAGCCAATTTTTAATCCAAAGCCGCCTCGCAGCGTTTAAAGATTTATTGATTCTATAAATATACACAGACCTTTTGGTATTGCCCTAAAACCGGTATTGCGTTTAGGTTATTCCACCTCATTTTTTACGGATGTTACAACACACACCTATTGTTTTAGCACGTGGGTATTTTTAAACTCAATACTTCTAGCCTTTAGATATTTCCAAATCTCCATCGTATTTCCTGCATTTGATACTTCTGAAAAATCTGTTTGGGCTAGGCAAAAGCTAAGAAATCCATCAATGCTTGTTTCGGGAATATCAAAATTTTCTGATATCGCCTTTTTTGAAAACTTAGCTATGATTTCTTTTTCCAGTCCCAATTTTTTATCTCGGGCCACCCTATTTTCGAAAGATTTGGTTCTTCCAGAAACCTTGTTCATTATTTTATGCGTGTTTATCACTATGGCCGTTCCATAATAATAAAAGTATTTTCCACGATCTGCCTCAATAAGCAATCGTTCACTCTGGGTCATTTTGTCGATATCAGCATTAGGCAAGTGCAGTGTAGCAGTAGTGACAAGGGGAGCAATAGGCAACCTTTTAAGGTCTAAATCTATTTTTCCGGTAAGATTGTAAGGTGTGACCGTTACTTCGTCAAGGTCGATAACGTTTTCTACAAGATTAACGACAACTGAGTTTTCATCGAAGATCTCTTTCGTAATAATAATATCTCTTGTCAAATATTGAACTGCCGTAATGCGAAGTGAATCCTTTAATTGAACTTCAATTGTAAATAGCCCTAGGGAATCGGTAATTGTTGATTTTTTAGAATTTAAGTTGACAATCAACACATTGGAAAGCTCATTGTTCAAGCTTCTGGCCCTACCCTGTATTACTTTTGTTTGTTCTTGTCCAAACCCTATGAATGAGGTCAACGTGGTCAATAGGAGTAAAAATATTACGTTTTTCGGCAATACTTGAATTTTAGAATTATGATTAAACACTTACTTCTAAACAAGAGAAACCGGACTGTTTTAGCATTCGTTGCCAACGTCATGCGTACAAGTACTGAAATTTCGGAATGGCCGGACCCTGTACGTTGAACTAAAAATAACGATTTTCGATCGGAAATCAGTAAGCAATGAACTCAATATGCAGAAAAAAACAATCATCTAAAAGGGTTCTATGAATCTATTCCGTAATGGATTAACGGCTTGTGCAACGGTTACCGGCTTAAGTTTGATTCTCTTTAAATTTATAGTATTAACCAGAAAGAA